>ENA-ORBV01001941-ORBV01001941.1-microbial-mat-metagenome-genome-assembly--contig:-NODE-1941-length-44668-cov-17.645063_pt1 | contig 44668 bp, 35 predicted proteins | sample MGYA00237777_ERZ505514 | MGnify/ENA primary metagenome ERZ505514 (study PRJEB26160, sample SAMN06269048) | microbial mat metagenome | isolation source: Oligotrophic lake microbial mat | place... | reverse complement strand
TTTTTTAATGTTACGGCGACCACCGAGATCTACACCTCTCTATTCGTCGGCAGCGTCAGATGTGTATAAGAGACAGAAGAAACATAATATTGCCAGCGTATGGCCTCCACACAACACGGCTACCCCGACCGCAGTTTCCTGATGGTGGCCATTCCCCTGTTGTTGTTCTCGCTCTTTTGGAACCTGGGGGCCGCACCGGCTTACCTTGAGGAACCTCGCCGCGCTATCGTGGCCATGGAAATGATGTTTCGCGGCAACGCGATTGTGCCTACGCAACTCGGCGAAATTTATGTGAACAAACCGCCAGTGTACAACTGGCTGCTCATGCTGGGCTATCGGCTCTTCGGCCACTATGCCGAATGGATCCCACGTGCAGTGAGCGTCTTCTCGTTGCTGGGCATGGGTTTTCTGGTGTACCGATTCAGTTTGCGGCACGGCCAACATACGCGGCACATCGCACCACAAAACACGGCACAGCCCGCAAACCAAAACGCACCACAAAACACGGCACAGCCCGCAAACCAAAACGCACCACAAAGCATCGCGCAAAGCCCCCTACGCGCTACCGCCATCACTGCCGGCATCCTCACCGTGCTTTGCGCGGACATCTACTATTACTTTTCCACAACGGGCGAAATAGACCTGTTCTACTCGCTGGTTTCGCTCGGCTCTATACTGGCGGTCTACCACTACGACCGTCCGGGCCGATGGTGGGCGCTCTACACGCTTCCCTGGCTGCTCGCAGCGGTTGGGTTCTTGACCAAAGGCTTTCCCTCGCCGTTGTTCGTGGGCTTCACGTTCCTGGGATGGTTCGGACTTCGCCGCCAATGGAAAGCCCTTTTTCACCCGGCCCATGCCTTGGGCTTGCTTGGCTTCGCCGCTATCACCGGTGCGTACTTCTACGCCTATTCGCAACAAGCGGATCTGGAGCACTACCTCCGCGGCCTCTTTGACCAGAGCAGCCAACGCACCGCCACGGAGCATCAAAGCTCGGAGCTATGGCGCCATCTTCTCTTGTTCTGGCCAGACACGCTCAAAAACATATTGCCCGCGGCGCTGCTCTTGCCTTTCGCCCTGAGCCGCCCCGGCCGCCAAGCCATCAGAAACAAGCCCTTTCTTCAATTCTGCCTCCTTGCCCTGCTGACCAACATCTGGATTTACTGGATCTCGCCGGGCACGCGGCCGCGGTACGTTTACATGCTTTATCCGTTGATGATTATGCCGCTCGTGTGGAGTTACGCAAGCGCCCAAGAGCCTGGCACATGGACCCGACGCCTGCACCAGGCACTCGAAGCGCTGACGCGGGGGTCCAGCGTGCTGCTGCCCCTTGCAGTCGCAGCCATTCCCGCATTTCTGATCAACACAGACGCCGCGTTGCATCCCGCCTGGTTCGCCGCCAGCATCGCTGCGGGCGCAGCATCCGGTTGGTTGCTTTACGCCTGGAAGTCTCGTTTCAACGCCCTGACCCGTCTTCTTTTTCTGGCCATTCTGGGCCGGCTGGTCTTTGATGCCGTCGTACTTCCGCAGCGCGCCATTCAGGGCGAAGCTCCCCAGTGGAAAGCACAAGGGTTGAGCATTGTTCAAACCGTCGGTGACCAGCCCCTGCGACTGCTCGGCATCCGCGACGCGGGCAGCTTTCCACTTGCTACGGCTTACATCATCGAGCGCGAACGCGAAGAGGTGCTGCGTTGCGACACCCTACCACAACCTGGAATATGGTATTTGGCCGAACCGCATCAATTGGATACAGCGCTAGCCATTAGGCACGGAGGATTTACCTGGAAGCAATACAACTTTGGGCTTTATGAGTATAGCGGCGAAGCTACACCTTAATCTGCGAACATAACTTTTGTTATGTCGTGAACACGCCCCGGATTACTGGTGGGTGCTTATAAAACCCCCAGAGACAAGGCATGGCAAATTTTTAACACCGGAGTTTATTCCTGTAAATGAAGATTTTAAAAATTTGGGATAACGCAGTATATGGGGGTTTTAGAAGTACCCCGGCATCACTCCTCCTCTCCCGCTTCTTCTTCCAAAGTAGGCACACCTTCATCTTCCCAAATGGCCTGCTGGCGTAAGTCCGCTGGGATTTCCTTGCTCACCTTTGCGCCGAGCTGCCGAAGCATGTCCACACGGCGGATAAGATTGCCATGCCCTTCGCTCAGTTTTTTAAAGCTGTCCTGGTAAGCGCTTTGGGTGCGATCAAGGTTGATGCCTATTTTTTTCAGGTCTTCAATTAACAAAACAAATTTGTCGTGGAGTTTGCCGGCTTCAGAGGCAATCATCATTACGTTGCGGCTTTGGTTTTCCTGGTTCCAGATGTGTTTGATGGTGCGCAGCGTGGCCAGGAGGGTGGACGGCGTCACCAGCACCACATTCTTGCTAAAGGCTTTCATGTAGAGCGAATCGTCCTGGCGCAGGGCCAGACCAAAGGCAGGCTCAATGGGGATGAACATGAGCACAAAATCCTGCGACCGCATCCCGTACAGCGACGGGTAATCCTTTGCCGACAGCAACATAAAGTGGTTGCGCACCGATTCCAGGTGGGCGCGTGCGGCCAGTTGCTGCTCCGCCGGATCGTCGGAGCTGGTGTAGCGCTCGTAGGCGGTGAGCGAAACCTTAGAGTCCAGCACGATGACTTTGTCGCCGGGCAGATGCAGCACCACGTCGGGTTGCAAACGCCTTCCTTCTTCGTTGGTTGCCGAAGCTTGCACCACATACTCGCGACCCTTCTCCAGCCCGGACTTCTCCAGCACTGATTCCAGGATCATTTCGCCCCAATTACCCTGCACTTTGCTGTCGCCCTTGAGCGCGTTGGTCAGGTTGCGCGCATCCTGCAACATGTCTTTGTTCAGGCTCGTCAGGCCCAAAATCTGCTCTTTCAATTGGGCACCCTGCTCGCTCTGCTGCACGTGCACCCGGTTGATGTTCTGTTGAAACTCCAAAATGCGTTCCCGCAACGGCGTGACCACATCGTTGATCTCTTTGCGGCTCTGCTCCTGAAAGCTTTTGTTCTTTTCTTCAAAAATGCGGTTGGCCAAATTTTCAAAGTCAAGTCGAAGGCGTTCCTGGGTTTCCACCAATTCGCGTTGCTTCTCGGCCATGCGCTGCTCGAGCGCGCGACGCTCGGTTTCTTCGCGCTCCAGTTGCAGGGCAAGCCGGTCGCGGGTTTCCGTGAGCGTGCGGTATTCGGAGCGGGCATCATCCCGCTCCTGTTGGATGCGGTTGCGCTCCCCGATCAGCAATTCGCGGGTCTGTGAAGCGGTCTCCGTTGCGGCATCGGCGGCGGCTTGCAGTTGCCGTTCCGCTTCAACGCGCATCCGGGCTTCTGCATCCAGCGCCTGTTGGCGGGCCTGTGCCTGCTCCATGGCGCGCGCGTCTAACACGCGCTGCTCGGAGGCTGCTCGCGCACTTTCAGTCGCCGCCAGAGCGGCCTTATCGGAAGCCCGGAGCTTAACGCCTGTGCGCCAGGCGCCAATCACCAGTCCGAGGATCAAGCCGAGCAAAAGCCCTGCCGCAACATAGCCCAACATATCCATATTATCCATTGGACCAAAGCTAAGGCATCGGAGGGCAAGGGGAGCGAAGTGCCCCAAAGAATTTAGGGGGAATTTTGGTTGAGGGGGCTTTAGACGGGGCTGTCGCGCACCCTTGGCCTGCGCTATCTTTGCTCGAGCATTCAAAACCGGGAAAAAAATCCTTGTATTCCGGTAGCATCCCTGCAGATGGCCAAAACCCACAACCCCACCGCTTTGAGCTTCGAGAATACCGAAGTGGCCTTTGCCGGCAAAAGCAACCGCGAACTGCGCAAGGCCTACTGGCTGTTCCGGGTCATGAATTCGCAAACGGTGGTGGACGTGGGCACGCACCTGACCCGCATTGCCTTTCAGATTGGCTTGCCGGTTAAAACGTTGGTCAAACGCACCATTTACCAGCAGTTTTGCGGGGGCGAAACGCTTCCGGAAACAGCCCCGTTGGTCGAGCGTTTGGCCCAAAATGGGGTCAGCACTATCCTGGATTACGGGGTGGAAGCCAAAGAAAGCGAAGCCGAGTTCGATCAAAATGTTGCGGAACAACTGCGCGCCATCGCCTTTGCCAACGGCAACCGGCAAGTGCCCTACGTCAGTTGCAAAGTGACGGGTTATGCCTCCTTCGACCTGCTGGAAAAGATGCATGCCCACCAGCCGTTATCTCCGGGCGAAAAAGCTGCTGCTGCCCGGCTCCGCCAACGGCTGGACCAAATCGGAACGGCCGCCGCACAGTCAGACGTGGCGCTGTACGTTGACGCCGAAGAAAGTTGGATCCAGGACCCCATTGACGCGCTGACAGAAGCATTAATGAGCCGTTACAACCGCGAAAAACCGGTCATTTTCAACACCGCTCAATTGTACCGCCACGATCGGCTGGCTTACCTGCAGCAGGCGTATGAACGGGCAGAGCAGGGCGGCTACATTTTCGGCGTTAAGCTGGTGCGCGGAGCCTACATGGAAAAAGAGCGGGAGCGCGCGCGGCAGATGGGCTACCCTTCACCAATTCAGCCCGATAAAGCCGCTACCGACCGTGATTATGACCAAGCGTTGCAGTTCTGCCTGAAGCATTTCCCCCGAATTGCCTTCTGTGTGGCCACCCACAACGAAACAAGCTGTATGTTGGCCGCCCAGGGTGCCCTGGACCGGGGTGCCGATCCGCATCATCCGGCCCTGCATTTTGCGCAGCTCTTTGGCATGAGCGATCATATTTCGTTTAACCTTGCTAAAGCGGGTTTTAACGCAAGCAAGTACGTGCCCTACGGCCCCGTGCGCGACGTGATTCCCTACCTGATTCGCCGCGCAGAAGAGAACAGTTCTGTGGCCGGTCAAATAGGCCGCGAACTTGGCCTGATACGCTCAGAAATCAAGCGTCGGGAGCTGAATTAAGGTTACTTACTTCCAAAAAACATCCCAAAAAAAGGGCTGACCCTTTCGAGCCAGCCCCTTCTATTTGGTTGAGTTTGATTGCGTTTATAATCCTAATTAACGCACTACCTCAAACGTCATGGCTTCGGCTTCGCCAACGCGGACGAAGTACATGCCATTGGTGTAAGAAGTTACGTCCAGGTTGATGGACTGCACACCAGCGGCTACGCTGATGACGCGGCTTTCGATCACACGACCCATCAGGTCAAGTACCGTCAGCGTAGTTTCCCGATCCTGAGCAGCATTCAGTTGAATGGTCAACTGGTCGGCGGCTGGGTTGGGGAACAGCGTGGGGTTCAGGTCCAGCATCGAAGCCTCGCGGGCCACGGGGATGGAGAAGGTATCGCCAAAGGCAGTGTAAGGGCTAACAGCCAGCGGGGTGGTTGTGCAGGCACAACGCACGCGCCAGGTCCAGGTGGTACCAGCACCGGCAACGGAGAAAGGAACATTGGTGGTGTTGATCGCCGCACCAGTTACGTTGACACTTGGCTGAGGACCCGTAGGCAAGCGCTTGCCACCAACCTGGCAGGCCACAGCGCCGGCTTGGGGAACCCAATTCAACTGAACGCGGCTAGCCAGCACGGTGTGTGCCTGACCGGTCGGAGCAGCAGCGATAGAACACGTAGCTGCTTCAATGTTGTAACAAACCGAGTTTGACACCGTGTAGCAAAGCAGGTCACCGCCGGTGCAAGGGGTACCGCTGGCAACCAGCGGGTTGATTTCCACGTCGATGGTAGCAAGCAGCGATTCCAACGATGGCGATCCGCCCAGGGCGTTCACCACGTTGAACACGTCGTTGAGGTTGTTTACGCTGGAAGGGCCGGTAATGCCGGCAGCGATCAACAACGAGCAAACGTCACCTAAATCCGGCACAAAGGTGGGGATCAGGGCACAACAGGGGGTGAACAAGAAAGAACCGTTCAACAGTTCGTCAACGGCATTGCGGATGACCGCGCGGTCATAAGTAATGTAGTAGATGCAAACCTGGTCGCCATCACCCAACCCGTAGGTAGAAGGGTTGAAAGAACCCGTCAGGTTAGCGGCCAAAAAGCGACCTCCCACGATGGTGCTATCGCCGTTGTATACAAGGTCGTTAGGGTTGAACAACGCGTACTCGCGGTTGGGAAGACCAGCCGTGTAGCCGGAAAGAGCCGGAGGAGCAATGGGCGACCCTGGGGCGATGGTTGTTGAGCCCGTAGCAGTCAAGGTACCGGCACTGCCGAGGGTTCTCCCGCAGTTGACGGACTGAGCCTGCATGCTCAGGGAAGCCACCGCAATGGCAGCCACTGAAGCTGTGCGTAGAAGAAAATTCTGCATAGGTGAAAGGGTTGGTAAGTTGGTAAGAAGATGGAAACTAAGGCTGGACTGGATTTTCTTGTCCTAACCAGCCTCAAAATACGAAGTCTGAGGAAGCTTCCAAGGCTTTTGCCAGGAAAGTTCTTCTGCGCATGTTCTAAAGGGTCATTCGGTATTGAAGGCGGAAGTTGCGGGGGGCGTCGAGCTTGCCGACACGCAGTGCGTACTCGCGGTCTGTCGCGTTTCGGACCAAAACGGCGATGCTGGTGTTTTCGGTCGGGGCAAAGGCTAAACGCGTGCCCAGGATAAGGTCTCCCTGGTCATGGGCTTCCCGAAACTCAGGAATACCGGGCGGAATGCCAAAATCTTCAAACACAGGGTCAATTTTCTCCATGTAAGAATAAAAATTGAGGTCGGCTCCCAGCCGCCACTTACGCCAAACCACTTCGGCATCCAACCGGGCCATGTGCCGGAAACGGTACTTCAGCAATCCGCTCAGAAACGCGGAATCTGCCTGCCCAAAGCCGCGCACCGCATTGGACAAAAAAACACCGGCGTTGCGGTTGGAGGAATCGGCGGTCAGGTCGGCTGGGTACACGTAATTGTAGCCCCCGATCAGATTGAGCTGAACCTTTCCGATGGTACCGCTGCCCTGCACCGTCCATTCGCTGCCCAACATGCGCGCCCGGCTGATGTTAATGGTTCTAAAACCCAGGCCACCAGCACCGGGTCCGCCCCAATTGTCAAAGACAAACTCCGACATGTCAAAGTACTCGGTCCAGTACACAGCCACATCGGCATAGCCCTGCCAATTTCCGGCTGTAATGGTGCGCTTGAGGCCCAATTCACCGTTCCAGCCGTACTCCGGTTTAAGCGTATCGTTAGGGTAAATGCGCAGGGCACCCACATTGGTACTGCTGTAGCGCTCCACCAGGCTGGGGAAGCGGTAGCCCTGGCCAAACGAAGCTCGCAAAAATACCGTTGGGGAAGCCTGGTAGTTCAGACCGGCCTTAAGAATAGGTCTGCCGGTTCCGGTCGCGCTGTCGGTATCATAGAACTCCATCCGGAACCCAAAATCAGCCTGCAGGCGGTTGAAAAACTCTTTGTCCACCTGAAAGTAAACGCCGCCCAAAATGCCGGTATGCGCGCCCAGGTTGCCATCGCGCACCCGAAAGTAAAAACCCTGAAGCCCGGTCGTGACGTTGACGGATTTAAAGAAAGGCTTGAGGTAGCGGTAGTCGATGTTGCTAAGCCAGGAACCGCCGTTGGTATCCGGATAGGTAGTGTAGTTGTTGTACAGCCGCCCCTTGACGCGGTGGGTTGCCCCGGCCTTGTCAAAAGCGGTGAGAAACGGATCCAGGCTAAGCCAGGCGTACTTCCAGTCCAGAAGCGTGGTCAGCGGGGCCTCTGTGCCGCCAAAAGGCTTGTACGCACCGGAATCTTCATCGGACCAGATGAGGTAGGAACTCTCATCATTGTACATGCCCATGAAACCCAGCCCATAACTTAAATTATCATTTTTTTTCGGGCGAAAACGCAGCTTTCCGTGCAGGCGGGCCCTCGTGTTTTCCTGACCCTGCAGGTGGGTCAACTCGCGCGAACCGTGTGCGCCCAGCACCAAATCCATCTGCTCAAACTTGCGGCGATGCCAGAGGCTGGCCCCGGCGGTATAGGGAGGAAAATCCCACCACTGCCGATCTGCAGAATCCGGTCGGCCGTAGACCCCGGTGTAAACTTCCACGCCGGTTTCCGGCTTGGAGCCCGGCCAGACTGTGCGCACGTGAATGACCCCATTGAGCGCGGAGGCTCCATACAGCACCGAAGAAGCCCCCTTGATCACTTCAATCTGCTCCACGTTTTCCATAGGAATGAACGCCCATTTGGCATCGCCGCGGTCAGCGGTGAGCATCGGCTGGTCGTCCAACACCAACAGCACCCGGCTGCCGGCACCGTAGGTAAAACCCGTGCCGCCGCGAATGTTGGCCTGACCGTCGAGCAGGTATACGCCGGGGGCGCGTTGCAGCACATCATTGAGCGTAACCGAATTTGTGTTGGCAATCAGCCGCGAAGGCAAAACGTCGATGGATACAGAGGTCTCTTCCAGGCTCTTTTCATACTGGCTGGTGGAGATGACCATCACCGCCAATTCCTTTGTTTTGGAAATCAGTTGCAGGTCCAACTGCCGCTCTTCGCCCGGCATTAAAGACACCGTGCGATTCTGCGATTCGTAGCCCAGGTAACTCACCGTAAAGCGCTGGCGATCCGGGTCCAACGCCAAGCGGTACTTGCCATCCAGATCCGTGGTAGTGCCCGTGCTGTCTTCCAGCAGCAAATTCACCCCCAACAAGGTCTCGCCGGTTTCGCGATCTGTTACCGTACCATACAGTATGGACTGTTGTGCTTTTGCTTCTGCTGCGTAGAGCAGCACAAAAAAGAGCAGCCCAACAAGGCCGGGACGATGCTGATCAACACGTGTCAGCGAATTAAAAGGATGCAGAGAGAGAGGAAATATTGGGAATAACGAATTGTGCATAGGCAAAAGGCAACTCAAAGGCATTTCTAAAAACCTATCAAAACTGCATTAAAATGGCCGAAGCAAAAAAAGCGCGCAATATTAGCTGACTGAACCGTCTTTTGCGTTTGTCTTGCCGCGCATTCAACCTTATGCCAAGGCTATTTTCAAATCCTACTTTCGGGCGAAAGGGCTCCCGGCTCTTTGTGGCGGCTGCCAGGGCTCGCGCAGCGGCATTGCTTTTGGCGGGTGCTGCGCTGTTTTCAGCAAGTTTTGTAAGTTGCTCGGAGCCCTCCCCCACTTCGCCCCCCGACCACCTGACCCGCGAATCCATCCTGGCGCGCAAAAAAGCGGCTCTGGAGCGCTTTCGACGCATCCCCGTTCACGAGGAATACGGCGGTCTGGCAGCAGGCATGTACCGCGTCGGGTTGGTCAATGTACAGGACATGGACCCGGCTATCCAGGTCAGCCTGGCTTACGCAACCCCGAACAATTTTCTGGATACAGCCATCTACGGCGATTTAAAACAGGCCTTTTTGCTCCTGGAAGCCGCCGCCATGCTGAGCATGGCCCAAGACGAATTAAGCCGGCGACAGCCCGGCTACCGCCTGTTGGTCTACGATGCCGCGCGCCCCATTCGCGTGCAACGCGCCATGTGGGATCAGGTGCAGGGAACCCCGCAGGCTCGCTATGTGGCCAATCCCGCTCAGGGATCGCTGCACAACTACGGCGCGGCCGTAGACCTGACCATTGCCGACGCCAACGGGAACCCGCTTGACATGGGAACCCCCTTCGACCATTTTAGTGAATTGTCACAGCCCCGGCACGAGGAACGCTACCGCAAGGCCGGAAAACTGTCCAAAACCCAGCTTTCCAACCGAAAACTGCTCCGGGAGGTCATGAAATACGGCGGATTTCAGGGCATCCCAAACGAGTGGTGGCATTTCAATGCGTTCAGTATCAAACAAGTACGAGAAAACTATAACGTCATAGAATAGTTTACTTACGCGTATTTGCGCGTAGATCAACAGCCTTCGTGTCATTGTGACAAAAATTGCTTTTGCAACGTGGATTGCCGACATTTATGGGGTCGGACCGCAGCGGCGCTCCGAGTTGATCCATCTCTCTTCTATGAATCTCACGCAGCAGCTCTTCTCAAAACTGCCGCATTCCACCCAGTTGACCATCGCCAACCGCCTGCTGGACTACAACATCCTGCATCGGTTGCCACTGTTCCGAATGTTTTTCCACACGCTGGAATCTTTCGGTGCCGACCGCGATGAAATGATGCTGGCTCTGGAGAATGCGCGCAATTTCAACGGATCGTTTCACCGCTCCTGGCATGATTTAGGGCGAAACCTATTTCGCGAAGCTCAGGAGCATGAAGAGGAAGGCGATCCCTACACGGCTAAAGACAAATACTTGCGCTCGGCCATTTACCACCTGGTGGCTGACTGGCCGTTGGAACGCGGCCCGCTTAAACGGCGCAATTACGAACTGGCACTCGAGGCTTTTGAATCGTTTAAACGTTTTCACATTCCGCAGATCCAAAAAGTCGATTTGCCTTTTCCGCGCGGCAAACTTAAGGCCAACCTCCGCCTGCCCGAAGGCATAGACAAACCCTGTCCCGCCGTGGTCATTTTCCAGGGAAATGATTCCGTAAAAGAATTTATGGTTTTTGTGGAGGACTATGCGCTGGAGCGCGGCATCGCCACCCTGAGTGTTGACCAACCTGGTTTCGGCGAAAGCGGCATGACCGGCAACCTGCTGGACTCAGAGCGCGCTGCCCGGCTGTGCATCGGCAGCGCCTTCCGCTTCATGACGCAGCACCCCAGCATTGACCACGAGGCAGTCGGTGCGTTCGGGTTCAGTTTCGGCGGTTTTACCTCGCTGTACAGCGCAGGTCTGAGCGACAAAGTGCACGCCGTGGCAACCATCGGCGCCCCGATGCATTTGCGCAACGTGTACAAGAACTTATCGGTCATGATGAAGCAGCGCACCTTTCAATGGTCAGGCTGCAGCACTGACCAAGAAGTCTACGCCATGCTCCAAAACATGGATGTGGCCAATGTGGTCAGCCGCATTAAGTGCCCGGCCTACATCATTCACGGCGAAGAAGATGAAGTGGTAGACCGCAAAGAAGCCCGTTCCATATGCCGGGCTATCCAAGGAAAAACCACCCTGGAATTCGTACCCGGTGCCGACCATACCTGCTCGGTGCATTTGGACGAATTGCTGCCCCGCGTTTTTGACTGGATGGGCGAGCAACTCCGGTCCAAAGCCTGATTCGCGCAGCGAATTAATAGCCGCGATTAATAGAAGGGATTAATAGAAGGGATTAATAGAAAAGATTCATAGATAGGTAATTGCAGCCAGTTGCCATTTGCCTGATGCCAGATGCCGGTTGCCGGTTGCCAGTTGCCGGTTGCCAGTTGCCAGTTGCCATTTGCCTGATGCCAGATGCTCATACCCATGCCCAATTTTCCCCTTTGGAACCAGGGCGTGCTCATCATAGACTGGCAAACGCTCGTCCAAGCTTCCACGTTGCGCGGTCGTTGGCGCATTCCGGTTGCTGATGCGTTGTCTTTCGGGCAACTCAATGCCCGGACCCTGAACAATTTTTCGGGCCAAGGGCCTCCGTCTACCGGCAGCGGCCCACCGGAATTTTTGCTGCGTGTTTCCTTAAACCCGGAGGGCATCGGCTGGCGGTATTCCGTCATCCTGGAAGCAGACCAAGCGTTCCAAATTAGCAAGGTAACTTTAATTATGCCGGTGTCTGGCCGGGTGCTCAGGCCGGTGTCTGGCCGGGTGCTCAGGCCGGTGTCTGGCCGGGTGCTCAGGCCGATATCCGACGGCATGTCAGCCGGCATTTCCCGTCATGGGTTGAACCCGACGCCCGACACATGGCCAGACCGTATGTTTTGTAATGGTTGGCAGAGTTGGTCGGAGAGCCGCGAATTTGGGGTTACGGAGCGAATGCCCCCTCCCCGCTGGATTGCCCGCAAATTGTTTCAACCGTACGGCGATGGCGTTGCCTTTACCTCCAGTGGAAAACCCGGCGATCTGCACAGTTGGTCCTGGACGTCCTGGCCCGCGTCCAGCGCGGCTGATTCTGTTGGCGAACACAAAAGTCCGCTGCATCAACCGAACAACATCGGGTTTTTAGGCAGCCTGAACGAACAGGACGCGTACACATGCTTCGCGCTCCGGGCTGAGGCTGGCACCTTCCACATCAGCCGGGATGTGCCGGAAAATTGGGGGGCAGTCGGCCCGGCTGATGCGGCCCGAGCGTCAGAAGTGGATCGGGCGGTCAGCCCGGCTGGAGCCGGCACAGGGCCCGGATCGAGCAGCAACATCGCTCCGGAGCCGCGTTCCCCCTTCGCCCGAATACTGCTGGACCTGTTTTGGGCGGAGGGCCCCGAAGACCGTGTTTACGACCATTGGTTCCATGCCTTGAAATGCCAGGCGAGGCCGGCACCGGCGCTTACCAGCGGTTGGACTAGTTGGTACCGACACTACAACCGCATCAGCGCTGTGCTGTTGGAGCAGGAGTTGCGAGACCTTGCACAGGCCCAACCCCGACCCGAGTGGTTCCAAATTGACGATGGCTGGCAGCCCCGCATCGGCGATTGGACCAGCACGCGACCGTCGTTCCCGCATGGGCTGAAACCGCTCGCTGACCAGGCCAAAGCGCTTGGTTTCAAACCCGGACTGTGGCTGGCGCCCTTCGTGGCCGAAAAACGCTCCGAGCTGCTTCGCCAGCATCCGGAATGGGCGGAGCGCGACGGGCACGGAAACCTGGTTCCCGCTGGATTTAATCCGCTGTGGAGCGGCACTTTTTACGCCCTCAACCCAGACCACCCGGGCCTGCGCGACCATTTGCGGCACGTGTTTGAAACTGTGCTGGACCGCTGGGGTTTTGAAGGGCTCAAGTTGGATTTCTTGTACGCGGCCGGGCTTCAGCATCGCGAAGGGCGCGCGCGCGCGACGCGGATGCGCAGCGCCATGGAGTTTCTGCGCGACGCCGCTGGCGACCGCTTTCTGTTGGGTTGTGGTGTTCCGTTGGCACCCGCGTTCGGGCTGGTGGACGCCTGTCGGATCGGCGCCGATGTGCACCTGGCCTGGGAGCACCGGCTGTTGGCGTTCCTGCGCAACCGCGAGCGCGTCTCTACGCGCCTTGCCGTGCTTAGCTCCGCAGGTCGTCGGGGATTAAATGGTCGGGCCTTTGTCAACGATCCGGATGTCTACCTAATGCGCCGCAATGACCCGACCGTAAAACTGAGCGAAGCGGAGCAATTCACGCTGCTGTTGGTGAACCGATTGTTTGGCGGCGTTTTATTTAACAGCGATGCTCCAGCAGCTTATCCGGCGTCAGCGCGCGCGCTTTTGGAGCGCCTTTTAGCCCCTGACGCAGTGACCCAAGTCCGTGTTCTACCCTCGCCGCCGGGGGAACATTTGCAGGCTGCGGAACATTTCGCTGTGGCCTTTTCGGGCGAAGGGGGACCGTGCCTTGCGCTGCTCAATCTCAGCGACAAACGCTGGTCTACTTGCCTGGAAATCTGGTGCGGAGCATTTTCCGGGAGCGCAACAGCGCTGTGGCAAGCAGAATTTTTGCCGGTGGAGTGCCGGGAATTGCTTTGGTTAGCACCGCATCATTGCAGAGTTTTTAGGATGCCGGCAATACAAGAATAAGATATTATATGGAGTTATGGTTGCTACGCAAAAAAACGCCCTTCGCCCAAAATAGAAAAACATATGGAGCAGCAGATTGGTCAGGAGTGGAAAAACAAAAAGAATACAAACAAATAAATCCATAATCCATCTACCACGTGCCAATACTGACTGACCATGCGCAGTCTGCGCGACCGCGAGGGGTCGCTGAAGTATAAAAGCGATTGGATGTCATCGCGGGTGCAGTGCATGGCGGTTTGGAGGCTGAACGCTAAGAAAACCAGACCGACGGCGACGTGGGCCGCGTGCAGCCACGAGATCAGGTAGAGATAACTGGCCGACGTATTGTTCGTTAGGGTGTTTCCCGACGCAGAAAGCTGGCCCCACCCGATAAATTGCGAGACCAGAAAACCAATTCCCGTCGCGAACGCGAGCCATAAGCTGAGCCGGAGCGCTTTGGTGTCATCTTTGCGGTAGGCATTTCTGGCGTAGTGAAAGGCTGCGCTGGTTCCCGCCAAGAGCAGGGTGCTAAGCCAAAACGTCTTGGGCAGGTTAAAGGTTTCCCAGTTTTCGCTCAGCCGGCGACCAAAAGTGTAGGCAAAGGTGAGGCCCACAAAGAGCAGGCTAATAGCGCCCAACGCCAGGTTGAGCATGAAATCCATGGCCTTTTCCTGAGTCTGCTGGTATTCCTTGGTGGAGGGAACAATACGTGTTTGGCGTTGACCGGGCATGGGGCTCAAACGTTGAGAAAATGGTCGGATTCAGCGGCTGCTGGCGGCCCAATCTGGCTGGGCACAAGCGGTTAACGCTTCAAACCGCTTGCAAGTTCAATCGGAAGCGAATTCTGGAGAGGTAATTGTCACTAATTATCGGACAATCATGGCGCATTCACAACCAAACGGGTGGAGGCCTGCGGCAGGTCTGGGTTTATCTTTGTGGGCATGTCAATTGTTGAAACGTTGGTAGAACTGCTCCGGCTGGAACAACTGGAGCACAACTTGTATCGCGGCCAAAGCCGGGACATCGGCACGCGCGATGTTTTTGGCGGCCAAGTGCTGGCGCAAGCGCTGAGTGCAGCCATCCACACCGTGGAGCCCGATCGGATTGTACACTCGCTGCACGCCTATTTCATCCTTCCCGGCGATGTTCAGGCTCCCATCGTGTACCAGGTTGACCGGATTCGCGATGGGCGCAGTTTCGCTACACGCCGTGTGGTAGCGCTGCAACACGGGCGGGCCATTTTCTTTATGTCTTCCAGCTTTCAGGTTGCGGAAGAAGGGGCTTCGCACCAGTTGCCGATGCCAAAGGTGAAGAGGCCGGATGAGATTCCGTCGCTCAAAGAGTTGTTCAAAGAGCCCCCGAAAGGCCTGCCGGAGGTGCTGCGGCGCTATTTTGCCGAAGATCAACCCGTGGAGTTTCGGCCAGTTTCGCTGGACAACCCTTTTGCGCCGGTTCCCCTGGAGCCCATCAACCACGTCTGGTTTCGGATCACCGACCGGGTATCCGACGATCAGGCTTTGCACCGGATCTTGTTGGCCTATGCCTCTGATTTTAACTTGTTGGGAACAGCAATGCGGCCGCATGCGCTGTCGGCAGCACAGCCCGGAGTAAAGTTGGCCAGCCTGGATCACGCCCTCTGGTTTCACCGGCCCTTTCGCGCGGATGAATGGCTGCTGTACGCATTGGACAGTCCCAGCGCTTCCCAAGCGCGTGGCTTTTGCCGGGGATCGGTGTTCACAGAGGCCGGGGAACTGGTGGCTTCTGTTGCCCAGGAAGGCCTCATGCGCGTCAGCGATCCCGTTCAGAAAGCAGACAAAACCTAGCGGCAGGCCTCCTGGAGCCCCAGAACATTTTTCAACGTCAGTGGTTTAAATCAGGCCCGTCCATGCATGCGCTCCCCTACCTCCCGGCTTTGACCGCCCCGCCAACGGCGGACGAACTCCGCCAAACGCACGCGGCCATTTCGCCCTACCTGCAAGACACTCCCGTGTTGCGGTCCGGGGGCCTGAACGTGCTGGCTGGCGCTGAGTTGTGGTTCAAATGCGAAAGTTTGCAACGCGTTGGAGCCTTTAAAATGCGCGGTGCGCTGCGCGCGGCCATGGCCATACCGGAAATGGAGCGGTTTCGGGGTCTGGCCACCCATTCTTCGGGAAACCATGCACAGGCGGTTGCGCTGACCGCACGCTTGTTGGGTGTTCCCGCCTACGTTGTTATGCCGGTGAATGCTCCTGGTCCTAAGCGGCAGGCAACGCTGGGATACGGGGCTGAAATCATTCCTTGCGATCCCACGCTCCAGGCGCGGGAGGCCACGCTGGGGCAGGTTGTTGCCCGCACGGGAGCCCATTTTATCCCGCCCTATGACGACTACAACATCATTGCCGGACAGGCTACTTCCGCGTTAGAACTGCTTGACGCTCAGCCGGATTTGGATGTTGTCCTTGCGCCGGTGGGGGGCGGGGGGCTCATCAGTGGAACCCTGTTGGCAGCGCGGGCTCACCGGGCCGATATCCGGGTTTACGCTGCTGAGCCCGCTCGGGTGGATGATGCCTTCCGATCGTTGCAATCAGGGGTTTTACAAGGCAATTCCCGAACTGACACCGTCGCTGATGGTCTCCGAACTTCGCTGGGCAAACGGAACTTTCACGTGCTGCAATCCGGACTCAACGGGGTACTTAGGGTGGAAGAAGATGAAATCCTATCAGCCATGGTTCTGATCTGGGAAAGGCTGAAAATTGTTGTGGAACCTTCTGCTGCTGTACCCTTGGCTGCGGTACTTCGCTACCCGGAATTGTTCGCAGCAAAAAAAGTAGGCATCATTCTCAGCGGGGGAAATGCGGATCTCCTTGAGCTGCTGCGTCTCCTCAGCCCACCTGCGGCAGATCTAGCTACCGCCTAATCTTCATCCAGGTCGCGAGAGGTAGCATCAACGGCTTGCCCCTAAATTGAAAACACCCAGCCAAAAGGGCCGGGTGTTTCAAGCAATTACTTGCTCAGGACAAGAATAGGCTGGTAAAAAAATGATTCAAAAAATGCTTACTCAATCAGGACAATGCAAAAATCTCCCTTTGCATAACTCCGAACAAGGATAAAGCAACTTCTATCTTTCTTACAGCCTATAGCGCATGACGGGCTCAGCGGTTAAGGATGCACTACATGTGCCTGAGGAACAGAATAATACCAAATAGTATCATTCATATTCTTTTCAATTCTTTCTTTAAATTCGTTCCTCAAAACTCACTGAAGCACCAGCGAATGAGCCTCCCAGCCCACCTGAAGCTTAATTTGGACCGTGTATGAACCCGCTGGAGCACTTGAAAGGTTGATCTCCTCATAGTCAGGTGCGGTATTGCCATCCTGGTAAATGATGGTACCTGAGCTGTTCAAAATCCGGATCTGACGCATGGGGTTGGCTTGGGGGTTTGTAGCTATTGCCTCCCACAAATCTTCAATCATGACAATAATTCCGGATTGCGGACCAGGGGGAATTCCTCCACCGGCCTGAGCTTTGACCTGCGAAAAGAAGGAAACAGAAAGGGTTAAGGCAAAAAGGGCAATCAGTCGGTTCATGGTGAGTAAAGTTTAGTTTGTCGTTTATTATTGCGTTACCGGGTGCTGCCAATTGCCTCATTTGTCATCCTGTGCATTGATCTTTACCTTGGAAAGGGTTCAGCCTACAGAAAAGACAACGGTGCTTTTGGTCTATTTTTGAAACCTGAGAACGCTGACGAAGCTACCGGGTCAATCCACACTGGCAAGGGAGAAATCACAGCACTCCTATTCTGGATTGGCTTTATCTTACATCCTGTACTTTTGTCTTTAAGCAGGGCAGATTGGTCTAAGACATTTGATTACAAATCACCTGGCTTTTTATGTTTAGCTATTCTCTCTTTCTTTTAAACCAAATTAAAACCAGATTAAAAAATAATTTCTTCTATTAATTAAGTATGCAGGATACTGAGCTGTATCGTACGCTTCAAACCTTGAAGCCCTTAGAAATCAGAGAGTTTAGACTATACCTAACCTCTCCCTTTTTCAACTCTGAGAATTTATATGTCTTGTATTTAAATTTAATTGTCAGCAAAAGAGGAATTTTACTCAAAAAACAAGTAGAAGACGATGCATTCATTAAATCACAGAGGCTAAAGACAATAAAAACTAAGAAAGATTTATACAATTGCAGAAGTAAAATTCTCACGCATCTTGAAAATTTTATCCTTCAAAAGGCTTCGCTTCAAAATTCTACCGGAGATCAGATGACCCTAGCGCAGTACTATCGGACCCACGGATTAAAAGTTCGCTATGACAGGGCAATGCGGACTGCAGCCAAACTACTGGAAACTTCGACGATAAAGAATTCGAAATTCTTATACAATCAATATTTATGGCAAAAAATCTCCTTTGAGGACTCGGAAAAAAACATGCGTAGAACGGACAATCGTCACTTAGAATCTGTTGCTTGGTCGCTGGATGAATACTATCTATCGGAGAAGTTGATGTATAGCACAGAAATGGTCAATCGCAGTGCTATGCTGCAAACTGAGTATGAGGAACTCATTCAGACCTCCACTCTCCCTAATGCCATTGACGATCGTCATCCGGTTATCGTGAATCTATCCATCGCTGCATTCAAACTCTTCAATAACCCCGAAGATATAGTTCCATATTTAGATTACTATAAACTTCTATGCAATATTCAATCTTCGCTTTCTCACGAGGAAAAGAACAGCTTCTATTTGTATGCATTTAACTACTGTGTGCGGCAAATCAATGTTCGAGACAATCGCTTTGAACCTATTTTACTGGATTTGATTGGGCAAATGAATTCAGAAAAATTGCTGGTCGTTAGTCAAATCATGAACCCTTGGGTTTATAAGAACATTATTCAGTTCTATTTGACTTGCGATTATACTGACCGCGCAGTTAGTTTCTGGCAAGAATATTCCGATTTCTTACCGGAAACCCATAAAGTAAGTGTTTCTTTTTTAGCGAAAGCACAAATTGCTTTAGCTCAGAAAGATTATAACCAAGTTTTCTTTATGGCCGGTCAAATACGCTACATCGACCCACACTTGGTTGTGAGCCTGAAGTTGCTTGCTTGTAAGGCTTATTTACAATTGGATGATCGCAATCAATTGGAATTCCATTTAGAAGCATTTGCAAAGTATTTGCGCTACCATGAAGCCGATATTGACAAGAGTCGCATCCCCAGACTTCAGCATTTCTTAAGTATTTGCCGAAAATTGAATAATCTACCTCCAAAGGATGAAACGGGCTTACTGGAAATCATGGATAATATTCAAAAAACTCCTAACGTTATAGATGCACCATGGTTGATCGCTTTCATTCAGCAAAAGCTTTCAAAAATTAAGAATAGGGGTAGAAATTTATATAGATAATTAATTTATTTACTAGTTATGAACTAAAAGCCTCAGTATCTGGAAGTTTTAACGTTCCCTTGGGTTTGCTTCACCCACCCTGCGTAATTTTACCCCATGAACCTCGTGATCAAAACCGCCCTCCTTTCCACAGCAGTCATGCTGATGGCAGCATCAGGTTGCTCCAATAAGCCCACTCAGCAAACCACTGAAGCGCAATCTTTACCAACTGCCGCTGCCTCTAAACCCGCCCCGGCGGGCACCTTGCAGGTTACCTTGACTGGCAAGACGGGCCCTAAGGGCGACCTGGAGCGCCTCTATGGAATTTCGCTTCGCGACCCATCCAACAGCGATGCCGCCCGAAAGCGCCTGGATCAGTCACCGCTCAAGGATCGCTGGATAAACCTGCCCAAGTCGTTTATCCGGCACCCGGCGGGTAGCCACACGTACAAAATGAAGAGCATGGATGATCCAAACGTCAATCTGGTGCTCAATACCATCCTGCCACAGTTACCCGCTTCGGTCAAGCACGACTTCACCTGGCCTCCCCAATTTCCACGCGACCAGGTTAGCCGATGGGTTACGGAACGGACCGGCCGAATCAGCATTGGCAACGAACCGCCCAACCACGTCCCGGAACTTTTTGCAAACGGTCAGGCCTACGTGACGTTTGCCGAAGAAGTGTACCGCGCCAATCCCAAATTGGCAGACAATTTCTGGATCCAAAGCGGCAAACCAGAAGTGGTTCGGCACATGGGCAAGGGTTCGCCCATGGGGCGCAAGCATGGCGATTGTTTGGATGCTGCTTCTAAGGCAGTGAAGGCGGGCCGATTGCCTGCCCGCGTTATTACCACCCACAAACTATTGCCCGTGTACCCGGCTGATCGCCTGGGCTTCTACCGCGAAATGTTGACCGACTACCGGAGCTACTTTGGGAATGACGTGCTGGTGTGTTTCCAGGAATTCAATTACAGCGATGAGGAAGCCGAAAGCCTGGACCAGGTGCTGCACGTGGCAGAGTTCTTGCTCATATTGGCTCGCTTGCGCAACGAAGAAGGCAATATTGTAGATGGTGCCGCCTTTCACCAGGGTTTTGCCGTGGGCACCTCCAACCTGTTTGGCTTGGACGCCAAATCTGGTCAGGGAAACTGGCGAGCAGGTGGGTTAGCCCTGGTCTGGGAAGAGTTTGGCAACATGATGACTGATGGCAGCTACGCGTTCAGCAGCGCAACAAACCGCCCGGAAGACGTTGAAATTGAAGTCTTTAAGAAAGGGGCCAATTTTTACGCGCTCTTCAGCAACAAAAGCGTCCGCCCGATACCCACCACGCTCAACGGCGTGAACATCATTTACATTGATCAAACCTTAGGCAAGAAAACCGAAAAATTCAGCGGCAGCCTGCCTGCACGCAGCACGGGCAGTGTTGAGCTGACCGGGATCTAAGGCAATCTTCATAAGGTTACCCGGAACAACAAAAAACCCGCTCTGAAAAGAGCGGGTTTTTTTGCGGACCGGACGGGACTCGAACCCGCGACCTCCGGCGTGACAGGCCGGCATTCTAACCAACTGAACTACCGATCCTTAAACAAAGCCAATATGGTAAACTTTGCGGCTATCTAAGAGGAGGATTTGTGCGACAAACCCTTTTCAGGAAGCCCGACCAAAGCGAGGTTCTGAAGAAACGCGCACGCTTTTTCAGAAGCAGGGCAAATATAGGTCCACCAAAGGGTATTCACCAAGTACCTGAACTTTTTTCTCCGGCACATTCGGCGACATCCAATCCCTAACTTTGCCCCCCGTGCCTGCCTGTAAGCCAGTGCCGGTATCTTTGTCCTACATGCTGTAAGCGCAGTGCTTGAGCCAATTACAAGAACATGACATATCTGGAATTTGAGAAACCGGTGGCCGAATTGCAGGAACAATTGGATAAACTGCGGCTAATCGGTGAGCAAGGCAAGGTAGATGTCGCAGCTTCGGTAGCCGAAATGGAAGAGAAAATCGGCGAGCTTAGAAAAAATATATACGAAAATTTGAACGCCTGGCAGCGCGTCCAACTTTCGCGCCATCCGGACCGCCCCTACACGCTGTACTACATCGAAAACCTATGCGAAAACTTCGTAGAACTGCACGGCGATCGGGCTGTAGGCGATGACAAGGCCATCGTCGGGGGTTTTGGGCTCATGGACGGCCAGACCTACCTTTTCCTGGGGCAACAGAAGGGCATCAACACCAAAATGCGGCAATACCGCCGGTTTGGCATGGCAAACCCCGAAGGCTACCGCAAGGCGTTGCGCCTGATGAAATTGGCCGAAAAATTTGGCAAGCCCATCGTCACCTTAATCGATACGCCAGGGGCATTTCCGGGCATAGAAGCCGAAGAACGCGGACAGGCTGAGGCCATTGCCCGAAATCTCTTCGAAATGACCCTGCTCAAAGTACCGGTCATCTGCATTGTTTTGGGCGAAGGGGCCTCTGGGGGTGCCATCGGCATAGGGCTTGGCGACCGGATCTTCATGCTCGAAAACACTTGGTATTCCGTGATTTCTCCCGAAGGCTGCGCTTCTATTTTGTGGCGAAGTGCCGATTTCAAAGAGCAGGCCGCTGAAGCGCTGCAGCTTACGGCCAAAAACAATTTTGACCTGGGCATCATTGACGGCATTATCAAGGAACCGCTGGGCGGGGCGCACGTCAACCCCAAGGCCATGGTGACCAATCTCAAACGCGCCATCAAGAAAAACATCAAGGAACTCAGCTCCATGGATCCTGAAGAGCGCATTCAGGCGCGCATTGACAAGTACAGCGCCATGGGCCGGTTCACGGAAGCAGTAAAATGACCTCCCGGTGTTCAGTGCCCTTCGCAACTCGCTGTTTCGTTACGCCGTCGGCCGTCGGCTGATGGAGAAGACCAACGCCCGCAGCACCGTACCCTTTTCAGAAGCCCGTCACATCGGTATTTTGGTGCGCATTAACGGCGAAGATGACCTGGCTGCCGCACAGCAGTTCGCCAGCCAACTTCGCGCAGCAGGAAAAAAAGTAGACGTCCTCGCCTACCTGGACCGCAAAAAAGTGAGCCCTCCCGAGAGCATGCAAACGCTTCAGCGGAGTGAGTGCAATTGGCTGGGTTATCCATCGGGCGAATCGGCCCGCTACTTTGAACAACAGCCCTTCGACATATTGATTAGTGCCTGGCTCGGCCGTTGCCTTCCGCTGCGCTACCTTGCCCTGTTCAGCCGGGCGTCCTGGCGCATTGGCGAATTCACGAGAGACAAGGAACCGAGCGCAGAATTCCTGATCAACCTTCCTAACGAGCGCCACACGTTAGCAGAATTCTTCGCCGAAGTGGATCACTACCTCCAATCCATCCGCACCCATGAAACCGAATCCTAATCCGTTCAGCGGCACCGGCGTAGCGCTAGTTACCCCCTTTGACCGAGACATGCGTGTGGATTGGCCGGCACTGGGACGAATCGTGGACCATGTCATTGACGGTGGAGTAGACTACGTGGTTTCGTTGGGTACAACCGGAGAATCTGTCACGCTAAACGCCGACGAAAAACGCGAAGTGTTGGCCTTCACGGTGGCGCACACCGCCGGTCGGGTGCCCATTGTAGCCGGTTTTGGGTCGAATGACACGCGTGCGCTGTGCGACAGTGTGCGAGACCAGGATTTCACTGGCATCGATGGCATTTTGTCGGTCAGCCCAGCCTACAACAAGCCTACCCAGGAAGGCATTTACCGCCATTACCGCGCGCTGGACCAGGTTGCTCCCCGCCCCATCCTGTTGTATAATGTGCCCGGCCGGACCAGTTCCAACATGAGCGCAGACACCACGCTGCGTCTTGCCCGCGACGCCAAAAACATTGTCGGCATCAAGGAGGCGTCCGGCAATTTTGACCAGATTGGCCGCCTGCTGCGCGACCGCCCGCAAGGATTTAGCGTGCTTTCCGGCGACGACGCGCTGGCCCTGCCGCAGTTGGGCATGGGCATTGACGGGGTGATCAGCGTGATCGCCAATGGCTGGCCGCGCGCCTTCAGCGACCTGGTCCGCGCTGGCCTTGCCGGCGATTTTGACCGCGCCCGCGCTTTGCACTTTGAGCTCATGGACGCTACCGACCTCATCTTCCGCGAAGGCAATCCCGGGGGCATTAAATGCGCCATGGCCGCAATGGGCTTGTGCGAAGAAATTCTGCGCCTGCCTTGTTACCCGGTCAGCGACGGGCTGCGCAGCGCGCTGAGGGCCGTGGCCTCTGTGTAATTGTCTGTGTAATTGTCTGTGTCATTCTCCGCGTAACTCGGTTCTCTGCGTGATTCATGGTCATGCGTGAGCTGGGGTTTTTAAAAAGCCCTTACGCCATCGGCACGTTGACCGGAAGCTCCGTGGCGTACTCGCCGTCGCGCAGTTTTTTGGAAACGGTGGAAAACGCGTCAAGTGTCTCGCGAATGTCGCGCTCGGTGTGGGCCGCCGTGGGGATCAAACGCAACAGCATCTGGCCCTTGGGGATTACCGGATACATAACCGCGGAGCAGAAAATGGCATAGCTCTCGCGCATGTCAATGATGAGCTTGGAAGCTTCCGGGATGGTGCCGGTCAGGTAAACCGGCGTGACACAACTGTTGGTGCCGCCGAGGTCAAAACCGCGCTCGCGCAGGCCGTCCTGCAACATCCGCACGTTCTTCCAAAGGTTGGCTTTGAGCTGGGGCTGGCTGCGGAGCAATTCCAGTCGCTTTAAGTTTCCGATCACTATGGGCATCGGAAGCGACTTGGCAAAAATTTGCGAGCGCATGTTGTACTGCAAGTATTCGATGACCTGTTTGTCCGAAGAAATGAAGGCCCCAATGGATGCCATGGATTTGGCAAACGTAGAGAAGTAGATGTCAATGTCTTCTTGCACGCCCTGCTCTTCGCCAGTGCCGGCACCGGTTTTGCCCATGGTACCAAAACCGTGGGCGTCGTCCACCAACAGGCGAAAGTTGTAGCGCTCTTTCAACGCGGCGATCTCGCGCAACTTGCCTTGGTCGCCACCCATGCCAAAAACGCCTTCAGTAATGACCAAAATGGCCCCGCCGGTTTCTTTAACCAATTCGGAGGCCCGGCGAAGCTGGCGCTCGCAGTTTTCGATGTCGTTGTGCTTGAACACAAAGCGCTTGCCCTGATGCAGGCGAACGCCGTCCACGATGCAGGCGTGCGACTCCGCGTCGTAAACGATCACGTCGCGGCGGTCAACAAGCGCATCAATGGCCGACATAATGCCTTGATAGCCGTAATTGAGCAAAAAGGTGGCTTCCTTGCCCACAAATTCGCTCAGTTCCTGCTCCAGTTGCTCGTGCTCCACGGAGTTACCGGACATCATGCGCGAACCCATGGGGTAAGCCAGACCCCAATCGGCGGAGGACTGAGCGTCCACTTTTCGCACTTCAGGGTGGTTGGCCAGCCCCAGGTAGTCGTTTAGGCTCCAGACGATGCGCTCTTTGCCGTGGAACATCATCCTCGGACCAATTTCACCTTGCAACTTGGGGAAGGTGAAATAGTTGTGCATCAATCGGGCATGTTTGCCCAAAGGCCCCCGATCAGTTAGCAGTTTTTCGAACAAGTCCATAATATGCCTCGTTTTTCCTCGTTTTGGAAACTTCCAGACTTCTTGTCTGGAGCTTGAACAGCCCTTCCTTGCCAGTTCATTTGCCGATTGCCAGGCCATCCTTCAGGCCTGTTGCGCCCCCTATTGTGCCCATTAGAGCCTAAAAAAAGGCCTTTTGTCGGGTTTTTCTGCGCCGGATCGGAAAATGGCGACAAAGATACGGCATGTCCTTTTCACCGGGAACCATCCGCACCCACTCCGGGTAAGATTCCCCACATAGCCTTATCTTTGCCCTCCCTGGCTTATGGTACTATCGCGCCTTTTTGCCCTCCTTCTAATCCTTTCGGCAATTTTTTCCTCCTGCAGTGGCTATGAGCAACTGTTGAAGAGCGATGATTTTGACCTAAAGTATGAAAAGGCCCGGGAATATTACAACAAAGGGTCCTTTACCAGGGCGCTTCCCCTGTTCAAACAATTGTTGTCGGTTGAAAAAGGTACGCCGCGAGAAGAAGAGCTCATGTACTATATTGCCTACAGCCATTACGGGCAGAACGATTATCTAATCGCTTCCGCACTTTTTAAAAATTATTATACATTTTTTCCCAATACTGATCGCTCCACGGAATGCCACTACATGAGCGCCTATTGCAATTACCTGGCCTCGCCTAAAGTTTCGCTGGATCAAACGGTCACGTACAAAGCCATTGAATCGTTTCAGCTCTTTGTCAACGCTCATCCCAAAAGCGACAGCGTGCAGGCCGCCAACCGGATGATTGACCTGATGCGGCGCAAACTGGAATACAAAGCATTGAGCGCGGCAGATTTGTACTACAAGACCCGGAATTACCAAGCGGCCGCCATCGCTTACACCAACCTGCTCAACGATTTCCCCGACATTCCCCAGGCCGAATACATCAATTTTCTGGTGCTGCAATCATACTTTGAGTTTGCCGAACAGAGCATTGTCTGCAAACAGTCCGATCGATACGGCCAAGCGATAAGCACTTACGGCAAGTTCAAGGAAATGCACCCGGAGAGCAACCTCTTGGATCAAGCTACCAGCATCCAGGAACGCTCACTGGCCAGCCGTTCCGAAGCAGCGGAAGAATGCACGGAACAGGAGCGCAGCCGCGCCTACCTTTTCGCCGAAGCTGCCTTGCGTAACAAAGATTACGAAAAGTCCGTGCGATTGTGGGAAAGTTACCGAAACACTTTTTCCAATCGCGACGATTTGGATGAGGCACAACTGAACATTTTGCGCTCCCGGTACCGCCTGGCGCAGGAAACGATGCCTGTGTGCAATGCATTGCCCGAGTACGAAAAAGCCCTTTCCGCGTACTACTATTTCGCCGATGAATTTCCGGGCAGCCCGCTGCTGGAACAAGCCGAAACGGTGTACGACGACCTGTTAGAATCACAAGATCAATCTAAAAAGAACTGCGATGAGCTCCATTAAGAAATTGACCAGCGGTCACATTCCCCCGAATGTGGAAACCCGCAGCTTGCGTCAAATTGAAAACAAGTCGGGCAACCTGTACTTGTCCCTGAACATTATTTCCAAGCGGGCCAACCAGATTGCCTCCGAGCTCAAAGAAGAGCTGCACGGCAAGCTGGAAGAATTCGCCAACCAAAGCGACAACCTGGAAGAAGTGTTCGAGAACCGCGAGCAAATCGAGATTTCCCGCCACTACGAAAAGCTGCCCAACCCCGCCATCCTGGCCACCCGCGAGTTCATGGAAGACGGTACTTACTACCGCCTGATGGACGATGAAGAAAACGCCGATTCTTATTCGAATGAAGCGTAAAGCCTAAGCGAACGGATGAAGAGCAAGCAGATTCTGCTGGGCATCAGCGGGGGCATAGCCGCTTACAAAATGGCCACCCTGACCCGTCTGCTCGTCAAGGCAGGCGCTGTGGTCCGCGTGGTTATGACCGAAGAGGCGCAGGCCTTCATCACTCCGCTTACCCTGGCCACGCTGTCCAAAAATCCGGTGCTCAGCCGCCTTTATAACCCGGTGGATGGCACCTGGCACAACCACGTGGAACTCGGCCTGTGGGCAGACCTGATGCTCATTGCGCCCGCAACGGCCAATACGCTGGCTAAAATGGCCTCCGGGTCCGCGGACAGCCTGCTGTTGACCACCTACCTGAGCGCCCGATGCCCGGTTTGGGTGGCTCCTGCTATGGATCTGGACATGTGGCAACACCCCGCCACCCAGCGCAATTTGGAAACCCTGCGCCAGGATGGTGTTCGGGTTTTGCCGCCCGAGGCCGGCGAGCTCGCCAGCGGCTTAAGCGGTCCGGGAAGGCTTCCGGAACCGGAGCAAATCGCAGAAGTTATCGCGCAATGGTTTTCGGGCCAAGGGGTTCCGGTGGCGTCGCACGACAGCCGTGTGGCCCTTCCCCTGAGTGGCAAAAAAGCTCTGATCACGGCCGGCCCTACCTACGAAGCCCTGGATCCGGTGAGGTTCATCGGCAACCACAGCAGCGGAAAAATGGGCATTGCGTTGGCAGAGGCCCTTGCCGAACTGGGCGCCTCCGTGGTGCTAGTCAAGGGCCCCACCAACGTGAACAGCCGTTCCCCACAAGTGCGCGAACTGGCCGTAACCAGTGCAGGCGCCATGTACGAAGCCTGCTCCGAGCACTTCGCAGACAGCGACATCTTTGTGGCTGCGGCCGCTGTTGCCGATTACCGGCCCGAAAGCCCTTCGACCCAAAAAATAAAGAAAAAAGAAGCTGACAGCGACCGGATGACCGTTACGCTGGTCAAGACCCCGGATATTCTGGCCGAAATGGGCAAACGCAAAAAGCCGGGCCAACTAGTGGTGGGCTTTGCGCTGGAAACCGAAAACGAGGTGGAAAACGCGCTTTCCAAGCTGGAGCGCAAAAACCTCGATTTGATCGTGCTCAATTCGCTCAACGACGCCGGGGCGGGCTTTGGAGTAGATACTAATCGAATTACCCTGATTGAGAATCGAAATAGAATCGATAATTTTCCGTTAATGAGCAAGACGGAAGCCGCTCGCATCATTGCGCAGCGCATTGTGGACCTGCTGCCCTGACCGACCCTATTTTCTGCCATGAACTACCGATTCCTTTTTCTGTTGCTCTTGCTGGGGCTTGCTCCTGCCCTGCGCCCTGCCTTGCACGCGCAGGAGTTGCAATGCGGGGTCATCGTCACCGCACCCCAGCTCCGCGTGGTGGACCCCAAGGTGTTTAAAAGCCTGGAGACGTCCATCTACGAGTTCATGAACAACCGCACCTGGACCGGCGACAAGTTCAAAATGGAGGAAAAGATCCGCTGCGACATCAACATCACCATCACTGACGAATTGGATGTGGATCGTTTTCGCGCTCAGGTGGCCATTCAATCCAGCCGCCCCGTCTACAACTCCGACTATCAGACGGTGGTCTTCAACTGGGTGGACAAAGACTGGGAATTCAGCTATGTGGAATACCAGCCGCTGGAATTCAACGAGAACATCGTGCTCAGTAACCTGACCTCGATGCTGGCGTATTATGCCTACATCATCATCGGTATGGACTACGATTCCTACGCGCTTAATGGAGGTACCGCCCACCTGCAAAAGGCGCAAAAGATTGTCAACAACAGCCAGAATTCCGTAGAAAAAGGTTGGAAACCATACGATGGCATCCGAAACCGTTTTTGGCTGACAGATAACCTGATGAACCCGCGCTTTGCCGCTTACCGCGAAGCTTTTTACAAGTATCACCGGCTTGGCCTGGATCTGTTTCACGAAGACGCCCTCGGGCCCGTCACCACCATTACGCAGAGCCTGACGCTGCTCAACGGGGTCAATACCAGCAACCCCAACTCTATGGCAATTCAGGTGTTTTTCAACGCCAAATCGGACGAAATAATCGGCATTTACACCGATGCGCCCAGCAAAGAACAGGCGCAAGCCATCGCCATGCTCAACCGCATGGATGCGCAAAACGCGAACGAATACAGAAAGATATTAACGGGCGGCCGCTAAGCGGTGCAAGGCCCCTTCTCTCTGCTTCTGCTTCCTGTATATTTGGGATCCAGGAGTCTATGCTTCGCCAACTGCTCATCCACAACTACGCCATCATCCAGGACCTGGATGTGGCCTTCGGACCGGGTCTGACCGTCATCACGGGCGAGACCGGAGCCGGAAAATCGATTCTTTTGGGGGCGCTGGGGCTTGTGCTCGGCAAACGAGCAGATACGCGGGTCTTGTTTGACCTGACGAAAAAGTGCGTGGTCGAGGCCCGCTTTGACATCAGCGCCTACGATCTCCAGGCCTTTTTTGCCGAAAATGACTTGGATCACGAGGCCGAAACGGTGATTCGGCGCGAAATCAACGCCAGCGGCAAAAGCCGGGCGTTCATCAACGACACGCCGGTTAATTTAGGGGTGTTGGATGCCCTGGCCGCCCGCCTGATCAACATCCATTCCCAGCATGAAACGCTTGACCTGAACAGCTCGCGTTTTCAGACCAGTGTGTTGGATAGCCTGGCCGGAAATGACGAAAAACTCAAAACCTACGCAGCAGCGTACAGCCAGTGGCAAACGCTGCGCAGCACTTACGCCACCCGCTGCGCGGAGCGCGACCGCGCGCTGGCCGAACGCGATTACCTGCAATTCCAGTTTGATGAGCTGGCCGCAGCGCGCCTTGACGGACTGGACGAGAGCGCATTGGAAGCGGAGTTGAGTGCCTTGCAACACGCAGAAGAAACCAAACGCGGCCTGGCCGAAGCCACCGAGTGCCTGCAAGGCGACCAGGGTGCTGTTTTAGCCGGCCTCCGCCAGGCCAGCAATGCCTTGCGACCCTTGTTGCGCTGGCGCGAAGACCTGCAACCGCTTATGGATCGCCTGGAAAGCCTTCGCATCGAAGGGGCTGACCTTGCCGCAGAATTGGAGCAGGCCGGACAGAGCACCGCCTGGGATCCCGGCAAAATCGCGGGGCTAGAAGAGCGTCTGGACGAAGTCAACCGGCTGCTTCACAAACACCGACTGCCCAAAGCCGCCGATCTGGTTGCCCTGCGGGACCAACTGGACAACAGGCTGCTGGATCAGGATCGCGAAGGTGATGCCCTGGAACAAATGGCTGAATCGCTGCGCCTGGCAGGCCAGAAAGTAAGCACGCTGGCCGGCGAGCTCAGCACACGTCGTCAAAAAACCAGCCCCGGTTTGGAGAAATCCGTCAGCAAGTTGTTGGGCGAAGTGGGCATGCCCGATGCGCGACTTTCCGTAGAACTCAAACCCTTGCCGGAACCTGGCCCATCTGGTCAGGACCAAGTGCAGTTCCTGTTCGCGTCCAACAAAGGCAGCCGATTGGAAGACTTGCGCCAGGTGGCCTCCGGAGGCGAATTGTCCCGCCTGATGCTGAGCATCAAATCACTTGTGGCGGCCAAAAAAGCCCTTCCCACACTCATTTTCGATGAAATTGACTCCGGCGTCAGCGGTGAAACCGGCCGCCGGATCGGAGTCATCATGGAAGAAATGGCCGGGAATCACCAAATCGTGGCCATTACACACCTGCCCCAAATTGCGGCCTGCGGCAAGCGCCACTTGTTTGTCTACAAGGAAACCAAGGGCAAGCAAACGCATACCCGGCTAAGAGAATTGGTGGCCGAAGAGCGTGTAGAGGCCATTGCCCACATGATCAGCGGGGAGGTGTTGTCAGAAGCAGCAAAGGCTAATGCCCGGGAGTTGCTGTCGATCACCTAAAGAGTGATTAGACAAAGAGTGATTAGACAAAGAGTGATTAGACAAAGAGTGCTTAGACAAAGAGTGATTAGACAAAGAGTGCTCTAAAAAGAACCTAATTCTGCGCTATACTCAATTAATAGCAGTTAGTATCTATTTATTGGCGTGATTTCAAGGACTAAACTTTAAATTTAATATAATTTAAAACAATGTTATTTATTTTTTGTTGGTCTTCCACCGCCCTTAGCTTTGTACATTGTTAGGCTTTCGTGCTTTATCCTTTGTTAAAAATCAAATAATTCACCCAATAAGCCCTTTTTCTTTTTATTATGATAGGAGCTATCCTTTGAATAATTTTGTTGGTCGCGGATACTATCCGGTTGGTTGTATTGAACATTTTGTGAAGACCGTTCAATAATTTTATCAAGTTCACCACGGTCAAGCCAAACACCACGGCATTCTGGACAATAATCAATTTCTATGCCACTGCGGTCAGCCATTACCAGGTTTACGCTACAATTTGGACATTTCACTTTTAATTCCTTTAGTTAATTATTGATCTTTTTCAATGAATTAATTTTTTCATTTGCAATCGAATCAATCTTAGAAGATGACTTATTAATTAGCGAATCAAGTTTTTTTACTTTTTCACCTTCCATATTTATTAATGAATCAAGAGCAATTACCTTGTCAAGCTCTTTGTTGACAAGCGAGTCTAACTCGTCTGTTTTATTGCTTAACTCATTAATCTTTTCTTCGACTTTTTTACTCATATCGCCACAAGATGCAAGTAAACCAATTGACACAATAACTGGAACACCTTTTCTTAGTAAATTTTTCATGATTTATGCTTACTTATAACCAAATTATATAATTATCTATTCATCTAACAATTCCATTTCTCCTGTAAGACCCATCTTTCTCCTTTAAAGGAGAGTACTCCGGTGTTAAAGATTAGATTATGCAAGCTTTGGCTCTGCCATTAAACAAAGAACCGTAGAGAGGAGGTTTCAAAAACACCTTCGGTAAAATTGCGAAATCGCTTTGGTCAGGGCTTTGCCTGGCCTGCGTTTTCAGCAGCCTTCTGTGAATCCTTCTCTGCCTGTGTGGGCATGCCTTCGTACTCCGACGGGGCAGCCACGGCTGGTGCTGATTGGTGCAGCGAGCGGCTCAAATCGTCTTGGGCATTGGTTTTAATGAACTCAGCCATTACTTCCATGCGCGATTTATCGGAAATCACGTAGTACGGGTCAGCCTTGATCGCCGTCTGAGCATCTGGAGCCAGCGTGGCGAATTGAGCTGGCGTAATGACGCGGATCTTGTTGATATCCAGCGGGTTATTGTCTGGACCAGTTACTTGATCGGGGCTCTGAGTGGCATACTGTCGGCTAAGCGACTGCGTGGGTGTGTTGGCCTGGCCAACTGGCAGGTTGGCATCGCGGACCAGGGTAATTTTCTCTGAGCCTATCTCCTGTTGGGTTAGGCCAGAAGCCTTAGGTTCGGTTGTTGTAATCTGGCTTTGCTGAGCAAATGCTGAACTGGTCATGGCCAACAAGAGGGCGCTGAGCGCAAAGGTGGATCGTTTCATGTTCGTGAAATCCGTTTAGGGTTCTGTTCGGGATAACCTCAAATATACGCCCGGAGGAGCTTTGGAACAAGCCTGATTAATGGGTTTAAGGTTGGGCTTTAAAAAGCGGCAGTGCAAAAGACGTCCCCCCTTCGACCGTACAATAAACCTGGTAAAAGCCTTCTGGCAGGTTGGCGAGGTTCATCGGTATTTGGATTTCTCCGGGCTGCGCGATCATCTGTTGGTCAAAACGCACCTGACCTATAGCATCCACGAGCCTTATTCGCAAGGCGGCTTTCTTGGAAAGCGTTACGGTGACCATCGCCTGATCAACCGCCGGGTTTGGAAAGACAGCCCATTCAAAGGTCTCACCTGCCTTTTCATCCAGGAAAACAATCTGGCTGAGCGCGTCACTGCCGTCCAGTTCCACGGTGCGAAGGCGGTAAAACTGTCCTCCAACCGGGAAATCGCGGTCTTCAAAAGCGTAAGCCAGGTTTTCGGTGCTGACCCCGGCAGCGGGAACCTGCGTGATGGTGCTGAACGCTCCATCCTCTGACGCGCGCGCCAATTCAAAGTGCGATACGCCTGATTCGGTGGCCGTTACCCAGCGCAAAAGATTAACACTGCCTTCTTTTTGGCCCGTAAACGACAATAGCGTTACCGGCAGCGGACCTCCAAAAGGGCTGCAGGCATGGCAGTAAATGTCGCTGAAGCCGGCCATGTCCAGCACTGCCGAAATGGTACCGTCTCCGTTGTTGATGATGCTTTGCACGGGAACCGCCAGACCTCCAGGAGAGGCAAAACCCGGTGGAGTTCCGTTGGCATAACGGGTAAAACACACGTCACCCAGCCCGGTTATGGCATAAATTCCAGTGGCGGACGGATGCGTGCGCATCGCGTCGTACTCGGATGTTGTGAAGTGAACGGTGAGGTCTGCGGGCCCGTTAACAGTGGGGGTTACTCTCCAGAAACGCGCGAGCACCGGTACGGGATCGCCCAATTCGTCGTCAGCGGTGGGTGCTGCAGCGGCGAGGTTGCAAACGGTTGTGGCTCCCAGCGCCGACGGAAGTGCCAAATCGTCTTGAACGGTCATAAGGTAATCGCCGTTCTGGTCATAGAATGTGCGCGTCTGGCCGTCGCTGACCGAGCAGCTTGCGCAACCGTTGGTCAGATTGAGTTCAGAAGAAAGCACCGTAGGTTCTGTTACGGTAACATTGAAGGAGCAGGTGGCTGGCGGGTTTCCATTGCCATCGTCAAACGTCCAGGAGACCGGAGTAGTTCCTATGGGGAACAACGCCCCTGAAGCAAGACCCGTCACCAAACTGCCTGAAACATAACCGTGGCAATTGTCGCCGAACTGTTGCGTATAATTAACTATCCTTCCCCCGCAATCCGGTTCATCAGAAACGACGGTAATATTCGGTGGACAAAGGTTGACAAACGGAGCCTGATTATCTACTACCGTTACGGTGAAACTGCAGGTCTGCACGTTTCCGGCAAGGTCGGTGATGCGGTAAGTTTCGGTGGTGGTGCCCACATCAAAATACTCGCTGAACCCGTTGCCTGCCGTTTGCACGGTGTAGGCCAGCCCACAATTGTCTGCTGTGTTGTTCGGGGGAATGAACTGGATGCCTTCATTGCCGGTGGACCAATTGGAAGCGAGTCTTCCGGTAACATAAGTTGCAGCAAAACCCGTGGCATTCTCAATGCCCATGGTATGGTTTCCGCCATCGGAAGGCATATTCATCGTGTGAATTTCAATGACACCAAGCCCCTCCTGCAGTTGAACTTGCGCAGTGACAGGATTGCCTCCCGGATGGTGTTGTATGGCATTGAAATTGACGACGAAAATGCGATTGGGTGCAGAACCCGTGGTGAAATACCGGATAGTGCCGCCCAGCGATGGATTAAGATCTTCCCAGGCAAAGGCGATCAGGTTGTTGGGAGCGGTGGCATCGGGGATGACCTGTCCGGAGCAACAACCGTTGGGAGCTGACGCGTCAAACGAGAGAAAGCCGTTGGAGCTAATGTACGCGTTGGTGTACGCGCTGCCGTAAAAATTGAAGGAGAATCCAATCGGAATGGCTCCGCTGACCTGATCGTCAGACAAAGTAACCGAGGTGCCTGTGCCGGGAATAGGATCGTACAGGACTCCGCCTCCGGTGTAGTTGCCCGCACCAGAGCTGTCAGCCCACGGGGGAAGGTAGTTGACATACGCTTCGCAATAGCCTGCCTCAGCATTCACGGTAATGTTGGCTGGGCAGGTCAAGGTCGGGGCTACCGGATCGGGGGTAGAACTCAAGGTCAACGTGGTAGTGCCCTCTCCACCATTGTATCCGGAGAGTCGGATGTACACGGTTTGGCCGGGCTGGATGCAGTCCACAACCACCAGCGACTCGGTGCCGGGTCCGCCATCATCGTCGCAACCCAACTCGGTTAGTCCCGCACAAGTGCCGGAATAAACAGCTAAAACAGGATCGAACGAGGAACTGCCCGTAGAAACCGTGAGGCGTCTTGGAACTAACGTGCTGTTTGTGGTGGTGAACCAGACATCTTCCGTGTCCGAAAAGCCACAGGAACTCAGGTCTGTACCCGCAGCAGAAACAGTGGTGGCAGAAAAGGAACCTGCCGAAACCGGTGTCGCGCTGGTGCATACATCGTTAGCGGGTCCATTTGGGGTTATCGAAAACGTGCCAGGGCATGGACTGGTTGGCGATGGCCAAGTATCAAACCAGAGGTAATAGGTGGTTCCGGCAGTAAGCGTTGCCACAACGGATTTAGCCGTTAAGTCATTACCTACGGAGCCAATGCATGTTCCGCCACTGGCCGGGCAACTGCCGCTGTAGAGAAAAATAGAAGTCCAGGTTTGTCCGGAAATGCTGATGGTGTAAGCGCCTGAGGTGGATGGCGAAAAGGTGTAGAGGGCTTCATTGCCTCCTTTGTACGCATTGCCCGCAGCCCCACAAACAGCCGGAACAGACTGCTCGTTCAAAAAATTTGCCGAAGCACAAGACAGCGCCTGACCAACCACAGGAAGGGAAGGGATGTTGATGGCTGTCTGGCAATTGAACATGCGCCATACCAGCGTGGTGCTTGTTGTATTGACAGCGCAATTATACTGATTGACCCGCGTCCGGACATTGCCGGTAAAGGTGGCTGTCCATTGAATTTTGGAATCATCTCCGCAAGCTCCAAGTAAGTCATCACTGTAACAGAGCGGTGTTCTGCTAGTGTTGTAGAGCGTCAGTTGCGCGTCGTAAGAGGCATTTCCTCCGTCAGCGGCGCACAGCGACCATTCGTACGTATTACCCGCTAAGACACTGTACTCCTGCCATTCTCCTGCCCAAATATTAGTAGCAATAGTAGTCCAGGAAGAGGAGGTTGTGGAAAAGACACCTCCGGGAAACTGCGATCCTCCAAACGTGCAGCCGCCTGTCAGGCATTGCCCGGCCTGAGCGAACGCACCAGAGGCAGGCTGGAACATCAATGCTGAAAACAAGAAGCAAGAGAGGATTGCCGCAGAAACTCGTCCCGCTCTTTTAAAAGAAAAAGACAATACCATATGGTATTCGTTTTCTTTAACAGACTTCTCCGCGCTTAATTCCCACCTTGCTTGGCGGGTGTTACCTTCAGTTTCCATGGCATAAGGGTTAACCGGTGCTCATTGCACCATCCTGACTGATCTCCCTCAATCGCAACCTAAGGTAGGGACTCAATCGTGAAAAATGAAACTATCTGCCAAATTTATTGGCTTGACCTACCCTTGAGCCTTTAAGGATCCTAAGATAGGGTGGTAAAAAAAATGTCTTCAAAGGCTGAAACCCCGGACAGGACACGCCTCGTCTGAGGCAGAGTTGTTACTTTAGACCGGTCATATTAACCAAAGGGATACCATGAGCTACGGACTGTTAAATGGGAAAAAAGGAATCATTTTTGGCGCGCTGGACGAGCAAAGCATTGCCTGGAAGGTGGCGTTAAAGGCGCATGAGGAAGGAGCGCAATTTACCCTGACCAATGCCCCGGTGGCCATGCGAATGGGCAAAATCAAGGAACTGGGCCAGGCCTGCAACGCTCCGATCTTTGGCGCAGACGCCACCAGCATCGAAGATCTGGAGAAGCTTTTCCGGGATTCCATGGATGCGCTGGGAGGCAAATTGGACTTTGTGCTGCACTCCATTGGCATGTCACCGAACGTGCGCAAAGACCGGCACTACACCAATCTGAATTACGAATGGTATCTTAAAACCTTGGATATCAGCGCGTTATCTTTTCATAAAGTACTCCAGACCGCCTTGAAGGTGGATGCGATGAACGATTGGGGTTCTGTGGTGGCGCTCAGCTACATCGCTGCGCAACGCACCTTTCCCAACTACAACGACATGGCGGAGGCCAAGGCTACCCTGGAATCCATCGCCCGCAGTTTCGGCTACCATTACGGCAAGCGCAACAAGGTGAGAATCAACACGATATCACAGTCGCCGACCATTACTACGGCTGGGTCAGGCATAGAAGGATTCGACGTGTTCTTTCACTTTGCCGACAAAATGTCGCCGTTGGGCAACGCTCCCGCTGACGATTGTGCCGGCCTTTGCCTGTTCCTGTTCAGCGACCTGAGCCGGAGCGTAACCATGCAGAACCTCTACAATGACGGGGGCTTCAGCTCGGTCGGGGTGTCGGAAGAGATTATGGAAATGCTGGGGGAGACCATGAAAGCCAAGGCCGGGATAGAGCCGTAAAAATTTTAGCCCCGACCTAAAAGGTTGCGGAAAATATTGGGATAAAAAGCCATCGCGCCGTATCTTGAAGCAACTCAACGAGCCTGGTTTTGCCGGGTTCGCGTTAATTTCAAGCGCTGGCACTGCGCTAGTGGCCGGATTCAGGCGGAACTCCGCAACAAGAACCGGAAGCCCTTCGCCCGACAGCAAGTAACTCAACCATGGCATTATCCTTTACCCGCTTTGTGCCCCCGGCTCAAGACAACGGGACCTCTGCGAACGGCAAAGATTGGCTGGCGATTGCCGCCAAACACGCCGATGACTTTAAGCCGCATCTCAGCCGCTTTGACCGGGAGAATAAATTCCCGTTTGAACATGTCGATGCGGTGAAAGCCTCCGGCTACTCCACCCTGACCGTGCCGACTGAACTTGGCGGTGGCGGCGCCGACGTGCTGACCATGGTGAACTGCCAGCACCGGCTGGCCCAGGGTGACGGCCCCTTCACGGTAGCCTTCAACATGCACTTGTTCAACGTGGCCATGCGCTCGGATTTTTTCCGGCTGGGCGACACACGGCAGAAGGCCTTTCTGGAAGCCATTGTGCAGAAACATTGGATCGTCGGGGCCAGCACCTCTGACTACCAAGCCAATACATCGGTGAGCGTCAGCGGCATCAACGACACGGCACGCACGGCCGTGCTGGAAGACGGATTCTTTCGCATCAATGGAAAGAGCACCTTCGGCACCCTCTGCGAAGTGGCTGATTATTTCGGGTCCAGCGCTTGCTATGAAGACCCGGTGCGCGGCACTCGCGTGCTGAACTTTCAGGTTCCGCTCACCGCACCCGGAGTGGAAATTCTGCGCAACTACGACACCATGAGCATCCGCGCGTCGGCAAGCCACGACGTGGTCTGGAACAATGTGCTGGTGCCGCAGGAAGCCGTTGTGGATCGCCCGGTGCGCACCTGGGACCGCTTTAATAACATTTTCTTTGCCTGGTTCTCGCCCAGCATCAGCGCGTGCTACTTGGGCATTGCCCGTTCCGCCCGCGATTATGCGGTAGCCAAGGTGCAGAAGCGCACTCAAAAGCCCTTCGACCAACCCATGAGCCATTACCCCGGCAACCAGATTCTGGCCGGCGAAATGGAGGTGGAATTGCGCGTAGCCATGAGCATGCTCGAGGCCACCGCCGCAAAATTGGACACTGCCGAAAAACGCGCTGATCCGCCGGTGGAAGACCTGGTGGCCTGCCAGCGCTATTGCACCGAAACCGCCATCAGCATCGTGGATAAAGCCATGCGCATGGCCGGGGGAAGCGCCATTGTGCGCGCTGAGCCGCTGGAGCAGCATTACCGCGACGTACGCGCTGCCATCATCCACCCGCCATGGTCGGGTTACGAAGGTGCCGCCATGCTCGGCAAACTGGTCTTCGGCATTCCGCTGGACCAGATTCCACGCTGGGTCTGACGGGCCTTAGCAGAATCAGTGCCCCTCATGAGGGAGCCCCGATTCTGCCTACTTACCTGATTTGTGCAGGAGCAGGTACTTTTGGGCACGGCGTAAGCCTTACCTAACCCAAATCCCGTGAAAAAATCTCGCCTCTCCCCATTGGTGCTGGTCTTGCTGCTGACAGGCCTATCAAGCTGCTACTTCTATCCTTACGGAAGTGGTCCTGGAAAACCGCCAGGCACTTCCACTTCGCCAGAAGGTTGTCGCAAAAAGTTGACCATGGTGGACGGCTGCCTCGGACCTTTTTTGCAAGAAGCAGCGTTGAGCCGCGAAGCCGTCAAGCAAGGCTTTACCATACAGCGATTTGACTATGCTGCCCCTGCCGAAAATGCGAAGGGCGAGTGCCAGACCCGCTACATCAATTACTTTGTTCCGGCAGGCAAACCCAAAGGGCTCTTCTTTTACTTTCACGGCGGCGGTGGCGACGTGGGCTCTGCCGACTACACCGATATTCTGCAAAGCTGTGCAGACTTGTGTAGAAAAGGTTATGTTGTTGCCGATATTGAGTACCGGCGCGGCTGGACCGGCTCTGAACCCTTGGATCAGTGGTGCGAAGAGCGCGACCCTCACCAAGAGCCTGCCGCCAATTACGTGCGGGAAAGAACTTCAGCCCATTTATCTTTCGACGACGCTGAACTGGCCGTTCGCTACGCCTATCAAAAAGCGAAAGAAAGTTATGGTGTGCTGCCAACCTATGCTACTGGAACTTCGTTTGGCGGCACGTTGGCTAGCTACGTGGGCTACGGCATGCCCAACCTGGCGCGTGAGGTTAACCTGAAAGGAGTGTTGAACCAATACGGCGGTCTTTCGACCAAAGACCCCCTCTATGCCACCGTTCCCTACTACGGCGCCGGCGGAGTACTGGATGATTTGGTGCCCTTTTGGGAAGGGCCCACCTACGTATCACCTCATGGCGAGCCGATCTACGGCGTTGGTGGGCTCGGCGAAAAGCTGCGCAGCAAGGGTGTTGACGCCTTCATCGCCGCCACTTGCAACATGGGACACAGCCGCGGCGCCATCAGCGAAAGTGCATTGGTTGATGCATTTCTGATCTGGCTTAAAAATCCCCAGAGCAATACCACATTCGTCGAGCGCATTGGCGGCAAAGGATTGGCCTCTGAGTCCGCAGACTCTTGCAATGTGGCCTGGCAGCAACTTAGTATCAATCAGCGGTAGTTCCGTTGTATCACTCAGCGGTAGTTCCGTTGTATCACTCAGCGGTAGTTCGGTTGTATCACTCAGCGGTAGTTCGGTTGTATCACTCATCGGTAGTTCGGTTGTATCACTCAGCGGTAGTTCGGTTGTATCACTCAGCGGTAGTTCGGTTGTATCACTCAGCGGTAGTTCGGGCGAAGGGGGTCCGTTCGCGCTGCGATATTATCGGAAGAAAAGAGAAATCAAGTCTGTAATATTCGAGTGACACTCCAATATTACAGACTTGTTAGAACGAACCATATTTAAACAGCTTCTGGCTGACTGATCCTTTTTCCCAGCCGTTGGGCTCATTGGTGCCCGACAGGTTGGCAAAAGCTACGTTGGCCAAAACGCTCGAGGGCCAGGTGGGCAAAGGAATCCGCTACTTTGATTTAGAAAGGCTGGAAGATTTCAATCGGCTTGAGCAGGACCTTGGATTCTTTCTGGAGCAGTTTCGCGATGATTTGGACATTATATATGACGTTCAACGGTTACCGGCGTTGTTTGCTGAATTGCGGTCGCTCCTTGATAGAGACAGAAGACCCGGCCGCTTCCTGCTTTTAGGTTCAGCTTCACCCTTGTTGATGCGTCAGACGGCTGATTTTCTTGCAGGAAGAATTGAGTACCTAACCCTACATCCCCTTCACCTCCTTGAACTTGAGCCCAGACCAGACCTCCTTAAACAACATTGGCGGAGGGGTGGATTTCCAGTTTCCTGGCTTGCTGATACCGCGGAACTCAGTTATCGCTGGCGGCAAAATTTCATTCAAACCTATGTAGAGCGTGATTTGCCCATGCTCGGACTAGACACCGATCCAGTCCGTTTCCGGACCTTTCTACAAATGCTTACAGCATCACACGGTAACTTATGGAATGCCGAACCGCTTGGCCGTTCGCTTGGCGTAAGTGGAAAAACGATTAAGCATTACCTGAGCTTTCTTGAATCCTCTTTTTTTGTTACGGTGCTATACCCTTATGCTTCCAAACTGGGTAAGCGCCTGGTGAAATCACCAAAAGTTTATCTCACAGACAGTGGCGTACTCAATACGCAACTTGATGTAACAGATAGTGCTTCCATTACTCTCCACCCATTAGCCGGCACATCTTGGGAAGGCTACGTCATTCAGCAAATTATCCAATGCCTTCCGCAAGAAATAACGCCGTTTTTTTTTCCGAACCTCAGACGGAACCGAATGTGACTTGGTGTAGGTCAAAGGGATCAAACCCATTTCGTGTATCGATATCAAATTGGGGAATGCTGTTCAACTATCACGCGGTATCGTGAATACCATTCAAACTTTGAAAACCGATACTAACTATATAATAACCTATGATTCAGAAGCCTACGAGCTTCGGCATGGGGTTGAGGTGATTGGTGTGGAGGAGTTTGTGCGGGGGATGGGTGATAATAGTTCCGATTTGCTTTCAGCTTAAACAAATTGTATTTTGTGTCGAACCCAACAAATATTCGCTTAACCGCGTGCTAGAAGCAAGGCAAAGACACTATGACGTTTAAACCCAAATACGCTAACTTTAAATTCACTAAAATATCGGTGGACAGCTTTATTGAAAAGCATAAAACAAGCAATCCAAATTCAGACATTGTAGAATTAAAAAAAGACCTTCTGTACTTCAGACAATTAAAAGAAGACGGTGAGGTATGTAAATGCGGAGATCAAATTTGGATAATTGGTTCTGCTTTTTCAGGTAAAGGTTGCTTTACATGTATAACAGGCGACACCGACTTTTCTGACGACTATGAAATTGAATGAAGTGCCCAGCTGCTAACAGCACCTACAGAGAATTGGCGGTTCAGTGGTTAAATGAAGCTTTGTGCTTCGTGTCAAGTTTTGTGGTGGCAGACAATTTTAGTCTCCGAAATCGCCAACTTCTTGTTGCTGCAAAATGTTGTAGCCAATGCTGAGTACGACCGTATAGCGAAAAACAAACCATAAATGAAACAACCTTATCTGACAAAAATATTATGACAAAAGTTTTAATTTTAGGGGCGACAGGAAATGTTGGGATTGAAGTATTATCTGCTTTAAAAAAACTTGACCATCAACTCGAAATTTATGCAGGTGTTAGGGACACAGAATTTGGCAATGAGAAGCTCTCAGACTTTAACATCAAGACAATAAAATTTGACTTTATGAATATTGAAACATTTTTGCCTGCATTAAGATACTTTGACGTGCTTTTTTTGCTTCGACCTCCCCAAATTTCAGACGTTAAAAAATATTTTGCACCACTCATTGAAACAGCAATGAAATCTTCAATAAAGCACATTGTCTTTTTATCTGTGCAAGGTGTTGAGAATAGTAAAATAATACCGCATCATAAAATAGAAAAATTAATAGTGAACAGTAAGATTTCATATACATTTGTAAGACCTGCTTATTTTATGCAGAATTTCATTACAACTTTACGTAATGACTTGGTAAATAATTATAGAATTTATTTACCAGCAGGACAAGCAAAATTTACAGTAATAGACGCAGAAGATATTGGTTATGTGACAGCAAAAGTGATAATTGAACCGCAAAACCATATCAATAAAAGTTATGAATTAACTAATAATGAAACATTGACATTTGCTGAAATGGCAGTAAAAATTAGTAAAGAAATTGGAAAGACTATAAAATATATTTCACCTAATTTATTGCAATTCTTTTTGACAAAACGAAAAGAGAATATGCCGACAATGTTAATTTTAGTGATGATTATGTTGCATTATTTTCCAAGATTTCAAAAAACACCAAAGACAACTGAATGGGTAAAAATTATCACAGGACAAGAGCCAAAATCTTTTGACAACTTTGTTCTGACAAATAAAAATCAACTACAATGACAAGAAGCACTGGCTACAACCCAGTAGCCCGCACTGCCAGCTTTCATTGGCAGGGAGCGGCTCTCACACCACCGTACATACGGGCCTCGTATACGGCAGTTCATGATGTAAAGAGTGGAAGTGCCACGGTTTTTGGAACGGTAAGTTAAGTTAAGCAGCTTGTTTGGGTTTAAAAAATTGTTGTTCAAATTCCAGGATGTTCATTTGGCCAAAATGGCTATGTCTTCTCAGCCGATGGCTCATGCTGCGCGTTATCAACGGATTTGCGCCAAGTACTTTGGTAAAGTCAACAGCAGCATACTGGATTCCCCGATCAGAATGGAAGAGGAGTGCTTCGGTGAGTGGATGCTTTATTACCGCTCGTTGAAAGGCCGGCACGGTGTTGCGAAAAGCCGGCTTCCGGATCACTTTTATGCCCATAGCCGACATGATTCTTACCGTCCTCTGACGCGAGATCTTCATTCCTCTGACCTGCAAGCCCGCAGCAATCCGTGGCGACCCATAGGTCTTTTTGCTGGCAACAAAGGCCTGTTATATCTCAGCTCCTACCATCAGATTTCGTTGCTCCCAAATCCCAACAGGCTAAGCTAACCAGCGGTAATAGGAGGTTTTGGACACTTCAAAGACCCTGCACATCCTCTCAACAGAAAACTTGTCTTTGTGGCTGCTCATGAACCCGTAGATTTTCCGTCGCTCTTGGAGAAGATGCTGATCGCCTTTTTTAAGATGTCCCTTTCCATAGAGATGTTCCGCAATTCAGCTTTAACCCGACTAAGCTCCTTTTCTGCATCGGTCTGTAAGGCGCGGCCATTGCCAGGAAAGCTATTGCTCCCGTATTGTTTCTGTTCCCTGCGCCAGCGGTATAATAGCGCTGGTTGGATGCCTAGTTCTTCTGCCACAGCGCGGGCATTGCCCCGCACTTGGCTCAGTCCAACAGCTTTTGCTTTAAACCTGGCATCGTAACTGACTCTTGTTGTTGCCATGATGGTAAGTTAGTAAATCTTGTCTTAACTTATCGTTCCAACTACTGGCACTCGCACCATAATTGTGTCTGATTATTTAAGGGGCTAAACACACTATCAAGAAGAGCTGAGATGCTCTTTTAGTTTGCGGTTGCCAAAGTTTTATGTATTATTATAAAATGGAATTAACAATAGCTTCCAAAAAAGGATAAAAGACACTCGCTAAAAGCGCTCGACCTTCGTTTATTTCCGTTTATGACGATTAAAGTGCAATACTAGAGGCGTACAAAGCTGATATAAAGGAAATTGAGCCAGTGCAGGGTGCTCTTTAATCGAATTGTTATGTGTCACCAAATTAGCGACAGTGCGAACCTTAAACATTTGTGAAAGAAATAATGGACATAAATACAATTATAAAATTCTTAGACGACTATCTGACACGGACAGGACGAACAAGTCTTGACCCTGTAGAAGCGAATGGAATTCTTGCTAAAGCCGGTATTCTAAACGACAGCAAGGACAGTCCGGGGCTACCTCTCCGAAAATTACTCCGCAAGGGAAACCTTCCTCATTCTTTTCAATCGGGCGGCAAAGGTTCGGCTTGGACAATTCCACATTCATCAAAGAGGACAAATGTTTCTTCAAACTACAATGCAGAAAAAACGCGAGTGAAGAAAGCGGCTACTGTTAAACCCAAAGATAATGTTACAGCGACAGTTGACATTTCGAAATTAAAAAAGCAACTTGAAAATGCAAGACATAAATACAAACCTGAAACTGTAAAATATTTACTTATCGCTGAAGCACCTCCCGACAGCATTGACCGTTTTTTCTATTATGATAATGTTCATCAGCACGACTATTTATTTTTAGGTGTTACACAAGCACTTTATCCTGACCTCAAAGACAAGTTTCTTGCAAGTGGACGAAGTAAAGAAATAAAAAATTCAATCTTACTTAAACTAAAAGCGGACGGCTTCTACTTATTAGATTTATCAGAACTACCACTTTCTTTATTGCAAGACAATTTATATTCTCAACTTCCGACATTGACAGAAAAAATCAATTTAGTTGCCAACAAACACACAAAAATTATTTTAATAAAAGCAACGGTTTACGATACAGCATTTCAGTTTTTACAACAAAAAGGTTTTGCTAATTTGGTTAACGTTAGAATAACATTTCCTGGACAAGGTGGACAACTAAAATTTCAAACTGAATTTAAACAAGCTCTAAAATCCATTGACTACTTACAATAATTCTACGGACGAACTTTAACCAGCAACTCTCGACCAAACAGCTTGGCGAACGCATAACAGCACCTCCTATGTAAAGCAGTAAACTACCGCCCAAAAGTAATATTTTAATTTAAAATTATCTCATCGTCGTCGTAATATTTGTTGAAATGTGTAAAACCGGCCAGGCTTGAAGCGTTGGGGTTTTGCATATTTCAATAAATTATTTAAATCATTAAGCTCACACTCCTATGTGTAGTACAATGGTTTCACTGTCTACCAGCACCTGTATGGTTTTAACATCTATAAAAAGCATCTACCTGCTACAAAATGTGAAAGTAATTTGCATTGCTTCACCTGTGCTGTTTTGTAGTATGCTTTTGTTATTTTGAGCATTATTGATTAGTTATTAAAATTGTTTAGTTATTTAATTATTTTGTTTAATTGATTGTTTTTTTTGAGATTGTATTTTTGTTGTGTTGATTTGATACGGTGTTTCGTTTTTTATTACGGATAACATTCGATTGATTAATTTCCTGGCAATTTTTATAAT
>ENA-ORBV01001940-ORBV01001940.1-microbial-mat-metagenome-genome-assembly--contig:-NODE-1940-length-44673-cov-27.905350_pt1 | contig 44673 bp, 29 predicted proteins | sample MGYA00237777_ERZ505514 | MGnify/ENA primary metagenome ERZ505514 (study PRJEB26160, sample SAMN06269048) | microbial mat metagenome | isolation source: Oligotrophic lake microbial mat | place... | reverse complement strand
AAGCGGCTGGCGCTGGCGCGGTGATCGGGGTGCGGCGGCGTGCTCGGACTGAGCTGCGCGGGAGGTCGGACGCTTACCTTGCATCTGCCCCCGAAACTCTGTTTTGGGATGGTTTGGCGGAGCCACACTGGCTACACACATCCAAGTGCAGCTCGGCGCTTGGCGTGTGCGCCTGAACGGTCGAGTTAGACGTCAGTCCGAGGCGCGGCGCGCGCCTCGTGGCCGCGGCTGGAGCTGGCGGCCGGGCGCATGGGGGGGACGTGGGTGTCCACGATGTTGTCCAAGCGATTCCTGCTGCTCTACTTTCGGTGGCGGCTGCTCTCGACTGAAGACGAGACGCCGATTGAACTCTGGGTGCCGCGATGGGCACCGGAGCGCGAGATAGCATCCCCGGGTGTCCACCGTTTCGAGGGAAGTCCACCTACCAATCATGCCATGCTCCGCTTTGAAGGACCAATGAAAAATAATACAGATAGGCTCGGCAACATCGTTGAGCGGCGTCAGTTCCTGCTGTATGCCTCTTCGGCCGCGGCGGCGATGAGCATGGGTTTGTTAGCAGGCAGGAGTGCCTTTGCCACGGCTCGCATAACTCAGGCGGACGCTTCGGGCCAGTTGCATTTGTGGTACGACCGGCCAGCGATAAGTTGGATGACCGAAGCCCTTCCCATCGGCAACGGGCCCATGGGGGCCATGCTCTTTGGCGGCACGGACATCGAGCGCATTCAGTTCAACGAGATCAGCCTTTGGACTGGAGATCGCATGGCCGTCGCGGGCCGCGTGCTGGGTGATTCTGAGAAAGAAGAAGGTGACAAGCTTGGGGCGTATCAGGCCTTCGGCGACATTCTCATCCATCTCGGGCACGAACTTTCCCGAGTCACGGACTACCGCCGCGAGCTCGATCTCGACAGCGCGATGCACCGTGTGGCGTACACCTACAACGGCGTGCGGTATCAGCGGACGGCGTTTGCCAGCCATCCCGACGGGGTCATTGTGATCCACATGACAGCCGACCAACCAGGTGCCTACACCGGCCGTGTCCAGCTCGCGGACATGCACGACGCCAAGGTGCGGGCCGATGGAAGCCGGTTGACGTCGGTGGGCAAACTTGCCAACGGCTTTGAGTACGAGGCGCAAGTGTTAGTGCTCCACGAGAGGGGAAGTGTGAAAGCTTCTAGCGAACCCGCGCCGCCCGCGAACCCATGGAGCATTGCTGTACCGGGCACAGATCTAGTGCTGGACCAGTGCGATAGCGTGACTTTGATTCTGGGGGCGGGCACGAATTTCCTCCAAGATCACACCAAGGAGTGGCTGGGCGTGCACCCGCACGCGGCGGTCACTCGGCGCGTGGACGCGGCGGCCAAGCAGAGCGTCTCCGCGTTGTTGTCCGCGCATACGAAGGACTACCGATCCCTCTTTGGTCGATTCTCTCTGGACCTTGGCGCGACAGCTCCGGACTTGCTCGCCAAGACCACGCTCGCGCGGCTCGAGGAGTACACCACGCATCAGTCGCGAGATCCGCAGCTCGAGGCGTTGTTCTGTCAGTTCGGCCGCTACCTGCTTATCAGTTGTTCGCGACCGGGCTCGCTGCCCGCGAACCTGCAGGGGGTATGGAACGACAGTAATCAGCCGGCGTGGGCCGGTGACTATCATTCGAATATCAATATCCAGATGAATTACTGGCTGGCCGAGCCAGCGAATCTCTCTGAGTGCCATCGGCCATTCATCGATTATGTCACAAGCATCCGCGAGGTGAGCGCAGAGAACACTCGGGCGCACTACGGCACACTGCGGGGATGGACGGTGCAGACGATGAACAACGCCTGCGGCATCTCGGTCTGGAAGTGGAATCCGCCGGGCAGCGCGTGGTACGGCCAGCATCTCTGGGAACATTTCGCGTTCGGACGCGATAAGAATTATCTTCGGCAGACCGCGTACCCCGTGCTGAAGGAAGTGTGTCAGTTCTGGGATGATCGCCTCAAGCGCAGACCCGACGGCACGCTGGTCACGCCCGACGGATGGTCGCCCGAGCACGGCCCTGCGGAGGAAGGCGTCACCTACGACCAGGAGATCATCTACGACCTCTTCACCAACACGATGGAGTCCGCGGATGTGCTGGGCGACGACGCGGAGTTCCGCAATTACATAGCGGGGCGGCGCGACAAGCTCCTCAAGCCTCGCATTGGCCGCTGGGGGCAGCTGCAGGAATGGGAAACCGACCGGGATGATCCAAAGGATCAGCACCGGCACGTCTCGCATCTGTTCGCGCTCCATCCCGGGCGTCAGATCACCCAGGCGGGAACGCCGGAGTTGGCGCAGGCAGCCCGCGTATCGCTCGATGCTCGGGGCGAGAAGAGTACCGGGTGGAGCCGAGCCTGGAAAATTAACTTCCGGGCCAGGCTTTGGGATGCGGAGAACGCATACACCATGCTCCGGAATCTGATGACGGTGGTCCGTGAGACCAAGACTATCTATGGTGAAAGCGGCGCGGGTGTGTATCCCAATCTTTTCGACTCTCACCCGCCTTTTCAGATCGATGGCAACTTCGGCGCCACTGCGGGATTCTGCGAGATGCTCGTGCAGAGCCACACCGGCCAGATCCATCTGCTGCCGGCACTGCCCCAGGCGTGGCCGACCGGAAAAGTCACAGGCCTCTGCGCCCGAGGCGGATTCGAGGTGGAGATGAGCTGGGCCGACGGCCGCTTGACCCAGGCCGTGATCCATTCCAAGTCCGGCCTTCCCTGCCGGGTCGTTTGCGGTGATAAGTCTTGGGAACTAGAAACGACGGCCGGGAAGTCATATCCCCTCACGATCGCTGAAGGGGTTTCCCCGCGAAGGGTCAAGTAAGCCGAGCGCATGAAACGCCTGAATATCGCGATGATCTTGGCCGCGATGTCATTCACCCCTGTGTGCGTCCATTCTGTGTGCGTCCATTCTGTGTGCGTCCATGGCCGAGTCGTAACACTCGTGCCCGTGTGCGCCCAGGCGCATGGTTCCACGCATGAACGCCGACGCTGAGACATCTGTGCTCGTCACCGGCGCCACCGGGTTCATCGGCGCACATCTCGTGCGGCGACTGGTCGCGGAGGGTCGCCGCGTCTCTGCCGTGGTGCGCGCGGCATCGCGTGTTGACGAGCTGCGGGCCGCGGGAGCTGAAGTCGTCACGAGTGAAATCACGGATCGCACCGGGCTGGCGCGCGCGATCGAGTCGTCGAAGTCGCGCGTGGTGTTCCACGTCGCTGGTCTCGTACGGGCGTTGCACACCGACGACTTCATGACAGTGAACGAACGAGGCGTCGAGGCTGTCGCGGCGGCGTGCGCGGACCAAGGAGAACCGCCGGTGCTCGTCCTCGTCTCGTCGCTCGCCGCGGCGGGGCCTTCACGTGCGCAGCCCACAACCGAGCGTGATCCATCGTTGCCTGTCTCGCACTACGGGCGCAGCAAACTCGCTGGCGAACGAGTGACCGCGAAGTACGCCGGCACGGTTCCCATCACGATCGTCCGGCCGTGCGTGGTGTTCGGGCCGGGCGACCGCGCCATGTTCGAGATGTTCAAGTCGATCGCCCACTACGGGTTCCACGTCATACCCGGGCGCGGCGAGAAGCGGCTCTCGCTCATCGCGGTGGCGGATGTCGTTGAGTGCTTGTTGTTAGCAGCGGAACGCGGAGAGCGCCTCGCCGTCGACAGCGCGAGCGATGTCGGGCGCGGCATCTACTTCGCCGCTGCGGATGACCTTTCGTATCGCGAGTTAGGCAATGCGATCGCTGACTCGCTTGAGATGCAGCAGCCCCGCATTGTCTGCCTGCCGGAATCGCTCACGCGGATGATCGGCGGGGTCGGCGATGTCGTGTCGCGCCTTCGCCAACGTGCGGGCTGGATCGGACGCGACAAGTTGTCCGAGGTGCTCGCAGGTTCGTGGACGTGCTCAGCGGAGAAAGCACGACGCGAATTCAGCTGGTCGCCCGCGGCTTCGCTCATCGAGCGCCTGCGTGAGACCGCCACGTGGTATCGCGACGCAGGCTGGTTTTGAATGGACTCACAACTGCCGGTCGTAGATGCGGTACGTCTTGGTTCGCTTCGTTCCCGCTTTCTCGAGCGTCCCGCGCGAGCTCTTGTTGCTCTCGAGAACCCACGAGAACTCCCACCCCCGAAGGCCCCACGGCTTCGCAGCCTCGACGAGCCGGTTCAGCAGCACGATGCTGAGCCCAGAATGTTGGAACGCAGGCACCATCGTCACGGCCATCGCGCGAGCAACATTGATTGACTTCCGCCCCCACATTAATCGAAGAAGGCCGAACGGCAGAAGTCGACCGTTGATGGTGCGGATGATCTGGTTGTAATCCAAGAGTGCGAGCACAGCGCCGATCGGCTTCCCCTCTAACAACGCGAAGGCCGCGAACTCCGGGGCGATGATGTGGCGCAGATCCGCGGCGATCTGCTTGGCCTCGTTTTCTTGCAGCGGCGTGAAGCCCCACGTGCCATCGAGCGAACTGTTGTAGAGCTCAAGATAGGTTCTGATTTCCTCGTCAAAGCGCGATGGATCGAACCGCCGCACCGTGAGTCCACGGCCGTCGAGCGCGGACAACACCGCGGGCTTGTAGCGATCGACGAGCTTTGCGAGCAGCGCAGCGTCCATCTCGTAGGCGTAGAGATCTTGCGCCTTCGCGAACCCGCACGCTTCGATCAACGCGCCGTAGTACGGCGGGTTGTACGTCATCAGAAACACTGGCGGCGAGGTGAAGCCGTCGATGAGCAGGCCGCAGGTGTAGTTGAGCGACGGATTCACCGGTCCGCGCCACGACGTCATGCCACGCTCACGAAGCCACGCTCGGCCCGACTCGAAAAGCGCTCGCGCCACCGCGGTATCGTCGATGCACTCGAAGAACCCGAAGAAGCCGAGCTGCTCGTAAAACTTCTGGTTGTGGACGTCGTTGACAAAGACGGCGACTCGCCCGACCACAATGTCGCGGCGTTCGGCGAGGAGCGTCACCATCTCCGCGTGCTCGAAGAACGGATGGCGCCGTCCACGCCAGTCCGGCCAGCCCAGCAACGATCGCTCCTGCGACAGGATCGGCGGCACCCAATTCGCGTCACCGGCGTAGATCGTCCACGGCAGGCGCTGGAAGCAATTGCGATCGCGTCGCGACGTCGTGCGTCTGACCGTCACGGTGTTCGTCACGTGGGAACCTCGTCTTCGATGACTCGTCGGCAAACGTTTGCGATGTTCAACGCTGCGGACTGATTCTGCACGGGCACGAGCCGGCGCAGCTCGTCCATCGGATAATCCGAGTGCGTCTCCTTGCCCAGCGCGAGTCCGACAAACACCGTCGACGAATACCGAGTGATCAGCACGTCGCAGTTGGCGATCAGTTCCTCAGCGCTGCCACTCGTGATCACGAGCGCCCCCGGCGCATATCGATTCACTTCCTGCTCTGCTCGCACAAGGTTCTCGTTGGGATGGAACTTGAAGATCATCGGACGACCGCTCGCGAGCTTCACAGCGTTCAAGATGAACGATCGGCGATCCTCGCCGCGGAATATCTCGCGCAGAGGCGACGTGCACACGAGCACGTAGCCGCGATGCGGGAGCGTGTTCTCTCGATAGCGATCGCAGTCGTCGAAGTTTGGAATGCCGGTGACGACGATCTTCTCCGCCCTTGCGCCTTTGCGAATGAAGAAGTCGCGATACCCCTCGCTTGCGACACAGAACCTGCGATATGCGTCGCTGAGTCCAGTCGCAGCGGTGCCCGCGATCCAGCGCGGGAGCCAGCGGTGTCGCTGCACGAGGCGGAAGTTCCGGTCCTCCGGGTCGGTGATGCCTTCCTGGACTAACACGATTCTGCTGCCGCGGATGTTCCTTTGGACGAATACATCGGAACACGTGAGCACGAGGTCGTACGGCCCACGGCGCCCGCGGTCATCGATGGCGAGACTCTGAGCTCGCAGATACTGGTCGCACCGCTTCGCTAACTTGTCGCCGAGGATCGTGAATTCGAGCCGCTTCATGCGCCGCAGCACTTCGAGCATGCCGTCGCAGTAGTACGGCGTGAACACTCGCTCGTACTCGGTCAGGTGCCGCGCGACCTGATGCATCTGCGTGGTCTGATTCATCGATCCGCAAATGAAGAGGATGCGCTTGGGCACACTCATTCGCTTTCGTCCGCCCAGCGCGTATTGAACGTGCCCGCGACGAACACGACTGCAGCGAATGCACCCGCGATACCCACGGAGCGCAGCGTCGCCGCGTTGTCGCCGAAGATCATCGAAGCCCGCATCGATTCGTTCACGTAATAAAGCGGCAGCACCTTGGCGAAGGTCTGCAGGAAGCCCGGCATCATCTCCACCGGGAAGAACGTGCCCGAGAGGAACATCATCGGGAAGAGAAACGCATTCGCTACCGCCGAGGCGCTTTCCGCCTCCTTCGCGAAAGGCGTGAGCAGCATGCCGATGCCGACGAAGGCGATGACCGCGACGAAGACGATGAGCGGAAGCCATAGGTCGATGTGCAGGCGCACGTCGAACACGAGGTAGCTGACCAGCAGGATGGCGGCGGTCGAGACGACGGAGAGAATAAGTTGGTAAAGAATGCTCGAGACGAGCCAATCGGTGCGCGTGACCGGCGTCGTGGCCAGCTTGCGCAGGATGCCCTTCTGGCGCAGCTCGGCGTTCATGTTGAGGGCGTTCGAGAGCGACGAGGTCATGATTGCCATCGCGATGATGCCGGGCACGAAGAACTCGATGAAGCGATATCGCTCGGCCAGGATCGATTCTGGGACGAGCGTGAACATCGGCGGCGCACCAGTGGCAGCTTGGTTCGCCGCGGCCATGATCGAGTTGAGCAGTTGGATCTTCGTGTTGACCGAGGTCGAACTTGGATCGTGGATGTAGGTCAGCGGCACCGAGGCGCCTACGTCGCGTTCCACGAACCGCCGCTTCAGCATTGCATCGAGCTCGCTCGGGATCACGAGCAGCAGATTCAGCTTGCGCTCTTTGGCGTATTGCTTCGCGTCGGTGTCGAGGGGAACCGGCACGACTTTGAACGCATCGATCGTGGCAAGGCCCTCGAGCAGCTTCGCCGACGCTTCGCTGCGGCTGTTGTCCTGCACAGGAAGCTCGAACGTGCGGTGTTCCGGCGTCGTGAAGATGGTTCCGAACACGAGCACGAGTATCACGGGGAATGCGAAGGTGAAGAACAACGTCGACCGTTCGCGATAGAAGCTCTTCGTTCGTACGACCAGCGTGGCTGCGACGATGCGCGGAGTCATCGAGCGCTCACCTTCGAACTCTGCGCGAGCTGCTCGCCGGTGAGCTTCAAGAAGACCTCTTCGAGATTCGGCTTGCGCACGTCGAGACCTCCGACCGTCAGCCCAGCGCGGTCCATCGCGTCGAGGAGGCTGCGGACATCATCGGCGCGCTTGACGGTCACGACGATGCTTCCGTCGGCTGCCCGCGTCGGGCTGAAGCCCATTGTCTGAATGAGGGCAAAAGCCGCCGCGTCGCTTGACGTGAGCGTGAGCCGCAGATGATCGGAGTGTCGTTCCGTGAGGCGAGTCGGCGAGTCGATCGCAACGATCCGACCCATCGAGATGATCGCGACAGTGTCGGCGAGGAGTTCCGCTTCTTCCATGTGATGCGTCGTGAGAAAGATCGTTTTTCCCCGGCTTTGCAGGCCTTTGAGGACAGCCCACACCTCGCGACGCGCGTGCGGGTCGAGGCCGGTCGTCGGTTCGTCGAGAAAGATCACTTCGGGGTCGTTGACTAACGCTGCCGCGATCCCGACGCGTTGCTTCAGGCCGCCAGAGAGCGTCTTGAACTGAGCGTCGGCCTTACCGCGCAGATCGGTGAGGTCCATCAGCGCGTCGATGTCGGCGTGGCATCCGAAGACGCGCGCGTAGTACCGCAAGCTCTCGCGCACGGTGAGCCGATCGAACGAACTGAAGCCCTGCGGGAGGACGCCGATCCGGCGGACGATCGCGGCCTTGCACGTCGCGACGTCCATGCCCAGCATCGTCACTCGCCCCGAGGTTGGCATTCGAATGGTCTCGATGATCTCGACGGTCGTGGTCTTGCCCGCGCCGTTTGGTCCTAGGAACGCGAACATCTCGCCGGTGTTGACAGTGAACGACACGTCGTTGACCGCGAGAAGATCGCCGTACCGTTTCGAGAGCCGTTCGACGACGATGACGGGTTCGGTGTCCTGCAAAGTCGGCAATTCCAAGGACTGAGCGCGCTGGCTGCTAGAGCTTCGCGAGCTCTTCGACCACCGCTGCGACAGTATCTCTGATGTGCGATTCAGTATGGTTCGTCGTGATGAAGAACCGCAGCCGCGTAGCGTGCTCGGGTACGGCGGGGTGAAGAATTGGTTGGACGTTGATGCCGCGCCGAAAGAGCGCTTGGGAGAGTAAGAGGCACTTGACGGAGTTCCCGATGATCACGGGAACGATCGGAGTTCCTCCAGCGAGTCCGGTGTTCAGACCGTGCTGGCGCGCAAGTGTTAGGAAGAGGTCCGACAACTCATGCAGTCGAGCGACGCGCTGTGGCTCGCGCCCGAGGAGCCTGAGCGAAGCAAGCGCGCTGGCTGTGTTCGGTGGCGAGATGCCGACGCTGTAGACGAACCCCGGCGCGGTGTATTTCAGATACTCCACAAGTTCGGCGGAGCCCGCGATGTAACCGCCGCAACTGGCGAGCGACTTGGAGAGCGTGCCCATCCACAGTTCGACGCTGGCGCGGTCGACGTTCGCGTGTTCGCCGATGCCGCGCCCCGATCGTCCCATCGTTCCCAGCGAGTGCGCTTCGTCGACGAAGAGCATGGCGCGATGCTTCGACTTCACCTCGACGAAGCGAGCGAGGTCGGGGTAGTCGCCATCCATGCCATACACGCCCTCGATAGTGATCAGCACACGGCGGAAGCTGTGCCGGATACCGGAGAGCAGCGTGTCGAGCCCGCGCCAGTCGTTGTGGGCGAAACCGCGGCAAGTCGCGCCGGAAAGCCGCGCACCTTGGAGGATGGAGTTGTGCGCGAGAATGTCGTGGACGATCAGGTCGTCCCGGCCCATCAAGTGCCCGATCGTGGTGACGTTCGTCGCGTGACCGGAAACGAACACGATCGACGCTGGCGTGCCGAGAAACGCGGCGAGTTCCGTCTCAAGTTCGCGATGGATCCGCTTCTCGCCCGAGACCAGTCGACTGGCGCCCGCTCCAGTGCCGTAGCGATCGATCGCTGCCTTGGTCGCTGCGATTACGGTCGGGTCGTGCGCCATGCCGAGATAGTCGTAGACGCTGAAGTTCGTTAGCTCGCGGCCATCGATGTGCGAGACACCGCCGACGGCTGGCGATCGCGACTCTTCGCCGTTGTCAACACGGAAGTACGGGTTGCTTTCGGCGACGGCCAGCAGCATGCGCTCGTGCCGATGGAATTCGAGGAACTCGGGAAAGAGCGCGATCTCATGGTGTTCCGCAGGGACGTCGCCCGCTGGGCTCTCGGCGTGCGGATGGTCGATCAGGTGTTGTTGAACGGCGCGCCCGAGGTCACCGAGCGTCGTCGCGCTGCTGTACACCGAATTGGGCAGATGTCGGCCGAAACTCTTGTCGAGCGCGGCGACGAGTTCGACGCGCTGCAGTGAATCGAGGCCGAGGGCGGCGATCGGGGTTTCGGGAGTGACGTGGGCCAGCGGAGTACGCGAGATCGCCAGCGCGTGTTGGCAGACCGCTGCCAGCGCGGCGGACGGCACGTGGGTCGCGAATGGTCGCGGTGACACGAACCTCGAGCGCGTGTCGTGTTGCACGAGCGGCTTGAGTTGACCCGCGAGAAATGCGGCGCGGCAGGCATGGCGCTGCACCTTGCCGCTTGAGGTCTTGGCAATCGTGCCGCAGCGGACGAGCACGATTGCGTCGAGCGCCAAGCCGTGTTCTTCAAGCACCGCGGCGCGCACAGCGCTCAGTATCGAGGCCAATTCGTTGCCGTCCGCGTCACCTGCGTGTCGCTCGACTTCGTGCACGAGGACGAGGCGCTGCGCGCCTTCATCGTCGATAGCGAATGCGGCACCGAGTCCGGGTACAAGCATGGGATGGCTTGCCCGCGCGGTGATCTCGATGTCCTGCGGATGGTGGTTGAGGCCACGGACAATGATGAGGTCGTCGACTCGGCCGGTGATGTAGAGCTGGTCATCGTGCACGAACCCGAGGTCACCGGTGCGAAGGAATGGGCGGTCGCCGATGTCGCGCAGCCGCGCGTGGAACGTCGCCGCGGTCTTGTGTGGGTCGCGCCAGTAGCCCGCGCTGACGGAGTCGCCTGCGACCCAGATTTCTCCGATGCGGTTGGGCGCTACCGGCGCGAGCGTCGCAGTGTCGACAACGGCGACGCGGAGCGAGCCGACCGGTGCACCGCACCCGACCAGGCGACGTGCGCGTGTGGCGTTCGAGAGCGTGTCGGGCAAGGGTTCGACTCGGTACTGCGCAAGGGCGTCGCCATTGAACGTGTGCACCGCGGCGCCTGCACCGAGCTTCGATCCGGTGACCATGAGCGTCGCCTCCGCCAGTCCGTAGCACGGATAGAACGCGCTTGGGGTGAATCCGCACGGTGCGAATGCTTCGGCGAATCGCGCGAGCGTGTCAGGCTGGATAGACTCAGCGCCGACAAACGCGAGGGACCAAGAGGAGAGATCAAGCGCGGCGCGCTGTTCGGCGGAGACCTTTCGTACGCAAAGGTCGTACGCAAAGTTAGGTCCGCCGGAGATCGTCGCGCCGGACTTGCTGATCGCCTCGAGCCAGCAGAACGGGTTCCGCAGAAACATCGCGGGCGCCATGATCGAGCTCTTCACGCCGCAGAACGCGGGCGCGAGAACGCCGCCGATAAGCCCCATGTCGTGGTAGGCCGGGAGCCAGAAGGCGCCGATCGAGTCGCTCCGAATCTCAAACGCAGCGCTGACATCGCGAATGTTAGCGACTAGATTGGCGTGGCTCAGCATGACCCCCTTGGGATAGCTGGTCGAGCCCGAGGTGTACTGAATCATCGCGAGCGCGTCAGACGCAGGGTCATGCGCGATCCAGCGTCGGCTTCAGCGTCGACAAGTTCGTCGGTGGCGATCCAAGGGATCGTTACGGTCCGGTCCGCAAACGCCCTGAATTGGGCAATAGAAGCGGCGGTGCCGAGCGCGATAGCCGCGTCGGCGTCGGCGGCGAGCGCGCGGAACTGGTCAAGCGTGCGGTGGCGCGGTTGGCACGTGGGAACCGCGACACAGCCGGCGTAGAGCGCACCGAAGTAGGCCGCTACAAACTCCAGTCCGGGCGGGTACGAAAGAACAACGCGCTCGCCGACGAGCCCTCTGTCCTGAAGGTAAGCGGCAATGGCGCGGGCGCGGCGGTCGAGCTCCGCGTACGTCATGGTCGTCTCATGCGGATCGTCGTCGACCAGATGGACGAATGCGGTCTTGCCCGCGCGACTCGTCGCGTGCTCGCGCACGCACCGCACGAGATTCCTGGCGCTACTGTGCGCGGCAGTCGATCTTCCTGCTGGTGTCTGCAGCGAAGTCACGCCGTTCTCCATGTCCGCAGAATCGAACACGCCAAGGCGACGTAAGCCGCGCCGCTCTGAGAACGCACAGCGGGCAGGCCTTCGGAGTGGAACCCGAGACCGCCACGCTCATGAAAATCTGCTGGAATCAGCTGCCTCTCCAACCACCCTCCACAACAAAGAATCTGCGCCCGGAAGGCGCGGCGAGTACTTCAAACGGCCACTGTATGAACTGTGGCCTCACGCCTGTCATCTGGCCCCGTTCTATATACCAGCCGCTCTGAGCGTCGGTGGTTCGAGATCGATAGTGTAGTCACCGCACTTTTGCCCCTCCGAGCGAAGAAACTGCAAGCGACGCCGTGAACTTCGCCAGCGGCACGTGGCCGAGCCAACTGTGCGGTCGAGGATGGTCGAAGCCGTCGCGCCACGACGCGCCCAATACCTTCGCGTCGCGCACGTCGGCGAAGCCCATTGTGAAGCTCATTCTGGAATCGACACTGGAAATCGATGGTGCACACGCTCGTTCACGAACAGGCGTTCGCGAACGGGTGTGTCTAGGAGATCCATTGGTCAAGCGACACTCGCGACTGCCGCACGGAGGTGCGTTAACGCTGGCGGCGCGGCATCAGCCATGCCGTCCGCAACGGCGCTGAGCGCCTCGCGCGCGGCGCCAGAGAGCATCGTGGACAGACATACACCACACGTTTGAAGCGTCGGCACGACTAGCCCAATACCCGAACGAGTACCCGAACGCGTGGGTCCATGCCGCGTGTCACGGCAAATCCGGAATCCCCGCTGGCTGGTTGTCGGGCAGCCACCACTCGGTGAACGTTCCGCGCAGCACGTTGGTGCCGCAATGCACCTCGCCGCTGAGCTGGTGATAGTGGTCGACGTCCTCGACGAATACCACGATGTTTACGCCGAGATTGGTGCGGATGACGTCCTCGAACGCTACCGTCTCGGCGCCTCCCGGCGGGCGGAAGCGCGGACCGTGCTGCCGGGCCACGAACACGCGCCCATTGGCCACCAGTCCGTTCGCGGCGCCGGGCGTCCAGGCGACGGCAGTGCGATCGATGATGTGGTTAGTCGCATCGAGCCTACCGGTGTAGAGAACCGGCACTTCGACCCACGTCACCGCAGCGCCGCCCGTGGCATTCTCGATGGCGGTGCGAATTCCGTCGATGCGGGACTGAGCGTCAATGTTCAGCCGCCGCATCAGGTCGCCGTTCGAGCCAGCCACGGTCGGATTGAATTCGCGGAGCGTGATCGTCGCCGGAACCTTGTTGAGCGGAAACACTGGACCCGCGACCGCCTGCGGCGGCGTGTCCCACCAGTACGTGTCTTCGACTAACACGTAGTGGCTCTTCGAGGTCGGCACCTCGCCGCGATGCCATTGCACCCCCACCGGCGCCGAATAGTTAATCGCATTCTGCGGCGCAGCGGCGAAGCTGCCATCGCTTGGCGGACCGATGATGGGACTTGTTAGATCGATCTGATCCCACACGAAGTCGAAGACGAGCGTGTGCGAGTTGGGAATCGAAACGATGTGCGCGATCTGGCCGGCGCACGGACCGTCATAGAAGCGCACGAAGCGCCACGGGATGGGCGGGCTGAGGAAGTTCGCGTTGAGATCAACGAGCGTGTTCGCCGATCCTCCGCTCGCCGTCCCCGGCTGCGTGTCGCCGATCGAGAAGAACGTGGCCCAGTCGGGAAGCGCGTCGCCGCGGCTGTCGTTGCGTCCGCCCGGGGAGTCTGCCGGAAATGGCGCTGGGAACGGGAAGCCAAGCGTTTGATAGGCGAGGCGCGGCGAGGCCACGATCACGGTGAGCGGCGTTTCCCTCCAGAAGGTGACGGTCTCGTCGACGTGGCCCACCATCAGCCACTCGGTGTCCACCTCGAATGGCGGCTGCACTTCTTGGCTTTCGAAGAACTGCTCCTTCTTGTCGCTGATCGTGTTGCCCACGCAGAGGCGACCTAACGGATACGTACAAGTCGGCGGCAGCACTTCGATGTTGCCGCCATAGTCGCCCGAGTCGGTGCCGTCGCGCGGGTTGCGATAGTGCCCGATGTCGGGATCGATTTGGTTTACCCCCATGAGGATCTCGCGCCGCCACAGCGCGTCACCCAGTCCGCCAGCCAAGCCGTCCGAACTTCCGTGATGGAGTGTGTAGGCAGCGACGCGCTGCTTGCTCCGCGGCGTCGCCGAGAAGCCGATCTCCATGTCGTCCTGGGCCCATTGCGTGTCCGTGGTGAAGGTGTGCGGTTCATTGGCGGGCAAGCCGCTCGCCAAATCCTCGATGAACTTGTCGTTCGGTGTCGCCAAGAGTGCCCAAGCGCCGCCGTTGAAGGCGGGGATACCGCGGCTGAACTCGCGGGCGAACACATGCTCCGCTGGAAGCGTGTTAGGCAGCGCGATCCACGGAGCGGCCTTGACCAGCACTTCGTCGCTACCTAACACAGCGCCTGTGATCGCATCGACGCATTCGACCTTCAGTTGCACGAACCCGTCGAACAGCATGTCGGCGGTAAAGCCGGCAACGCCGTTGTCGACCAGCCGGTACTTGAGTCCTTCGAGGCCGAGCGTCGTCTCGTCCGTCTCGCTGAGGTATCCATTGATGATGATCTCGGGGTTCGCCTCGGTCCGGCCGCCCCAGATCTTGGCCGTTCCTTCGGCGATCTCCGGGAAGATGTGAATCGCGCGGATCTGATCGACCGAGGCCACTGAGAGCGTCACGATCAAGTTGCCGAGATTCGGCACCGCTGAAATGACGAAGGGGGTGATGTCGTCGGTATCGCCGACATTGATCTTCTCGTCGATGACGACGACGTGCTCGTCGCGGTCGTACTCGACGCAGTCAGAGGTTTCCAGTTCTTTGTCGTCGTCCACATTGACGAGATAGAACGCGCCGCGGGCGACGGTCCACTCGTCCTCGGCCTCGTCGTCGAGATCGTCGATGACGTTGTCACGATTGACGTCGACCTTGATGTCGATCGGGCACTTCGTCGGGCAGGGCCCCCAGTCGCGCAGCAGGTAGGCGAGGTCTACAGCATCGACGTTGCCGTCGTCGTCTAGGTCGGCGCAGCTTCCCTGCGCCGATCCCCATGCCGACAGCAGGATGGCAAGGTCAGGCGAGGTCACGTCGCCGTCGCCGTTGAGATCGGCCGGACAGGTGCTGCTGCCGCATCCAGCCGTGGCTCCGTTCACCAGACAGCCAACCACCAGAAGCGCAAGCACGGTCGAACCCCAAATGTTGTCAAAGGTACGACGCATGACATCTGCCTTTCGCGGCGCGTGACGGCGCTCGCCCTCGATTTTGATTAGCGCCAGTCCGTTCGCACAGACGGTGCCTCGCTACGCACTGCGCACAATCATCGTGATTCCACAGCTTGAATCCAGAGTGAAGGGAGGTAATTCGGCAGGTAGAACGTCAGTCCTCTCGCGCTGCCTGAACGTAAGCGGCTGTAATTCCTAGTGCTGCATCTCACCGGCGATCCGAAAAAAATACCCGCGTTCGGTCGCTCGCCCGCGCAGTGGCGAGCTCGCTCGCTCGCTCGCTCACCCAGCTGTGCATGCAGGGCAAGTGCCATCGACGACACACGTAGCCGACCGAGCAGCAAGCCCAAGAGTAAGCGAACCCATTGGCCTCGTTAGCTAAGTCTTGAAAGCGGCCAACCCTCCAGAGTCGGCGAAGCCGACGCGGTCCGCGAAGAGCCGATTGACGCAACGGACCGGCTTTCCGGGCTTGTGAGGGACGGCGCGTCGCGAACGAAGTCACAGGAACCTGAGAGACCCGGACGGTCGGGATCGTGGCCCGAACCTCTGCGCCGAATGCAAAACGCGCGGCGGGAGCGGATCGAGAGTCGGATGGGGGCGTAGTAGCGTCGATGCGACTAACAACCGCGGCGAGAAGGCACCGTGCCGACGACATGCAGCGTCAGATGCCCTGAGGGCCGCCTTGCGGCTCAGCCGTTACTGCGGACCAACACCTCATGGAGGAGACTGAAGCTCTGGCGTGCGGCGAAGGCGGTGTCTCGCGCGACGACGCCACGAATGCAAACGCAGGCATCAGGCGTACGAGCTATCGCTGAGCGAACGCTTCGCGCGCCGCCCATAATGCGATTTTTCGCCCTCACTCGCGCGGCGCACTCGGAGAAGCAACAGGGGGCATAGCCCACTCGTAGCGCGCCAGCGGTCGCTTGCATCCCTCTTCGCGGCGCTGCACTAGTTTCAGTTCGATGTCGATGGGCGCATCCCAGTACGCGTCGACTGGATCGTTGAAGGTCTGCATTGCGACGGGGATGCTCGATGGCTCGCAGTGCGGGTGAACGACGCTGGGAAAGTGGCGCGATGACGGGCTGAAGAAACGCCGGAATCCTCCGACCATCGGGTCGTACTCGATTGTGGTTTCGTCAAACCGCACCGTCCATGTGCCCATCAAGGTTGTCGTTCCACCCCGCCAAACAGAAAAGTGCGTCTCCCAGCGCGCTCCCCAGTCCTGAAGCACGAACCAACACCGGGTTTGCCACGAGCGAAACGGTTGGCGGGCCGGATCATGTGTTGGGGCCAACATCGAGCCCGGAGGCACAACGTTGATGCTAACGACTTCGTGATGCTCCTTCCACGCATCCTCCGGCACTGGAAGCGCTGTTCCTCTTGAGTCGTAGAGCTGCATCAGCACGGTGGAGTAGTCGATGTCGAGAAACATGGTTCCCGGCGCCTTCGATGCCCTCAGCGTAATGTCCACTCGTTGATCTCCCTTCTTCGATGCGGAGTCCTGCGCGCTGTCGCCACCGTCGCGTCGGCTCGCGCTTAGTCGCAGCGGCGCGAAGAGCTTGTCAGGCGACGTGTCCAAGACAATCCTGAATTCGGCGCCAGCCAGCACAGTCAGCTGAGCCAGCGCGTCGCGCTGTGCCAGCAATCAAGGCATCAGCTCGTCCGCCGACTCATCGGGGTGAGAGAACGTCCTCTGGAAGATGTCATCGACCGCAGCGGATGCCTCGGGACCGGTCCCCTCGCTGGCAATCATTTCGCGTGGCCACATCGAATGCGCATACGGCTCTTGCACTGCGCCGGAAAGGCTGAACGCCGAGCGCGGAATCACGACGCGGCCTATCCACACGGCACCGAGTGCGAGCGCGACGACGACGAGCATCGCAAGTGCATGTGGAGTGGATCGCCGCCACGTCGCGTATTGCATCCCCGATGTGCCGTCGATCGCGACACCGCACTCCTGACATCGTGCACGAAGCGCCTCTCCAGCGCCGCGCAGCATACTTCCGCAGGTTCGGCAACGAGGCGGACCAAGCGCCAGCCTTCCTCGCCACGCAGCTCGCGCCGCCAACGCTGCGATGGACAACCCGAGGCCAAAGGTGCTCGCAAAGCACCACGCGATCACCATCAGCACGGTGTCGACGTCCCATGCGAACGAGCTCGATCGAAGCCACGACATCAGCGCGCTCATGGCGCCGCCAAATTGATTGTGTCGCCCATTTCTCGCCCTGGCGATACCGACTCAGATTCGACGACTCGGGAGTTAGGTCCAACCATGCGAGCTTTCTGGCTCGCAAATGCGCACCTTCGATCGTCGCGCCAATGGCAAGGAGGAGCATGAGCAGCCCGACGCCAAGAGTCTTGGTCCACATGCGTCTCACCGCACGCCGAGCGCGGCGCGTCGGACCAACCGCGCGATCGCACATCGGCGCGGCAGCGGCGGCATCGGGCTTCCTACAGATCACGTGATCCGACCAAGGCGAGGACGCACAAGCACACGCCGATCGTTCCCAGGATAAGGACGAGCGTCGCGCTGAAGCCCAGACCGAGCATGACGTGAGGATACCTCGCGCTCTCAAGCCGCATTGCCATCGGAGCATCAAGTGCGCGGGGGCCAAGTCTTCCCCATTCTTCCGTTCCTCCGACCTCCGGTACTCCTGCGATTCTCCCGCTGAATCAGTCTCTTCAATCCGAAGTGGCGGAAAGTACTAGCAGCCCGTGGCGAAAGTGCTTTGGTAGCGAGAACGAGGATGTTGGCACAGATGCCCAACTGTAAGGTGGGAGCCGCGACGCAGCTTTATCCGCAAGATACGGCAAGTCGCGGCGACGCCGCAGCCACCCAATATTGTGGGCTAACAGCCTCGTTCGTAGCCCGAATGACTTTCGCCACGGACTGCTAGGTCCGGAGGAAGAGTGAGATGCCATGGTGTGCGTTCGCGACCGGACGATCAACTCGTCGCGCTCGTAGGTCAATCTTCTGCGTCGCGTTGTCGCGTCGTGGCGCGCGCCTGCCTCTTGCCTTTCGACCAGGGATCAACGTAGTCACCCGTCAACCGCATCCGTCGCAGCCTTCCGCACCTGATCGTTGTTGGCACAGGCACCGATTGAACTTCCGCGCCCTCGACTGGGCGCGGCGAACCGATCGCAATGTCCCGCGGAGCCGACGCCTGCGCGCATGGTCAATATCAGGGTCAACCGCCGCCGGATCGGCTCGCACCGATACATACGCTCGCGCCCGGGTGCGTTCACCTTCGATTCCTTCGGCGCCATACGTTCGCTGCTGCTCCACGGCTTCGTCGCTCGATGTATCGTCACACGCATGACGAGTGAATCGACTCCGCGCCAACGAGCCAGCTCACCGAGAAGTGCCGCTCGCGCCGCGTGCGCGCTGGCACTATTGGGGTTAACGTTAGTGTGGTGCGTGCGCAGCGACGCCTCGCCCGCGAACGAGTCGACCTCGCCGATCCTTGCGCGTGACGCCGACACGCTGTCCTCTGACGAAGTGTTGCTCACACTCCCGACGGACGCCTGGCTGTCGCCCGATGGACGCACTTGGATGTTGCCGGTGCATGCGTGGGTCTATGAGCCCGAGTCCGACTCGATGCTACGAAACATGCTCATCAACGGTTTCGGCAAGGCGATCGGACTCGACGACGACGGACGGAACGATCCGCTCTTCCGCACCCGTGCCGGAATGTTTTTCATCGACAACGAAGGAGGGAAGCGCCTTGTCGCGCGCCTCACGCCAGATGAGCCTGCACGCACGCTTCCTGCTACCGCGTCTAACGGGCACGTCGACGCGACCGTCGAGATCGACGCGGCGAGCTTGTCAGGCGACAGCGCGAAGATCGCCGCACGAGTATCGGCGGGATGGCTCTCCGTTACAGTCGCTCCCGCCGCTGGAGGGCGCTCGACGGACGCTTCGGTCCGGCTGGTGCCGTCAGTCGGCGTTTCGGTCATCTCCGATATCGACGACACGATCAAGATCTCGAACGCACGCGACAAGAGCGAGCTACTGAAGAACTCTTTTGTCGGTCCGTATCGAAGCGTTGACGGCATGGCTGCCGTGTACCGCGCCTGGTCCGATCGCGGCGCGATCTTCCACTACGTCACATCGAGCCCGTGGCAACTGCATCGTTCGCTGAGCGACTGGCTGGCCCACGACGGCTTTCCGCGCGGCACGATGCGGATGAAGTACCTGAGCGGGAAGAGGCAAGCGTTCGTCGATCTCTTCGAAGCTTCAGATGGAACCAAGCAATCAGTGCTGGACGAGTTGCTCACGCGATATCCGTTGCGGCAAGTTGTTCTTGTCGGCGACTCGGGCCAAGACGATCCGGCGATCTACGCGTCGGTCGCTCGGCGATTTCCGGCGCAGGTGCTTCACATATTCATACGGAACGTCACCGAAGAGTCTCCTGCGGCGCCGCGCTGGTCGACGACCTTTCAAGGACTCGATGCGGGTCGCTGGACGGTCTTCGAAGATCCCGCCGCGCTGACGCGATTCAAGTTGCCCTTGCCGCCACCCACCGCGACGAGCAAGTAGAAGGTGAACCTGCCTCACTGCCGTAGACAAGTCGATCATGCAGCCTCCGCGGCCACTGCGTGTCTCAATTCCTGCTCGATCTGGCTCAGATAGTTGATGATCGGGAACCCGTGATGAATAAACAAACTACGCGCACTCGGTCCGTTGGCCGAGAGGTGTTCACGCGGTTGGTTAGCTAAACTGCGTAAAGAAGCTCTGACCACAAATGAGAGCGCAGCCACCGCCGGGTGGCTGCGCTCTCAGGTGATCTTCGAACGACGCTTACCGTTAGCACTCACCCCACGCACCAAGCAACTGGGCGAGATCGCCGCCGTTGACCGAGCCGTTCTGGTCGATGTCGGCGATGCCTCCGTTCTGTCCCCACGCACCGAGCATGATCGCGAGATCGGCGGCGTCGACCTTGCCGTCGCCGTTGAGGTCGCTGGGGCAGGGGCCGGTATCGATCGGTCCGTCAGCATCGATCGTCAGGTCGATCAAACCTCCGTTAGGCATGGTGTCGACGGGCATCGGGAACGGAATGGGATTGCCGACCGGACCGCTGGTCTGGTTGCCCTGCGGCGGAACGACATCCACCCACTTGATGCTCGCGGTGAGCAGCGCTCGGGCCTTGAACACCGGCAACCACTGCTGCACCGGCGAGATCATCTTGAGGTAACGCGGGCTGTCTGGGTTTTGCGGATTCACGCGGAACTCCAGCCATTCGTACGTTGTGTTGCCGATGATCTGGAATACGCGGGCCGAGGGCTCGCCGGGCTGATCCGGCGGATCGACGACCTTGAGTTGCTGGGCCGACATCAACAGGTCCTGATGCTGCTGGTAGAAGTCAATGACGCCAGGGAAGGGCATGGCGACGAGTTCGAACGCGCAACCTGCGGCGAGCTTCTCCGCGAAGGTCGGTTCCCAATCCATCCATTCGCGAATCAAGTCTTCGTTCTGCCAAACCAATCGGCAACCGAGTCCGTTGCAGTCAGTGCTGTGAGCGCGGTTCACAGCAACGATGTAGCGCTCTTCGGTCTCCGCGAAGTAGACCCACACTGGTGCGCCGCTGGCGCCGCCGGTTGAGTGCTCTTCGTATTCAAGCTGCCGCGTGTCGACGTCGATCACGTCGCTGGCGCCGCGCCATTGGTCGAGGGCACGCGCCGGATCGGGGAGATCCTCGACCGGGTAACCCGACATGTTGATGAGCGACGGTGAATAGTCAAAGCGCACCGCCATGAAGGTGTCGAGTTCTTCGAAGGGGCAGATGATGTGCAGAGCGCCGTAGTCGACATCACCCTTGGGGTCGAAACTCAGGTCGGCGTACTTGCTGTTGGTGTGCTTATGGTCGGCGATGCGCGTGCCGTAGGGATAGGCGATCGTCGCGCCGTTCAGGTACGCGGCGGGCTGCACATGAATGTCGCTGTAGTTGTAGTGGCTCGCGTTGCGGTTGTAGACGCAGTGCCCCGCTGTGAGCACGGTGTATGGCGTGATCAGCGCGCCACTGCCGACTGCGCCGAGCACGCCGTCGTAGTCGGAGTCGTAGCGCAGGGTGCAGATTGTGTTCCATGGGAAGCTGGTGGGCACGTCGATCGGGGTGCGATCGTCACAGGCGCCGCCAGCGGCAGCGAATCCGGCGATAGCGAGACTGGCTACGAGGCTAGAGAGCGTCGCGGTGCGAATGGTGAGTGTGTGGCGCGGTCGGGTCGAGAGTATCGAATGGGCAGTCAGCATGGCAGGCTCCTTGTCGGCGGTTGGGTGGTCTCGCACACGGGTGCGTCGGAGGTACAGGCGACGGGAGCCAGTTCGCTCCCTCATCCGGCGGCGCGATTTTTTACCTGAGCTTGCCTCACGGCGGTGGACACCCAACATGGCGAGAGTGCGCTACTTCAGCATGCTGAACTTCGAGCTGCTTGAGCGGACGAGCTCGGCGACTCCCGCGCAGGCGCGGCTCGCGGTCGCGGACTACATCGACGGCTTCTACAACATCAGACGACGACATTCGACCATCAACCATCTGAGCCCGATTGAGTTCGAATTGAGGCACAGCGCGGCCGCGAAGGATGTTGAGTCAACCTGTCCAAGGAAGTGAGGCGGGCTCAAACTTGGGACGTATCGCTGCCCCTCGTCTTTTCGCAAGGACCCGGGACTGGATCGCAACTCGCTGAGGGACTCATGACCTTCGGCATTCCCGCGCCACATGGAGTCGCACCGCTCGTGACGCTCATGCTTGGAACGAGGCGACGGCGCCGTTGATCTCGTCGGTGCAACCGATTGCTTTCGGTACCTCGTTGAGCATTACCTAGCCACCGAAGGTTCTCTGCGTCTATGCTGCGTCCGCGAGGGTGTTAGTCACGCCGCTCATCGACACGAACTGCGGCTTGGTCGATCGAGTGGTCACAACGACTACGTAGCGCGCCGCTGAAATGGCGCGAGCGATTGGCGTTCACGAATCGACCGACGGCGCACTCGCGAAGCTCCTGCCGCGCGAAGTAGGCGTCTCTGGATTCAGCTCTCAAGACGCTGACGTGATAATCCAGCGGCTCGGCGCGATCGGCTTCCGAGCAGAATACACCGAACGTCCTCGCGTGATACCGCAGTACCGCAGTACCGTAATACAGGGCTGCTTCGTCCTGCTCGCGTGACACCCTGCACCAATAGTTTGTGTCCATGATGTCCATGCCAAGCGAGGCGAGACGAGTTCGTGATGCGCATCGAATCGCCGCGCACCGCCGCCGCGAAGGACCCAACGTCCGACCAGCGCAGACGCCGATCCGTGTCACGACGGGTGTGGGCGCTACTTCTCCGGCCGCTACTTCTTTACTTCTATATCTATACCTTCCTCTTTACGAACCGCCGCCCGTCCATGCCCCGAGGAGTACCGCAAGATCGGCACTACCGATCATGCCATCCTGGGTGAGGTCGGCGGCGCCCGCGCACGGTCCCCACGAGCCGAGAAGCAGGTTTAGATCCGTCGCGTCGACGACACCATCGAGATTCAGATCTGCGGGCGTTGCGCTAAAGAGCCTGACGTAGACATGCGGGATCGGGCCGGGCGGCCCGCCGACGGCAAGCCCTTGCGCGAACGACTCGAAGACGATTCCGGCGCCGTTGCCGACGAAGGCAGGCTGCGACGGAACGGCAGGGAACACGGTATCCCAGGGTGCGGCGTTCACTACCTCGAAGGCGAGCGAGTCCACGGCGATTCGATAGATTCGGCATGACTCGTCGGCATACAGCGGCGGATCCAGACCGTTCGTCGACTTCGGCATCGCGCAGAGGACAAATGTGCCATCCGCTGAGATCGCGGGCTGCGCGGCGCCGAGGCCGCAGCGAGGAAGAGTCGACGGCGTGAGCAGCGTGGTAGTGCCGCGCGCGAAATCGCGCAGGTAGACGTTAGATCCTGGCGGCGTCGGTCCGGCAACGAAGCTTGGTGTGGTACTTGCGAAAACGACGCGTTCGCCGGTGCCGTCGATGTCGCAGGCGCTCAGGGCCCAGTCGTAGGCCGCCGCCCCCGAGACCGTCCGGTTCGCGAGGAGGCACGCGCCCGTAACGAGATCCTTCACGACGATGACGCGTCCGCCTTGGACTGGCTCAACGAGGTTCGTCGCGAGCGTACTGAATGCGACGCGCGTGCCGTCGGCGCTGGCGGTCGGACCTTCGGATGGGCCGTTCGCGGGCGAGCCGTCGGGCGTCGCGCTCACCAGCGTGTTCGCTCCGTTGGCACGGTGATACGCAACGACTTGGCTGTCGACCGACTGCAACGTGGAGACGATGTTTGTGGCATTGGTCAAGTAGACGACGGTGGATCCGTCGGAGCTGATACGAGCGGCGCCCGAACCGTCATCGCCGGGCTCCCCGGCGATCGATCGTGACACCAGCGTCGCCGTCCGTTCGCTCCGATCGAAGAGCCAGACCTGCCAATTCGCTTCGTTGCGATGGCCGAGCTGTTGCGAGAATGTGAGGTAGCGGCCGTCGGCCGAGAGGTCGGGTAGAAAGGACATCCCGAACGCGCCGGGAGGGGCAGGAGTCGCGTCGACGTTTCCGCTCACCCGGTCGCGCACATAGATGCCGCATTCGTCGATCGAGCCGACCGCCGGCCAGATTGTCGAGAATGCGATGAACCGGCCGTCCGCCGACGCGCTGACCACGCTGTAGCCGCCGTTCGAGGCGAAAACGCCGCACAGCGCGCCATCGGCAGGCTCGCCGTTGCAGTCGATGTCGACGCCGTTGACGAGCGACGACCAAGTCGACACGGTGCACCGCTCCGCAACGGAGAAGAGTTTGCCGTTGCGCTCAACTTCGATCGATATGAGGGTGTCGCCGGGCGCGAGCCCAGTGAGAACGCCGTCGTCGCTGATAGACGCAATCGTCGGATCCTCGACGACCCAAGGCCATGACGTGGCCTCGGGCCCGTCGGTACAACAAACGTTTCCAATCGCGCCTGAGGCGTGCCGCGCACGTAAACCTATCTGGCGCGAGTATCCGACATAGGCAGGCGAGGGGTGAGGGTCGAACTCGAGCGCGACCACTGGATCGAACGGGGGCACGACCACGCCAGTCGCCCCAACGACAACCAGCGCAGCCTGTTCGAGCGCGAACGGGCCGCTGATGTCGGCGAATGCGCCAGTCGCCGAGAGCGAGAGAATCGCTTGCAGGCTCGGCGACGGAAACGGAAGGGCATCGGGATACGCGAGACGAAGCGACCCACCGTAGCTCATCGTGCCAGCGAAGACGGCGGGCGTGTTGGTGAGGTCAAGGGCGATGTCGACTACGGCGTATGAGCCGAGCGTGAGCGTCCCCGTGGCGACCGAAACGAACGTTCGGGCGGTCAACGTTGCCGGCCCGTCGACGCCGACCGTGAGGGTGTCTGCCCACAGGGCACCGCCATTCTCGAATGCAATTGCCCCCGCGCCCGCTGCGGTTCCGATCGTGGCGTGCTCCACCTGCAACGGACCGCCCGTCACGTCGAGTCCGGCGGACTCTGATGCGCCAATCGAGAGCGCCTCGGCGTCAAGCGAAGCGTCCTCTAGTTCGATTGTGACGTGCCCGCGAACGTCAAGCGTTCCAACCATCGCCGCAGACGTGACGACAATCGCGTACGAGCCGCCGCGCCGAACCATGGGCAGGATCGCCGTGTCGGCGGGGCTAGGAATCCCGTTCGACCAGTTCGATGCACTGCCCCAGTCGCCCCGGGACGGGCCGGTCCAGACGGTCGTCGCGGCCATGGCGGCACATGTCAGCGCATGAAGCGTGACCGCCGCCACAAGAAGGGGAGTGAGTCGAGCGCGCATGAGAAACCCTCGCAAAGGTGCGGATCGGGATGAGGTCCTACAGCGGCAACGCGGAGAAATGAGAGTGGCGTCGCCGGGCACCGAAGCGGCCAGTTCGATGATAGCTATGGAGCCAGTTGTTGCAAGGTCAAGTCGAGAGCGCAACACCTCGTTTGTAGATTCGGCAGACCGCCGCGCACGGCGGGCCAGTCGGAACCGAAGATGGACAGCGGCTGTGCCCATTTTCAAGTCCTCAAGTCGGAACTACGAAGCGGTCGGGGTCCCCCCGCTCGCCGCGTTTCAGGAGCGAGCTAGAGAGATGGTGAAGAGCTTGCGGATGCACGCGACGATCGCCCGTGCGCGACCCACGGCAGCCGACAGCCGCGCGAGGCGGTGTCTGCCGCGCCGGAGCCGTGCTCGGTTGGCAATCGCCGATGCCGTGTCGAGCGACTTCAACGAGGTGGTAGGCGAGCCGCCGACCCCGCCGCCGCGCGCCTGCATCCGCGCACGGTCGTAGCCACATACGGTCGAAAACAGCGGGCGACGCCGAAGCGCCGCCCGCCGTCCTTTCCTAGTTCATCAGCGCCGGCGCGTCACGGGCACGGCCCCCAAGTGCCAAGCACGAGCTGCTAGTCCAGTCGCGCGCGATCGTCGGCGCCGTCGACAGCGTCACCGGCAGTTTTAACTATCTGAACGGCGTCGGCGGAACAATTGAATCGGTTGGAATCGCCGACTCGCGGAAAAGCACATTGGACACTCACTTCGGAAGGCGATTGAGTCGCCCGATCGTGCGTGTCCGGTTGCTTTTCTCAGCGCCGAGCGGCACTCGAATGGGTGTGGCCACTATGGCCTCCCTGCTCCTGGCGGTGCGTTCGGCACCGATCTCTACGCGCTGCGCCGATCGACCGGCACCTTGTATCGCGTCGACGCGCGCGGCAACGCGACGATTGTCGGCACCGGTTTTGGCACGGGCGTGACGCTGAACGACATGGTGTTCGGATCGTGCGGCCAGCTCTACATCACGCGGAACGCTACCGACGACGTGTTAGTCGTCATGGGACCGGGATGCCCGTGCGCGTAGGGTACAGGCGCCGACTTGAACGGCGACGGCAGCGTCGGTGCCGCCGACCTCGCGCTCTTGCTCGGCGCATGGGGTGCGTGATCGCGTGCCGCACTTCCCGAGGTTGTGGTCCCCTCATCGCGTTCGTTGACCGGCGCTGCACCGCAAGATCACCCGTGACCGCGACGTCGTCACCATCGATGTCGGCGACGTCGGTTGCCCGCCTCGGCGGCAGTGCGGGCGATACCACAGCGATCATGGGAGCGCGCAATCAGTGCGCCGACATTACTGATTGCCCGGCTGGCATCGATCGCAACGCCGCCATCGACGGCGCTGGCCTGGCGCAACCTCTCTCAAGCTGGACGTAGTCGCAGCACACATCGCAAGCAAAGCTCCCGTCGCTCCGCCAACCAAGTGCGCTATCGGCACCGGCTCGAAGCTCGCCGCGACGTGATTGACGAAGACGGTCGCCCCGAAGCGGAACTCGATCACTGTCTTCGCCGCCAATCCTGCAAGCGCGAGTCCAACGATCAGGCGCATCGATCGTGAATGCTCTCCGCGACGCATCAACACCTGCGTCGCGTACATCGCCACTAGCGCCGAGTCGATGCCGGAGAGTCCTCGATAGATCACTATCGTCGGCGCGAAGAACCACAGGTTCAGTGAGATCGTCACGGCCGCCGCGACAACACACCACACCAGCGCGGCGCGGTCGCGCCGCTCGATTAGCGCTGCCAGCAACACGAAGACCCCGAGATCCCACGCGAGGTGTTCGAAGCCAAAATGGACGGCGTGACCTGACAACATGCGCCACCACGCGCCCGACGCGATCGCGGCGCGATCGAACTCGAGCAGGGGCTCCACGTGCAGCAACGCCGCGACAAGGCAGAAGCCCGCAAGAAGCAGCGAGACCCAACAGCGAGCCGTCGCTGTGGGCCTCCCTGCAGGTGGTGTAATCATCACGACCTTCATCGGGTCACGAGGCGCTCACGCGTCGCCGCACTCGAAGGAGTCCAAGCACCGTGACAACGATGATCGTCGCGCCACTGAACGGATCGATCGCACCGCCGCCGCGTGTTACCGACGGAGCATTCCCCTGGAACATCGGCTGCGCCTCGTCGATGCGACGACTTCGCACCGGCAGCGCCGCCCGGACCGACTGCGCGTGATGCTCGGTCGCCACGCGGTCGCGATTGCGGCGCTCGACGCCAAAGCGCTGATGCGCTTCGTCGCTGAGCACGATCATCGAGGTGTGATCGGTCACGAGCTGGTATTCGATGCCGAGCGCCTCGATTCCCGACTTGGCCTCACTCGAATTGATCTCGCCTTCCCACTCCTTCACTTCGATCGTCTCAATGCGGTTGAGCGCGGCGAGGCGCTCGATCTCGGGATGCTCCGTGTCAATCTCGGGAAAGTCAAACGTCGTGGAGTACGTGCGATCTTCGCCAGTGAGACGTGCGCTCAGCGTCAGCGTCGCCTTGCCAGCGGTCGCGTACTTGCCGAACATCACGAGCTGCTGTCCGCGATAGATCTTGCCGAGAAACTCGTCGGTGCAGTCAAGAGTTTTCACGCCGCTGATTTTGAGCGACGCGTCGTGCAGACATTCGAACGCGACCTTGCTCTTGGCGAGCATAATCTGCCCGATGATGTCGTCTTCGTTCGAGACGGCGGTAAAGAATCCGCCGCTGGCGTTACAGATCACGCGCATCAGCGGCCAGTTCGAACTGTTTCCTATAAGGAAGCCGAAGAGGCGAACGTCCTGCTTCGCAAGCAACTCCTTAAACGCCTTCGGCTGCACGACGCCGGTGTTGGCGACGCCGTCGGTGACGAGCATGACACTGGTTGCGCGATCTGCGTCGAGACTCCCAAGCGCGAGCTTCACGCCGTCGTAGAGGTTCGTGCTGCCCTTCGCCTTCAACGCGCCGACTTTCTCGAGTGCCGCTTGCACGTTCTGTGGCGTTGCGGATTGCCAGGGCAGGACTTCGCGAGCCGAGTCATTGAAGGTAACGACTCGGAAGCGATCCTCTGGGTGCATATCGCCAAGCGCCTTCGACACGCCATGCACGAGTGTTTGAATCTTGCCTTCCATGCTTCCCGATACGTCGAGCACGAAGCACCAATCGGCGCCTGCGGAAAGCGGTTGCAAGTCGATGCCCGGCGTGACAACGACCATGAACGTCCCCGGTTTCGTGGGATCGGCGCGGTAGGGAATCACTTCGACGCCGCCGGGCAGGTTGCTCGGCAAGCGGTAGTAGAGGACGAAGTCATGATCAAGCGTCGCGCTGTTGGTATCAAAGTGCAGCGTCTGACGCCCTTCATCGATGCGCGTGATGATCGCGACATTCTCAAGCCCAGGAGCCCGGATCTCCTCGATCGGAACAGCGGTCTGCAGATCGACGTCGACCGTGAACTGGCTCTCGACGCGCTCGTTGCGAGTCCAAAAGTTCGCCGCGTGTTCGTCCGTTCCTCCGTGTTGGAGCGGATACACGTAGCGGCCGACGCCGGTGTCGATCTCCAGCGGCTGGTAGTAGACGAAACGCACTTGCGTCTCGGCGTTCGGCAACACCCGTGACACCGAGAATTCAAACGTTTGATACGAGTTCTTGTCCGCGACACCCGCCTCCTCGCCGCTGGCCTTCTGTTCTTCGTAGATGCGCTTCGCTTCATCGCGGCGCACGACCTCGCCGTGCATCTCGTTCTCGCCCGATGCGATGACGATCTCGGAAAGACTGGCGCTGCGCGGAACAGGAAACGAGTAGATCGCTTCAAGCGGCTTGTCGTTTGGATTGAAGAAGGTCTGATTGACTTCGGTGCGCGCGAAGCCGTTGTTGATGACGACGCTGAGATGGTGCGCGCGGATCTCGATGGGTCGATCCGGCGAGCCGACGGGCGTGAGCGTTCCCGCAGCATTGACGGGAGCGGTGATGGCAACGAACGCAGTGGCGAGCGCGGCGCCAATATGTCGTGGTGTGGTTCTTAACATGAGAAGGGTTCCTTGCGAGGTGATGAGTGACGAGACGCTCTTCGCAAAAGCAAACGTTGGGCCAAGGGCGACCAGATCGACGAAGTCGCTGCTCGGCCTCGGGTTGCGCCGCGCGGCGTGGGTTGGGTCCGCTGTCCGATCGGAGATCAATCGTGCAATGGATGTCAGTGCCCTAGCAGAGGATGTACGCTCGATGGCCACGATGACCCTCTTCAGTGCCAGCGATCGACGCATCGCGTCAGCCATCGCCCAACTCACCTATTGCAACCCGTTCCGACCCCGCCGCATCGAACTCGAACGGGCTGCACTGGGCCGCGCCTACGTCGATGCATCGCCGCCATGGAACACGCGTGGCGACATCATCGAGGATCACCCCAACGTGGTTCGATTGCTCGAGAAGGCGGGAACTTTGGCGGCGCAGGTCGGTGCGGCGCTGCGCCGTGGAGTTCGCGGAAGCGACGAAGACCTGCGTCTGTACGAGGACATCGTCGTCTTCGTCCTCTATCACGAGTGGGGAAATCGTTTCGATAGCGATGACGAACGAACGCAGCGCCGTCGGGCAGCGCGCAAGCGCGTCGACTTTTTCGGAGCGTTCAAGCGCGACGTGGGACAGCGACTCGCGATTCCCGGTTTGACTCTCCCGACCGCGAATGAAGCGGCGCACCTGTTCGCGTGCTATTACCAGGTCGCCCGCGCGTTCCACTCGATCTTTCGCTGCGTAATCGGCGGATCGGAGCCGATGTGGCGCTTCCGCGCCGCTGTGTGGGAATCGGTGTTCACGCACGACATGCGCCGCTATCGCCGCGTTCTCTATGCGCGCATGGCCGACTTCGTCACGCTCATCACCGGCCCCTCGGGCAGCGGCAAGGAGCTTGCGGCCCGCGCGGTGGGATTGTCGCGCTACGTGCCCTTCGACGAGACGGGCGAGTGCTTCGCCGAGGACGTCGCAAGTTCGTTCTATCCGCTCAACCTCACCGCGCTTTCGCCGTCGTTGATAGAGTCGGAACTCTTCGGCCATCGACGCGGCGCTTTCACCGGCGCCGTCACCGAAACGGTTGGTTGGCTGGAAACTTGTCCCGCGTTAGGAACGATCTTCCTCGACGAGATCGGCGAGCTCGACTCGGTGACTCAAGTGAAGCTGCTGCGCGTGTTGCAGACCCGATCGTTCAATCGCATCGGCGAGACAATCGAGCGTCACTTCCGCGGGAAACTGGTGGTGGCGACGAATCGTGACTTGGTTGCGGCGATGCGCTCAGGGATCGTGCGCGAGGACTTCTATTACCGCTTGTGCTCCGACATCATCGAGGTGCCGTCACTGCGCGAGCGACTCGCGGACGATCCGGGGGAGCTCGGCACGCTATTGCAGTTCATTGCCGCTCGACTCCTTCCGGGCGAAGCCGAACCGCTGGCGGTTGAGGCCCGCGAGTACATCGTCGAGCATCTCGGCGCGGACTATCCGTGGCCCGGCAACGTGCGCGAGCTCGAGCAATGCGTCAACAACGTGCTGGTGCGGAAGAGCTATCGCGCGACTGCATCGTCGCGGGCGAAGCGGGATGATGCTGACGATCTAGTCACGCTGATGCGCCGCGGTGAGCTCACCGCCGACGAGTTGCTGTGTCGATACTGCACGATGGCGTACGAGCGGAGCGGAAGCTTCGAGGAGACGGCGCGGCGCCTCAACATCGATCGACGAACGGTTAGGGCAAAGGTGAGGCGGACAGCTGAAGCGCAGCAAGCGTCCACGTGATTGCGGAGATGGGCGGACTCCGGTAGTTGTCAATAATATTTCGACACCCAAGACAAGAGACTACTGAGCAACGATGGCGACGGCCGTCGCTGGCCTGCGGACGAAGCGTTCGGGATGGCGCGCGTACGCGGCGTCGATAGTCACGGCGCGTTTGGCACGGTCCGCGGCGGCGCGACCGTGGTGCATCTCCGATGGCGTCATCCATCCCCGGCCGCAGTTGCCAAACCAGTACGCTTCCGGAGCGGAAGTGCGGGTACGGGGTCCACGATCAGGTGCCTCATTCGCAGAGTCGCCGACGCGCTTCACATTCTGGTTCCGCACCTAACACTACAGCGCCCATTGCCAACCCTTTGCCGCGCAACGACGTCGCACGGTGTTCCAACCCGCTGCCCACGTGTGATACCCACACACCTGCAAAGCCCGCAGCGAACGTGCGTGCTTAGTACGGCGCGACGCTCCACCACGCTGACAGCCTGTCACTCAACTGGCGGCGACGCTGGTTGCGGCCTCGGCGGCACTGCGGGCGATGCCACAGATTGTTGAAACCGTTCCACCAGGCGGCGGCACGTTTCGACCATGCGATCGGCACCGATGGCGTGCGTCGCCGTGCGGTCATAGCGAGCGATGTTCATGCCGACCACGCGACCGTCGAGGTCGACCAGGGGGCTTCCCATTTCTTCTGGTTCTGTCACCGTGTCGTGCGCGAGAAGCGATCCGAACCCGCTCGAACGTTGCGAGATCGGCGTCGCGGTGTTGCCACGGCGCGTGTCGCGGGCATCACCGCGCCGTCCGAGCGTGATCTCGCGTGCGGCGGCACCGTCCCTGCCGACGGTCTCCAGCCGAATTTGGTCGCCCACTTCTAGTCCACGGATGAGGCGACGAAGCTCTTCCGGTGAGTCGAGCTCGGTCCCGTTGAACGACGTGACGATATCTCCAGGCGTCAGGCCAGCGCCCGCGGCAGCCGCGCCTGCTACGACACGAACAACGGTCACAGCGCGATCGACCTCGGCTCGCTCGCATTCGACGCGGGTGGCGCGCCGCGTCTGCACTCCAAGAAACGGGCCGTCCATCGCATCCGGTTCACTCTCTCGGCGCTCGATGGCTGCGAAGCCGAGCGCGGGCCCGACATCGAAACCGCGTGGACTCAGCAAGACCGCACCGGGCAAGACCGGCGCATCGGCGTCCCATCGGATCGTCTTCAGCGGTCCGAGCGAGCCCGCTCGTGCGCGTTCAAAGTCGAAGCTCAGGAGCGCGACGTCTGTCGTCTCATCACGCGCCACCTCGCGTGCGGCGTAGATCTTGTGTGTCGATGTCTCGACGGTGAAGTGACCGTCCGGCTTGAGTTGTGACGCCTTCGTCACCGCCAGTCCGCTGCCATCGATCACCACACCGAATGCGACCGGAACGCGCTCGCTGTAGACGCGGATCATCGCGGCCTCTGCTTCAGCCACGACCGACTTTAGCGGCACCGCACGCTCGACCGCGAGCTTGTCCTCGTCGCCGCTCTCAGATGGGAATCGCGAAGCGTGTCGCGACGGCGGAGGCGAAACCGGCGGGCCATCCGCACCCTCCTCGTCGGGTTCGCGTTGTTCGCGAAGCACATCGATGCGCTCTCTGAGTCGATCGATGGGCGTAGCGAGGTTCTTCCAGCTCTCGCGTCCGCAGCGAGCGTTTAGGCCAACGACTTCGCCCTTCAAGTTGAAGCTCGGGCCGCCCGAATCACCCGCGTCGATCGGTGCATCGAAGAAAAGGCTCGTCTCCCGAACGTTCAGCACGCGGCCCACTCGAACGAGCGCCGGGCGATTCGTGTCCGTCAACCCATGCGTGTATCCCAAAGCAATCAGCCAGTCGCCTGGCGAAAGTCCAGACGTCGTACCTAGCTCAGCGGCGGGAAGCTCTCGCTCGCCTACATCGAGTTGGACGAGGCCGCAGTCAATGTCACCGTCGAGGAACTGTCCCAGAGTCCGACCGCGAAGTTCGGTTCCGTCCGCGAGGACCGCTGTCACGTCGCGGCCGGGAGTCCTGCCGACATGACCGCAGGTCGCAAGTAGTCCATCTTTACCAATGATGACCGCCGTTCCGGAAGACATGCCGCCGCGACCGACATCGATGCGCAGAAGGACTACCGACGGACGGACGCGTTCGACGACCTCGACGACCTCGCATTCAAGCTCGCGGAGTTCCGCCACCGTGCGCGGGTCGTCAAATCGATCCTGACCTCGGAACGTCGGAGCCGAAGTTCGATCCGACGCAGACGGCGTAGCCGTTGGTGCATCTGCTGCCGCAGTCGAGCTCGAGACCTTCCCTTGGGCGGAAGGGGCGATCGTCAGTGACTCGATCCCAAGACCAAGGGTCACTAAGAGCGAAGCAAGTGAAATGGATCGAAGAATCGGGCTCATGGCAAGTGACGGACGAGACTGCGTTCGAGTTGTACCCGCACGCGCCGTCGGCGACGCGGTCCGTGCTGCGGCAAGAGGGTGGGTTTTTGAGAGAAGTCTCACCATGGCCGAATCTCACAATGGCCACACCCATTCGAGTGGACCCAATGCCGACACGCTGATACCTTCTTGCCCGTGCCTACCGGCCGTGGGCAAGTCCGCTCTTGTGCGGCACTCTCCTCGGACGACTGCGTTGCATCAAGGACCGCACGGGAGAACGCCACATGCGAAACGCCGTTCGAACGCCACATGCTGGCGATCACGCGTCGATCCGGTCGTCGCCGAGGGTCTTGGTCAGCGCATCGGCTCGCGCGCGCCTCATCCTCGCCTCGCTCGTCGTCGCCTCGGCGAACGGCTGCGGGAGTGCGTGGCACAACTCGACGCTGGTGACGCTCGATGTCGTCGACGCGCTGACTGGCGCCCCGGCGCCCGACATCGTCGTTCTGCAGCAGGTTGCGGTCGACAAGTTCGAGCGCCCGCTGTGGGAAAGGGCGACGAGCAATCGAGACGGAGTCGCCGCGATGCGCGCGATCGGCAACGTGCCGCAGTCGTACTGGTCGGTCGGCGTGCATGGCCCCACCTACGACGGAGTTGGACGCTCGCAGCTTCCGACCGAGTTCCGCCGCGTCGCGTCAGACGAAGCCGCAGCGCGATTCATAGCCCCAGTATGGCCCGCGATGTGGATTCGCATCGAGCTCGCCGCCGACCATCGAGGCCTGGTCTTCGAGTGGCCGCTCGCGCTCGACGATCCGCGCACCAGCGGATGGATGCCACCGGCGGCCGTTCCCTTGAACGCCGAGCGCGTTGCGACGGCGCACGCAAGCGACGACGGCGTCGTGGCGTACCCGGCGTCGTTCGGAGGGCTTGCGGGATTCGAGTTCCGCCCGGAGCGGATGCTCGTGCGCGGCGAGCGGCCGTTGGCCACGATCGGCTGCAACAGACGGCATCCGAAGCTCGAACCGAACGCGGTGGTTGCGTGGGAGATGGGATACGCCGATGCGGACGGCGCTCCAATCACCTCGCCGCAGGGTCGCGGCGCGGTTCCGAGTCGGCCGCACGTCTGGTTCGTCGGGACGGAGGATGATCTCCGCGCGTGGCTGGGAGCCCAGTCGATCAGCCCGATCACGCCAGGCCCGTACGGCGACGCAACGGATCTGGCCGAGTGGCGGATCTTTGTCCGCAGCGACCTCTTCGGACAACGCACGGCGCCCGCCGCGCCGACTACTCCACCAGTATGGTCCGTCCGCGTCGATCGTTAGGCGTTGCCATCCTTCAGCCATCGCGTCTCGACCTTCGCGCGGCGCAGAAACGCGGAGAGTTGCCCGGTGTGGTGCTGCACGTGGCGCAGGTTGTAGATCGGTACCTCAGCCCGCTTGAAGGGCAACCACTCGAAGCCCGATCGACCACGCAAACTTGCCGTCGTCTCTCGCCGGAGTGATGTTCGAACGAGTTTCCTCACATGTTCGAGATAGGCGAGGAGCTCCTTCTTCGTCATCAGTCGCGATGGATACTCGCCGTCAACATCACCTGCGCCGCCCGGATGAAAACGCGGAGTCGTCGTCCAATCCTTGCCGAGCAGCGCGGTGTAGAGGTCGGTGCAGTAGAGCGTGTGGTATGCGACATGCCAGAACGCATACTTGCCGACCTTGCCTTTCCACTTACCGGGAGGGCAGGCGCGGATGCACTGCTCAAGCATGTTGAGCGTGGCGTCAAACTGGCTTCGAACGATTCGCTTGTAGGTCGTGGTGTCCATCGTCAGGAAACGGTAACGCGCGAGCGCGGAGTGCCAGCGCCGGTCGGATGCGCTGCGGCCCGCGCGCCGCATCACTCGACTGGCGCGAGTCCCGGGCTGCGGGGGCGCACGACCATCACCTTCGTGTGCGCGACGTTGAAGATCCATAGTGGACAGCCCCTGTCGCGAACCCGTTCACGAACGGATGTGTTCAGAATGCCCCATCCGACGGAATCTGCGAAAACTGTGAAATCTGCGGATGGCCTTCGACTCACCGTTCGGGTGTAGGCATTCGCGACTGGACGTTCGTCGAGACGTCGACTTCGATCCGTCCGCAGAGTACGCAGATTTCGCAGATGGGGGCCTTTCAGCGTGTGAAGTGCGGTCCATGGACTCACAACGGCTACACGCATTCGAATGCAGCTCAGCGGCCAGCGTATGCCGCTGAACGCTCAACCAATACGTTAGTCCGAACCGCGCCGTGCACCTTGAGGCCGCGCCTAGATCTGGTGGGTCGGGCGCATGCCGGAGACATAGGCCTACTAACGATCGAGCTTTGGACCATCGGGCAGGCAGCGAGCAGCCAGCTCAACGAATTGGGAAGTCGTCGCATCGCCGAGTGGGGTGTCCGTCGTGTTCCCGGTATGGGCATCGGGCCAGTAAGTTTTTGAGGCGAGCGCCTCGCTCGCGCCAACGTTCCACCTGCGATACGTTCATCGCGTGGCGTGCGCCAGTTCCGCCAGCTCGCTTATTCCCCGATCAAAGATCAGCGTTCTTCTTTTCGGAATCGAGAGCAAAAACGTATCTGGCCAGTGGGATGCCGGCACCTATGGGGTCGGCGAATCCTTGGAAGGGTGACGTGCTATCAGTTTTGGGACTGGCATTCTGCCAGCCAGCGATGCTGCACCACGTGCCACGATTCAGCCGCTCCGAAAGGAACTCCTCGTGCTTACGACTCTCGTGCTTCCAACCCTCGTGCTTACAACTCGGTCTCGTTTCGCTCTCAAGAGTGTGATCGGCTTCGGCGTTGGTCTCGTCGCAGCTGTCTCTGTCAACGCCGATGTCGTCACCACTCCGACTATGAACGACGGCTTGCTCGCCGCCGCCCTCAACCCCACCGGCCTCTCGATCGATTCGGTCATGATTCGGAATGGCCAGCCCGGCCAGTTCGGCACCTGCACGCATTTCATCATCCCCCCGGTCACCATTCAGGGCGGAGTTGTGATGTCGAGCGGCGACGTAACGAACGTCGGCGCGATTCCGGGCGGCACGTCGGAGTTCGATGCCTATGGGATTGCGCCCCGCCACATCCTCAACGGCGCCGATCTCGCGATCCCGCTCGGGGCATGGGGGTCGTGTAACTAACGATACGTTGCGAGTCACGATCAGGCGCGTCCCTCCGCGGTGCCGAGAGCATGGCGGGGGGACACATTGGCTCGGCGAGATGTTCTTTCCGAGATGTTCCTTTCAGTCGCGGGGTTTCGATACGAGGTGTCTCATGCGGACTGTTTCACTCAGCGCATTTATCGCAATCGCATTGTCGCTCGCTTCGGCGGCTGGTGCCGAAGTCATCTCGGTTCCGGGTATCGCTGCCAACATCAAGTCCGCCGTCGCGATGGCGACGAGCGGTGACGAGATCGTCATCGGTCCCGGGACTTGGAGCGGCGCGAACAATCGCGATGTGCATCTTCAGGGCAAGCAACTCTGGATCCACTCCGCCGAGGGTGTGGCTACCTGCATCATTGACGGCGGCGGCGTCGCCCGCGGCTTCATTCTGGATGGGGGGGAGGCTAACGGCACGCTTGTCGAGGGCATCACCTTCAGGAACTGTCGCGTGCTTGGCTTCTATCAGACGGGCGGTGCGATCATCACTGCCGCAACAAGTTCGCTGGCCGTGCACAACTGCGAGTTCGACGCCAACATTACGGATCTCAACGGTCGGGGCGGAGCGATATCGAACGCTGGCGTGCTGGTCGTGACCGACACGACCTTCAAGCAGAACATCGCGTATTACTACGGTGGTCGCGGCGGAGCGATCTACAACTTGACCGGCGGCACGCTGACGGTGAGTGGGTGTACCTTCAACCAGAACATCGGCAATGAGGCGTCGGGCGGCGCTATCGGTAACGACGGAATTGCCTTGCTCTCCGATTCGACGTTCACCGGCAACACCGGGCAGTCGGGAGGCGCGCTGTGGAACACGGGCTCGCTTGACGTTCAGAACTGCACGTTCCAATCGAACAGCGCCAAGGGAGGCGGAGCGGCGAGCATTTCAGCGGGTGCGGCGTCCTTCGAGAGTTGCACCTTTCTTACCGATACCAGTGTTATCTTTCTGGGCGGAGGAGGGGCGTTCCTGGTCTCCGGCACGGCGCAGCTCAGCGTCACGCGGTGTCGTCTGCTCGGAAGCATCGCTGGCTCGAATGGGGGAGGGGGATTCCTCGTGAACGGAGGCAACGTCGAGATCACCGATTCGCTCATCAGCGGATGCGGCTCGGGGACCAGCGGCGCAGGGATTCGCGTGAACGGCGGTGCGGTGTTCGTGCGCGGATGCACGGTCGCCCAGAACTCGGTGACCGGCGTCGCCGGAGGCGGCGCGGGCCTCGTGGTCAATGGCACTGGATCCGCGACCGTCAGCAACTCGATCGTTTGGGGAAACACTGCGATCGGCATCACCGGTCAGGCAGCGCAGATCGCCGTCGCTCCCACGGCGCTCCTCACGCTCAGCTCCTCCTGCCTTGAGGGACTCGACGGTGCACTTGGTGGCATCGGAAACATTGGCGACAATCCTCTGTTCACGCTGATGCTCGGTGCCGATGGTGTCAAGGGCACGCTCGATGACGACCTGCGTCTCACCAGCGCATCGCCGTGCATTGATAGCGGAAGCAACGCACTAGTGCCCGCTTTCTCGACGAACGATCTCGACGGCAATTCGCGCATCAGCGACGGCGATGGAGACAGTGCCGCGATCACCGACATGGGTGCCTACGAGCGAGCTAATCCGTTCGATCTCACCGGTGATGGCCTCGTGACCGCGAGTGATCTTACGATCCTGCTCGGCACTTGGGGAGGAACCGGGCCGAACGGCGATTTCGACGGCGACGGCATCGTCGACGCCGCAGATCTTGCGATCCTGCTGGGAGCTTGGACAACACTGAGCTGAACTCACGTCAGCGCCCCGCAGCGCCCCAGAGGGCGGGAGCTGCGGGGCGCTGCGTTTTGAACGGCCGATTCGTGGAACGCAGCTACGCGGGGACCGATAGTGGGACTCATAGTGGACAGCCATTCAGTCGCGCTCGATGTCGCTCGCCTCAGCAGACGGAGAGCGGCACGAGCACCGCTTGAACCCGCCGCCATCGACTCGGTGCGGGATCCATGGTGGACAGACCATTTCGCGGACCCCTGTTCGCATGAACAACCATCGTCCGACCGGCTTCGGTCGTCCGTTGTTCAGCGAACGACCTGTTGCGCTCTGATGGGCAAGTTAGGTTGCCCGCGTAGGTGCCGTCACCGCGCTCGCGAGCTCCGCTCCTACGGCGATTCGCCCTGCGCCGCATCTCCCGCCGCACGCAGCGCGAGATGAAGTGCGCGGTAACGGGCTTGGTCGGGGTCGTAGATCCGCTCTCGTGGAATGGCTACGTGCACGCGGATCATCAAGGATCATCAATGGCATAATCGCGTGATACCGAAAGTGATAAGTTTTCTCATTGCCCACGCGAACGGGTGTATCCACGATGGGTTACCTGAGGCTGAGGCCTTCCTAGCAGGACTTAAGATTCACGGGAGCGAGATCGCTAGTGCCCGCGCGTCGCTTGAGACAGCCCGAACCGAGATCGATGCTCGGAGCAACGAGTCGGAAGCTGTTCTTGCTACTCAAGGCACGCTGCTCGATGAGTCGCGATCTAAATTTGCCGAGCTGACGGCGTTGCGCGACTCCGCAGATGCGATAAATCAAAGGGTCAAGGAGGCGAGCGCGCAGACAACTGCGCAACTCGACGCTCTTCGCCCCGCGAGCAACGCGATTAGTGAAACTGCCGCGAGGATTGAGGCCCTCAAGACTCAAGTGGAGCAGTCCGCGCAGGTCGCCGAGACCCGCTCGCAACATATCGAAGACGGTCGCAAGGACGTCGATTCAAAGCGAGCGGAGATCGATGTGCTATTCAACACGGCTCAGCAGTCCACATCGAGCGCGGAGTCGCAGCACCAGGCGAGCCGGGGAAGTGCGAAGGAGGCGGCGGCCGAGCACGCGGCTGACTCCGTGTCGAAGTTGAAGCAGCAGTGCGAGGACAGCGCCGCCGCGTCAAAGCGACTCGTCGAGATCGCCGAGAAGGCCGATGAAAGAGTGAGGGGATACGAAGCCCGATTAGCGACGCTTGAAACTGCCGCGACCGAGCGGCTGAAGACTATCGAGGCACTCCTTCCTAGTGCTGCAAGCGCAGGGCTGGCATCGGCGTTCTGAGACCGTCGAGCCGCATTCAAGTGGCCGCAGCGAAATTGGCAGGCCGTGTTCGTCGTCAGTGTGCTCGCGCTGCTCGTCCGTGCTGGACTTGAGTTCAGTCTGTTTACGGCTGAAAAAGTAGCGATGACTTGGGATCGGCTGGGGCTATCGCTCGCGCATCGCCTTCCTTTCGCACTTCCGCTTATCTGGCTGGCGTTTCACTCATCGCACAACGCGGCGCTGGCGCAGCGCGTCGAGGAAGACTACGCGTTCAAAGAAACGGTCTCGCGTTCGTTCGAGGGGTATCGACGTGAGATGGCGGAACTCGAAGGAAAGGCGCAAGCGCACTCGCCGCTCGCCCGGCTCTGCTCCGGCGTGCTTGGAGTCGTGACCGCGCCGCCGGGCCGCATCGACGAAAACCATGCGCTGAACAGGACTCCGTTCGATGGCGTCGCCTCCGCAGCTGAACCAGTTGTTGTCGGCGCCGTGAAGGCGGCCGTCGGCGGGATGTCGTCCTAGCTGACCACGGCTCGCAGTGTGAGTCTGCCCTACGGCAGTTGCTCTGCGATGGTCGAGCATGTCTGGCCTCGCCACAGCCCGCATGCCTCACCAATTCACCGCTACCGTACTTTACATTTGGTAGAACTGGATGCATACTCCGCTTGCATGATCCAGCGACCCTTTTGGCAAGAGCGGATTGAGGCGGCGTGGCGCGACGCTCCCATCGCATGGCTGTGCGGCGTCCGTCGCAGCGGCAAGACCACGCTTGCCGAAACCCTCGGCACGGAACGAGTGCTCTACGTCAATTGCGATTTGCCCACCGTCGAAGACATGGTGCGCGATCCGCAGGTGTTCTTTCGCGGCTGCTCCAAGCCGATCGTGGTGTTTGACGAGATTCACCAGCTGCGCGACCCAGCGCGCGTGCTGAAGATCGGTGCTGACGGCTTTCCGAAGTTGAAGATCCTCGCCACGGGCTCTTCCACGATCGCGGCCAGCAAGAAGTTTCGCGACACGTTGACCGGGCGGAAGCGCGTGGTGCACCTAACACCGGTGTTGTGGGACGAGTTGCCTGCCTTCGGTGTCGCCCTGCCGAAGCGCCTGCTTCACGGCGGTCTGCCGCCCGCACTCTTGGCGGAGTCGAAGAAGCCAGCGTTCTATCGCGAATGGATGGATTCATTTTTCGCGCGCGACATCCAGCGGCTTTTCGGTTTCCGCGACATGAATCGATTCAACGCGCTGTTTGAGTATCTGCTGCGGCAGAGCGGTGGGCAGTTCGAAGTGACGAAGACGGCCGCGGCATTGGGCATCACTCGACCCACCGTGGAAAGCCATCTGCGCGCCTTGGAGATCACCAATGCGGTCGCGCTGGTGCGGCCGTTCCACAGCGGTGGACAGCATGAGTTAGTGAAACAGCCCAAGGTGTACGCGTTCGACACGGGCTTCGTGAGCTTCGCGCGAGGATGGGATCCGCTGCGCGCGGAAGATCTTGGCATTCTCTGGGAGCACCTTGTTCTGGAGCATTTGCAGGCGCACTTTCCCGACACGCCCGTGCGCTACTGGCGCGACAAGCAGGGCCGCGAGGTGGACTTCGTTATGGCGCAGCGCCGCGACGAAGTGGACGCCATTGAGTGCAAATGGAATAGTGCCGCGTTTGACATCGCCGCGCTTGAAGTCTTCCGTAGCCATTACCCGAAGGGCCACAACTACCTAGTGAGTCCCTCGGGCGCACCCAGTTACACGAAGAAGTTCGGCGCTCATGCGGTGCGCGTGTGTACGCCGTCGGAGCTTCTCGTAACCAAACGTCGTTGAAGCCTGCGCGCTACAAATCTCACAATGGCCACATCCATTCGAGTGGACCCAATGCCGACACGCTGATACCTTCTTGCCCGTGCCTACCGGCCGTGGGCAAGTCCGCTCTTGTGCGGCACTCTCCTCGGACGACTGCGTTGCATCAAGGACCGCACGGGAGAACGCCACATGCGAAACGCCGTTCGAACGCCACATGCTGGCGATCACGCGTCGATCCGGTCGTCGCCGAGGGTCTTGGTCAGCGCATCGGCTCGCGCGCGCCTCATCCTCGCCTCGCTCGTCGTCGCCTCGGCGAACGGCTGCGGGAGTGCGTGGCACAACTCGACGCTGGTGACGCTCGATGTCGTCGACGCGCTGACTGGCGCCCCGGCGCCCGACATCGTCGTTCTGCAGCAGGTTGCGGTCGACAAGTTCGAGCGCCCGCTGTGGGAAAGGGCGACGAGCAATCGAGACGGAGTCGCCGCGATGCGCGCGATCGGCAACGTGCCGCAGTCGTACTGGTCGGTCGGCGTGCATGGCCCCACCTACGACGGAGTTGGACGCTCGCAGCTTCCGACCGAGTTCCGCCGCGTCGCGTCAGACGAAGCCGCAGCGCGATTCATAGCCCCAGTATGGCCCGCGATGTGGATTCGCATCGAGCTCGCCGCCGACCATCGAGGCCTGGTCTTCGAGTGGCCGCTCGCGCTCGACGATCCGCGCACCAGCGGATGGATGCCACCGGCGGCCGTTCCCTTGAACGCCGAGCGCGTTGCGACGGCGCACGCAAGCGACGACGGCGTCGTGGCGTACCCGGCGTCGTTCGGAGGGCTTGCGGGATTCGAGTTCCGCCCGGAGCGGATGCTCGTGCGCGGCGAGCGGCCGTTGGCCACGATCGGCTGCAACAGACGGCATCCGAAGCTCGAACCGAACGCGGTGGTTGCGTGGGAGATGGGATACGCCGATGCGGACGGCGCTCCAATCACCTCGCCGCAGGGTCGCGGCGCGGTTCCGAGTCGGCCGCACGTCTGGTTCGTCGGGACGGAGGATGATCTCCGCGCGTGGCTGGGAGCCCAGTCGATCAGCCCGATCACGCCAGGCCCGTACGGCGACGCAACGGATCTGGCCGAGTGGCGGATCTTTGTCCGCAGCGACCTCTTCGGACAACGCACGGCGCCCGCCGCGCCGACTACTCCACCAGTATGGTCCGTCCGCGTCGATCGTTAGGCGTTGCCATCCTTCAGCCATCGCGTCTCGACCTTCGCGCGGCGCAGAAACGCGGAGAGTTGCCCGGTGTGGTGCTGCACGTGGCGCAGGTTGTAGATCGGTACCTCAGCCCGCTTGAAGGGCAACCACTCGAAGCCCGATCGACCACGCAAACTTGCCGTCGTCTCTCGCCGGAGTGATGTTCGAACGAGTTTCCTCACATGTTCGAGATAGGCGAGGAGCTCCTTCTTCGTCATCAGTCGCGATGGATACTCGCCGTCAACATCACCTGCGCCGCCCGGATGAAAACGCGGAGTCGTCGTCCAATCCTTGCCGAGCAGCGCGGTGTAGAGGTCGGTGCAGTAGAGCGTGTGGTATGCGACATGCCAGAACGCATACTTGCCGACCTTGCCTTTCCACTTACCGGGAGGGCAGGCGCGGATGCACTGCTCAAGCATGTTGAGCGTGGCGTCAAACTGGCTTCGAACGATTCGCTTGTAGGTCGTGGTGTCCATCGTCAGGAAACGGTAACGCGCGAGCGCGGAGTGCCAGCGCCGGTCGGATGCGCTGCGGCCCGCGCGCCGCATCACTCGACTGGCGCGAGTCCCGGGCTGCGGGGGCGCACGACCATCACCTTCGTGTGCGCGACGTTGAAGATCCATAGTGGACAGCCCCTGTCGCGAACCCGTTCACGAACGGATGTGTTCAGAATGCCCCATCCGACGGAATCTGCGAAAACTGTGAAATCTGCGGATGGCCTTCGACTCACCGTTCGGGTGTAGGCATTCGCGACTGGACGTTCGTCGAGACGTCGACTTCGATCCGTCCGCAGAGTACGCAGATTTCGCAGATGGGGGCCTTTCAGCGTGTGAAGTGCGGTCCATGGACTCACAACGGCTACACGCATTCGAATGCAGCTCAGCGGCCAGCGTATGCCGCTGAACGCTCAACCAATACGTTAGTCCGAACCGCGCCGTGCACCTTGAGGCCGCGCCTAGATCTGGTGGGTCGGGCGCATGCCGGAGACATAGGCCTACTAACGATCGAGCTTTGGACCATCGGGCAGGCAGCGAGCAGCCAGCTCAACGAATTGGGAAGTCGTCGCATCGCCGAGTGGGGTGTCCGTCGTGTTCCCGGTATGGGCATCGGGCCAGTAAGTTTTTGAGGCGAGCGCCTCGCTCGCGCCAACGTTCCACCTGCGATACGTTCATCGCGTGGCGTGCGCCAGTTCCGCCAGCTCGCTTATTCCCCGATCAAAGATCAGCGTTCTTCTTTTCGGAATCGAGAGCAAAAACGTATCTGGCCAGTGGGATGCCGGCACCTATGGGGTCGGCGAATCCTTGGATCGGCAATGGCTGCCCGCCACACTCCGGGCAGCACATGCTGGGCGGCAATCCGGTGCGGTCGTATCCGCAGCGAACACACGCGGCGCGTGCGCCGCGAAACGGAGCCAGCCGATCGAATGTCGCGGGCTCGCCCGTTGTTCCCTCAAGCGACATGTTAGACGCCATGACTCCGATGGTACCAATCGCAGGCCGAGACGCCGCACCGCTCTCGTGCGGCTACGCGATCGAGCGAATCCGCTGCTTCGCTTGAACTGGAGTTGGTCTATACAAGCTCATACTGGACACACACCCGTTAGCGAATGAGTGTGTCCACTATGGGCCTTCCTATGGGCTTACGCTTCGACCGCGCTCGAGCTCGACGACCAGTCACCGGCGCCGCGCTCCGCGAACCGCCTCGACGATCGGCCTGCGCACCGTACGATGCAGCGCATGCCTTCAAAGCCCTCACCCGATCGAAAGAAGTCGCCGACGGCGAAGGCCGTTCCCGTCCACGTAATCGCATCGACGATGAAGTTGTTGCGACTGAAGGTCGAGCTGATGGAGGTCGCACCCGAGATCCACCGTGAGATCGTCGTGCCTGCGTCTTTCACGCTCGACGATCTGCATGTGACGCTTCAGATCGTGATGGGCTGGCAGAATTGCCATCTCCACGACTTCACGATCGGCAAGACTCGGTACGCCGATCCGGTGATCGAGGAGGAGTTCGACGGCATTTCCGGCGAGGACGAGCACACCGCAATCCTCGCTCACGTCGCGAGCAAGCGGGGTCTCCGTTTCACCTATCAATACGACTTCGGCGATTCGTGGCAGCACGGCATCACCGTCGTCGCGATCAACGACGGCGATCCCAACGAGCCGGCGCCGGCCTGTATCTCCGGCGCCCGGGCCTGCCCAACCGAAGACTGCGGCGGACCGTACGGATTCATCGACTTGATGGCGGCACGAGCAAAAAAGCCGCGTGCACGTAGACCCGACGAATGCGAGCAAATGGAGTGGCTCGGCGACTTTGACCCTAACTACTTCGACCTCGACGCCGTCAACGCCGAGCTGTCGCGTGCGTTTCGCCCGAAGCGCAAGCGTGCGAAGTAGCAATTGTCCCAGCGCGACGCCGAACAGTCTGCGTCTGCCTCCGCTCTTCATGAGGTCGAAGGCCTGCGTTCTATTTCGTAATTCCTAAGGATGCGGTAGGGACCCGATCACCGAGCTAGCAGCCTGTGGCGAAAGTGCTTTAGTAGCGAGAATGAGCAGAATGGCCGAGTTCGATGAGGTGCAACGACGCAGTATCTGCAGCGATACGAGCGAGTTGCGCCGACGAAGAAATCGGCCATTCTGCTCTTCCGCAGCCCAAAAGACTTTCGTCGCAGACTGA
>ENA-ORBV01001938-ORBV01001938.1-microbial-mat-metagenome-genome-assembly--contig:-NODE-1938-length-44693-cov-31.412005_pt1 | contig 44693 bp, 43 predicted proteins | sample MGYA00237777_ERZ505514 | MGnify/ENA primary metagenome ERZ505514 (study PRJEB26160, sample SAMN06269048) | microbial mat metagenome | isolation source: Oligotrophic lake microbial mat | place... | reverse complement strand
CGGTGCACTGGGCCAGTGTGATCGCCATCGGCTTTTCCACCAGCACATGCTTGCCGTGGGCCGCTGCGATCTGCACATGTTCGGCATGGAGCTGGTGGGGTGTCGCGATGTAGACCAGCTGCACCGCCGGGTCGGCACACAGGGCTTCGACCGAGTCGTAGGTGGGCGCGCCGAAATCCAGGGTGAACTGCGCGCGGGCCTGCGGCAAGGGATCTGCGGCGGCGACCAACCGGATACGCGCGTCGCGGGTGAAGGTGGGCAGCATCAGCGTGAAGGCTCGCCCCAGGCCGGCAACGCCGATCCGCACGGGCAGTTGCTTCATGGCTGGTGCTTGCGCATCTCGGCGCAGCGGCTGTGCACCGGTGGTACCAGGGTGCGGTGCATGGTGCAACTCACAGGTCCAGCACCAGTTCGCCGCCGCAGCCGCGCGAGACGCAGACCATGATCTGGTGCGACTTTTCCTCGTCCAGCAGCACCATGTCGCGGTGCTCGACCGCGCCGGAGATCAGCGTGGTGCGGCACGAGCCGCAAGTGCCGCTCTCGCAGGAACTGGGTAGCTGGAGGCCGGCGGCGCGCAGCACCTCCAGGATGCTCTGGTCGGCGGACACCGGCACGGAGGCGCCGCTTCGGTTCAACCGAACCGTGAACGGCACGTTGGCGGCGTACCGACTGGCGTCGACGCCGAAACTCTCGAAATGGATCGCCTCCGTCGGCCAGTGTCCCGACATGTCGGCGACCGCGTCCATCAAGCCGCGCGGGCCACAGCAATAGACCTGGGTGCGGCTGGGTGTCTCGAACTCCGGCCACAGGTCGATGGCCTGGTCGAGATCGCCGTGGTCGTGGTGCAGCAGCAGCTGCCCGGCGAACTCGCTTTGCAGCAGCTCCCGAAAGGCGGTGCTCGCTGCATCACGGGTGCAGTAGACGAGCCGGAACTTCGCGCGGCCGCCGTGGCGCAGCTCGCGCATCATCGACAGGATCGGCGTGATGCCGATGCCCCCGGCGATGAACAGGAACTCGTCCGCCCGCGGGTGCAAGGCGAAATTGTTGCGCGGCACGCTTGCCGACAGCATGTCTGCAGCATGCACGTCATCGACCATGCTGATCGAGCCGCCCCGGCCCTGAGCATCGCGCTTGACAGCGATCTGGTAGCTGCCGGTGTCGGCCGGATCCGAGCACAAGGAGTAGTTGCGCCGCGCGCCACTTGGCGTTTGCACGGTCAGGTGCGAGCCCGCGGTGAACGGCGGCAACGCCTGGCCCTGCGGATGGCGCAACTCGAAGCACCAGACGTCGGTGGCAACCTGCGTCTTGGTGGCGACCAGCAGATCCATGAATGGCGGCTCGGGCGTGACGGCCAGGGTGGGTACGGTTGCGTTCAATCTGCATCCTTGGTGTTGACGGGAATCAAAAAAGGCTTGACAAGGCACTCTGCTGGCAATAATCTTAGCCTCCTAAGTAAATAAGCGCAAGAACATTGATCCAGATCAGCCTTGGAGACACGCGATGATGACCAGCCAAGAGAACGACCTGCTGTGCCGGGTCGAGGGCCAGGCGCCGATGGGGCAACTGATGCGCCGGCACTGGACGCCGGTATGCCTGATCGAGGAGGTGTCGGAGCCCGACGGCAAGCCCATCCGCGCCAAGCTGTTCGGCGAAGACCTGGTGGTGTTTCGCGATACCGAGGGCCGGGTTGGCGTGATGGACGAGCATTGCCCGCACCGGCGCGCGTCGTTGGTGCTTGGGCGCAACGAGAACTGTGGTCTGCGCTGCCTCTACCACGGCTGGAAAATGGACGTGCTGGGCAATGTGCTGGAGATGGTGTCCGAACCCGTAGCCAGCGGCATGGCACAAAAAGTCAAGCACACGGCGTATCCGACCCACGAGTGGGGCGGATTCGTCTGGGCCTATATGGGCCCGGCCGAGACCATGCCGCAGTTCCAGCCGCCGGCGTGGGCGCCCCATGCCGACGTGCGGGTGACGATCGCCAAGGCGATCATTCCGTGCAACTGGGCGCAGATCCTGGAGGGGGCGATCGATTCGGCGCACAGCTCCAGCCTGCATTCGTCCGACATGGTTCCCGCCCGCGTCGATAGTGCCAAGGCCACCGACTCGATGTGGTTGCGCCCGTCCACCGACAAGGCGCCGCGCATGCAGGTCGAACGCGGGCCCTATGGCTTCCGCTACGCCGCGATCCGCCGGCCCATCAAGGACGCGGCCCGGAACGACTATGTGCGCACGACGGTGTTCGTCGCGCCGGCCGCGGCGCTGATCCCGCCGAACAACCTGTACAACGTCGCCAACATCAATGTTCCGATGGACGACACGCACACCGCGTTCTATTTCATGGCCTGGGGCCATCCGGCGCAGACGCCGGACACCGCAAGCTGGCGCAAGTTCCTGGGCCAGCAGGTCGGCATCGACCTGGACGAGACCTATCGTCCGCTGCGCAACCAAGGCAACATGTTCTGGCAGGACCGTGCGGCGATGAAGGCCGGCAACTTCACCGGTATCACCGGCTTTCCGAACCAGGACATCGCGATGTGGGTCACGATGGGCGCGATCGCCGATCGCAGCCACGACCGGCTGGGTGCCAGCGACCTGGCTATCGTCGAGTTCCGCAAGCAGATGCTCGAGGCGGTGCGGGCGTTCCAGGATGGCAAGCCGGCGATCGGTACCGGCGCCGCGGCCATTCCCGCATCCGTGTGTTCGTTCCAGGCGATCGTGCCCAAGGCCACCGACTGGCGCGCCTTTGATGCGAAGTACGTCTGGGACAACGAGCAGCCCGCGCTGGAGCCGTCGTATTCGACATCGACCGCGACCTCCTGAAAGTTCGATGCCGGTTCGACGGGCCGGCCGCCTTTTTCCCGTCATGCCATTTCATAACCAGAGGAGTCACTCATGTTCTCACGCCGTCGCACCGTTCTCGCTGCCGCCTTGGTCGCCACCGGCCTTGTTCTGCCCATGCTGGCGCAGGCGCAGGCCGCATATCCCAACCGCGCGATCAAGTTTGTCGTGCCGTATTCGGCTGGCGGTCTGCCCGACACCGTGGCGCGCATCTTCGCGCAGCGGCTGCAGGATCGGCTCGGCCAGTCGGTGGTCATCGACAACAAGCCAGGTGCCAATGGTGTCGTGGCAGCCCAGACGCTGGCCTCGTCACCCGCCGACGGCTATACCTTCCTGGTCACCGACGGGTCGATGTTCTCGATCAACCCGGCGATCTACAAGAATCTGAGCTACGAATACAAGCGCGACTTCGTCCCGGTGTCGCTGGCGGCGCGCGCGCCGCTGTACCTGGCCGTGCATCCCAAGACTGGCGTCAACAGCCTGCAGGAATTCGTCGCGCTGGCCAAGGCCAAGCCCGGCACGCTGAACTACGGCTCATCGGGCATCGGCAGTTCGCACCACCTGACGATGGAGGCGATGAAGGCGGCTCTGGGCATCGACGTGATACATGTGCCGTTCAAGGGTTCGAGCCAGTCGGTGCCGGCGCTCATCGGTGGGCAGGTGGACGTTGCGTTCTCGGCCCTGCCGTCGTTGTCGGGTTTCGTCAAGGGCGGCAAGGTCAAGCTGCTGGCGACCAATGGCGCCAAGCGTTCGGTTCACGAGCCCGACGTGCCGGCGATTGCCGAAATGGTGCCGGGTTTCGACTTCGCCGTGATTGTCGGCGTGCTGGCCGCGACCGGTACGCCGCAAGCGGCAGTTGACCGCATCGCCGCCGAGATGGAGGCCGTGGCGAAGATGCCCGACACGATGCAGGTGCTGGCCAATGCCGGTGTCGAGTCGGTCGGTGGCAAGCCGGCCGAATACGGCAAGGCCATCCTGGACGAGAACGAGCGATTGGCCAAGGCCATCAAGGCTGCCAGCATCAAGCAGGAATAGGGCGACATGTCCCGGCTCAAACTCACCTTCGGCTGCTGGAACTACGATCGCACCCGCGCCTTGATGGACGGTAGCGTCGTGCCCGACGGCATCGACCTGAACTACCTCAACATGCCGGTGGAGGAGACGTTCTTTCGCATGTTGCGGCACCAGGAGTTCGACATCGCCGAACTGTCGCTTTCGTCGTATTCGGTGTCGGTGTCCAGGCCCGAGCGCCCGTTCGTGGCGATTCCGGTGTTTCCGTCGCGCTTTTTCCGCCACTCGTGTATCTACGTGAATGCCGAGTCCGGCATCCGCACGGCGAAGGACCTGATCGGCAAACGTGTCGGTAACCCGGAATACCAGATGACGGCGCCGGTGTGGATCCGTGGCATCTTGTCGGACCACTATGGCGTGCCGGTCGATAGCGTGACCTATTTCACCGGCGGCGAAGAAGAGCCGGGACGTTCCGAGAAAATCCGGCTCGACCTGCCGCCGAATATCCGGGTGCAGCCCATCGGCCCCGGGCAGACCCTGTCGCAAATGCTGCGCGATGGCGAGATCGATGCCTTGTACACGGCGCGCATGCCGTCGAGTTTTCTGAACGACGGGGGCAAGGTGCGGCGCCTGTTCGAGGATTACGAGCAGGTCGAGCGCAATTACTTCAAGGAAACCGGCCTGTTCCCGATCATGCACACCGTGGCGATTCGTCGTGACGTGTACGAAGCCAATCGCTGGATCGCGCAGTCGCTGATGAAAGCCTTCAACGAGGCGCAGCGCCGCGCGTATGCCGATCTGTACGAGACGGCCGCGCTCAAGACCATGCTGCCCTGGTTGACCTCGCATGTCGAGCAGGTCAAGCGGGAGATGGGTGAAGACTATTGGCCCTACGGTTTCGAGAAGAACGAGGCGGTGCTGCGCACGTTCCTGCGATACCACCATGAGCAGGGCCTGTCCAGACGTCTGCTTGAGCCGCGCGAGTTGTTTGCTCCCGAGGCGATGGAGGCGTTCAAGATCTGACCTCGCGCTGACGCCTTGCCATGCTGGCCTTGACAAAGTGCACCTGCAGGTCGATCAACAGGTCCGGCGCCTGGCCTGCGGTGTTGTGCAGCACGAACGCCAGTTGAACGTCACCACCCAGCGGAACCACCTCAGGCCGGAGGCAGGCCTCGTCAAGGCGTACCTGCGCCCGGGCGCCGAAACCCAACGCATCCAGTGCCTGTGCGTCGCCGCGTTTGACCGCCCAGCGCAGCGCGTGTCGCACGACCCACTCCCGCTCAGGCGTGGCCGCGACCAGCCAGCGCCGCGCAGTATCAGCCAGCAACCGCGGATGATCCTTGCCGATGTCGTTGAGGTTGTCCGCCACCGAGCGACGCACATAAAGCGAAGCGTCATCCTTGAGGCGCTCGAGCAGCCGCAGCACCGGTTGTGGGTCGTGCTGGAATTGCGCCAGCCGGCTCGCCCAGGGCAACCGCGGCCGACTGCCTTCGGACACCAGGCGACGGACGTGGTCGCTCGGATCGTCGGCCCACCGGTCCAACTGCGCCAGTGCTCGTGCGGTGTGGTGTTGCAGGAAGGGGCGTATCGCAAACTCGGCGGTGAAGCGGGGGGTGAGCGCATGCACGGCCCGCATGGACGGCTCGAAATGCGCCAGCCCGTATTCGGCGATGTAGGCCAGGTGGGGCATGAACAGGAAACCCCCCATGCCCGAGCCGACCACCCGTGCCACCGGTTGCGCGGCCGATGCCACCAGGATCGCCACGGCGCCGGCATAGTCCTGCGGCAGGTGCCGGTGCAGGGCGCTGGCAATGTGCCGTCCCCGCGCCATCAGCTCGGGCGCTGCGTAGCCAAGCAATGCATCATGCAGGAAACCGCAGACGCGCAGTCGTCTGCGGTTTCCTGCATGGGCAGCGACCAACGCCGGACCGACCTGCAGGGCGGGCACGACCGTGCCGCTGGCGGCGGGCCTCAACGTGCTCAACCTCATCTGCATCTGGTCCTTGGTCGGAATGCCGGTGGCGCTTTGCAGCGTGGACTTGTGGCGCAATGTGGCATTGCGCCGCAGGGAGTTCGTGTCCAGGCACTCGAATTTGCGCTTCACGGTGTGTCGCTCGTCTGGCACGCGCGCCAGGCGGCGCAGCCGACATGAGCGCGCAGCGCTTGACTCCTGGCGCTCACCGTGTAGGATGTAGATACATGCTTGGATACATATCATGGACTTGAAAGTGGCGAAATGGGGCAACAGTCTTGCCCTGCGTATACCGTCCGAGGTTGTGCGCCAACTTGGCTTGCGCGAGGGTGCGACAGTCGAGGCGCATTTGACCGTCGACGGCACGTTGTCGATTCGGCCGGCGCAGTGGAATCGAAAGGCGTTCGCCATTGAGTTGACCGAGGCGCGTAGCACCATTCCGATGAGCACGCCCGTGATGGAAGAAGTACGAAGCGGCGCGCGCTACTGAAATGGTCTACGTTGACACCAGTGTGCTCGTGCCGCTGTTTCTTAACGAGCCGCACAGCGTCGCTGCGGCCAAATGGTACTCGCGTGAGAAGAGCGAACTCGTCGCCGCTGCTTGGTGCATCCCGGAGTTCGCCAGTGCCCTCGGCATCAAGCTGCGCACCGGCGCCATTGACGTGCAGCAGGGCCGAGGTGCCTGGACACGTTTCGAGCGCATGGTGGCCGCCGACCTCCGGCTACTGCCAGTCGAGGCAGTCCACTTCCATCGCGCCGCCGAGTTGGTGCTTGATGCCGCCAGTGCCCTGCGCGCCGGCGATGCGTTGCACTTGGCATGCGCCGAGGCGGCGGGCGCGAAGTACATGGCCACCCTGGACGATGTCCTGGCGCGTAACGCCCAGCGGCTCAAGATCAAGCCGGTTGCTTTGCGCAGCACAGCCTGACTCCGGCATCAAGCTGTCGACCGAAGGACCGTTGCGACTGTCTGCTCCTGGCAGGAACAGGCCAATCTCTTTCAATTCGGCGTTCTCCGCGTTTGCGCCAGAGCAAGAATCGCAGTTGAACAGGAGGATTTTTGGAACCTGCTTTGAATCAACAGGCTAACTGGAGCGGGTGAAGGGAATCGAACCCTCGTCTAAAGCTTGGGAAGCTGCCGTTCTGCCACTGAACTACACCCGCGTTTCGTAACTTATTGATTCTTTCGCCTAAGCCCTTGATTTAGCGTCAATTTATGTCAGTTTTGGCGTAGGCTGTGGCGTAACCTCACTTGCCAAAACCGATCCACACTTGCCATCGCGGCGTAGGTTTTGGCGTAGGTTGGATTTCCCTTCTGGCCACCGACTCCGCTTTCACAGGCGGGAGTATAGATCGTGCAATTTGACGCGCGCCAGGCGAAGCTGCTGCAGCCCAGCCAGCACTTGGTTGTCGGTGGGTGCCCCGGCCTACGCCGGGAAGCTACGCCAAGCACCAAAACATGGACCTACCGGTACAAATTTCCCGTTGACGGGCGCATGAAGTCGGTGGCGAACACCAGGGCAAGTCCCGGCGCGTGCTGCATGTCGATGAGGTCAAGGCCCTGATGGCCTGGCTACCGTGCACCTCCCAGCCCGCGATCTTTCGGCTGTACAGATCCAGGATCAGGTACAGGTGATCCCAGCGTCCCATCACGACCGCTGGCAGACTTTCAACAGTTCGCTCCTTTTTGAGCGCCGATCCGCGAAGCTCTTTTGCGTGAGCGCATGGGCTGGTTCACAGCCAAGCTGTGCCGTCCGGCGCAAGGGGCGTGGCAAGGCAAGGCTCAAGCGGGATCGGACCGCAGGGGATAGGCCTTCCCATCCACGAAGAAAACTTCGGCCCGGACGGTTTTTGTGTCCAGCAGCTGCGGACCCAGGTAGCCAAGGAGGCTGACAACCTGCTTGATCTTCGGACGCGGCACATCCCACTTGCTCAGACGCGCCAGCGAAGGCAACTCCACGCGCCAGACACCGCTCACCGCAGGAACCGCCGCTATCTCGAGCAACGCTCCAACGTCGACGTTCTCTTTCTGCCTGGGCACTGGGCGGCGCCGCAGGTCTGCCGGGACCACTGCGCTGCTGGGCCGATGGAGCATCTCGAGGTGCGCGTGCGGGTCTGCCCAGATGATCGTCGTCACGGGTCCCTCGAGATAGAGTGGCTGAGCCGTGTCGTAGGGCTTCCATCCGTGCTCTGCCAAGGCAGAGGCCGTCGGAAAGCTCGCGAGTGCTGCAAGTATTGAGCGGCGGTTCATGTTGTAGATACCCCGATGTCGAGTTGAAGAATTGGTCGAAGAGGTTTGGCCCGACCGTCCTGCAGAACACAGCTCGCGAGGAGGATGGATCGGCCATCCGCCGCTGTCGGTGAAAGCAGACGACGACCATTTCCTCCCACAACCAGCGAACGATCTCGGAGAACCCCACAGGATTGGCAAGACCAGCGAGCCTTGCAGCGTCAGCTAACCCACGGTAGCTCCAAGCCGGCGTCTGTATGCTCGCGCTCATGATGACGGCTAACGAATAGCGTTTATCGGCCGCCAGGCCACGTCGGTGGGAACACCCCCTGCCGCAGAAACAATCATCAGTCCGTCTGTAGGAGGGCATTCCAGCATTCACCCGGCAGGAGTACCGAAGCGCGCCTCAGTTCCGATGCACGATTGGCGCCGGACCGGCGAATCCAACCTCTCCCTTAAAACGCGGAAAACGGCAGCTTATTGTCGATCCGTGTCCCGGGGTACCGACTCGTGCAGCCCTTTTCGCAGTGGCGGATCTGACGGTTCAGAGGTATCACCCTTGTTTCCAAATGCGCCGGGTTGCCTCTTGGCGGGTCCTTGGTTCGACATCGGTGGTTGTGGCTTGCCGCTGCCCGAAGCGTTGTCGTCGCGCGCTTCCACTTTGGCTGCAGATTCCTTGGACGATCCCTGTATTGGTTTTTCACGCATGGTGTGGACTCCTGACAGTTAATGATGATTAGGCCCACGACCACGATGTGTGGGCCTACAAGTCAGCGTAAACCGATCAGCCTGTCCATTGCATCAGCCAACGCCCCCGTTGCTTGTGGGCGCTGTACTTCGGCAGACGTCCAGGCGGTGCTCGCGGCCTGCGGCATCAGGGGACTATCGGCAGACGCGAGCACCGTGCCGCTCGAGATGCAACTGGTCGGCGTGCGCAGTGTTGTAGTCCGGTCTCGGCACGCCGTCGAAGAATCGACAGGCGCCGTCGCGTGCCGCACGCAGAAAGCGCGCCTTTGCGCCATCGTTGTCGGCATCCCCCGTCCAGTACGACGCCGGCAACATCAATGGCATCGGCACTGGCATGACGGCTGCGCGGACCTTCTGCACAGCCATAGATGTTGCGACATGCATAGGTGCCCAGATGGTCGATGCGCGTGACCGCGCGTTGCTGATGGCTTTGCGCGGAGATCCGCAGCACATGGCGCTCCCACAGTGCAAGCGACACTGCGGCAGGGCATGAGAGTGTGAAAGGGCTGCTCAGTGCAACCGACGTGCGGCTGATTCGCACTGTATTGTCGTAACCGCAACCGGGCGCGGGTTGTGTGTTGGGTACCGGTTCTATCTGGCCGATTTCTGTCGGGCGCTCGGATTGTTTGTTCGCCGGTAGCTTGCGCGCGGGCCAGCGCGCCGCGGCTGTCATAAACTTGCCGCATTCAGCACGGCTGAATGGACACGAGCCGCATGCCTACTTGAAGGACGTACGCAAACAGGTGCCTACGCAGCCGGCCAATCGCATCGCAGAGTTGCGGCCGCATCGCTGGCAGCCTTCGGCAGCTACCTGCTCGAAATCTCACGCCGTCGTCAACACGGGTTCGCCGCGCGCTTACGAAAGATCAACCAACCAGAAGGAGATTCTGATGCTCAAGACCATCACGGCAACTTATGCCAGCAAGACCACCGTCGCGAACGTTGTCGACGAGCTGGTGAATGACGGCATTCCGCGCGAGAAGATATACAGCGACGACACGACGATGCAGGTCAAAGTCATGGTTCCGGAAACGGGGGTGCTTGGCATAGAGGAAATCCTGAATCGGCACGAGCCGACCAGTATTTCCTGACGAACGCAGCGATAGACTGCGACCGCAGTTTGCGAGAGGGAGCCAGTCGCGCGTCGCTGCGAAGGGTCGGTCGCTGAATGTCACCCTCTTTGCGGCGGCGAGCCGCCCCGATACCGAGCAGTCGGCGCGCTGGATCGTCACGCGCCAGATCATCCGGGTTGACTGGCAGAGTCAGACACGGTTCGCATTCCCGTCGTTCTGCTGGCCGCTGGTGTCGTGTCGCTTTATGAGGGCGTTGATCTCCGAGCCAAACAGGATGGCCAGCCCTGCAATGTAGAGCCACATCATCAGCACCATGACCGCGCCGACGCTGCCGTAGGTGGCGTCGTAGTTGCCGAAGTTTTGCGTGTACCAGGCAAAAGCCAGCGATGCGACCAGAAGAACGACGACTCCGACGACGCTGCCTGCCGTGATGAACTTGAATTTCTGCTCCACGTTCGGTGCCAGGTAGTAGATGACGGAGAACGCCAGTAGCAGCCCTCCCACGATGATCACCCAGCGAAAGACGATGAGGAACGCCAGCAGCGCGTCGCCAAAGCCGAAACGCGCGCCCAGCCATTCCTGGATCTGGCCGCCCAGAACGATGAGCGAAAAGCCGCCCACCACCAGCACCACGAACAGCAGGCTCAGTGCGATCGCCACAAGCCGCGCCCGCAGGAAGCCGCGCCCCTCGTCGACGTCATAGGCGATGTTGAGCTGCTGCATGATGGCGTACATGCCGGTGGAGGTGGCCCACAGCGCAGCGAGGAGACCGAACGAGAGCAGGCCACCACGTTGTTCTTGTGTGACCTCTTGCACGACACCCGCGAACATGTCGGCGGCGCTCGCCGGAACCGCCTGGCGCAGCAGATCCATGATCGCCTGATCAACGTTCGGGATCGGCAGGTACGGGATAACCGACAGCACGAAGATCATCGCCGGAAAGATCGCCAGCATCAGGTAAAAGCCCAGCACCGCAGCACCGTTGCGGATGTCGTCGTCAACGGTTTTTCGATACAGCTCTTTCAGAAACTGTCTGGTCGTCGCGCGTATTGCCATCTGCCTGCTCCTTGGAGCCTCGAAGTTCGGCTCGTGTTGCCGTGGTCCTTGCCCGGCTGCGACCTGGACACCAAATTCGCCGCTCAGACTCGGGCAGCGCGTATTCGAAGGCCGAACTGCTGCAAGGCGCCGATGTTGGTTTGCTCGGCCTTCACAAGCCACGCTTGCAGATCAGTAACCAGCTGCTCGGCACAGACGTTGGTGCGAGTCCACAGCATGCGCAACTCTTCGCGCATTGCGACCAGCTTGGCGAGACACGGGCTGGACGCCAGCGCACCCGCGACCTGCGCCTTGACGTTGTTCGGGATCATCTCTTTATCGCGATGCAGCCAGCAACGCGCGATTCGCATGTCGACGAGCTCGCTGGCTGTTCTTCCCTCGGTCTTCAGGCGACGCACCTCGGCGTGGCTGGCGCGACGCAGGGTTCGCGCGTATTCGGCCATCACCTCGTGGCGGTGGGTGATGACCGCCTCCAGCGTCTTGTCGTCGGCGACTGCCTTCACAGCCCCGAACCTAAGCCGCGGCGCCGTCTTGCGGACCTTCGCCAGGCCAAGCATCTCCAGGCCGCGGATGTAGAGCCAGCCGATGTCGAACTCGTACGGCTTGACCGAGAGCTTGGCCGAAGTTGGATAGGTGTGATGGTTGTTGTGCAACTCTTCGCCGCCGATGAGCAGCCCCCAGGGCAGGAAGTTGCGGCTCGCGTCCGAAGTCTCGAAGTTGCGATAGCCCCACCAGTGTCCGATGCCATTGACGATGCCCGCCGCGGTGATCGGGATCCAGAGCATCTGCACCGCCCACACGGTAGCGCCGAACGCTCCGAACAGGAACAGGTCGGCGATCAGCATCAGGCCGACGCCTTGCCAGCTAAAGCGCGCGTACAGATTGCGCTCAAGCCAGTCGTCGGGCGTGCCGTGGCCGAACTTGATGAGCGTCTCCTCGTTCTTGGCTTCGCTGCGATAGAGCTCGCTGCCGGTCAGCAGCACGGCCTTGATGCCGCGCGTCTGCGGGCTGTGCGGGTCGCCTTGCGTCTCGCACTTGGCGTGGTGCTTGCGGTGAATGGCGACCCATTCCTTGGTCACGATTCCGGTCGTCAGCCAGAGCCAGAATCGGAGGAAGTGAGACGGAATGCCGTGAAGGCCAAGCGCTCCGTGCGTCTGGGATCGGTGCAGGAAGATGGTGACCGCTGCGATCGTGATGTGCGTGGTGGCCAGCGTGAAGGCGACGATCTCCCAGCCAGTGAAGCCGGAAAAGCCGTGGGCCAGCCAATCGATCAGGGCATCGAACAGATTCGAGAACACGTCCGTCCCGCTCATTGCAATGCTCTAAGACGTCAACCGCAGACCATCATCGGCTTGCGGGTTCGGTCCCGGACAACTGCAGGCCGGACGTCTTCTCGCGATGGTCATGCAGCCGCCCGAGCGTGCTGCCCAGCAGATGCGCCAGCTTCTGCGCAGCGCCATGCACCGCCTGCTCCAGTGTCGCAGCGTGATCCGTCACCGCCACCGGCTGGCGGCCTTCGAGCCGGGCTTCCAGCATGCAGCGCTGATCCCTCTGCCCGTTCTTGCCGCCGTTCTCGTCGCTCAGATGAACTTCCACACGGGTGATGTGTTCTCTGAATCGCTCCAGCGCCTGCTCGACAGAGGCGCTCACATGCGCGGCCAGGGCTTCGGTGCCTTCGATGTGGACGTCGGTGTTGAGTTGGATCTTCATGGGTTCTTTCGGGTTGGTTGGTAAATTGATCGATCAGTTTGGCAACCCGCAAGCAGTCAGACCGGCGCGACCGCCTCCACCAGGGTCCCCACATTGACGGGGCTGATGCGGACCTGAAGCAGGCCTCCGCGCCATCGGACTACCGCTCCAGATCACGGATCAAGGCCTTCATCCCGGCGATTTCCTTGCGCTGCGCCGCGATGATGCCGTCGGCCACTTTCCTGACGCGCGGGTCGCTGATTTGCGCCCGCTCGCTGGTCAGGATCGCGATGGAATGGTGCGGGATCATCGCGCGCATCCACGACACGTCTTCGACGGTCTCCTGCGAGCGAACCAACCACAACGACGCGCCGAAGAGCAGCGCGCCAGCGGCCAGGATGACGGCATTGGCAGTGGCGTTCTCGTACATGCGCCACATGAAGGCCAGCATGACTACCGCCATCGCGGCGCCCATCAAGACGGCAATGTAGGCGCGCGTTTCGCTGAAGAAGACGTGATCGAGCGCATAGGTGTTCAGGTACATCAGCCCGAACATCACGAGCGTCGAGGTGGCGATCATGGCGCCGAAGCGGCCGTAAGCCTTCATGACATGTTCCTTCCGGGTGAGGGTCAGTGCCGAAAGCTCGCCGCCACGCCGGTACGACAAGGCATGCGCTCAGCCGGCAGGACATGAACCTCACCACCCATGCCTTCGACCAAGGCACCCAGGTCGTCCAGGACGTCGCCCACTCGCGGGTTGCCGAGATCGGCGGGATCGATGCGCCCGGTTGACCCGTCGATCCGCCCAGCCACCTGGCGTTCTGCTTCGACCAGCAGCACCGCTACGCGCCCCGCTACGGCGGCATGGGTGACCTGCGACAGATCCTCACTGCCCAGCCCGTGGGCCGCAGCGGCGGCGTAGGCGTCGCTCCATGCTGTCTGCTGAGCCTCCTGCTGCGGTGCTGCCACGTTCCAGGCACGTTGCCGCAGGTTTTCGTGCGTCAGGCCTTGGGGGTCGACCATCGGGCCACTGGCCATCAGGAACGGGTTGTGGCTGAGTTCGCGAAACCGGTGCTGGTGTTCGGGCAGGGCGGCCAGCATCAAGGGCAGGCCTGACGGGCGCGAGTGGTGTTCCAGCACGGCGCGATCCACCGCACGGAAGAAGCGCTCTGCGTCGATGTCGATCTCGTCCTTCTTGCCGCCATGGCCATGGTGCATGGCCATGTGGCCGCCGCCGATGCCGCCGTACGAGGACACGGTGCTGTGCGGCTCGGTGCGCTCGTCGCCCAGTGCCGCGGTCATCGTCTGCGGCACGCCGGCCGCCAGCGCCACGGCATCGAGTGTGTTGCGATCGCCTTCGAAGAGCTGCACCTTGTTCAGGCTCAACGCCAGCACCTGGTAGCGCCCGGTGGACTGCAGCCACTGGCGCAGCGGCTTGGTGTGGAAGGTGTCGGACGCCACGGCCAACTCGGCCACCTGCCGCTGGAGCAGGAACACGCGGGATAGTCCCGGCGCGGAGAGAACGGCCAAGCCGTCCAACGTGTGGTTCCAGAAGTCATGGTCTTGTGCCAATGCCTCGAATGGCTCGAGCAGGGCCTTGACCGCATCGGCCGCGTGTTGCTGTCGCAGCGAGGTCTCCAGCGCCTTCACCAGATGCCGGAACCGGATAGGGTCCTGCTGGTTGTCCGGGTGGCGTCGATGGGTCGGCTGGTAGAGAGACAGGCAGGGCTGCCCCTTGAAAGACGCCAGTTCGGCAAAGCTCACCTGGGTGAGTGTGTCGGGCGTCTGAGTGGTCTTCATGTCGCTTCCTTCGGGGGTGTCTGTGGAACGGCTGCATGCAGTGACATCGGCGCGCCACACGCTCCGCAGCCGAGATGGCAAACAGCGCGCTATCACGCACGAACGCACAGCTTGCCCGGCTTGAGTGCCCTCGTCTGTTCGACAGCGCACACGCACTCGTATGTTCGGCAACGCACAGTCCAGCCCGTAATGGATCGTGGCAATCTGCCCGGGTAGCTTCCTTGCGCGCGAACCTGCCCCACTTCGTCGCGAGCGAACTTGCCCCACTGGCGTCAGCCAAGAAGGAGAGTTGCAATGACTTCGTCGAGAAGCGCCGAAATCGATCTTTACCGGGACGCGGCAACGCCGTTGAGGGGGCGGCGCAACATCTTGACTTCCGTACTGGCGGGAGTGCTGGTGTCTGGCGATTCCAGACGGTGCGATGCCTTGGTGGCTTATGCTTTGCCGAAATAGCTAATTTACGTTTTTGGGACTGTTCACAGGGCAGCCCGCAATGCATCGCGACAATCTGCGCAGACGACTACCACGCACGCGAATCTGCTGCCACGTACCCTTAGCCCGGGCACGGGGCTCGTTGACTTAACCGGGGCGGCATCGGTTTCATTGTGGGTTTCTACCGCCGTTATGCAGGCCACGATGGCCTTGGTGTGCTTCTCCAACAACGCCTGGAACGTGATGATTTCGATCACCGGCGTGATGATCCCACCGGCCTACATCGGCGCCACTGTCTATCTGTGGAAACTGATGGCGCAGGGTCAGTACCCCGCCATCGCCAAGATCGGCTAGACGGCTGCGCTGGTGAGCAGCATTCTCGGAACGGTGTACGGCGTGTGGCTGGTATACGCGGCTGGGGTCGAGTACATGATTGCCGGTGCGGTCTTCTTCGCCCTGGGCAACCTGGTTTTCATGTGGGCGCGCAGGGAGCACGCACCGGGTGAGGCGATGTTCACGAAGATCGAGATGGCCGTGGCGTTGACGCTCGTCGTTCTCGGCGCAGTCGCGATGTGGATGTTGTTCGCGGGGCATCTGCCCAAGGTGTACACGCCTTGACACCTGCGGCGACCGGCCGGTGATCATCCCTGTGACCCCTGGGGGCAGAAACATGTGCGGTCATTTCCTGGGGGTGCTCAGAACAGGGCCCCCACGCCGGCGGTGATGCCCTTTGCCAGTGCGCCCCAGAAGGTGACACGCCAGGCCCCGATCACTGCCGGCGCACCGCCGACACGCGCGGCCACCGCCCCCAGAACTGCCAGGAAGACCAGCGAGGCCCCGCCCACCCAGAACATCAGGCCTGCTTCGGGAGCGAGTGCCGTGACGGCCAGCGGCAGTGCGGCACCGACTGCAAAGCTGGCCGCGGACGCCAGCGCCGCCTGGACCGGGCGGCCACCCATGGCATCCGAAATTCCGAGCTCGTCGCGCGCATGGGCGCCCAGCGCGTCATGCTGCATGAGTTGCCGCGCCACCTGCTGCGCCAGGCCTGCTTCGACCCCGCGTTGCACGTAGATGGCGGCGAGTTCACGCTGCTCTGCGACCGGGTCGGTCTGCAGCTCGATGCGTTAGCGCGACAGGTCCGCCGCCTCGGTGTCGGCCTGCGAATGCACCGTCACATATTCTCCGACGGCCATCGACATCGCGCCCGCCACCAGCCCGGCAACCCCGGTGATCAGAATGTTGCCATGGCTGGCGCTGGCGGCGGCCACACCCACAACCATCCTGGCGGTGGAGACGATGCCGTCGTTGGCGCCGAGCACCGCGGCACGCAGCCAGCCGATGCGGTCAGTGCGATGGCGTTCACTGTGGCGGCGGGACGTGACCATGGAGTGGCTCCTGTAAGGTGCTGCGTCGGGCCGCGTGGAGTCCAAGATGTGCCAGACCGCAATGAATATCGCGGCGACGGTTGGCCTGGGCACCAAGCCGTGGATTCCGGGTACCGGCATGTTGTCCAGTGTAGTGAGCACCACGACCTGGTCCGGCGAGCCGGTGCAAAGCGCCGGCAAGGGTTTCCGGCTGAGTGCGCACAGGGTCAAGGACGCGTCCAACCACTCGCACCCGGTGATGCACCTTTTGCTGCGGTATACCCAGGCGCTGATCGGGAACCTGCTGGTCGCATTGGCCAAGGCGGACGTGGCAGCGTGGACCAGCAGCTCGGCGATGCTCAGCGAAGCGGTGCACGCCTTTGTCCACATCGGCAACCGGCCGTGAAGAACATGACTTGTGGCCACTGCGTGCGTGCAGTGAGCGGTGCGGTGAAAGCCGTCGACCCTACGGCAAAGGTGCAGGTGGAACCGGAGCGCGGGCGCGTGCTCGTCGATAGCCAACGGTCCTCAGCCGAGCTGATCGGAGCTTTGCAGGAGGCAGGGTATCCGAGCAGGGTTGCGGGTGTGCAGCCGCCCGAGGCTGCTACTCCGAGGAAAACCGGATGCTGCTGCGGATGACTGGGCTGGAGGTGCCTGGCAACGATTCAAACGGTGCGCAGGAGCTGCAACATGCGAAACGGGCTTGCGGTGAATGAGCCGGTTTTCCATTGCGATCAAGGGGGCTTCTCAGCACTGAAGGACATTGAGGATCGCCGTCAAGAGCGCGTTCCTAGGCAGATTCCTCGGACAGGTGCGTGCCATCGTGCTGGTGGTCGCCGGGATGTCCGACATGCCGGGGCTCAGGGTCACGGTGGTGAATGTGCTCTCCGCCGTCGCCGGTCCGTACGAAAGCGCACAGACGCCGCGCAGCCAGACTCGTAGATTGAAGTCCCATACGTTGGGTAGATCGTGAATGGCCTGTGCGTCTTATGGCTCTGCCATTGACCCTGTTCTTGTCGAACACTTTGAGTTCGAAACTCTTGAAAGCCAGATCACCATGCTTCACCAAACCAAGGATCTGCTGCGCCTGCTCCTGGCGGCTTTGCTGCTGCTGCTGGCTGGTGCCTCTCAGGCCCAGTCGCACTCCACCGAATCGGGCAGTTATGTACTGCGTAGCATGGGCGCTTCGTTCTAGGCTAACGATTGAAGCGAGGCGCCTTGAAAGCACTGCTTCTCAAATACTGGGATTGTCTTCGATCCAGTTTCTGGTTCGTGCCAGCGATCATGGCTTGCCTGGCCGTGGCACTGGCCGTCTCTGCCGTCGAGCTCGACAAGGCTGTCACCGAAGACTGGCTAAAGAGTCTGGGCTGGATCTATTCCGGCGGCGCCGAAGGTGCCAGCCTGCTGCTGGGCACCGTTGCCGGGTCGATGATCGCCATCGCCGGGACCGTGTTCTCGATGACGCTGGTGGCGCTGTCGCTCGCCTCGTCCCAGCTGGGCCCTCGGCTGCTGCGCAACTTCATGCGCGACACCGCCAACCAGGTGGTGCTGGGCACCTTCGTGGCCACTTTCGTGTACTGCCTGCTCGTGTTGCGCACCATACGGCGCGCCGACGAGCTGGCCTTCGTGCCGCACCTGTCCGTCAGCATCGGCGTACTGCTGGCGATGGTCAGCATTGGGGTGCTGATCTACTTCATCCATCACGTCTCGGTCTCGATCCAGGCCGATGAGGTCGTCGCGCGGGTCGGCCGGGAACTGGATGAGGGGATCGACAGGCTGTTTCCCGGCCACCTCGGCAAGCCTGGATCCGAAGTCTCGAGAGCGCCGAGCGAAGCCTACCTGCCAGCGGCGTTCGCTCGCGAGGCCCGCCCTGTGGGCGCCCTCGAAGACGGCTATCTGCAGCGGATCGACGCCGACGCCCTGATGGCGTTGGCCGCCGAGGAAGATCTGCTGCTTCGGCTGGAGCGCCGGCCCGGGCACTACCTCGTCAAAGGGCGGGCGATGGTGATGGTCTGGCCCGGAGATCGCGTCACTGAATCCCTGGTCGACAAGATGAACGCCGCCTTCGTGTTCGGCCACCAGCGCACCGCCTCCCAGGATATCGAGTTCTCCTTCAACCAATTGGTCGAGATCGCCGTGCGGGCCCTATCCCCGGGCATCAATGACCCGTTCACGGCGATCGCGTGCGTGGATCGACTGGGATCGGGCCTGTGCCGGCTGGCCCGACGCAACACGCCGTCGGCCCTGCGATTCGACCCTCACGGGCGGCTGCGGCTGGTGGCGCCGGGATCCTCGTTTGCAGGGATCGTCGACACGGCCTTCAACCAGATCAGACAAAGCGCGCGTTCGAACCCGGCCGTGTCGATCCGCATGCTCGATGCCATCGTCCAGATCGCAGGTCACGTGCAACGCTTGCCGGACGCGGACTGCCTTCAGCGCCACGCCTGCATGATCGTCAGAGGGGCGCGGGAAGCCGTGCCGGAAGCGGACGATCTGCTCGCCGTCGAGGTGGCCTTCACGGCGGCGATCGAGGCATTGCGCGAGCTTGAAGACTGACGTCCACATTGACGGTACCGAAGCGTTAACCCGTCTGTACACTCAGGCACACTCGCCGCCGGCATGGCGCTGTTTCAGTGCGCTGGCGAATCCATACGGGAGTGCGAATGCGCGAAGTTGATCTGTCGCTTGCCCCGGGGGCACTGATGCTGAAACCAAGGTCTGCCATCTACGACCCCAGCGTCTGCGGACCGCTTGACGTGCCGGGCGGACCGAATGCCCGCGGCAGCCTCACCATGCGTTTGAAGGCAGGCACGACACTTGCCGAAGCGCGGACCATCGCCAGCACGCCGCAAACCCGGGTCAAGGACCTGTGCCCTCTGGCGGCGTCAGGCAGTGCCGACCGCCTGTGAGGCCCGCCAACCGGCCCGCCGCGTGGTGGGGACTGATCAAGCAAGTTGCGGCCTCGTGGCGCGAAGACCACGTGCCGAGCATGGGGGCGGCGCTGGCGTTCTACACGGTGTTTTCGCTTGCGCCGCTGCTGCTGATCGTGGTGTCGGTATCCGGGCTTGTGTTCGGTGAAGACGCCGCCCGCGGCGAGATTCAGTCACAGCTGCGGGACCTGATGGGCGACCGCGGTGCCCGCGCAGTGCAGGAGCTGCTGGCGAGCGCACCCGAACCCGCCGAGGGCTTGACGGCCACCGCAGTGGGCATGGTGCTCCTGCTCGTCGGCGCAACCACCGTGTTTGCCGAGCTTCAGCGCGCGCTCGATCGGATCTGGCGGCAGCCGAGCCGGCCGCGTGAGCGCGGATGGTTGACGCTCGTTCGTGCCCGTCTGATGGCGTTCGGCCTGATCCTCGCGCTGGGTTTCCTGCTCGTTGTACCGCTGGTCTCCAGTGCAGTGCTCGCTGCCGTGGGTCGTCGTCTGGATCCTGTCTTGGGCGGCTGGCACTCCGTGGTGGAGGTCGGCAACGCCATCGGGGGCTTCCTGCTGGTGGCATTTGTGTTCGGCCTTATCTACAAAGTCATGCCGCGCCAGCGCCTGCTGACGGCAGACGTCTGGCTCGGGGCCTTGTTCGCTGCCCTGCTCTTCACTGCCGGCAAGTACGTCATCGGTGCCTATATCGGCCAAAGCGAAGTTGCGTCGGGCTTCGGGGCGGCCGGTGCGCTGGTGGTGGTCCTGATCTGGGTGTACTTCTCAGCACAGATTCTGCTGATGGGCGCTGAGTTTACTTGCGTCTACGCCCGCACCTTCGGATCGCTGTCGCCTGCGCCGCCGGCTCCGGATGGCCTCTCGTGACGTTCCGGCTCAGTTCACCCAGAACACAGCGGCTTGCCGCAATCCTGATCCGTCATTGCCAGTGTCGCGATGTCAGCCGCCGGTTGGTTTACGAAAACCGTGCAGGACTCCCGCGGTTTCGCAGCCAGGACTGTGCGTTGCCGAACCGACAGCAGCAGCGTCGTGGCCTAGCCTCCGACTCATAGGTTTCTTGCGGCGTGATTTGCGTTACGAAACGCGCGTCCCAGCGCGGTGCAAGGACATCGCCGCCACCTTCGTACCCCAGGCGTTTCTGTGCCTGAAACGCCTGCGTAGGCGATCTGTTTCACAACGGAGGTTTCCATGAAGTCAATCATCTCGATCGCTTCTGCTTCGGTGTCCGCGCTCGCCAGTGGCGAGGCATTCGCGCAGGACGGCCACATGATGAATGGCGGGGGCATGTCGGGCGGTGGCTGGATGGGAGGCTACTGGGTGCCGATCCTGCTGATCGTCGTGGTTGGCGTGGTCGTTTGGGCCGTTCTGCAAAAGCGCAAGTGAACCAAGAGGGCTTGCGACGCGCATCGGGTTGCTCAGCAGCGAACCGCAGCGCCGTACCCGAACTTCGTCTTGCGGAAGTGATCTGTGAGCAAACATGAACACAGCCTCAAGGACGAACCGGCCACCAAGCCGACCCAGGACGACGTGGCGAAGAAGGCCTACGGCATCTATGTGAAGGAAGGCCGTCCGCAAGGACATGCAGACCGGAACTGGTCGGACGCCGAAGCCCAATTGCAGCATGCAGGTGCCGGCCCGGCGGATCATCCCGAGCACCAGGATGAGCACAAGGGCCATCAGAATCACCATGCCCACATGGCGGCGGATTTTCGCAAGCGGTTCTGGATTTCACTGGCGCTGACGCTGCCCATCCTCGCGCTCTCGCCGCTGCTGCAATCATTGGTGGGCATGCGTGAAGCCTTCCGCTTCTCAGGCGACCTCTACGTCCTGTTCGGCTTTTCCTCGGCGGTCTTCTGGTACGGCGGGTGGCCCTTCCTCAAGGGCCTGTAACCCATGACGCGCCACCCCGCCGCGACAACGACGTGTGAGCAGGTTGAGCGTTGTCGAAGGTGGTCTGCGGCTCAGGGCCTGCGCGTCTGCTCTGCGGCGTCCTGCACCAGACGCCAGCCGGCAGCCGCGTCGGGGCCGAGTGCGGCGATCCGCGCCGCGACGAACGGCTCCAGCGCGCGACGCCACGCCCGCAGCTCCCGCGCCGCAGGTTCGAGAATCTGGTTGCCCTGGGCCCGGGCGAGAGCGCGCCCGCGGGTTTCTTCGTCGTCCCAGGCCTTCGCGGCCGTGAGCGAGGCCTGCGGACCACTGTGCCGCACGACGATCTCGCGCAGCTCCGGCGGCAGCGCGGCCAGCGCATCGGCATCGATGAACAGGCCCAGCCCAGAAACGAACAGCGGAACCTCGGTATGATGGCGAAGCTGTTCCGCGAGGCGGAACACGCCCATCGCCTCGTACGGAAACACCGTGCCATCGACCTGGCCGTCGCGCAGCGCGCCGTAGACCTGGGGCGCGAGAAAGCCCTCGACCGGCGTCGCGCCCAGTGCGGCCAGCAACTCGCGGATGTTGGGGGTGGCGCCGCGCATCCGCATTCCTGCGAGATCGCGTGGCACGCGCACCCGTTTGGTCTTCGAATGCACAACGCTGGGCGCATTCGTGAACAGCGCGACGACGTGCAGGCCCGACAGCGGCGCCGCGATTGCGCCTCGCGTCGACAGCCGCTCCAGCAATCGTGCGCCATGCTGCGCCGAATCCGCGACGAACGGCAGCCCGACCAGCGAGAAGACGACGTGCTCGGGGACAGGTCCGAAGCCCACCTCGACCGTGCCGTCGCGTACGCCAGGCGCGATCGCGCCGAGCCGCAGCAGCTCGTTGTTCGGGCGGGTCGTGATGCGGATGCGCCCGTCGGAGTCTTTCTCGATCGTGCGCGCCCAGGCGTCGAGCCATCCGGCCGCGAAGAAATGCTCGGCTGGCAGGTAGTGCGCGAGTCGCCACTCGAACTCGGCAGCCTTTGCAGTGGGCGCCCAGGCGCCCAGGCCTCCCAGCACCAGCGAAATCCCCCATGCGGTCAGCAAAGGGGTCGGCAGAGTGATCCGTCCCCTTTTCACGGTTCCATTCATGCAGCGCTCCGTCCCGTTTGTTGATTCGTAGTCTAGCGCTGACGTTTGCGCAGCGTCGCGGCCGGCGGCCCGCGGCGGCGACACCAGAGCGGCGAGGCGCGCTTTACCGGTCCGGCGGCGTCCAGTCCGACCCGGCAGAACTGCGGCGGCTGAGGCGCAGGGCAAGGCCAATGGCCACGCCAACGCCGATCGCAACTGTCAGGTCGACTGCGACGGTCAGCACAAGCGTCAGCACGAGCAGCAATCGGTCTGCAGGCCGCGCTGAGAGGTATTCTTTCCACTTATGCGGCTCGCTCATGTTCCAGGCAGTGAGCATGAGCAGCGCCGCAAGCGCAGGCATGGCGAGGTGTCCGGCAACGGGCGCCGCGACCAGCATCACAATCAGGATGACAAGCGCATGAACGAGCCCGGCGACGGGCGTCTTGGCTCCTGCCTTGATGTTGGTCGCGGTGCGCGCGATGGCGCCAGTGGCGGGCAATCCGCCAAACAGTGCCGAGCCGACGTTTGCAATCCCCTGCGCAAGCACCTCGGCGTTTGAGCGATGGCGTGAGCCAATCATCTTGTCCGCCACCAACGCAGACAGGAGCGATTCCACGCCGGCGAGGAAGGCGATCACGATTGCAGACGGAAGCAGCTCAACCAGCCGGGCAAGCGAAATGTCCGGGATCCGCGGCATCGGCAGTTCGCTGGGAAGCGCCCCGAAGCGGGATAGGATCGTGTCGGCCGGAAGGTTCAAAATGAAGACGGCGGCTGAGGTGATCGCAACGGCGACGACCAGTCCGGGGAGTTTTGGGGCGATACGCCGGAACAGGACGATCAGAACCATGGTCGCCAGCGCGAGCAGCATGGCTGCGATGTTGAGCGTATCCCGTGCGGCCCAGAGTGCAGGCAGTTTCTCCAGAAAATCTGCGGGCATTTCCGCAACCGCCAGTCCAAGAAAATCGCCAAGCTGGCTCGTTGCGATGATGATTGCGATGCCGATGGTAAAGCCGTGGACGACGGACTCGGGCACGTAGCTGATCAGGTTGCCCGCCTTCACGAGTCCCGCGCCGATCAGGATCAGTCCAGCCATGAAGGTCGCGATGACCAGCCCGTCATAGCCATGTTCGGCGATGACGCTGAACACGACAACGATAAAGGCGCCGGTTGGTCCGCCAATCTGGACGCGGCTGCCACCGAACAAGGAGATCAGGAAGCCGCCGATAATCGCAGTGACGAGGCCCCGGGCGGGATCAGCGCCGGATGCGATCGCGATGGCCAGACTCAGGGGCAGCGCAACCATTGCAACGGAGAAGCCGGCCATCAGGTCGGTGACAAACAGCGACAGAGAATAGGTCTCCATCGTGGTCAATATTTTTGGTCGCATCTCGGCACGTCCCGCAGCCATCACGATGTGCGTGGTGCCGTCGTGGTACGGCGTCTTCAGCTGCTGGCGAATATAGCCTGATGAGTTCGCTGTCAGGCGTTGCTCTGGCCGCAGAGGTAAGGGTCAGCGGCAATTGATTCGCGACGCGAACGCTTGCAGCGACTACATGCGCTGGGTGGCCTTGGCGTTTCCGAAGTGCATGGCCAGGTAGTCGAGGACTCGATCCAGCGTCGCGGGCGCCTGTGCCGGCATGCCCTGTTCCTCGACCATCCAGTCCATCAGTTTCTCCCAACGCGCGCGAGGCAGGCGTTGCTGCTTGACGATGGCGAGGGAGTGGCAGGCGTTGCAGAGCGCGCCGGTCTCGGCGCGGCCGGGCCCTTCGGGCCAGTCGGAGCCGAACGGATCTTCGGCGCGCGCGCGCGCAGCACCCGGCACGAGCGTGCGCAGATAGGCGATGATCGCGGCGCGCTCGGTCGGATTCTCGATGCCGACCAGACCCATCGACGTACCGGGTGCGTAGCGTGTCGGCGCGGCGAGGAACGCGTCAAGCGCTGCTTCGGACCACGCGCCCGAAAGGCCCTCGAGTGCGGGCGTATAGGCAAAGTCCTGAACGCTCGCGATGTCGCGGCCGACGATGCCGTTCAATGTAGGCCCGATCAGGGGGGGTGCGTCGGCGGCGGCGGAATGGCAGGCCGCGCAGATTGCAAACGCGGCGCGACCCGCGTCCAGTTCATCGGCGAGCGCCCTGCCCGCGAGCAGCAGCGTCATGAGACCGATGGCGAGGCCCGGTACATTGAATCGACTGTCCACCCTCAACTCGCCGTGAATGCGATGCGGTGCATCCCGTTGGCGCCATAACCTTTGGGATTCCAGGCGACGGCGAACGGTTGCGCGGCGCCTTCGGAATCCGTGGCGCGTACCCACGCTTCGTAGTACCCCGCCTGCGGCAGGCGGATCGCGGCGCGCCAGCGCTGCCACGCATAGCGGTTCGGCGGCGCGCCGAGTCGCGCGCGGATCCAGCTGGCACCGAAGTCGATGCTGACGTCCACCGCCTTGACGGCACGCTCGCCTGCCCAGGCATGGCCGCGCAGCTCGATTTCCCGGCCCGCGACCGCGAAGCCGCTCTGCGGCCAGGTGATGATGGATTTCACCGGCATGGATTCCATGATCACCATGTCCTCGTCCGGCACGTCGGTGCCCGGTGCGACCGGGTAGCGGGGCACGCGATAGGACGGCGATTCCATCTTCGCCCCGTCGTGCACGCGGTCGCGCACCCAGATGCGGCTCAGCCACTTCTGGGACACCGAGCCAGGCCAGCCGGCGCAGACGAGCCGCACGGGATGACCGTGATAAGCGGGTATCGGCTCGCCGTTCATCTCGAAGGCGAGCAGCGAATGAGCCTCGAGCGCCTTGGCGATCGGCACGCCCCGCGAGATCGGGATCTTGTCCGGATTGCCCGAGAGGTGGGTATCGGTGCCGTAATGACCGGTATAGACCGCCGACGACTTGAGGCCGGCCGCCTTCAGCACGTCCGCATAGCGCACGCCGGTCCATTCGGCATGGCCAATGGCGCCGACGGTCCACTGATTGCCGCTGACCGGCGGGTTGAACGAGGCACGGCCGTTGCCACCGCACTCGAGCTGGAGCTTGAGCTTCACCGGCTTGAAGCGCCGCTTCAGCTCATCGAGACCGAGCGTGAGCGGCCGCTCGACCTCGCCGTCGACGCTGAGCGACCAGCCGGAGGCATCGAGGCGGCGCGCAGCCTCCGGCATCACGCCGTTGTCGCGCACGAAATGACGTGCAATGGGCGTGATGTCATCGTCGAGCAGATGGGCCGGCGTCTCCGCGTTGATGGGCCGGTCACTGAGCACGACGAGCCCGTCCTTGCCCTCGAGCCTGAAGTCCGTCGCGTCCTGCGCGAGCGCGGCCGGTATGAGGCCGGACGGGAACGTGCGGTGGAAGACGAGCGGCGCGCCGACGGCCGCGGATACTGCTGCGAGTCCCGCGCCTTTCAGGAAGCCGCGGCGGTCCGCTTGTGCGCGTCGGCCGAACACGACGGCATCCGCGTGCTCCGGATCGTTCGCATAGAGCTCACAGAGCCCGCGTTCGTTGCTGGGTTTGTCCGTCATAGGTGGTCCATCCTGCAGTGTGAAGCGACTCTATGCATCAAAGGAACACGTAGCTCGGTCCGATGTCGGCGATGCGTCCGCGCGGGCGAACGCCACCACTTCGCGCGCACCGATACCCGAACTGCTGCCGGTCATCAGGGCGATGCGGTTGGCGAGCTTCGTGCCACTCTGAGGATACCGCGGCAGGCGTACGATCCGGGAACCGAACGCACTGATGAACGGTGCGGCCATCGACTCCGACATCGCGGCCTCCGACTTGCCACGGAATGACGAGCACTTCAGGGTCATAATCTTCTCAGGAAAAACCCGCTGCCGGAGACAACCCTGCCCAGACTAGCCCCCGCCCTGCTCGCCGCCAGCACACTGGCGCTCGGCGCCTGCCAGTACATGTCGTTTCGTGATGCGCCGGGCACGCCTGCCGTCTCCCCGCCCGCTGCATCTGTCGTGCCTGAAGCGCCGCCAACCGCCATGACCGAAGCCTGCGATGTGATCGCCAGCCGCGACTGGGAAGCCTGGATCAACAAGATGCCCGGTCCGAATGCCGTCCCCACCGTCCATGTCATCGGCAAGGTCGATGTACGGACACCCGGCTACACGTTCGAATGGGCTGAAGGACCGATGGATCGTTCGGCGATGCCAGTGCTGCGCCTGCGGCTGATCGCGAGGAAAGCGGACGGCATGATTGCGCAGATCATTGCGACCGAAGAAGTGAAGTATGAAGGACCCGCGCCCGGCACCGGCATCAGCCGCGTGATCATCGGTTGCGGCTCGGTCACGACCGGGCGATCAGGCCCTCGGTCATGAACTGTCCCCACAGCCTGTTCGTCCACTGCCGCGGTAGCGGATCAGGTGCTTCCAGGGTGGCGGTATAACCGTTCAAGCTTCTCCATGCCACATCCAGAGCAAACGATATGTACCCTGTTACCGAGGCATCCGCCCCGTGCGTCCACGTGTACGGAAATCGTCCCCTCAGGACTGCACAATCGCTCCATGAAAGCACCGCATCATCCCTTCCGCCGTCGCGCTGGCGCCCTGACTGGCTGCTGGCGTGCATTGCTGCTGGTGGGTGCAGCCTCTCTGAACGGCTGCGCGACATCGCGGGGCGACAGCAGCGACAAAGCAGCGCCCGACTCGATTGCTGCCAGCGCCGCGCCGTTGTCATTTGAAGTGGATGTGCTCAGCGACAATCGCCGCATTGCCAGACATCTGCAACGCTACCTCGACATCCAGCGCTTTTCGAGCTTCCCGGATCTGCAGGCCGGCGAACTGCGCCGCCTGCTGGGTGAGGTTGAGTCCAATGCGCGCGACTTGCTGGCCGCGCTGGGCTATTTCTCGCCGCAATTGAGCCTTCGCGCGGAAGACCTCCCTGACAAGCCAGGCGGATCGCAGCGCATCGTCATGGAGGTTGATCCTGGCGAACAGGCGAAGATCGAGAGCCACGACATCCGCTTCGCCGAGCCGATGAACAGCGATCCGGCTGGCCAGGTTCAGCGTCGTGCCATCCTGACCAACTGGTTGCTCAAGGACAACGATCGCTTCTCACAGGAAGAATGGGACGCCGCAAAGACCGCGGGATTGAGGACACTGCAACGCGAGCGTTACCCGACCGCACGCATTGCCGACAGCAAGGCCACGGTCAATGCCGACACCAGCCGCGCCGCACTGCAGGTGACCTATGACGCTGGATTTGCCTACCGCTTCGGTGCGCTGAAGCTCGAAGGTGTGAAACGCTACGACGCAGAAGGCATTCGCAACATCGCGCGGATTCCGACGGGTGACGTTTACCGCGAGCAGGCGTTGCTCGACACCCAGCAGCGGCTGGTCAGCAGCGGCTACTTCGATTCCGCCTTCCTGATGCTCGACAGCAGTGAGCGCAATCCGGAGCAGGCTACGGTGGTCGCGCAGCTGCGCGAGGCCAGGATGCAGAAGATCGTGTTCGGCCTGGGACTCAGTACCGACACCGGCCCGAGAGTGTCGGTGGATCACACGCACAACAGGATGTGGCCGCTGGGATGGCAGGCGCTGAATCAGGCTGAGGCAGGCCCGCAAAGGCAGTCTCTAGTCTCAAACTGGACCGACATGCCAAAGGCTTCCGGATGGTCATGGAGCACCGGCCTCAAGATTGAGCGTTCGGACTACGGTGACATCAAGGCCAACAGTGTCTCACTGAACGGCGGTCGTTCACGCTCGGCGGACAAGACGGAGCGTCGCTACACCCTGCACTATGACGCGAGCAACGCCGAGGGCATTGAGGCACCCGACAGCAGCTCCTCATTGTTGGGCAACTATGCCTGGACCGGTCGTTACTTCGACGACCGCATCAATCCCACCCGTGGCCATGGCATTGGGGCAGAGGCGGGCGTCGGTTTGACCGTGACGCCTGAGCGCGATCCATTTCTCCGACTCAATGTGCGGGCCCTGCAGCTGCTGCCCTTCGGCGGGCGCAACCTGGCAGGCAAACGCAAACGTCTGGCGCTGCGCGCCGAGGCCGGCGCCGTGTACGCCGCCGACAATGTGAACATTCCGGTCAACCTGCTGTTCCTGAGTGGCGGCGATACCACGGTGCGCGGCTACCGATTCCAGAGCATCGGCACGCCGCTGGAAGACGGCAGCAACTATGGTGCACGCTACATGGCGATCGCGAGCGTCGAGTTGCAGCACCCCATCACCGTGTCTGGCGATGCCGCGAGCTTCGAGCAAACTCTCTTCCTGGATGCCGGCGCCGCCGCCGACAAACTCGGCGACGCGGTCATCTACCCCAGTGTGGGCACGGGAGTGCGCTGGAGCAGTCCGGTGGGGCCGATTCAGGTTGATCTGGCGTATGGCACCAAGACTCAGAACTGGCGTGTGCACCTGCGCATGGGATTCCAGTTCTGATGACCGCCGCAGCACCCCAGCCACCGACCCGCAGACGCTGGCGCCGCGTGTGGCCCTGGTTGCTGGGCATATTGCTGGCACTGCTGTTGCTGCTGGCGGGCATCGGATGGTGGGCGGGAAGCGAGAGCTCGCTGCCGCGCGCACTGAGCGTGATGCAGCGATTCCTGCCGGACGATCAGCAACTGGTGTTCAGCGATGCGCAGGGATCGATCACCGGCGGCGGCCACATCGGCAGACTGCAGTGGCACAAGCCTGGCATCACGGTAACCATCGACGACCTGCAGCTCGAGTGGTCGCTGCGACAGCTGTTCGGCCGCGATCTGCGCGTGCGCACGTTGGCCGCGCGCAATGTGCATGTGCGGTTGACAGCGCAACCGGACAAGCCGGACGAACCGTTCACAATGCCAGCGAATGTTTCGCTGCCCGTCAAGGTGACCCTGCCGCTCACCGTTGCCCGCGTGCAGATCGAAACCATCGATGCAGACGGCGCCTCGAGTACGCTGGAGCTCGACGATCTCGCCGCCCTCTATCGCTACGATCGCGTGCAGCATGCACTGCGCCTCAGCAGCCTGCGCTATGACCAGAGCCATCTGCAGGCCGAACTGCAATTGCAGCAGCGGGATCTGAGATTGTCGGCGAAGTTCGCCGCCGCCCTGCGTGATCTCACGCCGAATGCACCCTTCGCGATGCTGTCGAGACTGCACGTAGATGGCCGCCTGGCCGGCGGCGACGACGCCACACTCAACCTGCAACTGGATGCCACGCAGCAGGCGCACGATGCGCCGCAGCCGAATGCTGCGAAGCTGCTGATTGAACTGGCCAAGCTGCCCACCGCAGTGGGCGCAGAAATTCATGCTCAAGCCACGATTCATCCCTGGCGCCCGCAACCGGCGCAACAGATCGAGCTTCAGGCCAGCGGATTGAACGCCCACGCATTCCACAAACGGGCTCCCGTCACTGCACTGCGTGGACGCGCCAGTCTGCAGCCCGTGGGCGACACGGCCAGCGCAACCTGGGATGTGATTCTGGATTTTGCCAATGACCTGGCCGGTCCGCTGGATAGCAATCGCGCGCCGGTGGACCGTTTGCAGGCTGAGGTGCGCATCGGACCGGAGCAATGGCGCGCTGATACGCTGGAGCTGCAGATCGGTACCGGTCGCGTGCAGTTGCAGGGCGAGTACGCACCACACACCCAGCTTCTCGATCTGCGTGGCGACCTGCAGCGTCTGCAGCTGCGGCGGATACACAGCAAGCTGGCTACCGATGTCGCATCGCGGTTGTCCGGCAAGCTGACGGTCGCCGGCACGCTGCAGCAAGGTCTTGTCTTCAATGCCGACCTGGCCGGCGACGCAGCAGGCGCCGACGTTTCGAGACAGCGCACGCGGTGGGAAATCCGTTCCGTACAGGCAAAGGGAAAGTGGTCACCGACACGGCTGGCCATCGAGCGCATCCATCTGGATGCGTTCCAGGCTGTAGTGGACGGCAGTGACATCGACGTGGTGTTGCCCGGGCTGGATTCAATCAAGGCCCGCGTCACCGCTGCGGCGCCAGGTGTGAAGCTCGCGGCCGATGGCGTGATGCTGCGGCAGTCCGGCGAAGGCAAGCTATCCGTGCAGCTGACCTCGGCTGAAACGATGGTGGCCTGGTTGCAACGCCTGCCACTGATCGGCGAGCGTCTGCAGGAGCTGCAGGCCGCAGGCGCCGCGAGCCTTGAAGCCGACTGGCGCGGCGGCTGGCAGCAATGGGCGGCTGGCCTGAAAAATCCGGCGACGCAGCCCAAACTTCGCCTGAATGCAATCGCTCACGCCGACGACCTGCGCATCGATGTGCCGGTCGCACCCGGTGAGCCTGCCACACGCTTCGATGTGCAGGAGCTGGATCTCGATCTTCAGGGCAATCTGTCGGCCGCCACGCTCGCGATCAGTGGCGACGTGCGCGCCAACGACACCCACGCCATGCTCGACGCGCGCTTGCGGACAACGCAAGAGCGCGGAACGGGTGGGGCGCCGCGCTGGAAAATCGCGGTGGAGAAGTTCGTTGCGTCGGCGAGCCGGCCAGAGCAAACCCAACCCTGGCAATTGCAGCTGTCGGAGAATCTGCAGATCACTGTGCAGACCGGCGTCAACCTCGAAATGCGTGCCAGCGCCGGCAGCGCCTCGCTATTGGCCCCGCTTGGTGCGGGCGTCCGGGACGAACCGCTGAAGCTGGCGTGGCAACCGCTGCTGTGGCAACGCACTTCCCGTGGCGCAACGAAGCTGCAGAGCACCGGCGTCGTCACCGGTATCCAGCCCGCATGGATTGATGTACTGCTTGCCCGCAAGGGTGAGGGTCCGCTGGCCCGCGCCGGCATGCGCACAGACCTGCAGCTCAGCGGCGGGTGGGAAATCCAGATGACCGACAGCTTGAACATCCGCGCGCACCTGAGGCGCGAGCGCGGCGATCTGTGGCTATTCGAATCCGAGACCGCTGCCGGCATCCGCACGTTTGACGTCGAAGTGCAGTCAACCGACGAGAACGTGAATCTCGCGCTGAACTGGGATTCGGAACGCGCCGGCGTCATCACCGCCCGCATCGGCGCACAGCTTGCGCGGCGGACCGGAGGATGGACCCTGCCGGACACCGCACCGCTGTCGGGAGTCATACAGGCGCGCCTGCAGGATCTGAGCGCCTGGGCGTTTCTTGTGCCGCCGGGCTGGCGCATTCAGGGCGCACTGGATGCGAACCTCCGTCTGGCAGGCACTGTGCAGACACCGCAGCTCTATGGCGACATCGCGGGCACGGGATTGAACCTGCGCTCGATACTCGACGGCGTCGACCTGCACGATGGCACGCTGCGCGCGACCGTCGCTGGCGCCCGCGTCGAGATCGCCGAACTCATTTTTCACGGCGGCACCGGCAGTGGCGCCTACGTGCGAGGGCCGAGCGGCAATCGCACTCAGCCACCGACACAGCGCGGCCGAATGACCGCCAGCGGCAGCATCGACTGGAGTGGCGTGGCCAATGCCAGCGCCGCCGAGTCCGGCATCGTCATGGACCTGCGCGCAGAGTTGCAGAAGATGCAGGTGCTGGTGCGCAACGATCGCCAGATGACGCTCAGCGGTGACCTGTCCGCCGGCCTCGAACAGGGTGCACTGCGCGTGCGTGGTGATATCCGTGTCGACCGCGCATCGATCGTGCTGCCGGAAGCCAGCGCACCCACACTGGGCGACGACGTGGTGATAGTGCGCAACACGTCCCTGAAGAATCCCGGCGCCATCGAAGCACGCCAGGCACGGGGCGCGCTGCAGACGCGCAAGCCCATCGACATGGAGATGAAGCTTGATCTCGGGCGGGACTTCGCAGTGAATGGCCAGGGAATCAGCACCCGCCTTGAAGGCGAACTGACCGTGCGTAGCACCACCAACGGCAATGGTCCGTTCAGCGTTTTCGGCGAGGTGCGCACGGACGCGGGCCGCTATCGCGCCTGGGGTCAGGCGCTGAATGTCGAAGCCGGCGTGGTGCGGTTCAACGGTTCTTATGCCGACCCGTCACTGAACCTGCTGGCGATCCGCCCGGACATTGAAGTACGCGCGGGTGTGCGCGTCACAGGCACGCTGAACGCACCGCGCGTGCAGCTCTATTCGGATCCGGAGCTGCCCGAGGGAGAAAAGCTTTCGTGGGTGGTATTGGGGCGTGCGACGGTCAGCGGCGGCGCAGAAGGCACATCGATGCAGAGTGCCGCGCTGGGTCTGGCGGCCGGCCAGTTCGGCGGCAAGCTCGCCTCGGGATTGGGGCTGGATGAACTGGGCCTCGGCGCCAGCAGCGTCTCGATCGGCAAGCGGCTATCCGACGAGCTTTACCTGACGTATCAGGCAGGACTATCCGGCGCAGCGAGCACGCTATTCATCGTCTACGACATCACCCGTCGCCTCTCGGTCCGCGGCGCGACTGGCGAGGTCAGCGCGGTCGATCTTGTCTACACGATTTCGTACGACTGAGCTGTCACCAGCCTGTTTCTCAGCGTCTGCTGCTTGCCGTGGAAATTGTAGCGATCTGGTACCAGGAAGGTGGCCGAGATAGCCTGGGATTCGAACCCGCGAGGGCCGTGAAGCCCCGCCGGTTGAAGGGGGTCGTGAAGGCGAGCGATCGAGCTGGCCGCGCAGCTGAGCATGGAGACGCTGCTCAGCATCAACTTCCTGCCCAACGCCGTCTACCAGCCCGCCGCCTGCCTGAGAAAGACTTTTGAGGCGGCGACGGCGGCCAACTTTCCCGTGCACCACCTGATGTTCGAGGTGACCGAGACCGAGCCCGCGCGTGACGCAGGACACCTGCGTTCGATTTTCAAGGAGTACAAGCGCCACGGCATGATCACGGCGATCGACGACTTCGGCGCCGGCCATTCCGGGCTCAATATGCTGGCGGACTTTCAGCCGGATGTCGTCAAGCTCGACATGGCCCTGATCCGCAACATTCATCTCGACCGGGTGCGTCGTTCGATCGCCAAGTCCATCATCTCGCTGTGCGCGGACTTGAACATGTCGGTGATTGCAGAGGGGGTCGAGACCCTGCACGAAGCGATCGCGATGCGCGAGCTTGGCGTGCGCTTGTTTCAAGGCTATCTGTTTGCACGGCCCGCAGTCGAGCAGCTGCCACTCGTGCCTGCGCAGATCATCGCGGCGGTGTGTACTGGCCATGAGGCTGCGCTGCTCGGAGCCACCGATCAAGACTTCCAGCAGCGACGCGCCAGACCCTAGAGAAGGTCTTCGAGGTGACCTGCGGCCTCGCGGTGGTAGCGACCCAACTTAGCCGTTGATTACCACTTGCAGAAGCTTGCGCACTTCCTCAAGCCGAGGCGAGCCCGGGCGCGCCGCCTGAGATCCATAAACGCGCGGTGCAGGTGCGCCAGAATCTTCGCGACTCACTTCCATTCGATCGTCGTGGGCTGCACCGTGGCCTGCTTGGTACGCACGAACACATGCATCACGTCGAACTCGGCGGCGTGGAGGTCCGCGAAGCGGATCGCGTTCAGTTTGTAGCCTCCTCGAGCCGGCGCTGGCGTTCTTCAGCCTCGAGCCGCTCATTCTCGATGTGGGTCAGCACGCCTTCTACGTCGGCGGCCGTTTCGTCGAACACGAACCGGCCCGTGAGTTCGCTGTCCGGCATGAGCTCGCCAGCCTCGAACAGTGCCCAGATCTCGTGTGCGTAATGGGTCTGCAGCAGTTCCGGCGCGGCCCGACTGAAGGCGTCGCGCAGGTTGTTGAGGTCGCGCTCCAGCATCCGGAATGCGTTGTTGTTGGCGGCGGCATCGACCGCCTGCGGCAGGTCGATGATCACCGGCCCGCCGGCATCGACAAGCACGTTGAACTCGGACAGGTCCCCGTGGATCAGTCCCGCACAGAGCATCAGCACGACCTGCCGGACCAGGAACGCATGCCACTCGCGCGCACGCTCCGGTGTCAGCTCCACCTCGCCGAGCCGCGGCGCGGGATCCCCGTCCGCATCGCCGATCAGCTCCATCACCAGCACGCCGTCGAAGACGCCGAAGGGTCTTGGCACCCGGACGCCTGCGGCATCGAGGCGGTACAGGGCTTCGACCTCAGCGTTCTTCCACTGGGCTTCCTGCAGATCCCGGCCGTGGCGGCCATTGCGCCGCATCGCGCGGGCGTCGCGGCTGCCACGGGTCTTGCGGCCTTCCTGGTACTGCGCGAGACGATGGAAGCCGCGGTGGTTCGCGTCCTTGTAGACCTTCGCGCAGCGCAACGTATCGCCGCTCAGCACGAGGAACACGGTGGCTTCTTTGCCGCTCTTGAGCCGCTTGACGACGGAGTCGATCACACCGTCCTCGATCAGGGGCCGCAGGGAGTCGGGAGTCTTCAAAGGCCGCGTAGTGTACCGGTTCAGCGCCCCCGCCGCGAACCGGTCAGGGCGCGAGCAGCGCTGCGCCATGCCGTGGCTGCAGCGACTGGGATGGTTGCAAAGGTTCGTATCGCTTTTCCGGCAGAATGCCGGTCAAAACATGCCGCTTACAGAAGGCGGCCGGCAATAGTCGGCGAAACTCACCGTCACCGGCAGGCCATCGCCGTACTCACACGGGTTGTAGTTGATCCCGCTTTCGTCACTCCGGTGACTTGAATCCCTTTGCTACGAGATAAACTTCCTGCGACTCCTTGCGCGACGCCGCAGGCTTTCGAACCGACACCTTGGTGAAATGCGTCCTCAGCTCCTTCAGAAACTGCTCTGAGCCTGAACCCTGAAACATCTTTGCGACGAAGCTTGCGCCGGGCAGGAGCGTCTGCTGTGCAGCGTGGAGCGCCAGCTCCAGCAAATGCATCGATGCGGCCTGGTCAGCCGAAGCGATACCGGAAATGTTCGGTGCGAGATCTGAAACGATGAGATCGAATTTTCCGCTATCCAGCCAGGCGAGCAACTGCTGCAAAGTGGCGTCCTCGGTGAAGTCGCCCTGGATGAAATCGACGTTGCTCAGGGCGTCCATGGGGAGTATGTCCGTGGCCAGCACGCGACCTTTACGTCCAACGAGCTTGCCGGCAACCTGCGCCCAACCGCCTGGTGCCGCGCCCAGATCAAGAATCCGCATGCCAGCGCGGAGCAGGCGATCTTTCTCATTCAGCTCGATCAGCTTGTAAGCCGAGCGCGAGCGATAGCCGTCCTTCTGCGCCTGCTTGACGAATGGGTCGGAGAGGTGTCGGGCAAGCCACCTCGAGCTGCTTTTTGATCGAGCCATTTCCTGAAAGCAACCGCGCTAGGATGGTGCCACTCTACCCCTCTGCCGCATAGCACGGCCAGGAAGTCGGCGGTGATCCGCATTACTGAACTGCCATTGCCGCTGGACTACGCGCGCGACACCCTGCGTCAGGCCATCCTGAAGCGCCTGGCCATTCCCGCGACGGATCTACTCGACTTCACTTTGTTCAAGCGTAGTCATGACGCGCGTCGAAAGAGCAGCGGCATTCTGTTCATGTGCATTGTTGACCTCAGCGTTCGAGATGAGGCGTCGGTGCTGGCGCGTTTCGCTGCCGACCAGAAAGTGAGCCTTGCACCGGACACGGCTTACCACGCCGTGGCGAGGGCGCCAGCACAACTCCAGGAACGCCCCCTGATCGTGGGATTCGGCCCTTGCGGACTATTTGCCGCGCTGTTGCTGGCGCAGATGGGTTTCAAACCGATTGTTCTCGAACGCGGGCGCGACGTGCGCCGCCGCACCCGCGATACCTGGGCACTATGGCGCAGGAACACACTCGATGCCGAGTCCAACGTGCAATTTGGCGAAGGCGGCGCTGGTCTCTTCTCCGACGGCAAGCTCTACAGTCAGATCAAGGATCCGAAGTTCTACGGCCGCAAGGTCATGCATGAGTTTGTGCGCGCCGGTGCACCCGCAGAGATCCTGTACGTGAACAAGCCGCATATCGGGACGTTCCGCCTGACAGGCGTGGTGGCGGCGATGCGCGAGGAAATCATCTCCCTCGGGGGCGAGGTTCGCTTTGAGAGCAAGGTCACCGATCTGCTCATTGAAGCTGGACAGATCGAAGGTGTGGGACTTGCAAACGGGGAGGTGATTTCCGGTCGCCACGTGGTACTCGCACTGGGGCACAGTTCCCGCGACACCCTGCGGATGCTGGAGCAACGGGGCGTGTACATGGAAGCCAAACCGTTTGCCATCGGCTTTCGCGTCGAACACCCGCAGTCCATGATCGATGCGGCGCGTTTTGGTCGCTTTGCAGGTCACCCGGAACTGGGCGCCGCCGACTACAAGCTGGTGTATCACGCCCGCAATGGACGTTCGGTCTACAGCTTCTGCATGTGCCCGGGTGGCACGGTGGTTGCCGCCACTTCCGAACCGCAGCGCGTGGTGACCAACGGCATGAGTCAGTATTCACGCAAAGAGCGCAATGCCAATGCCGGCATTGTCGTTGCCATTGATCCCGAGAGAGATTTTCCTGGCGGCCCGCTGGCAGGGTTTGGTCTGCAGGAGGCGCTGGAATCCACCGCCTTTGAGTTGGGCGGGCGCGACTACTGCGCGCCGGCGCAGCTGGTTGGAGATTTTCTGCGTGGCAAGCCCTCGGCAAGTCTTGGCGAGGTCAAGCCCTCCTACACGCCGGGCGTGAAGCTGGGCAGCCTTGACACAGCACTGCCAGCCTTTGCCATTGAGGCGATACGCGAAGCGTTACCCCACTTCGGCAGGCAGCTGCGTGGCTTTGATCGTGACGATGCGGTTCTCACCGGCATTGAAAGCCGCACGTCCTCGCCGGTGCGCATCACCCGCGACGCGCAATCCCTGCAAAGCCTCAACGTGCGCGGGCTGTATCCTTGCGGCGAAGGTGCCGGCTACGCGGGTGGCATCCTTTCCGCCGGGGTTGATGGCATCAAGGTGGCTGAGGCCATCGCGCGGAGCCTGGCATGAATTTCGCCGACATCAAGAAGCTCCATCACCGCAAATACCGCGAGCAGTTCGGTTACTTCCTGGTGGAAGGCGAGCATCTGGTACAGGAACTGCAGAAAGCTGCGGAGCAAGACCCGCGCCTGCGCGCGAGCGAAATCTACTACACCCAGGAATACGCGCACCGGGTAACGCCCTTCAAGACTCACGTCGTCAACGCGCGCCACATGACCGAGCTCAGCGAAACGCGCTCACCGCAGGGGATTGCCGCCGTCGTGCCGCTGCTGGCACCGCCCGCAGCGCCGTCAGGTGGGCGCGCGGTCTACCTGCATCAGATCCAGGATCCGGGCAATCTCGGCACTATCCTTCGAACTCTTGCCTGGTTTGGCGGCTTCAGCTGCTTGCTGAGCCCGGACAGCGTCGATGTGCACAATGGGAAGGTCGTGCGTGCCAGCATGGGCGCAGTATTTCATGTGCCGGTCGAAGCGGGTGTTCCCCTGCATACGCTCCCGCAGCGCTTCAAGCGACTTGCCTGTCTCGACCTTGTGGGTCGTTCGATCGCAACGCCAGCGTTTCAGGATTTCGACTGCTACATCTTTGGCAATGAAGGGCGCGGATTGCCGCGCGAGACGCTGGCTGACTTGAACACCGAGGCCTTCACCATCGCCGGTGCCGGAACCATGGAGTCTCTCAACGTCGCCGCAACCTTGAACATCTGTCAGTACGAGTTGCATCGTGCGTAGCCAGCACGACGACAAACCGCAGGACCCACGACTCTCCAAGTTGATGGGCGAGCTCGGCCTGTGCTCGCGACGCGAGGCAGAAGTATGGATCGTGAAGGGCTGGGTGAAAGTCGACGGCAACGTCGTCGATAAGCTCGGCGTGCGCGTCTCGCCCCGGGCGCGAGTCGAGATCGATCCGGCCGCGCGCGATCAACAGAGCGAAAGCGTGACGATACTGATACACAAACCCATCGGCTATGTCTCAGGGCAGGCCGAGGATGGCTACGAACCCGCGGTGGCGCTGATCCGGCCCGAGAATCGCTGGTCTGCGGATCCATCACTTCTTCAGTTCAAGCAGGCGCACCTGCGTGGCCTCGCTCCGGCTGGACGATTGGATATCGACTCCACCGGGCTGCTGGTTCTGACACAAGACGGCCGCGTCGCGAAGCGGCTGATCGGCGAGAACTCATCGGTCGAGAAAGAGTATCTGGTCCGCGTTAAAGGCTCGCTTGCAGAGGCAGGCATGAACCGGCTGCGGCACGGCCTTAGCCTCGATGGCGTGCAGCTGAGACCGGCACAGGTGTCGTGGCAGAACAGTGATCAGTTGCGCTTTGTGCTGAGACAGGGCCGCAAACGCCAGATCCGCCGCATGTGCGAGCTCGTCGGTCTAGAGGTCATCGGTCTGAAGCGTGTGCGCAGCGGCAGTGTGATGCTCGGTAGCCTGCCGGTGGGAAAGTGGCGGTATCTGCGGCCGGACGAACAGTTCTGATTCCATACCGGTACCGGCGTGTTGGCCTGCTACGTCATGATGATGTCCGTGGTCGGCTGGGACAGACGGTCGCAGATCCGCCGATCGCGGTGCAGTAGGGCGCGTGCGTACCGACACGTCGCACGGCTTTGACGCCAACGGCTCAACGGCGTTGACGACACGCGCGTTTGGCACGTGAATGCTTCGGCATGGCTGCGGTGGTGAAAGATGGCGGCGGACGCGCACGCAACGGCGGGCGCAGCACTGCAAAAATCATTCGCCGAATAGGCTCAGCTGGCCGATCGTTGGGTAAGCAATAAATCGGCCAGCAGATCCGGCTCGTTCTTGGATTCATCGTTGTTAGAACGCAAGAACGCAATGCAGTCTTCCGCTAACTGCGGTTCGGCAAACAAAAAACCCTGCCCGTAACGGCATCCCAACTTCAGCAATGTCTGCGCTTGGGGGTAGCCTTCGATTCCCTCAGCTACCACGTCGATACGCATCTGCCGCGCGATGGCCAGGATGGCGCTAACAATGGCAAAATCATTGGGATCATTAACCAAATCGCGAATAAAGCTGCGGTCGATCTTTAAGCGATCCACGCGCCAACGCTTCAGGTAGCTGAGGCTGCTGTAGCCTGTGCCAAGATCGTCAATCGCGATCCTGAAACCCGCGTCACGCAGGTTGGCGATCATGTCGTGGTGTGGCTTTCCCGGCGCACTTCCGGCATTGAACAACGCGCGTTCGGTCAACTCCAACTCCAGCATGTCCGGCCCAAAGCCACTGACGGACAACAATTTGCACAATACGTTGGCCAGATCGCCCTGGCGCAGCTGAGCCGGCGCCAGGTTGACCGAGATCGGCACCAGCGCCAGATTGGCTTGCTTCCATGTACACAGGTCGTGAATCACATGCCGCAACACGAAATTGCCGATCGGTACAATTAATCCTGAATCCTCTGCGACTTCGATGAATGCGTCAGGTCCCACCATGCCGTCCGTTGGATGCAGCCACCGAACCAATGCTTCCATTCCAACAACACGGTTGTTGCGTAGATCAATAATTGGCTGATAAGCAACATCGAATTGATTCAACTTGATGGCGGCGCGCAGATCGGCTTCCAGCGACACGCGCTTCTTCAAGTTTTCCGTCATCTCCGCGCGGAACATCTGAAACTTGTTGCGGCCACCCTCTTTCGCCTGGTACATGGCGGAATCGGAGTGCTTCAATAATTCGCTAATGTCTGCGCCGTCGCGGGGGTAGAGGCTGACGCCAATACTCGCCGTCGTCACCAGCAAATGGCCGTCGATCGAAATCGGCTGGTCGAGTTCCCGATTGATCCGGCGCGCGGCCTGATGAATCTGATGCATGTCGGCGGCGTTACGCATGACCACTACAAACTCATCGCCGCCCATTCTGATGACAACGTCCTGTTCGCGCGTGGTCGTGCGGATGCGCCGCGCAACTTCCTGTAACAGGCGGTCGCCCACCTCATGGCCTCTCGAGTCATTCACATGCTTGAAGTGATCGAGGTCAATAAACATGACCGCCAGCATGTGCTGATGCTGCTTAGACTCCGCAAGCGCTTGCGGAAGATAGGCCGTCAAATAATGCCGGTTCGGTAAACCGGTCAACTGGTCAACTGGTCAACTGGTCAACTGGTCATGATGCGCCAGATGGTCCAGCCGCTGCTGGTTCTCCAGCAATTGCGCTTCAATTTTTTTGCGCAGGCTAACATCGTGGGTCAATAGCGCTGCCAGCTGCCTACCGTCGCTTTGCATCAGCGTGCAGTAGACTTCGACCTCGGACAGGCAGGAGTCGGCGCGTTTCTCATACCAGCTGAATGTGGCACCCGAACCAGCGTTGCCGATCTGCGAACCAAGGTTGCCGGGGCAGCGATCGGTGGGTGCGAAAAGCTGATCGAGTTTAAGACGGCCAAGCTGTGCACGCGAATAACCTGCACGCGATAACAGCGCTGGATTGACATCGACGACCCGCATCGACTCGAGGTCGGCCAGCACCACGCCGTTGGTAGCCTCTTCGACGAATGCGCGATAGAACAGGTTCTGTTTGGCGGTTCCAAACTTTAGCAGGCGCAGTGTTTTGGACCACATACTGTGCATGGTGTTGCGCGCGACCGAGCTCCCTGGTTAACCAGTTTTTCAGGCTAACAAGGTTTTGGAGCCTCGCCACGCGTACCAGTGCCACCGCCGTGCAGGACAGAACGGAACTGCGTCGCAGACCGATCAGTTCATTGTTTCAGGCAGCCATTCGACGCCGGGTTTTCGGACTGGCCGGCGTCTACGTCAGATGGGCAATGATCCATCAGTTTAAAAACATGGATAGCGATCAATTCAGCCTGCGAGGCGTGTCTGGCGCACCTCGCCTCGCCCGCCCTCGCCAGCGCATCAAACTCGGCGTGCCCCATGCCGTCGACTCGGCCCGAAAGCGTGAGCAGCTCGCCATGTGGCGCGTGATCAGATCTGCACCGATGCTCTCGATCGCGACCTTGGGTCTGCGCTGCCTGAGCCATCGGCAACCCCTCCAAATAGGAGTCCACTAACCGATCCCGTCTCGGCATCGCGGTCCCTCCCAACGAAAAAGGTGGCGCGCGCTCGCGCGCTCCCGCCTGCACGCTATAGAACCCAACGATAGGGGCCGCTCGTGTCCGCGTTGAGCGCGGATAGGAAAACGCAAACCACCCTGCACGCTCAGCCAATTCGTGGAACGGCCCTTGTGGTTCGGGCGAACCTACCACCCGCGGGCCTTGCCCGGTGAATCAGGCTGTCCGGAGACCCTGCCGGAATCCCGCCGCAGTGCGCGCAGCGGTCGACGACGCACGCCACCGCCTGGTGCCTCACCGCGGGCCCGGCCATTTTTTTGCGTTGATGTCCTGCAGAATGGCCTTGTCGAGGCTCAGGTCGGCTACCAGACACTTTAGCCTCGAGTTCCCACTTCTTCCTGCGACAGAGCCTCTGCTCGGAGACACCGAACTGTCGGGTGGCGTCCGCCACCGACATGCACAGCTTCGCCTGCTTCAGTACGGCCAGAGTTACGCGCCCCTGCGGCGCCCCTGCAGCGCCCCTGCGGCGCCCCTGCGGCGCGCCAAACTGATTTCGCAATCGGTACTGCAACCTTGTTCCTGTATCATTTTTCCCCATGAAACTGCTGTCTCGCCTGTTTCGCACCCGGCCGCCGCCGCTCGCTACGGTCGCTGTCGAGCCTCCTCCCGTGGCGGCCGCGCCCGCACCGCCGGCGGTCGATCCGGCGGAACAGCAACAGCTGCTGCGCGCAATCGACTCTGGCTCGATGGAATCCACTGAACTCATGCGGCTCGCCGTTGAGGCCCAGACCACCCGCCTGCGGCAGGCGGCTGCATCCGCGATTCAGGATCCGGCGTTATGGCAGGAACTGCTGCCGCGCCTGCGCGGCCGCGACAAGGCTGCGTACAAGCTGATCAAGCAGCGCCTCGACGCGCTGCTCTCAGCGCAACGCAACCTGGCCCAGGCCAATAGCGACGCCGAGGCGCTGTGCGCCTCAATCGAAAAGCACGCCGCAAAACCGCATGACGCGCTGTACGCGCCGACGCTGGGGTCCTACACCATGCGCTGGCAGACTCTGCCCGCCGAGGTTGATGCTGCGATTCGTCTGCGCGGCCAGCAGGCCATCGATCACGGCCAGCAAGTCATCGCGGCGCATCAGCGCGAGCTTGCGCGCGTCGCCGCCGAGCGTGCGGCCGAACAAGCCCGGGCAGGCGCGCTCAAGGCCGAACTGCTGGCGCAGCAGCAGGCGGCCGACGCACAAGCCGCTGCCGATGCGAGCGAACAGGCTGCGGTGGATCAGGCCCGCGAGGCGGCGGCCGAGGCCGAAACACAGCTGCTCACCGAGAAGCAGTCCGCCGACGCGCAGACCCAGGCCGAGATCGTCAGTCTGATTCGCCTCAGCGGCGCAGCCTTAGGTCGTGGCGATACGCGCAAGTCCGCAAGGTTCCGCCAGTCCATCGAAGCTGCATTGCCAGAGGCGCCGGCGTTGCCGCCACACCTTGCGCGCAGCCTCGAACAGCTCGACACGCGCCTCAACGAGCTGCGGCAGTGGAAGGACTATGTCGCCGCGCCCAAGCGCATCGAGTTGATCGAGGAGATGGAAGCGCTGATCGGAGTGGACGAGGCGCCGGAAACGCTGGTGGAACACATCCGCGCTCTGCGCCAGGAATGGCGCACGCTCAACAAGGGCCTCGCGGTCGAGGCCACTGCCGAGGCAGAACGATTCGAGCAAGCGTTCACGACTGCGTTCCGGCCCTGCCAGGTCTACTTCGCCGAGCAAGCTGCGATTCGCCGCACGAACGTCGATGCCCGCAGGCAGGTACTCGAGGGCGTGCTGGCGTTTGAGGTCGGCCTTGATGCAGAGCAGCCCGATCATCCGCTGATCATGCGCGTGCTGCGCGAAGCACCGCGGGAATGGCGCAGCCACGCGCCCGTCGATCGCGATGCCAGCCGTCCGCTCGATGCGGAATTCTTCAGCGCATTGGATCGGCTGCGCGCCAAAGTCACCGCCTGGTACGCGCGCAACACCACTGACAAGCAGGCGCTGGTCACCCGCGCGCAGCAGCTCACGACGACCGCGGACCTCTCCCGCGCCATCGACGAAGTGAAGCGTTTGCAGACGCAATGGAAGACGACCGGTCCCGTTCCTCATGCACAGTCCCAGTCCATGTGGGAGGAGTTTCGCGCTCTGTGCGACGCTGTGTACGAACGTCGCCAGCAGGAGTTTGCGCAGCAATCTGCAACGCTCGAGCAGGCAAAGTCCGAGGCCGCAGCCTTGTGCGAACAGATCGAACAGGGGAGCCAGCAAGGCCCGGCGGATCGCCCCAGCGGCGAAGCCACGCTGCGCGCGTGGCAGGATGCGTTCAATGCTCTGGGCGAGCTGCCGCGCAACGACGCACGCAATCTGCGCGAGCGCTACCAGCGCGCGATATCCAAGTATGAATCGCAAATCGCCGGACTCGCGCAGCGCGATGCCGAAGCCGCCGAGACCCACGCCCTCACCGCCGCGCGGCACGTACGCGCCTACCAGCGTGCCGTCATCCAGGGCGATGCCGCCCGCGAAGATCTGAGAGCATCCGCCGAAGCCTTCATCGCCAGCGTCCGACGCTGGCCGAACAAAGGCATCCTGCAGGCGCTGCGGCAGTCGCTCAATCGTGCCGACTCACCGGAGTTCACCAAGCCCGATGACGCCACGCGCGAGCAGGCCCTGCGCTTGCTCTGCATCCGCGCCGAGATCCTGTGCGGCACCGCAACACCGCCGGAAGATGCCTCCCTGCGCCGCGATCAGGAAATGCAGTTGCTGCGCCAGGGCCTCGGCCAGGCGCGGCAAGCAGATGATCGCGTGTGGGAAGCCATGGCCATCGAATGGCTCGGCCTCAGTGCCGCAGAGACTGCGGTGCATGACGAACTGGAGCGGCGGTTCATGCGGTGCTTGAAGCGCCGCGAGCGGTAGAACTGCAGCGATCGTGGAACAGATTGGAAACGCCTTGTTCACTCCCACGCATTTTTTCCGAAACTCGCAAGTTGCCATTGCTACTGCAGAACTTACGGTTGCGATGTGCGTTTACCGTCAACCTTACCGTCGAAATGCGCCGCTTGGCGGCGTCGCAGACGGACAGAGCGCGAAAGACCGGAGTCATGCCACGGTTACTCCGAGATGCCATTCAGTTCAGAGCTGCTACTGCGCCCGCCCGCATCCAACTTGCTCAGTACGCCGCGCACGAGCAGATCGGTGATATCGCGCAGTCTCTTGGCAAGCACGGCATCGAGAGTGTGCTGTGCCGGATCCACAGCGCAATGCAGAGCGTCGAGAGACCCCGCAAGCCACTCGGTGACAGCCATCGAGCGCTTCTGTGTTCGCGCCAGAATGTCGTAGTAATCCTTGCGCCCGCGCTGGATCTGCGCGCGATGGATGAACGCACGGAAAAGACATCGAGGTGTTCACCCTCGATCTCGCTGGTCTTGACCACTTCGTCGGTGAGCGTTTCCAGGCTAGCCTGATCGCGCAGCGCCATTCCAACGTCTGCCAAGCGGCCCATCAACATCCCCTGAGCAGGCGGCTTGCCGCGGTCCAAGGACTGGCCAGCGAGGTCAGGTCAAAACGCCCATTCGGTCAGTCGCGGGACTGCCAGATGTACCTGCATGCACCGCCATTCATGCGGAGTTTAAAGGCCACATTCCCCGCAGGGGCAAGTTACTCGCCGCGCATGCGGACAGTACTTTCAAACGACCTACTCTGCACCTGCCCTGCCGGCTGCGGTTTCTCAGGCAGCAAGCGATCATCA
>ENA-ORBV01001937-ORBV01001937.1-microbial-mat-metagenome-genome-assembly--contig:-NODE-1937-length-44713-cov-10.836970_pt1 | contig 44713 bp, 46 predicted proteins | sample MGYA00237777_ERZ505514 | MGnify/ENA primary metagenome ERZ505514 (study PRJEB26160, sample SAMN06269048) | microbial mat metagenome | isolation source: Oligotrophic lake microbial mat | place... | reverse complement strand
GCCGAAGCGATCGCCCGTGAAGTTGGCATTAATCGAGTATTTGCCCAAGTGCGCCCCGATCAGAAGGTGGCAAAAATCAAGGAATTACAAGCTGAAAACAAGATCGTAGCGATGGTAGGTGATGGCATTAATGATGCTCCTGCTCTAGCTCAGTCGGATGTGGGTTTAGCGATTGGGACGGGAACTGATGTGGCGATCGCTGCTAGTGATATTACGCTGATATCGGGCGATTTACAGGGAATTGTCACGGCGATTCAACTTAGTCGAGCCACAATTAGTAATATCCAACAAAATCTCTTCTTTGCCTTTATCTACAATGTCGCGGGTATTCCCATTGCGGCAGGGATACTCTATCCCTTCTTTGGTTGGTTACTCAGTCCAATTATTGCGGGTGGTGCGATGGCATTTAGTTCTGTCTCAGTGGTGACAAATGCTTTGCGCTTAAGAGGTTTCCAACCTTCTACTGAAATTAAACAAAGTAAATAAAGAGAAAGAACTATGAAGAATTATCAAATTATCGGAGTCTTAGCAAGCTTAGGGATGTCTTTTACTGTGGCATCGGTTGCTATGGAAATGCCTGAAACTAACCCTAAAAGCAACTTCCAATCAAGTCAGATTCAACGTATTGAACAACCTATCCCTTTGAAAATTGGCGTGGCGGTTGGGGGATTGGTACTAATCGGCGCGCAACTCTGGTGGTTTCTCATGAGCAAGCCTAAATCTGGGCAAGCAGAGACAAATAATGGGGTTCAAGAGGTTAGCATTACTGTTGATGGTGGTTATATTCCTTCGCAGGTAACAGTTAAACGAGGTCAGCCAGTACGATTGAAGTTCCTCCGCCGCGATCCTAATAGCTGTTTAGATAAAGTTCTGTTTCCAGAGTTTCATATTGCTCAGGATTTAGTTCTGAATGAGACTACGCATGTGGAATTTACACCTCAGACTGTAGGGGATTATGAGTTTTCTTGTGGCATGGGGATGTTTCACGGTTCGATCGCGGTGGAAGAGTGAGCAGTAAAAAGTCAGAGGTATCTAAAAATCGTGAGGAATACTGCGACACCTCTGGTTTTGGTAACTTTTGGGATTAACTATGACGTTTTTGTTAATCCCAAAAGTCAATACACTCTATTTTTAGCTTGGTTCAGCTTTAAGGGAAGAACGTGTATCAACTGATAGAGATTTAGATTTTGGAATTAACCACCTGCCAAACTTCGCATAAAGGGCAGGAATTACCAGTAAGGTCAATGCCGTAGAAGTAAAAAGTCCGCCTAAAACCACGATCGCTAATGGTTAGAGAATTTCATTTCCTGCACCACTAGAAAGCACCAGAGGTAATGTTCCCAATGCAGAGGTAAGTGCGGTCATGAGAATAGAATCAATTCGTTCCAAGGAGCCTTTTACGATCGCTTCTTTTGGAGGTATACTCTGAGCGAATTTACTGTTATAGTTGTTAACCAATAACAAGCCATTACGAATGGCGACACCAAACAGGGTAATAAAACCAACTAGGGAAGCGATAGAAATCACGCCACCTGTAAGCACAATTGAAATAATACCTCCGACCAATGCTAGGGGAAGGTTGAGCATGATCGCAATCATAGCGGGAAATGATTTAACCGAGAAAAACATTAAAACCGTAATCACAATTGCCGCCAGAATACTATACACAAGCAAGTTATTAGTAGCCCGTTGTTCTGACTCAAATTGTCCGCCGTATTGAATGAAATAACCTGTAGGAAGTTTAATTTTCTGTTGAATCTGCGTCTGAATATCGCCGACTACGCTGCCTAAGTCTCGATTAGCCACATTGGCGGAAACCACGATCAGTCGTGACACATCTTCTCGATTTACGACATTGGCTCCCATGCCATATCCAACTTTAGCAACAGTACCTAGCGTGATAGTTTGCCCTGTGGGAGTGGAGATGGGAATGGCATCTAAACTATTCCGTGCTTTGTTAATTAAGGAGATGGAAATATCGATAAGTTGTTGGTTTTCTGGCACTTGGGATACTACTTGTCCATTTAATGCAGTTGATACCACTTCGGAAATTGCCTTCATGCTTAGACCATAATTTGCGGCGTTGGCGCGATCGTACTGAATTTGGACTTGACGAATGGGCAGTTGTGGCTCTAGTTGTAGGTCTACAATCCCATTGATCGGCTGAATTAAATCTCGTACTTGTTCGCCAATCTGCCGCAATTGGATTAGGTTGGCACCAAAGATTTTGATCGCGATCGCACTTCTTACGCCTAAGAGTACCTCATCCATGCGATGGGATATAAACCCGCCAATATTGGAAGCCACTCCCGTAAGTTTATTAAATTCTTGACGCAGTTTATTGATGCTGCCTGCACGATCTCGAATACCGCGTCATCTTTGAGGACATCTTGCAGAGCTATGCCTAGGCTGTTGACTTTGTGCTTTTTTCCAAAATAAAAGTTCATGCAGTTTTTGTGTCGCCATACTCGCTCGAAAATAAAGATTTCCGTTTTGAAAGTGTTGAGCGACCAAAAACTTCAGTCAGCCAGTCCTCAACATCTACAAAACTAGTAGTTTCAAGTGCATCTGCTTGGTGCAGTTGCTTGGACGGGTTCCCCGCCCGCACGAACTCCGCAATACTCATCAATCCGAAGCTTTAGTTCGGTTGGTTGCCAAGTTGGAGTCAGACTCACTTGATTTGGGTGAGAAGGGTAAGTCCGGTATTTTGAAATCGATGTCTAGCCGCTCTGAATTCTTGGCAGATCCTAACCATCGCTTGGTCATCCATTTCACTCCAAAACATTGTTCTTGGCTCAATCAAATTGAGATCTGGTTTAGTATTTTGGTGCGTAAACTGTTGCGGCGGGGCAACTTTATTAGTAAAGATGATCTTAAACGCCGTCCAGTACTAGTTGCTTGGTGGTCTGGAAATTTGGCGGAGGTTCCCATTCATCCCCCACCCTTAATTTTACCCCAAGGGGTAAAACCGCACTCCCTAAACGTCTGGTCATTTACTGACACAAACTACTTCATAAACTCAATGGCATGGAAGATTATGAACGCCTCAGGCACTGCAACAGCCAGTAGCAGTAACTTCTCGTCAGCAGTGTATAAAATATCGACAAACACTGCACCAGCCAGTAGCAGTAACTTCTCGTCAGCAGTTAATTTAGTATCGGTAAAGCGCACTCTAAAGCTATCAGCATCAGTGAATAGCTCTTTAGCAGCGGACAGTTTTTTGCTGAAACCCTTATTCTTTCGTTGGCTTTTAAAAACTCTCCGAAGTATTGCTTTAGAAAAACCTGACCATTTCTTCTCAATTATGGATACTTCCCTTTCTCCCTTTTTAATGGGAAATATCCAGAGTTTCCAAAGTGGTGAAGTCATAGTCATTATCACTCGTCCCCTAGTATCAAGAAATTCAAATTTCTTGTTGAACCACGCAAATCTTTGTTGCAAATGTCCCACAGGGCGATCGTCTGCCCCAAAAACATCAAGGCGCTGAAAGAACCAACGAAAAGGGTGATGGGCGCGAAAAACCTGTTGATTTTCTATATCAGTTCCGACAATATTAAAAACTCGCCAATGTCCTAACAACTGACGCATGATTACATCGGCAAAACCTAACTTGAGTTCAGCATAGTAACCAAACACCTGTCCATCATTGGTTAGAATTTGATAATGGTTGTAAGGTTCAAAGCCAAAAACTTTTTTGGCTATTTTGACAATTTTAAATTCTTGTCTAACGTAAATTGTCTTGGCTTGAGAAAGGGTTTGCAAGAAAATACTCATGAAATGTCACTCTTAACATGGCAAAAATGTGGCGAGAACGCTGGCTAAAGGGAAAAGAGAAAGAAATTACGGTCGCTTACAAGCGATTGTTTGGCGTGTGACTGGGGGCATACTCCCGCTTGGCATTCCCATACCCCTGTGGCGTTTGGGAATGGTACACGATTGATTGACTCCGCCGCCAGTTTCTTATCCGTGTCGAGGTATGGGCGCAGCGATCGCGAACAGCACAGCGATGGCCGCTAGCACCCCCCCGCCGATGAGAAAGCTGGCCCCGTACGACGACTGCGTAATGATGAACCCGGCGATGATTGGCCCACCCGCCTCACCGATGTCGCGGATGGTGCCTAGGACACCCAGCGCCGCGCCCATGTTCCCCTCCTTGGCCATGTCCGCTGCCAGTGCCGCCGTCGAGGGCGTTACCACCGCCATGCCGAACCCGTAGAGACCAGACAGGACGCACAGGAGTATGAACAGGTGCGTCTGCACCAGCAACGGCAGCACCACGGCGCAGAGCAACACACCGCACAGGATCGTCGGCTTGTGCCCTACTCGGTCGGACACCCTCCCTGCGAACGGCTTGGCGATCAGGGTCGTCACCAACTGCACGCCCAGCACCAGACCGATCTGCGCGTCGTTGTACCCTATGTCCTGTAGGTACAGAGGCAGGAAGCCGGACAGGATGCCGAAGCCGAAGTACACGGCCGCTTCCGTTGTGCTAGTCATCAGCAGCGCGCCATGACTGAGCACTTGGCTCATCCCGGCGACGAACTTGCTCACACGCGACGGTGCCCCCGGCTGTGGTGGCATCGGTGCCTTGTCGGGGACTTGAAAGACGACGAAGATCGGCAGCAGTCCAATTAGTCCGGCCAGGAAGTAGGTGATCGAGAACGTGCCCAACGTGAAGAGCACGAACCCACCCACCAGTGGGCCGATGGCTGCGCCGAGGTCGGACATGGTCTGGAACCAGCCGAGCCGCTCGCCGCGCTTCGTGCGGTACAGGTCAGCCACAGCCGCGGCCGCCACTGGGCTGAACACCGCCGTGGCGAAGCCATGGACAAAGCGCAGCAACAGGAGTTGACTCGGATCGGTGATCAGCATATAGAGGAATGGCGGGACAGCGAAGAAGAGCGTCGCCAGCAGCATGAGACGCTTGCGCCCCAACACATCGGAGAGCGCCCCCGCGGGCAGCTTGAAGCAGATACCAGTGATAGTCGAAGCCGCCACGATCAGACCAATCGCCTCCGGTGAGGCGTTGAGTTCGCGTGCGAACCGTGGCAGCACTGGGCTGCGCGCCATCTGGTAGCTCAGCCTGGACACCAGCCCCGCCGTCAACAGCAATAGGAATGGACTGATGCGCGTGTTCTTCATCACAAGTCTACAGTTCTGCTCGGGACAATGCCGATCAATGACCGTCATCCATTATTTTTATTAAGGATAGGCTGAAATAGCCCAACGCGCCAAAAATGTACAAGTACGTGTATGACGATGATTAGTGCAAAAGTGTATCACGACAGGCTTAAGACCACTAAATAGAGGCAATTTCAATAATCGATATTTCCAAGGGTCGTGAACCTTAAGTTTTATGTGGAAGTCAATCAACTCATACATTAAATCAATTCCATGTTTGCTTAAATTGAAGATGTAAAGCTATTGAAAGGAATTATTATGACAACAGAATTTCGTCCGACTGCCGATCAAATTCCCGCTCAAACGCTACCCTATCCTGCCAGCCAGGAAGACATGGTGCCACAGCCCGATAGCGATTTGTCAAACTACAAGCCTGCAAACAAGCTGCAAGGCAAAGTGGCGTTGATTACGGGTGGTGATTCGGGCATTGGTCGAGCGGTGGCGATCGCCTATGCCATGGAAGGTGCCGATGTCGCCATTCTCTACAACGTCCATGATGATGATGCCAAGGTTACTCAGTCCAAAGTGGAAGAAAAAGGGCGGCAGTGCCTCAGAATCAAAGCCGATGTCCGCGATTCGGATCAATGTAAACAGGCAGTCGCGCAAACTGTAGAGAAGTTTGGGCATCTAGACATTCTAGTCAACAACGCTGCTTATCAGATGGTGCAGTTTGAGCTTGAAGATGTCACCGATGAGCAATTCCGGCAGACGATGGAAACCAATGTTTTTGGCTACTTCTATATGTTGAAGGCTGCCTTGCCATATTTAAAAGAAGGCGATGCGATCATCAACACCAGCAGTATTCTCGGTCTCATTGGCAAAGAATTCTTGATTGACTATTCTACTAGCAAAGGGGCGATCAATGCCTTCACGAAAGCCCTAGCGCAAAACCTGGCAAAACGCAAAATTCGCGTCAATGCGGTGGCTCCCGGTCCGGTTTGGACACCTGGCATCGTGGGCACCATGACCGCTGAGCAAGTAGATAATTTCGACGTGGACAATGCCATGAAACGAGCGGGTCAACCCGAAGAACTTGCCCCCACCTATGTCTACTTTGCGTCTGAAGATAGCAGCTTTGTCACAGGTGCCATCCTGGAAGTGACAGGCGGTCAAGTTTCTAGCACCTAATGAAGATGCAAATTGCTGCTATTGCATCTGTTAACTTGACGATCGCCGATATGGAGCGATCGCTCAGCTTTTACATTGATGTTCTGGGCTGTAAGAAGATCTGCGATCGTGAAGTGGCAGGCGTGGAGTGCGATCGCCTGTATGGTTTACCCAACGTGCGCTTACGGGTGGTGCAATTGCAATTGGGCAAGGAAACGATCGAACTCATCGAATTTCTCACCCCGAAAGGGCGACCCATCCCCGCCGATTCGCGCAGTCACGATCGCTGGTTTCAACATCTCGCGATCGTCGTCAGCGATATGGCGAAGGCGTATCAACACTTACGCCAACATTGGGTACCCCAAACGTCACCGAATCCGCAAACGTTGCCCGCGTGGAATCCGGTGGCTGGAGATATTCAATCGTTCTATTTCAAAGATTTAGATGGTCACAACCTTGAATTAATTCAATTTCCACCGGATAAGGGTGATCCCAAATGGCAGCAGGCAACCGAAGCGCTCTTTTTGGGTATTGATCATACGGCGATCGTAGTGGCTGATACCGCTGCCAGTCGAGCCTTTTACTGCGATCAATTGGGTATGCAATTGCAGCAAGAAAGTCAAAATTCTGGCTTAGAGCAGGAACGTCTCAGCGGTGTTTCTGACGTGAATATACAAATCAGCAGTTTGAAAGCGCCATCAGGTCTGGGGCTTGAACTGTTGGCATATGTGGCTCCCAATGACGGACGATCGATGCCTGCTGATACTCAGCCCAATGATTTGTGGGTCTGCCAAACCACGATCGTGGTGCAAAAGACCACAACCGCAGCCCAGCAGCTAGCACTCCCATCTTCGATAACATCCTCAGTCATAATGTTTTCAGAACCCGTATTAGGCTTCAAGCAGGGCTTACTCATGCCAGATCCTGATGGTCATCTGCTTCGGATTGTTCTTGAGTAAGCTTGACACTCCCAGGGCTAAAGCCAGAAGGAATCTAGCTTAAGTGGTCTCGGTGAGCCAAGAATCCCCGTCGATTCATCGCGGGGAGTGTCACTTCATCGAATTGGGAATAGCAGAAGGATACACGCCATCAGCAATGAAAACAGGCTTCTGCCGATACTCCGCCTCTAGTTTCTTTTTCACATCCAGATCCCAGGTAAGGTCATAATCTCGCTCTAAATCAGCGACCACAAACGGACGAAGAACCCCTGTCACTGCGACCTTTTCACCATTCTTAATGGCTGGTTGAGTCATTCCTTTTGGGTTAGCACGAATCACTAGCAAATCATTCGCACCAAACAGTTTATCTTCATCCAATTTAAAGACACTGGCATTCTGCAAGTCTGTCACTTCACCTGTAACGGCTAAGGCTTTCCCATAGTATTGATTGGGATCTTGAGTAATTTCGCCTGGTTTGGGTGCCAGCGCGATCGATTGAGCAATAATCGCGGGTTTATTTTCATACTCACGGTAGGCATCTGGCTGTAAGCCCAATTTATAATCTCGCTCAATATCTGAGAAAACAAACTTGCGCGCTTCGCCAGTCACCTGCACTTCTAGCCCTGCATCCGTTGGTAACACGAATGGCTTGCCAGAAGCATTGAGAACTAAAATCGATTCACTGCCAAAAAATTGCTCATCACTCACTGTGAAGGAGCCGGGTCCAAATTTTTGAATCGGCTCACTGCGGATTGTGACAGTCTGACCCAGGTAGCGATCAGTATTGTTAGCAACTTCTTTTGTTGTCACATTGTTGGCATCAACTGAACTCTTTACTTGTGGTTGATTGGTATCACAAGCTGAAAGTAAAACCGTAACGCAGACGATCGCGATCGTCCCTTGAATAACTCCTCGCATTTTCGTAGTTAGATTTAGCATCGTTTGACTTCTATGTTGAATCACAGTAAATTCTCCTTGATGACTTGATTGGGTTTGGGGAGATATGAGCCTCAGTTAAACTCGATGGGTAGATCTAATGGAGCAATTGCATCATTTGAGATTCATTAAAAAGTTTTGCCTTGAGGCTATGCACCACCCAAGGATAAGTAGGGCAAAAAACGGGTAGAAATCTGGTAAGTTGACTTCTATAATCAGCTTCTGTTTTAGTTTCCGACTCATGATAGAAAGTACTCTCTGCCATTACTCCTATCGAAAGGCTGAGTTTTCTGGATAAGAAGTATCGAGTAACCACAGACCACATAAGGATACAGGTAGGGCACCTCAAAGCTTGCTTCCCGTAGGGTACTTGAAACCTCTGTCTACTCAAAAAAAACAAAATCTGGCTGTGGACCGCGGTTGACCCCTTCAAGCAGAGGATCTTAGGCTGGGTGGTGGGAGACCACAGCGCCAAGACCTTTGCTCCTTTGTGGGCGATCGCTTGCGCTAACTTGTCAGTTCGTAGAGACTTGGCACTGTCATTTCTACGTCATCGACGGTTGGTCTGTCTATCCCTGCTTTATTCCCGATGGCGGACAGATTCTCAGCAAGACCTATACGACGCGAAACGAAGGGTTGGTGGATTGACGGGAGAGCGATCGCAATGGCGAAAGCAGCGAGATTACCAGTGTCAGGCAACTGCTGCAACAACTCGATGTCAAAGGAGTGTGGGTGACACTCAATGCTCTACACACCCAAAAAAACAGTCTCTGAGATTGTCAGCAGCGGCAACCACTACTGCATTGGACTCAAAGCTAATCAACCCAAACTATTGAAACAGGCGCAGCAGTGCGCTTAAACTCAAGAGCCATTGAGTGACTATCAAGCGCTTGATAGATCGCATGGTCGAGTGGTCGAACATCGGGTGCGCGTGTTTGCGGCTCCACCACAGCTAGCGAAAGATTGGGCAGGTTTAGCGGCATTCGTTGCCGTGGAGCGTTCAGGTACACGCCAGGGGCAGCCTTTTCAACGACAATCTTGGTTTATCATCAGCCAGGTGATTGAGGCTCAACCCCTGGCAACGATGATTCAGAGCAAATCGGGGCACGACGGAAAATAAGCTGCATTGGGTCAAAGATGTGGTGCAAGCAGAAGATGCTTCGTTGATTCAATCCCCGAACCCTGCCACTGTGATGGCTTTATTGCGTTCTTGGGCAATCTCGTTGTTTCGTAAAGCTGGGCATTCTTCTATCACAAAAGCCATGCGCCTATTCAAACATGACCTGCCAACACTTATTTCCTTTGTCTAGAGAATCAGCCCTACCTAGAGCGGGAGAGGGACTTTGACTTATTTTTGCTCCCCTTCTCCCAAGTCGGGAGTAGACCGTAGGGTGTGCGAAGCTGGGGCTGGGGGATGTAGCTCGCTTCCCGCAGGGTGGGCTGACTTTAGCTGCACATCAGGTAAAACAGTCTTCTATGGATGATTGATATCACTGATGTTCGAGAAATAATCGACCACGTTATCATCGTGTGCCTTGCCGTTTGTGAGATCTAAACTTGCCGATCATCGCCCCTTGATCATGAGCAGTGCGGCACCATCGGGCGTGATCACTTCACCAACTGCAACAAAGCCAACTCGTCGATAGCAGCGGATGGCGCGATCGTTGTCAGGTGAGGGATCAGTCTGCACCTTAGTAACCGCCGGATCTTGAAAGAGCCGATTTGCAAAAGCACTAATCATCGCACTGCCTAAACCTCGACCAAGTTGCTCCGAGTTGGCTAAAAACTGGTCAATTCCTCTCGCTCCTGGATCGGTTTCCTGCTCCCACCACCCATCACCAGAACCCATGACTACATAGGACTGAATAAACCCAATTGGTTCATTTTCAAGTAAGGCGACGTAGGCTCGTGTGGTCGATTCGCCTGTAATAGACGGCAGGTAGTCGCGCTCCACCTCAGCGTAGGTTGTGGGACTGTCCCACCATTCCCCGACGTGCGGGCGATGCAGCCACTCATGCAGCATCACGAGGTCAGAAGCAGCTAACGGCTTAAAAGAAATCGTTTCAGCAGTGTGGTTCATGGACAGATTGCATCGTGATGTAGGGCTGCCCTAATTTAACTTGGGATGAATTGACCTGAGCAGCAATGGTTTGGCGAACGTTCAATCAACCCGTCTTTACCTCAAACAGATTAGAATTTAACTAGAAAGACTCTTCAAAAAACGTTACGGTGACAGCTTTGAACTTCTCCGCAGATTCATCTCAAATTGCTTTATCACCCTTTCAGTTTGATGCAATTGAGGCGGCTTTAGCAGATTTGAAATCCGGTCGCGCGATCGTGGTGGTGGATGACGAAAATCGAGAAAACGAGGGCGATATCATCTGTGCGGCGCAGTTTGCCACGCCCGACCTGATCAACTTCATGGCAGTGTATGCACGGGGTTTGATTTGCCTCTCCATGACTGCCGATCGCTTAGATGAGCTAGACCTGCCGCTGATGGTGTCTAAAAACACCGATAGCAACCAAACTGCTTTTACAGTCAGCATTGATGCTGCGCCTAACGTCGGGGTGACCACGGGCATTTCTGCCGAAGATCGCGCCCGAACGATTCAAATTGCGATTAATCCCAGCACTCGCCCGGATGATTTGCGCCGTCCGGGTCATGTGTTTCCGCTGCGAGCGCGAGAAGGCGGTGTACTGAAACGGGCAGGACATACCGAAGCAGCGGTAGATTTGGCACGGATGGCAGGACTATATCCAGCGGGTGTGATCTGCGAAATTCAAAACCCCGATGGTTCTATGGCGCGGCTGCCGGAGTTGGTTGAGTATGGCAAACTGCACACCCTTAAAATTATTAGCATTGCCGACTTGATTAGCTATCGGCTAGCCCATGAGCGGCTGGTTTCGCGGGAGGCGATCGCCGATTTGCCGTCAGAGTTTGGGCAGTTCAAAATCTACGCCTACCGCCACACGCTAGATAATTCAGAACATGTGGCGATCGTCAAAGGCGATCCTGCCGACTTTGCTCATCAGCCTGTATTGGTGCGAATGCACTCCGAATGCCTCACCGGCGATGCCCTCGGCTCCCTGCGCTGCGATTGTCGGATGCAGCTTCAAGCGGCGTTGAAAATGATTGAAAGTGCCGGACAGGGAGTGGTCGTCTACCTGCGACAAGAAGGGCGCGGCATTGGCTTGGTCAATAAGCTCAAAGCTTACTCGCTGCAAGACATGGGACTAGATACCGTGGAAGCCAACGAGCATTTGGGCTTTCCCGCCGATTTGCGAAACTATGGTATGGGTGCCCAAATGCTGGCTGATTTAGGCGTGTGTCAGATGCGCCTGATTACCAACAATCCGCGCAAAATTGCGGGATTGAAAGGCTACGGCTTAGAGGTGGTCGATCGCGTTCCGTTAATCGTCGAAGCGACCGCCTATAACTCTGCTTACCTGGCAACGAAAGCAGAAAAGCTAGGACATTGGATGTTGCAGACTTACCTGGTGACGATCGCCCTGCAATGGCAAGACGACTCTCAGTCAATCACCGATTGGTACGAGCGGTTAGAAAGCTTGCGCCGATTGGTGAAGCCCTACGATTTCCAACTGCAAGAAGAAGTGCGCCCGATGGCGATCGCGCTGTTTGGCGACACCTCACGCATTGTGCATCTCGGATTTGAACAACCGCTGCTCGGCAACCCCGATTGGTATCAACAGCCCGATCATCCCTATGTGGAAGCGATCGCCAAAATCCTAGATGCCATCGCCGCTCAGCCAACCCTCAAACAGCTTGAGTTTTTGGTGGCTCACGGCGGCGATCCGCTGACCGGGCTGCAAATTCAACTCGATCGCCATACCTATCCGCTCAGCTTTGCTCCTTCAGCCGTGTGCCACCATCTGCAAACCCAAATCATCTACAGCTTTCAGCACAATCCCGTTAAGCCATAGCAATTCGTCGCCCTTGCCACTCGCCATTCCTAGATCAGTCCTTTCTCTTTCAGCCACTCTCGATTAAACAACTTGGATTGATAGCGACTGCCGCCATCGCAAAGGATCGTGACGATGGTGTGTCCGGCACCAAGTTTCTGGGCAAGAGCAACCGCAGCACCCACATTAATGCCGACAGAACCCCCCATGAATAAACCATCTTTTTCGAGCAGTTGATAGACGACTCGAATCGCTTCGCGATCGCCCACTTGAATCGCATCATCAGCGGGTGCGCCTTCCATATTGGCAGTGACGCGACCGTTGCCAATGCCTTCAGTGATTGAGTTTCCTTCCGGCTTCACTTCCCCGGTTTTGATATAGCTATACAATCCGCTGCCCATGGGATCGGCAACGACGCAGTGAATCGCAGGATTCTTTTCCTTAAGAAACAGCGCAACCCCAGCGTAGGTGCCGCCTGTGCCCGTTGCTGCGACCCAGCCGTCTACTTTGCCATCGGTTTGCGCCCAAATTTCAGGGGCGGTGGTTTCGTAGTGGGCACGACGATTTGCCAGATTATCAAACTGGTTCGCCCAAATCGCGTTCTCTAGCTCACTCGCAATTTTGCCAGAGAGCCGAACGTAGTTATTCGGATCTTTGTAGGGTACGGCAGGCACAGTGCGGACTTCAGCCCCCAACGTTCTCAACAGGTCGATTTTTTCCTGGGATTGGGTTTCAGGAATGATGATCAAACACTTGTAGCCTTTGGCATTGCAGATATGCGCTAAACCAATACCTGTATTGCCTGCGGTGCCTTCCACAACAGTACCGCCGGGTTTCAGCAATCCTCGCTCTTCGGCATCTTTGATGATGTACAACGCTGCTCGATCTTTGACAGATCCGCCAGGATTCAAAAATTCCGCTTTACCCAAAATCTCGCAGCCCGTTTGATCACTAAAGCTGTTGAGCCGAATTAAGGGAGTATTGCCAATAGAGCCAACGAATCCGCTTTTGATATCCATACTGAGGTGTCCTGCCGTATTTCCTTTCTACGATTTTGGCGTATTGCGATCGCATAATTGACCCCAATCTACAATTTGAGCCAGCCAAAATCATCAATATTCGTGGTTAAGCTGATCTACGCTCCTGCATCGTGATTTAGAACTTGGGCTGCGATCGCCAAGGCGCTGACTCCGATTAGCGCTCCTGCTACCGTTCCCCATTTCAACACCGGGTTTCTGTCGATCCAATCGGTCACGCTGGGGATGACCAAATGCCCAAAGTCGCCTTCAACCCGGTTATCGTCTGATACAGGTTCGTAGAGGTTATTCGGGTCGTTTTCAGACTTGATTTCGGTGGTTTTCTGCAATGGGAAGGCAACCAGCGATAGCGCGAGATCCACCAGTCCAGGGGAAAGCCGCTGCAACACATCTAGCACTCTGCCCACATCGCCCACAATGAAATCTCGAACTGGATGTTCTGCCGTATAAAGAATGGCATCTGCAACCAGACTCGGTTGATAGTAAGGAGGAATTCCGGTTGGCTTCACACCAAGCTTCGTCCGCCCGTTATTGTAAAACGGGGTGTTGATCACCGACGGCTTAATGCTAGTAATGCTGATCGGCACGCCCTCATGTTGCAGTTCGACTCGCAGCGATTCAAGAAAACCTTCTAGCCCATGTTTAGAGGTTGAGTAGGCACTTTGAAACGGCAGAGCGCGACGACCTTCCATGGAGGAAATAGAAATAAAAGCGCCTTGCCCTGTTTGCCGTAAATAGGGCAGTGCTGCCATCGCGCCATACACTTGTCCCATCAAGTTAACGTCTATGACTCGCTTAAATTCCTCGGCTGTGATTTGCTCAAATGTGCCAAAAACGGCTGTCGCCGATGCGTGAACCCAGGTATCTAAACGACCATAAGTGGCAATGGTTTTGTCAGCGATCGCTTTTACTTGCTCCAAATCGGCAACATCAGCGATCACAGCAGTTGCCTCGCCACCCGCTTGCCGAATCTCGTCTACTAAGGAATCTAATCCCGGTTGACTGCGGGCAGAAACCACCACGCTAGCACCACGTTTTGCAAACTGGAGTGCCGCCTCACGTCCGATCCCGCTGGAAGCCCCAATGACTGCGACAACTTGTTGAGAAATTGGCTTTAACTGCATTTGGATAGCTCTCTAAATAGTGCAATACGGAATAATCAATAGAGCTTTTACCACTCTCTATTTAGAACCGTAACGACTATTATTTTGCTCAACATCTATCGCAGGAGTAAGCTTAACTTTAACTTTTGCAGCTATGAGCGATCGCGGCTAATAAGTTAGAGTTTGATCCCCTAAGTGAACGGTTGCGGTAAATGGAGCATTGCGATCGCCTGCACAAAACTGAAAAAATCAGCGATCGAAGCATAAGATCAAAACACGACTATTCATAAAATGGATATGCTAAAAACACTTTGGGCGACGGTTCGACAAGGAAAAATTGAACTGCTGGAATCAGCGGAGCTACCACAAGGGACAAAAGTGCTGGTGACGCTGCTCTCTGATAATGAAACTGAGTTTTGGCTGCAAGCAAGTCAACCATCATCAGACGCAGTGTGGAATAACAATGAGGATGATGTCTATGCTCAGCTACTCTAAGCATGACGTTATTCTGGTTCGCTATCCCTTTTCAGACTTGTTAAATTCCAAGGTCAAACCTGCGATCGTGGTGAGTGCAGCGCACGTTTCCCAAGATATTCTGATCACGCCTTTGACGAGCAAAACGGGAGCGTTGCTTGAGGGAGAATTTGTAGCGATGCCACCTGCTGCAAACGGCGACCCAGCTTAGTAACTCTAATGTAGTGAATGATGGATGCGATCGCAATCAACCCAGTTCAAAAAGATACTGTGGACTACACTCCTCAGCTAAAGCGGTTAATGCAACAGGTGGGGTTGGTTAGCTTCAAAGAATTGAGTGAGGCGGCGACGGTTTCGGAAAAGCAAATTCGTAGGTTGCGGCAAGGGCGCGTCGGTCAGATGCAGGTTGCCACTGTGCAAAAACTGTCTGAGGCATTGCAGGTTTCTCTTTTAGAATTAATCTCTACTTTTTCAGACATTACTCTTGGCTCCGAACCTTCTGCTCTTAGTGCTGTTGCTGATTTACAGCAGGAGTACGATCGCCTGCAACGTCAGTTTGATCAGCAAAAAGAAGTGTTGCAGCAAGAATTTCAGCAGTCTAGCTGGCAGATATTGGAATCGCTGCTGTTGCAGTTGCCCACTGCGGCTTATGCGGCTCAGCAAAATCCTCAATTTCCAGCGGTGAAGCTGTTGCCTTTGCTGCGCCCGATTGATGCCTTGTTGCAGCAGTGGGGCATTGAAGCGATCGCCCAAGTTGGGGCAGAAATTCCTTACGATCCGCAGCAGCATCAACTGATGGAAGGAAAGGCGGCAGTAGGCGATCGTGTGCGGGTGCGGTATGTTGGCTATCGGCAGGGAGACAAGCTGCTCCATCGAGCAAAAGTCAGCTTGACTGTATAATCAGCTAATCGCTATTTAAGTTGCGACTCTAAAATAATCAAAAAACCCCCAGACCTAAATGCCTAGGGGTTAAATTAATTGCTCACTCAAAAACTATGCTTCGTAGGGAGCGACACCGCTGAATTTCAGCTTGGCTGGATCAGGGTTACTGCCGATGTTGCGATCGACTTTGCCGTTATAAGCACGACCAGGATTCACCTTTTCAGGGAAAACGCCATCAGCAGGGTGCAAGTATTGCACTTCTCCGTTGGGGAAAATGCGATAGACCTTGTAGTCCATGATTTTCATTTTCCGCAATTGCTGACCGCCTAGTGCGAGACATTGCTCTTTACGAGCTAAGTACAAAAGGTTCTCGCCTTCTCGCATAACGGCTGCGCCGCCAGTCGGCATTTCAAAAACCTGCTCGATAGGGCTTGTCCAAGTGATTGCGTATTTTTCTTCAACGAGGGCTTTCGTCAGTAGTCCACCAGTGCTACCGCCAAAAATGGGAGGTTGTCCAGTAAGAGTGTCTGCCATTGGATTATTTCTCTCAATGTTTTACGGGAATCCTATCACTGAGCCTGCCCCCTTCTATGGACTTTTGAGGGAACTGTAACAGTTCTTTAGCTATCAGCCATTAACCTTATTGTTTAGGGCGATTTTATATTACAACTGTGTTGCAATGCAGAATCCAGTGCTGATGGACTGTTTTTAATGCTTACCATATGATGCGGTCGTGGCGATCGCGCAATAATCAGGGCAGGCGATCGCATCCTCCGAGAGTGCCGTCACCGGATGCATCGTGTATTTCAAACAGTATTGCCGAGTGAAATATTGACATTGGCTGAGATGTGCCCCCACAACCGAAAATAGCCTCTACTCAACATTATTTTTGAGTAGAGGCTACTTACCGCACTAGAGCGTCAATATATCCTGTTAAGCCTATTTTAAGATGCTTGCCTTTTTTGAATTAACTCCAGCACTGCTTGTTGCATTTCTTCGGGAGACATCGAAGCAGGATGTTTGAAAACGCTGGGTCTAGATTCAATCCGATCTGCTAACGCATGGAAGGCTTCTTTGTCTTCTCGATGTTCCAGCACATAAGCTCTTAGTTGTGCCTGACTCATTGTAGTAAAATTTGGTTTAGCCATTACTACTCCCAGTTTCCATCGCGATTAACAACAACTTCAAGATCATTACCTGCCAGAATAAATAATTTTCCGGTACGCTCATCTAAGCGAACAATCTGAACTGAAATATAAGCGTTGGTCGAAAACTGACAGATATACGCATCGTAGCTCCTGTTCTACAGTTGGAAGAATAGATATTCCTTCACTCACTAAGGCTAAAGTTCCTAATCTCAATCATGGAGACTTTTTTAGCTATTTTTTGGATCAAATCTTTGAAGCGCTGAAGGTGTCGCATTGTTTGAGGCTACCCGATTGAACGCCACGCTTAAACCAGCGCACTCGTTGAGCAGAACTGCCGTGGGTAAAGGAATCGGGCACCACATACCCCTTTGCTTGGGTCTGTAAGCGATCGTCCCCAATTTGGCTAGCCGCATTTAAGGCTTCTTCAATATCGCCGGGTTCCAAAATTTGTTTTGTTTGATTGGCTTGGTTTGCCCACACCCCTGCAAAACAATCTGCCTGAAGCTCAACTCGCACCGAAAGCTGGTTGGCTTCGGTTTTGCTGACTTGCCGCTGGAGTTGATTGACTTTGAGCAGAATGCCAAGCTGATTTTGCACATGATGCCCCACTTCATGGGCAATCACATAGGCTTGGGCAAAGTCGCCGGGTGATTGAAGCTGGGTTTTCATATCGCGAAAGAAGCTGGTGTCAAGATACACTTTGCGATCGCTTGGGCAATAGAACGGACCCGTAGAAGACTGCGCCACCCCACAAGCAGATTGCACCGCGCCCGAAAACAGCACCAGTTTTGGCTCCTGATAGGTTCTGCCTAATGCCTGAAACTGCTTATTCCATACATCTTCTGTTTGGGCAAGCACCGCAGCCACAAACTTAGTTTCTTGGGTCGGCGCTGGAGCTTTGTTACCCTGAGGCGCATTAGAGACGGGTGGATTGTTGGTAGCCTGATCCAAAATGATGCTTGGATCACCGCCCAGCAATGTCACCACAATGGCAAGAATAATTGTTCCAATGCCGCCACCCGCAACGGCTTTGCCTACCCCACCTCCGCGCTGATCTTCCACATTGTCGCTTTGCCGACCCATTTGCCACTTCATCGCCAATCCCTGAGTAAAAGCTGATTTGTTAAAGATACCCACTGGCTCAATGCCAGTGCATCCCCACAAGGTAAGAGTTGACTAGAGAAAATTGCTGTTTGCTGAGACACTTTTTTTTAGCTAAACTGCCCAGCTATGTTTAACCCTGTTACGCTCCGGCATCAAGCGCTATGATGCTCGGATCAAAATACGGAGGGAAACCCCATGTCTAATGTGATTGTTCAGCTTTTGGTGATTGGGTTGGTGGCGGGGGTTGCAGGCGGGATGTTTGGCATTGGCGGCGGGGCGATCATGGTTCCAGCGATGGTGTTGCTGCTGGGAATGGATCAAAAGTTTGCAACAGGCACATCGGTTGCTGCCCAAATTTTGCCGATTGGATTGTTTGCCGCGATCGTCTATCAGCGCAACGGCAATTTGAATCCTTGGCACGCGTTGTATATTGCGATCGGGCTGTTAATTGGTAACTTGTTTGGGGCGTTAATTGCCAATCAGCCTTATATCAGCAGCGAAGTAATGAAAAAGCTGTACGGCGTGTTTCTGTTTGTGATTGGCGGACGTTATTTATTCTTTAGATGAGCCGTCCCCGATAATTTGGGTCTGATATTCTCGTTCACTCATTAGGTCTTGAGTCGTTTCAACGCGATCGAGAAAAATAATCCCATCTAAATGGTCAAGTTCGTGTTGAAAAATGCGGGCGACAAAATCCGTGAGAGTCTGCTGATAGAGTTTGCCATCTCGCCCAGTGTATTCCACCTGAATGGTGGTGTAGCGAGGCACCAAGCCCCGAATACCAGGAACGCTAAGACAACCCTCCCAGCCTTTTTCGGATTCAACAGAGTGAGCGATAATACGCGGGTTCAGCATCGGCGTAGGCTCCATTTCTGGCGCGTTAGGGTAGCGGGGATTGGGGTGAGAAGCCACAATGAACAATCGCACCGACTCGCCCACCTGCGGCGCAGCGATCCCCACGCCGTTGGTCTGCTGCACCGTCAAGAGCAACTGATCAATCAGGGTTTGAATCTGCGAATCGAGCAAGGGTGACGTTGGCAAATCACTGTTGATAGAAACCGCCTCCGCCTCCCGTCGCAAGATTGGATTTCCCAATTCAATCACCGTCAACGGTTCAATCGTCTCCATTTCCGTTTCCCTCTTCCCTTTTCTCTCTTTCCTCTTCCCTACTCTCCCACTTGTGCAGTTTGAGTGGGGAAGGTGCCCAAACGGACTGCTAGGTTGAGCGATCGCCCACTGCGTTTTACTTCTACCTGTAGGGTTCCGCCGACTGCATTTTTCTCAACTGCTTGCTGCACTTGATCAGAAGTCGCGATCGCGGCACCATTAATCTTCTGGATGATGTCTCCTAGTTGCAGCCCACTTTTGGCGGCGGGTGAGTTTCGCATGATGCCGACTACGACAACGCCGCGATCATCGGAGATTTTCAGATTCGTTTCGGGGTCGCTGTTAATTTGTTGCCGCAGAGCAGGAGTCAGGGTTGCCATGCGAATTCCTAAATAGGCATGATCCACTTTACCTTTGGCGATCAGTTGCTCGGCAATTTTTTGAGCCGTGTTGATCGGAATGGCAAAGCCCAAACCTTGGGCACCGCCGATGATAGCCGTATTCACCCCAATCACTTCGCCGCGCTGGTTAAGCAGTGGACCGCCAGAGTTGCCTGGGTTAATTGCCGCATCGGTTTGAATGAAGTTGACGCGCTTATCGGGAACCCGCACTTCGGAACTACTGCGTCCGGTGGCGCTGATGATGCCCACGGTCACGGTGTTATCCAACCCCAGCGGATTGCCGATCGCGATCGCCCACTCACCCGGTCTCAGCCGTTCTGAATTTCCCAAGGTCACGGTTGGCAGGTTGGTCGCCTCCACTTTTATCACCGCTACATCGGTCAACGAATCCGCGCCCAATACTCGCCCTTTCAACTCCCGTCCATCTTTCATCGTCACGGTCACCATGTCGGCACCGCTAACCACATGGGCATTGGTCACAATCAGTCCATTGGAACGAATAATGAAACCCGATCCTTGACCCCGCTCTACCCGATTTGAGGGAGCCGAGGGCATTTGCGACCCAAAAAATTGGCGAAAAGCCGGGTCGTTAAAGATTGCAGGTGTGCGCCCTTTCACCGTTCGAGATGAATCGATCCGCACGACTGCGGGACCAACGCGATCGACTGCGTTTACGATAAAGTTGGGATCACTGCCTGCAAGAATGCCACTACTACGGCTGGGCGCTTGGGCGATTTCCACAGGGTTCGCCTGACGAACTGCCGCCGCCGGAGCTACGACAGATTGCTGTGCCACTGCACTGGAGGAAACCCAGCGATCTCCCGTCAATGCCATCCCTACCCCAAACAGCGGCAGCGTTAGATAAACAGCGGACTTTTTCCATGGAAATCTTTGAGATTCAGGCTGGTTAGGTGAAGTGTTCATCAGAGTCCTATTTTGGATTGAATTTTATAGCGGTTAATTCAAACTGTAGCGAAGGGAGATGACGTTTGGACAACAATTTCGTTACAGAAAAGTGATGACAGTGCCATCTGTTATTCAGACGTAGGACTGCGCTTTTTGCTCCTCACATCGGCTTAATTCAAGCTTTCCTATCTGTCATTTTAAGTTCATCTCTGAAACACGACATTGACATATCGCTTTGCGAATATAAGACCACAGGTGAATGAACTGCGGTAGACATCAACCACCATTTCGAGATCAAGAGATTGGTTGCGTTGGCTAGGTTAAATCCTTTTCAGAAAGGGTGCCTTGGATTTGATGTCTACCTTTTTATTTGGGCAGTAGCAAAGTTTTAAGTTTTAATCTCGTCGTCTTAAACGAAGCGGTGGGTGAATTCGCAGGTTAGGTCGATGCGCCCTTTACGCAGCATGGCAGGGTCGAGGCGTTCAGTAGTGTTGCAGGTCATCAGAATCACGAGTTTTTGATCGGATTGCATTCCCATTTCGTCGATGACGCTGCGGTAGAGAGTGCCATCAAGCAAGCTGAGGATATGTTCGGTTTTGTTGCTATACTGCGCCACTTCCATAGAGCGATCTTGGGCGAGATTATCGGCTTCGTTGATGATCAGGCAAATGCGCTCTAGGTAGGGCGGCGGGGCGAAGTTTTGCACGGCATCGTGATCCAAAATAAAGGTGACGTAGCCGAGGGACACCAAAATTTCTTTGGCGATCGCCTGAGTCCACACGGTTTTACCCGTGCCCGGTTCACCGCTCACCAGCACAGCCAATTGATCTTGATCCAAAATTGCTTGCTGCACCACATCGGTAAAGTCTTGAATATCTTGGGGAAAGCTACGGAGCGAGAACTGGGATTGGATCTGTCCCACGCGGCTCTGATACCCGCTGAGCATGACTGCCAGCCCGTGCGTTACTTTGCGAACTAGGGGTCTAAGATCGCGCGCTAGCAGAGTCAGTCGGCGTTCTTTACCCACATTGTCAATTTGCAGCCACATTTCCGGGTCTTCCCAGTAGCCATAGGCAGTGTTGATCACATCCAGCCGTTCCCAATTGGCAAATTGCTCAATCGGAAAATAGAAAAAGCGATCGAGATAGTGCTGAGTAACGAGGGTGGGTCGTCCTAAAAACTTAAGAATCTTGAGAATGATGATTTCTCGCAGCCGACTAAAGACATGATCGATCGCGATTTCATCCCGGCTAATCATCGGTTTGATCGGTGTTTCCACACTTAACATATCGGTAAAACGATGGTCGGGGTAAGGCGGATCAGGAGTGATGTAGTTCCAAAAATCATCTACGTGATATCGTGCCTCTGCGGAGAATAAATTCATCATATTTGCCCACCAGGCAAACTCATTGCGTCCGGCAATGTTTGCCAAGTTGCTGTTGAGACTAAACCATTTGTGGGCAAGTTCAGGCGTGTCTCGCAGTACCAAATCCGCCAAAAATTTAGGGTCGATCTGTCGATAATAAGGTCGCCATCCTGCGCTTAAAAGCCCCTGCGCTTGCGGCTGTTTGGAATTGTAGGAATCAAAATGATCGAAATAGGTCATAGGAATGGGGGTGAAGCATGGGGAAATGCAGCGGCAGAAGCGATCGCCAGAACACAAACATTCACCCATGATAACGAGTGAATCTAGAAACCGCTCGGTGTTGTACTACATTTGTAGCATAACAAGAATATCTGCATTGACAAGCTGAGTGAGTCAGTGATCGCAGTGAAGATAAAACCATCTTTGGGGAGCGTTGCTCAAACGGCAGAAAAAGCTAAGCTTGCACTGAATGAAATATTATAAAAAGCTAATCATCTGAATAATGCGATCGCGAAAAACGTTCAAGACATGATTACTACTTCTGTTCAAATGTGGATAGCAGAACATCCGATTGTGGCTTGGGTGGTGGCTCATCCCCTGTGGGCGATCGCAGTGATTTTACTGGTACTCTTATCCGCTTGGGGGTTGTTAGGAGCTATTGCCCGATTCATTCAGCAAGCATGGCTATTCATCTTACAAGCACCCCTCAAGTTGATTTACTGGCTGTTTGGACGCACATTCAAATTGTTTAATCAAGCAAACGCATTTCAATTTACTCAATTAGATCAACCAGATGCTCAAAAGCGTTTGCCCGAAATTCTTGATCGCCTAGAAATTTTACGCAAAGAACAAGAAATCTTGATCCAAGAAATGCGATCGCTCCTGGAATCCAAAATCTGAACAGTTCGGTTTAACTCCTCGCCCTAAACCCCATTTACCCCCTCTTCAACAACGGTGCTGCCTGCAACAAGGTTTGAGTATAGAGATGCTGCGGGTTGGAGAAAATGTCGTGGGTTTGCCCCAGTTCAACGATTTTTCCAGCTTGCATCACGGCAATGCGATCGCAAAAATAGCGCGCCACCCAAAGATCGTGCGTAATAAATAGATAGGTCAGGTGAAAATCTTGTTTCAATTCCTGCATCAAATCCAACACCTGCGCTTGCACCGTGGCATCTAGCATACTCACAGGTTCATCGCAAATCACAAGTTGGGGGCGGGTGATTAAGGCACGGGCGATCGCCACTCGCTGCTGTTGCCCACCCGAAAGCTCCGATGGATAGCAGGAGTAGTAGGCTGCGGCGGGAGTTAAGCGAACTCGTTCTAGCATCTCTAGCACCGTTTTTTTGGCAGCGATCGGGCTGGCTAATTGGTGAATCAATAGCGGGTCAGCAATGCTTTGCCCCACCGTCATCCTCGGATTGAGACATGCTCGCGGATCTTGAAAGATCATTTGCATCTGTCGTCGCTGTCGCTGCATGGCTGCACGAGCTAAGTCTGGCAGGTTGCGTCCCAAAAACTCAACCCGTCCAGAAGTCGGGCGCACAAGCTGCAAAATAGTGCGTGACAGAGTACTTTTGCCACAGCCCGATTCTCCCACTAATCCCAAAGTTTCGCCCGGATAAATCTCCAGCGTGATGTCGTCCACTGCTTTCAAAGTTTGTCCTTTGCCAGAAACTAATCGAGCGATCAGGTTGGATTCTAAACTGTAGTGTTTTGTGAGATTTTGAAGTCGCAGAAGCGGTGTGGCAAGGGTCGAAGTCTGGGGGGCTGGGGTTGGGGTTTGGGAAGCATCGATCGCTTGCACATGGAGAGCAGCCTGCAACAGCGATCGCGTGTAATCATGCTGCGGATGGGTGAGGACTGACTGAGTGTCGCCTGTTTCCACAAATTTGCCGGTGTGCATCACGGCAATGCGATCGCAATACTCCCCCACCAGCGCCAAATCGTGAGAAATCAGCAGCAGCGCCATATCTCGCTCACTGCACAGGCGCGTTAATTCCTGCAAGATTTGGGCAGATATCGTCACATCCAAGCTGGTGGTGGGTTCATCTGCCACAATCAGCTTGGGATTCAGCAGCAACGCCAGGGCGATCGCCACCCGCTGCCGCATCCCGCCGCTAAACTCATGGGGATACTGTGCCCAGCGATTCGCAGGGATTTTCACCGCTTCTAGAACGGCGATCGCCCGATCTTTTGCCTGCGATCGCGATAGTTTTGGCTGGTGAGCTTGCAGCGTTTCTACACAGTGATCGCCAATCGTCATCAGCGCATCCAACCGCGTCATCGGATCTTGAAACACCAGCGCCACCGATTCTCCTCGAAAGCGACGCAGCGCTGAAGGCGTAAAGTCTAACACCGACTGTCCGGCAAACTGAATGCTGCCTTGGGTCACACTTCCCGCTGGCAATAACCGCAGCAACGCCCGCCCCAGTGTTGATTTGCCGCAGCCCGACTCGCCCACTAACCCCAAGCGATCGCCCGCCCGTAATTCAAAGGAAACTCCATCCACCGACCAAATAGGCTCCTGCTTGGCAGTTCCTAGTTGCCCATGCCGTGCGGGATAGGCAATTTTCAGTTGGTCAACCTGGAGTAATGCGTCAGTCATATCGATTATTTAAACTTAGTGTGCGGTCTTTGGTAATTAGGTTTCGGGTTTCAGGTTTCAGCTACTTTACCAGTTGCCTGACTTTCTAATCTTCCCCTTTGTCATAATTGCTACGGAAACGCTACGCGATCGCCCTCCGTCATTCTCTATTTGTCATTCGCTTTTGTTATTTGCAGCAATTCTTCTGGCTGGTGAATCAAAAAATCAGGATTTTCCGCAGCCAACGTTTGGCTTGAGTTAAATCCCCAAGTGACTGAGATGATTGGAATGCCGATTTTTCGAGCGGCTTCAATGTCGCGGGTTTCGTCACCCACATAGATTGTGTCTGCTAGATTGAGCCGTCGTCGTTTGACTACGCGCTGAATCACTTTGTCTTTGCCAAAAAGTGCTAAGCCAGATTCTACAAAGTCAAAGACATCTACCAAGTTTTGAGCAGTCAGAAATGCGACTACATTTTCACGAGAATTGGATGTGACAATGCCTAAGCGATCGCCCCGTTGTTGCAGCGATCGCAGCACTGGCTCCATACCCGGAAATGTTTGCAAATGGGGAATTTCGCGGCTTAACTCTTTTCGCAAACGGCGTACCAAAAAGGGGATTTTGAGGGGAGACAGTTGCGATTGTTTAATGATCTCCTTGGAACTGAGGTTTTTGAGTTGGGTAATATCGCCTGCCTGAGTCACGGGGTAACCAAACTCAGCGGCTAGTTTGTTGCTAATGTTCCAAACCGCTTCAAAAGAATCTGCGATCGTTCCATCAAAGTCAAAAATGATTACTTTCACGGTTGAGAAAAATGCATGGAATATCTAAGGTATGCGAGCAAGTTCACTTTATTGATGCAAGCAATTAAACAGTGACTTAATGAATCTGCGACCAACTTAGCGTACCTGTCAGCCTAGGGGTACGGACCTAACATTTTTTGAATGTTTTGGGTATTTTGCTTACATCATCTAACTCAAAGGTTTATTCCATCCGATTAAGTCGTTATCGTTTAGCTAACTGTAAATTTGTCATGAATCTTTGATAAGTCTTCTTCATGAAGGATATTTACCTCAAAAAAGTTAGATATGATACAGAAAGAAAGTAAAACGTTCATCTCGTCTGGTGATATGAATCACACGAACTCGGTTCAGATGAGACGGAAGTAGGGACTTTTCCCGAAGGAACGCGCCTCACTAACCCTAGAAAATTATTCTTTGCGAGGCGAACCATGAACCTTATTTATCGCGGTGACAGCTACGAATACAATCCATCTTCCTTAGAAGTGAGGGAAGTGGATGCTTTGAGACATTATCGAAGCGCTCAACGTTGCAAAACTTTAGTCGAATCGAACTATCCCTTGATTTATCGCGGGGCTACTTATACCACCGCTCAAATAGCTCAAGCATTTACTTCTACACCTGCTTTTGGTAGCCCTCAGCCACTGACTTACCGAGGTGTGCAATATGTCAGAAATGCCAACGGAATCGTAGAATTTACCAGACCTGCGAAAGCATCGCTGGCTCCCAAGGCGATTACTTCTGACTTTTTGGAGGCATCTACCATTCATCACGAAAATCTGCGCCGTAATTTAGAGCGTCGGCTCGAAGTTGCTAAAGGGCAGGGAAACAAAAATCTAGTGAGCCAATTAGAAGCGGAATCTAGACAGCTTGCTCTCTAAAAGAGCCACTTTTGTAGAAGTTCTCATAATGATAGATTTCTACCAAATAAAGGGGCGTTGACCGACTCGTGTTTTCTTTGCAATGATCAATAGGGTGGTGTGGTGAATCCATGCCACCTTTTAATTTTTTCACTCTAGTCCTAGTTCACGCTTCAGCAAGCTGATGGATTTGGAGACGATAAAGTTTTCGCAGCAGATCAGTTGGGGGCGACGAATCAGTTCTTCTCGAACGGAGGCGATCGCTGCCTTAACTGTGGCGCAACTTGCCTGATCGCTGATGATCGTTTGGGCACTGCGGGCGATCGCGGCAAGCTTGTAAGCATCGCTAACTTGCCCAGTCATCACCAGCAAATCATCGCCGCGTAAGCTGTGAATAATCACATTGGCAACGCTCACCGTTTCGGCACTCAGACTAACAACGCCGAGACAACTCCCTTTGGGTAAACCCTGGATGACCTTAATTTCAGATTCAAAGTCATAAATATCCACAGGGATGACGCGCACCGATTTAGGAGCCGCAATTTCTTCGGCTTGAGCGATAAAGTAACGACTGGTGACAACCGTGCCAGAGCGAGTTTGGTCTAAAGTTTGCTCTAACTCTTCTAACGGCACTAGCTGAATCGGAATATTTAGCGCCCGTTCTAAATCCCGCACAATCACTTCGCCTGCTTCAATATCGTGGGCAGGAGCGGTCACTAGCACTTGGGCACTACAGCGAAGCCTCCAGTCAATTTCACCCAGCAAAAGCTCCCTTGCCTGGTTGAGCGAACAGCCTAATTTAAGTAAATCATCCAAGCTTGCCTGCACTACTTTGTAGGCTTCAGGATTTTGATCCAACACGGGGGATTTAACTTTGGCTCCACCATCTTGAGCGGGATCACGCACATAGATCCCAGAGCCAGCTTGAGCATCGACGACTCCTGCTTCTTCTAACTGGCGATAGACTTTGCTGATCGTATTGCGATGCAAGCCAGTTTGCATTGCCAATTGGCGAGTGCTGGGAAGGCGATGCCCTGGTGGAAACTGCCGGGAGGCGATCGCAAACAAGATTTGGTTATAAAGCTGATTCGATGCAGGAATATCACTGTCCTGCTGGATTTGAAACTGTACCATGATTAAGTCTCCAGGTCACCTCAACAGTTGAAGAGGCTTACACTATCTATCGGTTTGTATCCACGGATCATGCGTTGACGTTCAGGAAACTGGCACACGTGTCTCAAGCTTACTTTACAATTCATGCGGTGTCTGGGTTGTTTAACCAAGTTCTAGGCAATAGTTAAGCTTTTGGGCTTCAGCCTTTTACTAAGCTGACAGTTACTTATCCGGATGGTGACAGCAAATCACTTTTTACTATTGACAGCCTGCAACAAATTTTAGACTCTAACGATAGCAAGTGAGCGATCGCAGTGAGGCAACTAAAGCATGGCAGACATTAAAGCAGGTTGGGTGAAGGTGCCCAATGGAGAGTTGCAGATTGATGCCTATCTTTCTGAACCGATTACAGATGAAATTGTTCCCGGAGTCATTGTTATTCAAGAGATTTTTGGCGTAAATGCCCACATTCGAGACGTGACTGAACGGATTGCACGGCAAGGATACAGGGCGGTCGCCCCAGCCATTTTCCAGCGCACCGCCCCCGGTTTTGAAGTGGGCTACACAATGGATGAAACCATTTTGGGACGAAAACATAAAGATCTCACAACTGCCGATCAGCTATTGAGCGACATCCAGGCAACGATCGACTACTTAAAAGCGATGCCCACCGTTAAGAAAACAGGCTTTGGCGCGATCGGCTTTTGCTTTGGCGGACACGTCGCTTATCTTGCTGCTGCCCTGCCAGATATTCAGGCGACCGCCTCCTTTTATGGCGCAGGCATTGCCACTATGACTCCCGGCGGGGGCAATCCTACCATCACCCGCACTGTGGATATTACAGGCATTCTCTATGCCTTCTTTGGCGAGCAAGATCCCCTAATTCCTAACGAGCAAACCGAGCAAATAGCAGCGGCACTGCAAGCCCACAAAATTTCCCACCAAGTATTTCGCTATCCAGCAGGGCATGGGTTTTTCTGCGATCGCCGCCCAGACTACAATGCCCAAGCTGCCTCAGAAGCCTGGAATCATGTTCGGCAATTGTTCAAACAGCTTTAGACTTCAGCCAAGCTGTATCCCCTGACGACTCGCTCAACGCGCTAGTCTGAAAAATAATGGGTAGATGTATGAGCCGACACGATAAAATCAACATCTGGTATAAATGCTGCCGATTCTCTAACATTATTTCTGTTTCAGTGCTTAACTCAGTTCTCCCTAGCCACATCTCCCCCTGTCACTGTTATGTTTGAAGCGCTCTCTGAACGTTTGGAAGGAGCCTGGAAAAAGCTTCGCGGTCAAGATAAAATTTCTGAATCAAATATTCAAGAAGCGGTGCGTGAAGTTCGCCGTGCTTTGCTGGAGGCTGATGTCAACCTTCAAGTTGTGAAGGATTTTGTGGCAGAGGTCGAGACCAAAGCCCAAGGCTCAGAGGTGGTTTCAGGTGTTCGTCCCGATCAGCAATTTATTGAAATTGTTTATAACGAACTGCTGCAAACCATGGGAGAAACGAATGCTCCCTTGGCTGAAGCTGAAACGGCTCCGACAATCATCCTCATGGCTGGCTTGCAGGGAACCGGGAAAACAACGGCGGCTGCCAAGCTAGCGTTGCACCTACGGAAGCTGAACCGCAGCACCTTGCTAGTTGCTACGGATGTTTACCGACCTGCCGCGATCGATCAGTTGATCACCTTGGGCAAGCAGATCGATGTGCCTGTGTTTGATCTGGGCAAAGATGCAAATCCGGTTGAAATCGCCCGACAAGGGGTTGAGAGGGCAAAAGCCGACGGCATCAACACCGTAATTATTGACACGGCAGGTCGTCTGCAAATTGATGCCAACATGATGGCAGAGCTTGTTCAAATCAAAAACCTTGTGCAGCCCCACGAAGTGCTGCTGGTGGTGGATGCCATGACGGGGCAAGAAGCCGCGAACCTTACCCGCGCTTTCCACGACCAAATTGGCATCACCGGCGCTATCCTCACCAAGATGGATGGCGATACGCGGGGTGGGGCAGCGCTCTCAGTTCGGCAAATTTCTGGGCAGCCGATTAAGTTCATCGGCACGGGCGAAAAAGTAGAGGCATTGCAGCCTTTCTACCCCGATCGCATGGCATCGCGTATTTTGGGCATGGGCGACGTGCTGACCTTGGTGGAAAAAGCGCGGGAAGAAGTGGATTTGGTCGAAGCTGAAAAAATGCAGGAGAAAATTCTCACTGCAAAATTTGACTTTACCGATTTCCTCAAACAAACTCGGTTGCTGAAAAACATGGGTTCCCTGGGCGGCATCATGAAAATGATTCCGGGGATGAATAAGCTCAGCAGTGATCAGCTTGAAAAAGGCGAAACCGAACTCAAGCGCGCCGAAGCCATGATTGGCTCCATGACCCTTGTAGAACGCAAAGACCCCGATTTGCTCTCCAGTTCTCCTAGTCGTCGCCGCCGCATTGCCCGTGGCTCTGGACATACCGAAAAAGATGTCGGGGAACTGGTCAGCAAATTCCAGCAAATGCGAACCATGATGCAGCAGCTAGGACAGGGGAATTTTCCCGGCGGCATGGGTGGATTGCCAGGAATGGGCGGGATGCCAGGGATGGGCGGCGGTCGTCCTCAGTCCGGCTGGCGAGGCGGCGGTGGCGGCGCTCCAGCCAAAAAGAAGAAGGATAAGAAAAAGAAAGGCTTTGGCACACTGTAAAAGGCTAGGTTGCGCGATCGCTCAGTTGTGAAATAGTTGGTCAATCTTTGGGCGATCGCTCCTCTCAGTTTCAGCAATAAGGGTCGATTTCACTCTTTAACTGTCGGGGTAGTGCCTTGTGCTTACCTTGGCAGAGGTTGATGGCAATCTCTTGTGGTTGCTCCTGCAATTTCATCCCCGGATTCAGCAATGCCCATTTCTCAAACTTACTTATTTCAAGCAGCGCTGGCTAGAACTTTATGGTTAGATATACAGGAGTTTACTGAGTAAATCTTGGCGGGGCAGAAAGTCTTCTGTATATTTGCTGTTTATCTGTTTGCTGGGGTGGGGCACCTTAGAGATACCACCCGATTCACTTCATTGACAGCAAAGACCATGACAGACGTTCAAGAAATAGAAGTCATTTTCTTTTTTCAGAAAGGGCTGCACCTTAATAAACAGCATGATTATAGTTCTGCGATCGCCAGCTATGATGCAGTTCTGATGCGACAGCCGGATTATCCTGATGCCTGGTATAACCGGGGAAACGCCCTTTATCGTTTGGGACAGTATCACGCCGCTATTATTAGCTACGATAGGGCACTCGAATATGAACCTGGCTTTTCGGAAGCGTGGAACAATCGCGGCAGTGCTTTAGATGATTTACACCACTATGAAGCCGCGATCGCTAGTTACGATAAAGCTCTAAAATATCGCCCGAACTACTACTGGGCTTGGTATAACCGAGGTATTGCCCTGCGAAATCTAGAACGCTACGACGAAGCGATTAACAGCTACGACCGCGCCATTGAATTTAAGCCTGACTACTACTGGGCATGGTATAACCGGGCATTGGCGCTGAAGCAATTGGGCAAATTGAAAAGCGTCGTGGCATCCTATGATAAAGCGATAGAGTTTAAGCCCGATTTTGAGGAAGCTTGGACGAATCGCGGCAACGTGCTTTACCATCTGGGCTACTTGGAAGCCGCGATCGCTAGCTACGACAAGGCATTAATCTTAAAGCCCAATAGCCCCAACACCTTTTACAATCAGGCTTGCTGCTATGCGCTTCAAGAGCAATATGATTTGGCATTTGCCAGTTTGCAGCGGGCAGTTGAACTCAGTCCTCAAGAATATCGAGAAATTGCCAAAACTAACTCAGATTTTGATGGATTGCGAGCAGATGAACGGTTTGCACTCTTAATTAATTAGGGCTTACGCACTTGCGCCCCCTAAATCCCCCAATTCTGGGGGACTTTGATTTTCTTGCTCCCCCAGAATTGGGGGTTGGGGGGCGAATTCCAATTCATCTGCGTAAGTCCTGTTTATCAGTAGCTTCAACAAATAAGTTCTAGAATCGGGGGCATTCTATTAGCATAGATTCTAATGAGTCTCTGCCATTTAGAGCGGTTGGTACACTGAGTTAAGCGTGAATATCTTAAAAGTCCCTATGAATCACAGCGAAGACTCCCAAATTTTATATAGCCACGGGCGTGTTCTCCGCGAACTAGGACACCATGCTGGAGCAGTCGATAAGTATGATGCGATTCTAGCGACCCAACCGAGTGATCATAGGGCGTGGAACTGTCGGGGCTATGCTTTGGAAGGTGCGGGGCACTATGAAGACGCGCTGGCTAGTTTTGATCGGGCGATCGCGCTCCAGCCCACATATGCTCTCGCATGGCAAGGCAGAGGAATTGTCTTAGCAAAACTGATTCAGTATGAAGATGCGATCGCTAGTTTTAACCGAGCGCTAAAGTTTCAACCAGAAGACTATCGGGCATGGCAAAACCACGGCAAAGCATTGATGGGGCTATGTCGCTATAAGGATGCGATCGCCAGTTTTGAGCAAGTGTTAACTCGCAAATCTGACAGTTACAAAGCTTGGTATAACAAGGCAGTTGCCCTAAGCTGCCTGAACCGCTACACCGAGGCGCTCACCAGCCTGAACAATGCCCTGATTATTAAGCCTAGCTGCCATTACGCTTGGAACTATCGCGGCATGGTGCTTTCCAAACTAGAGCAGTTTCAGGAGTCCCTCGCCAGTTTTGATAAATCCTTGCAAGTAAAGCCCAATAACGCCAATGCCTGGTATGGCAAAGCCTGTTGCTATGCTATACAAAATAACTTAGATCGGGCGATCGAACATCTGAAGCAAGCGATCGGCTACAGCCCTTATCTATGTCAACTGATGGCAAAAACTGACCCCAACTTTAATCGCATTCGCAGCGACCAACGGTTCCAAGCGCTGCTGCAAGACAAAACCTAAGATAGCAAGAACTCACTCAACCGCCCAAATGATTGTATTGTCATCGGATGCAGTATCTCTTGTGGAATTCCCACAATTTTACGCGATCGCTCCAGTGAAGTTCCCAACTGCCGCTAAAGTAAAGGCATGGAACCAATCGTGAGTGGTGTAGCATGAGCGCTTTTGAGCAAACGCCTAAACAAACTGAGATATTGAGCGCTGTGCAGCAGTTAGTCGAGGTAGTTGCCCAGTTGCGATCGCCCGATGGCGGATGTCCGTGGGATCTTGCCCAAACTCCAGAAACCCTAATTTCATTTGTCATTGAAGAAGCTTACGAAACCGTAGATGCTCTTCGCAGTGGTGATGCCACTGCCATTTGTGAAGAACTCGGCGATTTGTTGCTTCAAGTGGTGCTTCAGGCGCAGATTGCCAGCGAAACAAATCAATTCGACCTGCAAACGGTAGCGCAGGGCATTACCGATAAGCTGATCCGACGGCATCCTCATGTGTTTGGTGATGTCGAGGTGCAGAGCCTAGAGGATGTTCATCGTAACTGGGAGAAAATTAAGGCATTAGAAAAAGGAGAAGACCCGGATGTTGAGCCGCCTTTAAGTAAAAAATTGAGTCGCTATGGGCGATCGCTACCGCCGATTATGGCGAGCCTAAAAATTTCGCAAAAAGCAGCGAAAGCAGGGTTTGAATGGGAAACTGTGGATGGCGTATGGGATAAGTTTACCGAAGAACTGGCGGAATTTAAGGAAGCGATCGCCAGTGAAGATAAAGCCCATCAAGAATCTGAACTAGGCGATTTATTATTTACTGTTGTCAACTTGGCGCGCTGGTATGACCTCGATCCGAGTGCCGCCCTTCAAGGCACCAACCAACGCTTTATCCAACGCCTGCAACTGATGGAAACGATCGCCGATCGCCCCCTAGAAAACTATACTCTGGCGGAACTAGAAACCCTTTGGCAGCAAGCAAAAGCAACTTTAAAGCAGAGGCTAGGAGCTTAGGGCACGGAGGAGTGCGATCGCAATTTAGCAGAAGTCCATAATGACATTCAGCAACACCCAAAAACACGCGATTTAAGCGGGTGTTTTTGCACCAATATGCTTTAAAACTTTACCAGGACTCACAAAAGATAACCCTCGTCCTGACTCAGTGCTGACCATCACCGCTTCCACAACGGGTTCAAATATTGAATGTTCTGCAACCCATTCCACTAAAAAATTTGCACCCAATCCACCACTCACTTCATTTCTAGAAAGAAAGTAATCTGCGGATGCCATTGAAGAAAGTTCTGAAGGGTTCTCTAGAAGATTTTTAATCAGCTTTCCGCTTGTGTCATAGTAATCAATTTTTGTGATGATAATTGGATGCTTTAAGTCAGTGTTACGGATACTTAAAGTGGTTGCTAAGTTGATGACTTGATTTTGCGTATCGTAATGATAGATGTAGGAATAAACTGGTACGTAAATAGTTTGACCAGCTAAAATTTTTTTGGATTCTAACGTAACTTGTTTGAGGGTTGATTTTCCCAGATGAGGCGCAGGTGGCTGAGTCGTTTGAGCATCTAATGTGCAAGCAGCCAGACTCACTATAAAAATGAGGATCAGGCTCAATTTAATCCAGTGATTTAATCCTCTCATCGCAGTTTTTTGCAACACTTTGTTTTCCTGAGGAAACGACCTATCACGATTGGGATCACTAGCCGGATTAAATTAAACGCCATGTGCGACTTTCCCAATCCCCACCCTGCGGAAAGCAAGCTACACCCTAAATCGCTGTCCCAGAGCGTGAGACGGACTTTAAGAAACTCTTGCTAGCTTCTGCTTGAGAAGCAGTTTTGGGGATGAGCTTTCGGCTGATTTGTGCAATAACAGACTTCGCATAAAACCCATAAAGTATGACGCAATTGTTACACAATCCGGGATCAAAGCTTAAGCAAACTGACCTCGCTCTCTTGTTAAAGCTACACTAAGGAAATTGTTCATAAAATGCTTGTGCATTTACTTGCTCATGGCTCTATCTTCTTTGCCCTCAGATGATCGCGCTCCTGTCCAGCTAGGTAAGGATGATAAGACGATGCATCGCCAATTGAAGGAGGCTCTGAGCAAGAGCTTTTATGAAGCATGTAGTGGAGTGGTTCAAGCTTTGCTGTTAACTTGTGAGTGGCACCTTACCACGGATGCGGATGCATTAACTCTGGTGATTGCCTGCCCTAATATGACGATCAACTGGCGAGTGTTAGGCAACCTATCCGCGATCGGCAATTCTTTAGAACGGTTCACACCAAACGCAAAGATTTGCATTTGTCCCCCGCTGGATATGGGCATTCCATTTGAATTGCGGGTAGATGAGATTTCGATGTATCGAGATTTATTTTAGTGGTTTAGCCTACCCTCCTTGCAATGCCTTGAGCGATTCTTCCACATGCCCTTTGAAATTAAGCTGAGAGTTAAAGATTTTTCTGACTACGCCCTGTGGGTCAATCACATAAGTCACGCGACCCGGAAGGACTCCAAAGGTGGACGGAACGCCAAGTAGCTTACGAACCTGGTTGCCCGTATCGCTGAGTAAAAGAAAGGGAAGCTGGTGTTTTGCGGCAAATTTACTGTGAGATTCAGGCGAATCTGCGCTAATGCCAATTACCTCAGCACCGGCATCTTGAAACACTGTGTAACTATCGCGAAAGGCGCAAGATTCGGTTGTGCAACCGGGGGTATCGTCTTTGGGATAAAAATAAAGCACGATCGCTTTTTCGCCTAAAAGCCCTTTAAATTCGATCATTTGCCCAGTTTGAGATGGCAATGTGAAATTGGGAATAGTGTCGCCTTCTTGAATTGGCTTAGCCATAATGCCTTGACTCCTGACTAGATAACTAAATAACTGACATTTAGATAGTACAGCGATCGCTCTAATTGCACTTAATTTACGATCAGGGACGATGCCAGCAAAACCGCATCGCGGACATAGATCCAAATCTGAAAGATTTTCGTATTGTCCTTATTTAAAGGAAGTGTGAGGAAATCATGGGTTTCACGCTAGCTTGATGAAGGGTAGGTAGAATTTAGTAGACAGCGGTGATTAATCTACGCTGTTCATTTCACTTATGGATATCCATCCTAGTGAAAACCTAGTGCATCAGGGCAAGGATTATGCTTGATACGGGTCAAATAGCACTTAATAGAGAAGCTCTGATGGTGTTCCGTCAGGGACTTTCTGCCGCCTCTTCTTTGCACTACGGGCAGGCGATTGCTTACTATGATCGTGTATTGGATATTCAGACAAACTGTTATGAAGTCTGGTATGAGCGTGGGTTAGCCCTGGAAAGTTGCGGTGACTATATTGAAGCGATCGCTAGCTATGATCGGGCGCTAAGCCTAAGACCTAAAGATTTATCTGCCTGTGAAATTTGGCATGAGCGGGGTAATGCTTTTCACTATGGCATCGGTGATTATACCCAAGCGCTGGCTTGCTATGACCGGGCATTAAAACTCGTGCCTGACCATGAACAAGTTTGGCATAATCGCGGCAGTTTGCTGTTCTACGGCATGAGTCTACCGGAGGAAGCGATCGCCTGCTATGACCGAACATTGGCAATTAATCCAGATTATGAACTGTGCTGGAGAAATCGTGGTAATGCACTCGCAGAATTGCGTTGCTATGATGCCGCGATCGCCAGCTATGACCGAGCGCTAGCCTTAAAACCCGGTGATCCAGTGTGTTGGGAAGCCCGGAATTTAGCGGTTGGCAAATCGGGTCGCCCCTACCATCAGCCCACCACCAGCCCGATCTACGCCACGGGCTATGATGAGCAAACTTTTGTTGAAGGTGATACTGATTCCAATATTGTTTTCGCTTCTGCCTATGGAGCCAATGATCAAATTGTCCGCGCTCCGCAAGGGCAGCCCCTGCTGGTGATTGAAGATGATTGGGGTAGACGAGAATTTTTGCTAGAACGCGATCGCTATTCAATCGGGCGTGATCCTAAAAGTGATATTTGTTTACATTCTCAGTTTGTTTCTCGCCACCATGCGGTTTTACTGCGGGTCAATCATGCCAATGATATGGTGGCTTACCAAATTACGGATGGCGATTTGAGCGGTAAACCCAGCACCAATGGCTTGATGATCAATGGCAAAAAGTCTCGCTCAATAGAGTTACAGCCTGAGGATGCGATCGTGTTCGGTCCAAAAGCAAGAGCAATTTTTAGAATGATTCCGGTTGGCTCAAAGAATTTTTAATCGATGATGCGATGGTAGGGATGTCGTTAAATTGTTCCAAAAAGTCGCCTATTGCGTTAAACCGAGTCTACAATTCCCTAAAGCCGATGGTAGCGGTATATTTCACTTGCGGCACGATGCAGCAGCGAGTGCCGGTAAACCAACGCTGGCATATCTTCTGCATAGCCGCCCCCAATGACACAGGCGACGGCATAGCCTTGAGATAAGCAGGTGCCTAAAACCTGCATATCCCGACGAAATAGTCCGGTGTCGGTGAGGGCGAGTTTGCCTAGGCGATCGCCCCAATGAGGATCAACTCCAGCATCATAGAACACAAGATCGGGTTTTAATTGGTTCAGCAAATCGGGCAAATGGGCTGCCAGAGTTTGCAAATACTCGTCATCTTCCATGCCTTCAGATAACGGCACATCGCGATCGCTTTGCTGCTTAGTGCCAGGAAAATTGATCGCACAGTGCATTGAAAAGGTAAACACACTGGCATCTGACTGAAAAATGAAAGCGGTGCCGTCTCCTTGATGCACATCCAGATCCACAATTAATGCGGTTTGAATCAATCCTTGGTGTTGCAGGCAGCGAATCGCGATCGCCATATCATTGAAAATACAAAACCCCGATCCATAGGCAGGAAAGGCATGATGGGTTCCGCCTGCCGTATTGCACGCCAGCCCATGCTTCAGTGCGAGTTGGGCAGTCAGCACCGTCCCGCCCACCGCCACGCAAGTCCGGTTTACTAAAGCATCACTCCAGGGTAAGCCAATCCGCCGCTGGGCTTTCGCATCTAAGGTGCCTTCACAGTAAGCCTGCACATACTCTGGCGTATGCACTTGTTCGATCCAGGCTGGGGGCGATCGCTCTGGTAGATGAAACTGGGCGTGAGTTGCCACCCCATCCGCTAGGAGTCGCTCATAAAGCAACCGAAATTTGGACATGGGAAACCGATGACCCTCTGGCAGCGGTGCCCCATAATCGGGGTGATAAACGATGGGCAAATCCATAATTAAAGAAACGTCCATTGATTAAAAGTGGCTGCCTGACCGCAACAGCCCCCCTTTTCATCTAACACATTCCACAAAATGACGTTGTGAATTGCAAACCGTTGCCCGGTGCTGCAAATTCTCACGCCCTGGTAATTGTTGATAAAGCCATCGGCTTTTGCTTGCTGCAATAGGCGATCGCGCTCTGCCCGTTCCATCGGTTCAGCCGTCAGCCGTGAGGGCGTTTGGGTAAACTGCTCCCACTCCATTTGCCATAGTTGCAACGCCTGTCGATTGCCATAGTTCAAAATTGGATCGGCTTCCGTGCCATGGGACACCACCACAAACGGCGCTTCAAACAACGCTTGGGTAATGGCGCTTTTATCTTCATTACTGATTAACAGAGGCGTTCCCGTCCAATGGTAAAAACTACGAAGCAACCGCTGTGTATAATGAACCACTTCTTCCTGCATTTGCATCGCCCTGATTCCTACACCCGCTCCCAGATTCTTATATCATGAAGATAAGTTAAGAATCCTATTACAAACTCAGATATACCGTGTTGACCCAACCTTCGATTAGCGATCGCCCCTTTGAAATTCAAACTTGGACTTGGAAAGGATACCAAATTCCTTACACAGTTATGGGCAGCGGACAGCCGTTGCTGCTAGTGCATGGGTTTGGTGCTTCACTGGGGCATTGGCGTAAAAATATTCCGGTGTTAGCGGCTGCTGGCTATCGGGTCTATGCGATCGACCTGTTGGGGTTTGGCGGTTCCGATAAACCTGCGCTGGACTATTCGCTCGACTTGTGGCAAGAGCAACTGAAAGATTTTTGGACGGCACACATTCAACAGCCGACTGTGTTTGTGGGCAACTCGATTGGTGGCTTGCTCTGCTTAATGATGCTGGCAGAATATCCTGAACTGGCAGCGGGCGGGGTGTTGCTTAACTGCGCGGGTGGGCTAAACCATCGCCCCGATGAATTTAATTTGCCCATGCGGATAATTATGGGCAGCTTCACCAAAATAGTCAGTTCTAAGCTGATTGGTCCATTTCTGTTCAACCGCATCCGCCAAAAATCTCGCCTACGCCGGACTTTGTACCAGGTGTATCGCGATCGCGCCGCCGTCACCGATGATCTAATCGATCTGCTCTACAATCCTTCCTGCGATCCGGGTGCCCAGCAAGTGTTTGCATCCGTACTCACCGCTGCCGCAGGACCTTCTCCTAAAGAGTTATTGCCTAAAGTAAAAGTGCCGCTGCTGGTGCTGTGGGGCGAAGCCGATCCTTGGACTCCGATCGCGGGAGCCGCCCTGTATCAAGAATTTGCTAAAACCCGTCCCTTAACATTCATCCCCATTCCCAACACGGGGCATTGTCCCCAAGACGAAAATCCTGATGCCGTGAATCCTCTAATTTTGGATTGGTTAGCCCACCTAAATCAGAATTAATTTGGCAAATTTCTCGCATTTATCTTAATGGCAAGATCTCTATTTGAGAGTCAGAAATGACTGAATCAATCCGCTCACAATCAACTCCTTAGTGAAGCAAGATCGACGCACTATGATCTGTGACTTCTACCGTCAGTTGGTTCAAATTTTAGAAACTGAACCGATCGCCCTAGCAACTGTCATTTTCACTAAAGGCTCGGTTCCTCGTGAGGTGGGAGCCAAGATGGTAATTTTGCGGGAGGGGCGCACGATTGGCACAATTGGCGGCGGTGCTGGAGAAGCGAAAGTCATTGCCCGCGCAATAGTTGTATTAGCGACGGGTAATCAGGAGTTGGTAGACATTGATCTATCAGGTTCGCCTCAAAAGGAAACCCAAGGCGTGTGTGGTGGCATGATGCGGGTTCTAGTCGCGCGCTGGTCGGGAGATTGGGCGATCGCCCTCGTCGATCAAATCCTCACCGATCTCGAAGCCGGACACGCCGTCACACTAATCACTCCACTTGCATCCACCCAACTTCCCCACCTAATTACCCCGAACTCTACAGATCTGCCGCAGTCCACGGTATTCACCGAAACTCTCCAACCACCTCCCCTGCTGCTGATTGTTGGTGCCGGACATGTCGGCGAACAGCTTGCTAAAGTAGCGCATCTAATCGGATTTCAAATCGCCGTGCAGGACGATCGCTCAGAATGGGCAAACCGCGATCGCTATCCCCAAGCCAGCCAAATTTTCAACGAGTCAATCACAGAAGCTCTGGCGCAATTCGATGAGCATTCGCATTTGTTTGCCACCCTCGTGACTCGCGGCTATCAATACGATCGTGATGCTCTACAAGCTCTGCTGAACCGAAAAACGCCCTGCGAGTATATTGGCATGATCGGTAGCCAGAAGCGAGTGCAGCAAGTCTATCAAGCGCTTGAAGCAGATATTTCTAAAGAGAAACTTGCAGCTATTTATGCGCCGATTGGTCTTGACATTGGCGCACTGACTCCCGCAGAAATTGCAGTTAGCATTGCAGCAGAACTAATTTTGGTGCGTCGGAGTGGCAGTGGCAAGCCGTTGTCGAAGAGGGAAGGATTTAGGAGTTAATCCCCATTGCCCATCGCCCTACTTAAAGCATCGATTAACCGCTGATTTTCTTCGGCAGTGCGGATGGCGACTCGGAAGGCGCGATCGCCCAATTCGGGAAAACTCATGCAGTCTCGAATCAAAATTTGATCATGTTTTAGCAGGGTTGCTTGCAGTTCAGGCACAGAGCGATCGCTGTGTACGAGGAAGAAATTTGCGGCACTGGGAAGCGGCTGCAATCCAGGAATATTAGCAAGCTGTTGTTGAAATTTTGGGCGTGTAGTTGCTAGCCAATCCCAGGTTTGTTGCTGGAAGGCAATATCTTGCAAAACCACACTGCCCACGGCGGCGGCTAGCGAATTCACCGACCAAGGATCACGCCACCGCTGCCAGCGTTGAATTCTCTCTGGATGGGCGATCGCGTAGCCTAACCGCAATCCTGGCAAGCTGTAGAACTTGGTTAGCGATCGCAGCACCACCAAATTAGGATACTGCTTCACCCAATCAATCACGCTTTGCTCCTCACCGGGCGGCAAAAAATCCATAAAGGCTTCATCCACCACCACCCATTCAAATTGATCGAGATAGGGCGCGATTGCGTCCCGTGTAAACAGTTTCCCAGTCGGATTATGCGGATTATTGAGCAGTAAACCAGAGCGAACGGAACTCGAAACTCGAAACTCGGAACTCGAAACTCGAAAATCTTTCAAGGGATATTCTTGAATGGTTGCGCTAAATGCTGTGAGTGCCCGTCGATAGTCACTAAAGGCAGGGGTGAGGAGGCAGGTTACATCTAGTTCTGCGAGTTCTCGACATGCCCAAGTCAGCAGTTCTGCGGAGCCGTTGCCCGGTAAAATCCAGTCGGGTGGAATTTGGTGAAAGTCACTGATGGCGTGACAAAGTTGCGAATAGGTGGGGTCGGGGTAGGCGTTTAAATCTCCCAGTGCGGCTTGAATTGCAGCGATCGCCGATGCTGGAGGACCCAAAGGATTGATGCTAGCCGAAAAATCAAGAATGGCATCGGGGGAACAGTTGGCGAGCGATGCAGCCCAAACTAAGTTTCCCCCGTGCGACGGACGATAGGTGGGCATCGGTGCCCCAATCAAGTTTTTACTTTGTATTCTCAACCGGAGCCACTTTTTCCTTAAACAGCTTTCCAGCCGAGAAAGCAGGTACTTTCGTCGCTGGGATATTCATCTTAGCGCCAGTTTTGGGGTTGCGCCCCTCTCTTGCTTTCCGTTCCCGTGGTTCAAATGAACCAAACCCAACTAAGGTGACTTTATCACCGCTGCCAACGGCTTCAACAATGGCATCCAGCACTGCCGATAGAACGATATCTGCTTGTTTTTTAGTCACGCTAGTTTTATCAGCCACTGCATCTACTAATTCGCCCTTGTTCATGGGAGTTCCTTTTACTACAGGACAGATTGAAAACTGAGACTTACTAGAAAATCCCATCGCTGAGACAGAGTTTTGCTAAAACGCTGAAACTCTTACTGACTCAAGTTTTCAATGTCCTATTCTAGGGGCTGTTCTTCAAATCCGCATCCCCACAACCTTTAAGTTATTTGGCTTTCAGGCATTTTCCTCCTAATATCGCGTTTTGGGCGTATAAGCCACTCCTATCAAAAAGCCTTTCTGAGGTCAATAAGATTGACGCTTTGGCTAATTCACTACAATCATCCACATCGCCAGTTTCAACCAATCGCGATCGCTGATGCTCGTGTCATTCAATAGGTGCAACGCTCGAAACGCTGATTAAGCAGGAGTTTGCTGATAAACCGCGAAACGTGTTTTTGGTAAACCCTAGTTTTAAGTGGGCAAAAACAGAATAGCCAAGGGGCGCAAGATATCGGGCGATCGCGCTTGATTACGGCTCCATCCATAGCCAAATTTAATCAAAAGCGTCGTTTTAAAACTTTACGTGCCGGACGGTTACAACGCCTTTAAATCAACCCTTGCAACCGTTGAACCAGTTGCTCGACTTGCAAAACTCCTTCAATTCGCTCCACGGGTTGTCCTTGTTTAAATAAAACTAAGGTTGGCAATGCCTGAATTTGATGTTTGGATGCGATGTGCGGATACTTATCCGTGTCAATTTTTACAATTTTCATCCGCTCTTTCATTTGAGCATTTACCTGTTCCAAAATCTTCGCCATTATTTGACAAGGACCACACCAAGTCGCATAAAAATCAACCAACACAGGTAGCTCTGACCCGGCAATCATTGCATCAAAGCTCGTAAATTCTTTTTTCGTTGTCATGACTCTTATCCTCTAGTTATAGACTGATGAAAACTTGCTCTGGTTGAAACCATCTCAAAGGCAACAATAAAGGCTAAAAGCTTAATTTCCTCACTTCACTCCCCAATTTTTCATCTTTCCCCTTTTGCCTTTCCCCTTTTGCCTTTCCCTTTTTCATTTATGATCGTTGAACGATTAGTTCAGCCTCAATTCAGTCGTGGGGTAATGGGAGAAATAATAATGGAAGCACTGCCAGAAGGGTTACAGCGGTTACAGGGCAAGGTGGCGATCGTCACAGGAGCCTCACGCGGAATTGGGAGAGCAACGGCGCTAGCATTGGCAAGCGAGGGCGCAAGCGTTGTTGTTAACTATGCTAATTCTAAAGAATCTGCTGAACAGGTTGTGGTTGATGTTACAAGTATGGGCAGTCAGGCGATCGCACTCTCTGCCGATGTTTCCCAAGCCGATCAGGTGGAAGGGTTAATCGCGGCGGTGATGGAAAAATTTGGGCGCATTGATGTGCTGGTCAACAATGCTGGAATCACCCGCGATACATTGCTATTGCGGATGAAACTAGAAGACTGGCAAGCGGTGATTGACCTCAACCTAACGGGCGTGTTCCTCTGTACTCGTGCGGTCAGTAAAATTATGCTGAAACAAAAGTCAGGACGGATGATTAACATCACCTCGGTTGCCGGACAGATGGGCAATCCGGGGCAGGCAAACTACAGCGCTGCCAAAGCTGGTGTGATCGGCTTCACGAAAACTATGGCAAAAGAACTGGCTAGACGTGGGATTACGGTGAATGCAGTAGCTCCGGGTTTCATTACTACAGACATGACTGCTGGCGTAAAATCGGACGAGATTTTGAAATTGATTCCGCTGAATCGCTACGGACAGCCCGAAGAAGTGGCGGGGATGATTCGCTTTTTAGCGGCTGATCCCGCCGCTGCTTACATTACCGGGCAAGTGCTGAACGTGGATGGCGGCATGGTGATGGCGTAAAAGTATTTTCTTCAAGTAGATCCAATGGATTCATTGTTGCAGTTGGCGTTGGCATTGGGGATGATGGCGATCACGATCGCTCTTTCTGCATGGCAAAAGCTGGGATTAGAGTGGAGCTTGGCATTGGCAACCGGGCGCAGTGTGTTGCAATTAATAGTGTTGGGCTATGTGTTAGACATTACATTTGCAGCCAACAATCCGTGGCTGAGTCTGTTTTTGGTTGGAGTAATGCTGATTGTGACTGCCATTGTCACGCGCAACCGAATTAGTCAAAAGATTCCCAAGTTGGTGCCGATTGTGGCGGCATCGCTGTTGATTGGCACCGCTTTGACTCTGGTTTACACCAGTCTGCTAGTGATTCAGCCCGCCAGTTGGCTTGACCCACGATACTTGATTCCGCTAACGGGCATTATTTTAGGAAATGCCATGAATGGAGCCGCGATCGCTGGCGATCGCTTGGTCAATTCCCTCAACGCCAGCCCAATGGAAATTGAAACCCACCTAAGTTTGGGGGCGACAACGGCTCAGGCGATCGCTCCTTACCGCCGCGATGCCATTCGTGCTGGACTGCTGCCCACCATTAACACTGCCACAATCATCGGACTTTCCACAGTCCCCACTTTTATGGCGGCTCAACTTCTTGGCAACGTTTCTCCCTTAACCGCCACTGCCTATCAAATCGTCGTACTATTCATGATCATTCTTTCTACCCTGATCATTACTTTGCTGGTCACCTACGGTATCTGCCAGCAGCATTTCACTCAAGACGCTCAGTTGAACTTATGGTAAACAAGCTAATCGTCACTCGTTATTAGGAGAAGGCTATGGTTGAATCTGTTTCAGATCGGATTATTGTGCCGCTGGATGTGCCAACAAAAGCGCAGGCGATCGCGTTGCTCGACCAGTTACCTCAAGTCACCTTTTGGAAAGTGGGGCTGGAATTATTCGTCAGCGCTGAACCCGGCATCTTAACCGAACTTAAACAGCGTCAGAAGAAGATTTTTCTAGATCTGAAGTTTCACGATATCCCCAATACGGTTGCTGGAGCCTGTCGTGCGGCGGCTCACCATGGTGTAGATTTACTCACTATTCATGCCACCTGCGGCAAAGAAGCTCTGAAAGCCGCACAAGCTGCCGCAGTTGAGGGAGCGGCTGAATCTGGAAATGCTGTGCCCAACCTGTTAGCGATTACCGTGTTGACCAGTTTGAATGCTCGCAACCTCGCCTTTGACCTCAAAATTCCTTTAGAGTTGCCCGAATACGCCCTGCACATGGCACTCCTCGCCCAAGAAAGCGGATTGGCTGGAGCCGTTTGCTCTCCCCAAGAAGTGCAGCAACTTCGCCAAACCTGCCGCGATCGCTTTTTGCTGGTGTGTCCCGGCGTTCGCCCAATTGGCTCAGAACCCGGTGATCAACGTCGCACCCTTACCCCACGGGCTGCGATCAATGCCGGAGCTAACTATCTGGTGATTGGTCGCCCGATCACAGCGGCGGCTGACCCTGCCTTGGCGTTTGATCAAATTTGCGAAGAGTTGAGCAAGTGAGCTTGAGAGATCTGTCTGAGGTTGCTATTGATATTTGCGATCGCGCATTGAATCAGGTCATGATCTACTCAATAACAATTGCCAAATTGTTTGCAAAGGATGCAAGCAAATAAAAAGCCTCCGTCGTTATGACGGAGGCTTTTGAGAAAAAGCTATTCAATTCTTAGAGAGCATTACCGCGAGGTAAGACTTCTTCAGGGAAGATAAAGTTTTCGTGAATCTGGTCTTGAGGAGCCATCCAAGCGCGGATGCCTTCATTCAGCAGAATGTTCTTGGTGTAGAACGTTTCAAA
>ENA-ORBV01001936-ORBV01001936.1-microbial-mat-metagenome-genome-assembly--contig:-NODE-1936-length-44731-cov-12.031106_pt1 | contig 44731 bp, 35 predicted proteins | sample MGYA00237777_ERZ505514 | MGnify/ENA primary metagenome ERZ505514 (study PRJEB26160, sample SAMN06269048) | microbial mat metagenome | isolation source: Oligotrophic lake microbial mat | place... | reverse complement strand
TAATGATACGGCGACCACCGAGATCTACACCTCTCTATTCGTCGGCAGCGTCAGATGTGTATAAGAGACAGCTGGAACACCTGTAGCGCTGAGGCTTGCCAACGCCGCTGCAATGTTTGCTGTGCATTTTTCTTTGGAGGCATCGGAAATCCTAACGGAGCCGGGTGCTACACCGGCTGCACAACCCTTCCCCTGAACCCCCCCGGCGGCGGAGCGTGCTGAGTAACCTCGCCACCGGAATGAGAAATCGAGCGTTGACCATTTCGGCCGTTACAGCCCTCATCGGCACTGTGGCGATCGTGACGCGGCAACTCATTCGTACACCGGTTGTCACGCCCGTCGTGGCAGCGCCCGCACCGCCGTCCCCCGACGCGGCCGCTCAGCTTGATCAGATTGTAAAAGGGCTCACGAAAAAGCAACGCGACGCGGTCGAACACTGGCCGACTTGGGCGGACAAGGTGCGATACGCGCGGACACAAGCGCTCTACAACCTCGTCTGGGACGCCAAGCCGGAAACCTCGACAGATTTTCTGAGCGCTGTCGATCCGTTCCTGAAAGATTTAGATCTTTCCATAACCGAGAGAGCTCGCTGGGAATCGGCGCGCCGGTCCAAATCCGCTCCGCCAACTCACGTCGAAGAACCGTCGGCGATGCCCGCAGCCCTAAGCCTTCAGAACGTCACGATGGTCTTCCGGCACCGACCCGAAGTGCGGAGCAAACTGGGGCCGCGGCTCGCCAAACTCGCCCGACTTCTCTTCTCCGATCCCGATACTGTCCTGCAAGCATCCTGCGTGAGCGCATTCGATTCGTTGACAAAGTTTGGCGATGAAGTAAGTCGGGAGCCACGCGACGCCGCTCTGCGGGCGAAACTCGATCAAGATCCCAGTGTGCGTGAACTCGCTGACAAACTCATTGATCAGAACGAGCGTTTCCTTGACATGGCTAGCGAGTGGCGTTAGCCACCACCTCGCCGTCTCAACCCTCATAGAGCGGCCGCATGACGTGGACACTCGCATCGCGGTGTGCCGGCCCTCTCATCGCGTGCATTGTCTTGCTCTTCGCTGCGATCATGAATGCATGGTCACCCGCGTCGGCCTTCGAACTCTGGCAATCGCTCGGTGTCCCCGAAAAACTCAACGACTCTGCCACGCTCTCGCTCGTGATCGCCGAGGTAATCCTTGCGGTACTCTTGCTCCTCCGTCCCGGTTCCGCCAAGGTACGACTTCTGGCGTTGATCGCGTTCGGTAGTTTCTCTGCTGTGTTGATCGCGTTTCTATTCATGGCCAACCCGCCCAACTGCGGCTGCCTAGGAAAGGTCAGGCTCTTCGAGTCCAAGAAAGCAGAGCTTGTCTTCGGGGTCGGCCGCAACCTGATCCTGTCGGCCGGGCTGCTGTGGGGTTTCCCGGAGTTCTCTCGGCCGAGTCGTTCTCATCCGGCCAGCATAGAATCAAACGCTCTTTGACAACTGGGGCCGAACTGGATTCGACCGGGCAGGGAAGACTTGACGTGGCGCGTCGAGGAGCATGCTGGCCTCGTAAAAAGTATGCAACACATTAATTGCTAACAGCAATTACGCTCTCGCGGCCTAAGATTTAGGCTGCTGGCACTTGCGGGACGCCTGATACCGCGGGTACCACAAGACATCGGGCTGGTCAGCGCGGGTTGCCTACGGCAGCGCTGATGAGATAAAGCCGCGGGCTGGGCCGAAGCGCACGCTGTCGATGGCGGGCGCGAGGCCGAGATTAAATCATCGGACACACGCGTAGAGGCGTCATGTTGACTGTCACGGGACGGGGGTTCAATTCCCCCCGGCTCCATTTTGAGAAACGAGAAGACCTTCGAGGAGCACTTCGAAGGGCTTTCTCGCAGACATTTTGAGATTTTTGAAGTTCAAAAGGACTTCTTCGCAGGGAATCTCCAAAATCATACGCTTGGCGGTATAATCCGCCGTTTCTCAGCGTTTTTTGATGCCTTGGGAAAGTTCAAACGCTTCGATGGCTAGGTCGGAGATTTCTCGTTCGTCGCGATCTATAGTCTCAATCTGGAGATGGATCGCCGACTGGCGCTCGCGAAGCTCATTGAGCTTGAACGTGTATTCGTCTGCGAAACCTCACCGTCGATTCGCAGATTGAGCAGGGTTTGGAGCTTGGACTCAACCCTCGGCTTCTGCCGTTCGAGTTCGGCCCGGTGCTGGGCTTTCTGCTGTCGTCCGGCAGAGGCTCGCGCTCGAATTACCGCGACAATCCACTCCCGGACTTCGAGGTCTTCGACTCGCAGTCGCTCGAAAAGTTGCACAAATTGGTCATTGACGGTCCGTTCAGTGATCCAGATTCGCGAGTGATCGGGAGCGTTGTACTACGAGCATCGGCTGTAAACGTGCTCGTTTGTCGCACCTTTGGGCGATCGCTTGAGCTTCTTCTCAGCGGTGACGACGTGCTCGCAATGGGTGCACCGCATCAGGCCACCAGTGAAGGTGATCTGCGGCTTGTGAAGCTCTCTTTACGAGACGGTTCTGCGCTGCCAGAAAGGTTGCGTGATCGACCGAGGGTGCAAAGGTGCCGAGTACCAGTGGCCTTGGAACCAAACCTCGCCGAGATAGTGACGGTTCATGAGAATGCGGTAGAGGACGGACTTGTCGAACTTGCCACACCTCCACGTTCAGATTCCAGAGCCCGGCTGTCGCAACGCGAATGCGATCTGCTCTTCCGTAAACCTGCTCATCTTCATCGAATGGCCTCCCAAGCAGAGGCCGGATTGTTCGCCCAAGGCTCTCACCCAGACTGGACCACGATTCGGGTTTGAACGCAATGTTCGTGTCCGCCTTGATCGGCTTCGTTCCCGGAAGGACTTCCTTCCAGGAACCGAGCATGACAAGGCGCTGTCACTTTGGACCGCCCTCCGATACCCCGCCACGCGGTCACGCTTTGAACCGGCGTTCACAGTCTGCGCAACTCAGATTTGCGTGACTCAGGGAGCCCAGACGTTGCTGACGGATTCGTGGCGGTGAACGGGGACTTTGAGGGTTGACGCGCCGTCGGCCGTGCCGTTGATGTGGATTTTGCCAGATTGGAGCCCTGGGAAGTGTTCGCCTTCCCAGCTTTTGGGGTAGTTCGAATCGTCCATGTCCAGGGCGGCCTGGGTCGGGAAGAGCGGCCGAAAAGTGTCGCACATGACAGCCAATTCGTTGGTGTGAGTTGCCGTCAGGCTGGCTTCGACGGTGCCGGGGTGCGGGCCGTGCGGGATGCCTTGGGGGTGGAGGGTGAGGCTGCCGGACTCGATGCCCTTACGGGCTTTGTAGTTGCCGCTGACATAGTAAAGAACCTCGTCGGAGTCGAGGTTGCTGTGGTTGTACGGGACCTTGATAGCTTGGGGGTGGTAGTCAAGCATCCGCGGCGCGAAGGTGCAGATGACGAAGTTGTGAGCCTCGAAAGTTTGGTGGATCGGCGGCGGCATGTGGAGCGCGCCGGTGATGGGGCTGAAGTCGTCGGCGCTGAAAATGTAAGGGTAATAACAGCCGTCCCAGCCGACGATGTCGAGAGGGTTGTAGTGGTAGGTGTAGCTGTGGACGAGGTCGCGAGCCTTGATGCGGACCTCGAACTCTCCCTTCTCGTCCCAGGTCATGGGGAGTTCGGGGAGGCGGAGGTCACGCTCGCAATAGGGCGAGTGTTCGAGGAACTGGCTGGTGGTCTTCGAGATGTAACGCGGCGGCGGGGCGATGTGCGAGCCGTTGACGGTTTCGATGAGGAGGAACTTGCCGTAGGGCATGGATTCGACTGAGGGTTCGTCCGCGGCGACACGCCCCGGCTCGCGTTTGTCCCAGCTGATGGTGTAGACGATGCCCTTGGGGATGACGAGGTAGTCGCGCGGGCCAAATTTGAGGGTGCCCATCATCGTGTGACAGACGCCCGAGCCGTAGTGGATGAAGATGACCTCGTCGCCCTGAGCGTTTTTGAAGTGGTAGTTCATCTGGTCCGCGGGGTTGCAGACGGCCATCTCGCAGTCGGCGTTCCCGAAGAGGACGACGCGGCCGGTGACGGCGTCGCCTTTCTTGAGGAGCGGTGCGGACTTGAGGTGCCGCATGCGCATGATCTCGCGCTCGATGTACTGAACTTTCGTGCTGTGCATGGGCTTCCAGCCGTACACCTGGGTCGGGGGCTGGATGTGGTACATGGTTGACGTTGGCCCGACGAAGCCCTCGGTGCCGAAGAGTTCTTCGGAGTAAAGGCAGCCGTCGGGGCGGCGAAACTGGACGTGGCGCTTTTTGGGGAGCAGGCCGAGCTTGGTGTAATAAGGCATGGTGCGTCTCCGAAGTGTCTCGGAGAGTGTACGTGACCGCGCGTTGAGTGTCAGGATTATTTCGCGGGGGCGCTGCCGAACATGGGGGAGCCGCGCATTTTGTCCAGAAGCTGGTTGAGGATGTCGGGCTTCCATCCGACGACGAACGCGGCCAGGCTGGCGGAAGAAGCCATGCGGACATACTGCTCAGGGGAAGCGTTTTTGAAGGGCTCGCCGGAAATGATGAGGGTGCCCGAGAGGGCGACGAGGTAGATGAAAAATCCCCAAGTGACGGCCGAGATGGCGGGGGCGAGTGGGGAAACCTTGTCGGCGTCGGAGGACGTGATGGAGCGTTCAGAGGTGGAGATAGAGGCGGTTTGGGCGGGTGTGGTTGAGGTTGAGGGTGTGGAGCTGCTGGAGACGGTGCTGACCTGGACGGCCTCGGAGCGGCAGCGCTCGACAACGCCGTTGGTAGAGGCCATTCGCCCGAGGCAACCGGCGAGAGCGGAGACGCAGCAGAGAAGTGCGAGGTTGGTTGGTGTGAAGGAAATGGCAACCATGGCAACGTCGGAGACAGCCTCGGGGAAGCCGATGCCAGCGGCCCCGTTGACTTGGTCAGGCACGGTCGAGCCCATCGTGAGGAGTCGGTCACGGAAGGGCTGGCTTGGGATGCTCAGGCCGACGGTGAAGGTGGCGAGCCACAGGCCGGTGATGAAGGTTCCCGCGGCGGCGCAGCCGAGAAGGCGGTGGCCTCCGGCGGCGTCGGTCATGCGCTCGAGCCAGGATTGGCGTCGATCGCGAAAGTAGTGCTGCTCGTGGTGTGTGGCAGGCGTAGGGGGAGGAGAATTTGAAGTTGGATCGGAGAGGATCGTTGATCGCTCCGCGGCGCTGAGATCGCTGGGGATGGTCGTGAAGACCTTGGACTCGATCTGCTGAGTGACCTGTGACACCGGGGCCTCCTTGCCCGGAACGCAGGGCGTGTGACGTGTGGCGCTGCAGCGCTAGGGGTGTGTGGGGGCGGGCGTGGGACGCGAGGATCGAATCAGGAGATGTCGTGCCGCGTGAGCGGCCTACCTAAACAGCGGCGTTTCGGCGAGTTCGACCCAAGTGTGGAGGATAAGCATGTGAAGTTCCTGGATACGGTCGCTGGTGTCGCCGGGAACGATGATCTGATGGTCGGCGGCTTTGTTGAGTTTTCCGCCGCCCTTTCCGAGGAGGGCGACGGTGAGCATGCCTCGTGCGGTGCCGGAGCGGACGGCGCGGACGATGTTCTCTGAGTTCCCGGAGGTAGAGAGAACGATGAGAACGTCCCCGGCGCGGCCGAGAGCGTCGATCCAGCGCGAGAAGATTTGGTCAAAGCCGAAGTCGTTGGCGGTGCAGGTGATGTGGCCGACGTCGGAGCAGGCGATGGCGGGGAGCGGCGGGCGGTCCTTGCGGAATCGTCCGGTGAGTTCCTCGGCGAAGTGCATGGCGTCGCAGGCGGACCCGCCGTTGCCGCAGATCATGACTTTGTTGCCAGCGGCGAAGCACTCGATCAGGCGGTCGCCGACGCGCTGGACGGTGGCGACGGCCTGGGGGTCGGCGACGAGGGCATTGAGAGATCTCTGGGCTTCGTGCAGGGAGTGGAGCATTGGCGGTAGCGTAGGTTTTTTCTGGACGAGACGCGGTCGAAGCGCGGTCGAGGCGAGGTACGGTCGAGGCGGGGACCGTGCATAACCCCGGGACGACGAGGTACTCGTTAGATCTGGAAAGTCTGTACCGCGCGGTGAAACGGCCCGATATTTCTGGCGTACCGCGTGGGATTCGTTGCGGCCGTCGCGGGTTTGGATGCCGAGCTTTGGCATTGTTTTCAAGCGAAGAACTGGAGACCCCTGTGAGCACGAACGTGAACCGCCGTCAGTTTGAACGCATCGCGCTGAACCCCGCGTACACGCAGGTCGCGGTAAGGCTGCTGGACGAGGACCATTTCACGCTGCAGGGGCACACGTACGACATCAGCGAGGGCGGCGTGCAGTTCGAGCTCGATCGGGGTATCGAACCGGGAACGCGGATCGCGCTACAGATCACGCTGCCCGAGGCGTTCCGCGGGCAGTACGCGGACATCGGACCGGGACGGAGCGTGTTCGTGTTCGGCACCGTGGTGTGGCTGGAGGACGAGGACGAGCGTGGGCCCGTGCGGATGGCGGCGGTGTTCACGAGCTTTGCGCGCGAGGGAGATCGGGAGCGGTTGCTGCGGCAGCTGGCGGCGAAGGCGGCGCGGCGAGCGGCGTAAGAACATGCTGGAGCAGCGGTTTCGGTATACTGCGCCTTCCATGGCACATTCTTCTCGCGTTGCGTTCGTGACCATTCTGATTCTTGCGATCGCTGCGGCGGTGACGGCGTCGAGGGACGTTGGGCCGACCGCAGGCGGGTTCGCGTCGTCGGCAGAGATGGCCGCGGCGGCGCGGCGTTTTCTTGGACAACTCACGCCCGAGCGGCGCGGCAAGGCGGCGTTGTCGTTGGAAGGCAAGGAGCGTGCGGACTGGCACGTTGTGCCGCGTGATCGGCCGGGGTTGTCGTTCGGGGAGATGACGGACGCGGATCGCGTCGCGGCCCGAGAGTTGTTGAGAACGGGCCTCAGCGGGAAGGGCGTGCTCAAGATCGAGGCGATCATGACGCTCGAGAACGTGCTGCGCGATCTGGAGCGCGGGAACCCGATCCGCGATCCCAATACGTACGCGGTGACGGTGTTCGGTTCGCCGGATGATGCCGACGGCGCTTGGGGCTGGAGGCTCGAGGGGCACCACCTTTGTCTGAACTTTACGTGCGTGAAGGGCGAAGTGGTCTCGGTGACGCCGAGTTTCATGGGGTCGAACCCGGGCGAGATTCGGTCGGGGCTCAAAGCGGGCGAGCGTGTGCTGGCCGGGGAGGAAGACCTGGGGCGTGCGTTGGTGAAATCACTGACGGCCGCACAGCGGGCGAAGGCGGTGATCGATGAGCGTGCGCCAGCGGAGGTTTTGACGTGGCCGGGACGGCCAATGGACGAGATATGGGTCGATCCGCCGCTGGGTTTAGCGGCGTCGGAGATGTCGGCCCAGCAGCGCGCGCTTTTGGATGAGTTGGTCGAGGAGTACGCTCACAACCTGCGCGGCGATCTGGCGGACGTTGAGCTTGCTCGGATGCGTGAGGTCGGGCTAGGCACGAGAATGGACGCGGTCCGGTTCTGTTGGGCTGGCGGCGTTGAGAAGGGACAGCCTCACTATTATCGGATCGTGGGGCCGTCGTTCGTGATCGAGTACGACAACACACAGAACGACGCGAACCACGTGCACACCGTGTGGCACGATCGGACGAGAGATCTGGGCGGGGACGCGTTAAGCGAGCACTTGAAAAAAGATCACGGGCAGGGCCAAGGGCATGAGCACGGGGACGACCGGTGAATATGCCCGGTGAGCACGATCGCTGGCGTCGACAGCCGTGAGCTCGCTTCGGTTTTTCGTGTTCCAGCGTGAATCTAGGGTGTAGTTGGGTCTCGAATCTCTTGCGGAGGTTTTACGCTCATGCCATTCTTCGCTCACGATGTGTCCGATTGTCACTCCCTTGTTCGCTGGTTTGTCGGGTGCGGTGCCGCACTTGCGACGGGCGCTGCCGTTGCCGCGGTGAGCGAGCCTCCTGCGGATCCGATGAAGGCGAGGACCACCTTGGGTGATGACTCGTGGACCGTGAAGCGTGTGGGCGGAGACTTGAACCAGCAAGTTCAGAAGATCCCGGCGGGGTTCCGCTCAGGGACCGCGCGGTTTACGACGCCCTTGCCCCAGGGGTACCCGGACCCGACGCCGCCAGGGTCGATCGACCTGAAAAAGTATCCGGCGGCTCGGCGGGCGCAGGTGACGAGTTCGGCGGACAGCAACGTCGGCTCGAACATGGCGTTCTGGCCGTTGTTCCAGCACATCAAGAAGCACGACATCGAGATGACGTCGCCGGTCGAGATGGACTTCACGTTCGAAGACTTGAAGACGGCGGAGAACGGCGCAGAGCCGAACGCCGACGCCGAGGGTTCGAAGCCAGCGGTCAAGAGCGCGGTGGCGGTTCCCAAGACGTGGACGATGTCGTTTCTGTACCGCACGCCAGATATGAACAAGGTTGGGACGGAGGGTGCGGTAAAGGTTGTGGACCGTGAGCCGGTGATGGTGCTGTCGGTGGGGTTGCAGGGACCGTACGGGACGGTGATCGTCTCGCGGGGTGTGGAAAAGCTCACAGAGTGGCTCGTGGCGAACGCTCAGTGGGAGCGCGCGGGCGAGCCGCGGGCGTTTTACTACAACGGGCCTGAAGCGCGGAACGCGGATAAGTGGGCGGAGGTTCAGTTGCCGGTGCGGCGAGTGGCGGGGAATGTGCCGACGGCAGGGCTGGTGGAAGAGAAGGCGGAGAGGAAGTAAAAAAGCGGCTCGGAGAGCCACTTCTACCTGGGGCGGGATCGTGCTGGGACGCGACCACGGAAAATGCCGAGAGGCGGACTCGAACCGCCGACCTGGACGTTATGAATGTCCCGCTCTAACCAGCTGAGCTACCTCGGCGTCGGGACGAATAATAGACGCGGTTCGTGAGGTGGCAAGGCGGAGTTCGCGGTCTAAGCGCGTCGAGGCGGAACCAGAAGAGTCGGCTCGGAGAGCCGACCTACTAAAGATCTGAATGCGGTTAGAACTCGGCCTGCTTGGGCGCTCTGGGGAACGGGATCACGTCGCGGATATTCTGCATGCCGGTGATGAACAGGATGAGTCGTTCAAAGCCGAGCCCGAAGCCAGCGTGGGGGACCGTGCCGTACCGGCGGAGGTCGCGGTACCACCAGTATTCCTTGGCGGGGAGTTTCATTTCTTCGATACGGCGGTCGAGGTAGTCGAGGCGTTCTTCGCGCTGGCTGCCGCCGATGATCTCGCCGATCTTGGGCACCAGCACGTCCATCGCCGCCACGGTGTCGCCCGGGGCGCCGTCGGTGCCCGGATCGTTCAGCCGCATGTAAAACGCCTTGATGCCCTTGGGGTAGTTCATCAGGATCACGGGCTGTTTGAAATGTTCTTCGGTGAGGTAGCGCTCGTGCTCGCTCTGGAGGTCGATGCCCCACTTGATGAGGTACTCGAACTTCTTGCCGCCCGCGATCGCGGCCTCCAAGATCTTGATCGCCTCGGTGTAGGGCAGGCGCTTGAAGGGCGTGTCCAGAACGTGCTGCAGACGGACAAGCAGGCCTTTTTCGATTCGCTCGTCGAAGAACTTCATGTCGTCGGCTCGCTCGCTGAGAGCGGCTCGCACGCAGTACTTAATGAAGTCCTCGGCAATCTGACTGTCGCGCATGAGGTCGCAGAAGGCCATCTCGGGCTCGATCATCCAGAACTCGGCCAGGTGCCGCGCGGTGTTGCTGTTCTCCGCGCGGAACGTGGGGCCGAAGGTGTAGACGTTCGAAAGCGCGCAGCAGTACGTCTCGACGTTGAGCTGCCCGCTCACCGTGAGGTGGGCTTCTTTGCCGAAGAAGTCCTGCGAAAAATCGATCGGTGGGGAAGTGACGGAGTGCGAATCAGAAGAGACCGACGGCGGCATGGCTTCTTTCACTTCGCCACTTGGCCACTTCGCCACTTCGCCACTTTTCTCCTGCCGCGGCATGTTTACAAAGTCCAGAGTGCTCACTCGGAACATCTGACCCGCGCCCTCGCAGTCGCTGCCGGTGATGATCGGGGTGTGGACCCAATAGAAGCCGCGTTCGTGGAAGAAGCGATGCACGGCCATGCTCAGGCAGTGGCGCAGACGCGCGACCGCGCCGAACGTGTTCGTGCGCACGCGGAGGTGGGCCATCTCGCGAAGATATTCAAAGCTGTGCGGCTTGGGCTGGATCGGGTACTTGTCGGGGTCCTCAACCCAGCCGATGACGCGGATAGCGGTGGCCTGGATCTCGACCCCCCCACTCTTGCCCTGGCTGGCCACCAGCGTGCCGTCAGCCTCGATAGAGCAGCCGGTGCAGAGCTTGGCGATCTCGCCAGCGTAGTTGAGCAGGTCGCCCTTGGCGACGATCTGGATGGTATCAAAGCAGGTGCCGTCGTGGAGGGCGATGAACGAGAGCCCGCCGTCGGCCTTGGAGTCGCGGCGCGTGCGCACCCATCCCTTGACGGTGAGTGCGGTGCCGACGGGAGATTTGAGTGCTTCGGACGCTTTGAACCACGCCATGAGGACCATCCTTTGCGCGGCTATGGGGCCGAACGCGGAGCGATGGTAGCGATGAGCGCGAGGAGGATCACGGCCTGCCGGGGGCGGACGCGATCACCTGTCTCTGAAGGGGTTGTTAACCCAGCCGTAGAGGTGGCCGTTGCCGGTGTTGCTGGCGCTCCAGTAGAGGGCGTGCCAGTCCTTGTCTTTACGAGTAGCGCTGACGTAAATGTCGTTGGCGCAGAAGTTCGGGGTGCTGCTGTCTTCGGCGTCGTAGACCTCGGAGCGTTTGATGGTGGGTTTGTAGAGTTCAGCTTCGCCGCTGAGGTAGGCGATGTGGCCGCCCTTGTCGTGACGTTGGGTGATCTGGTCCCAGTTGCCCCAAAGGCCGTCTTGGTACTGGTCGTTATACCAGTAGGTGCTTTCTTCGATGAAGATCGGGACGCCTCGGAAGGCGACGAGGCTGGGAGCCTTTGCGGCCGCGAGCAGTTGAGGACCGTCCCCCGGCTGGGGCTGGACTGCGGCGGCGACGACTGCGCTGCCGACGTTGGCTCCGTGGGTAAAGGTGGTCATTCCGTAATCAAAGTCGAGCGCACCAGAGTTCTGATAGATGTTGTTGTCGGTGGTTCTCCGCGTGGTCCGGTTGTACTTACCGCGACGCTTGTTGGTCGGACACTCGAAGACCTTGTGGCTGTTCTCGAGAAACTGGAAGACGATGCCGGGCACTTTTTTACCGCCTTCGGTTTTGTAACACCATTTCTCATCGAGTCCTTGAGGTCTCCCGTTTTTGTCCACCTTGGCCGATCCGTACCAAGGCCAGATCCTGTCCTTGAAATCACGGGCGTAGAACTGAGCCGCGGCGGCGAGCTGTTTGGTGTTGATCTGGCAAACGAGGGTCTGCGAGATCGCGCGTGATTTGCCGAGGGAGGGGAGCAGGATGCCCACGAGGATCGCGATGATGGCGATGACGACGAGCAGCTCGATGAGGGTGAAACCGCGATGTTTGGAAGCGGGACACGAGCCAGAACGACGGGTCATACATACTCTCCGAGTTCACACACTTCAAGGTGGGCAACACGAGCCGAGAAGGGCCCCGAGACGAATGTCTCTTCGCACATGATACAAATTTTCGGCGATCGTGCAAACCTTTCTGGAACTGTTACACTCAGATTTTTGTTTGCTTTGTGATAGGTAACAAAGTCCGTTTTGGCTCGATCCTAGAGCTTTCTCTTGTACTGAACGTATTTGTCCTCGAACTCCCAGCCGAGCTTTTCATAAAGTTTTCGGGCCGAATTATTGTTGTGCTCGGTCTGGAGCTTGATGCGGACGGCCCCGTCGCTGCGGGCGAAGGTTTCGGCCTTTTCGATGAGGGCGCGGGCGGTGCCGCTGCGGCGGTGGTCAGGATGAACGAAGAGATCGTTGAGGATCCAGATTTTTTTCATCCCGACCGAGGTGAAACTGGGGTAGAGCTGGGTGAAGCCGACGCCGAGGGCACGCGGTCCGAAGCCGATGAGGGCAAGGAAGACGACGCTCTCGTCGCGGCTGACGCGCTGTCCGATGTATTCGCGGGCGGCGGCGAGTTCGGCGGGCTGCTCGTAGAACTGTCGGTAGGAATCGAAGAGGGGTGCGACGAGGTCGATGTCGCCGAGGCCAGCCCGGATGATTCGAACGCCTGTGGTCATGTCTCGCTCCTGTGTGCTCGTGCTGTGCGCGCGGCCGATGATGACCCGACCAGCAGCACCAGCGTAGTTCATTCGGCGCGCCGCCCGCCCGGCGCGGTCTCGTCCCATCGCGTATCCTTCGCCCTCCGTATTTTCGCCTCCCTCTTTTCCTCCACGGACCCCACCATGAAGATCCACGAATACCAAGCCCGCGAACTTCTTGTCCAAGCTGGGATCCCGGTCCCGCCTTCTCAGACGATCGATTCGATCGAGCAGGCGGCCCCCGCGTTCAAAGCCGCGACGACCGGCGGCGGGCGGGCGGTCATCAAGGCTCAGGTCCATGCGGGCGGGCGCGGCAAGGCCGGGTTTGTCAAGCTCGTGGGCACGCCCGAGGAGGCGACGCAGGCGGCGCGGTTCATGCTGACAACGCGGATGAAGTCGCCGCAGACGCCAGCCGAGGGTCTGGAGGTGCGGAAGCTGCTGGTGGGCTCGGCGGTGGATATCAAGCACGAGTACTACCTGGCGATCACGACAGATCGAAAGACTCGGCGGAATGTGCTGATCGCGTCGCGCGAGGGCGGCGTCGAGATCGAGACCGTCGCGCACGATCGGCCCGAGGCGATCATCAAGGAGCCGCTGCACCCGCTGCTGGGCTTGCAGGGGCACCAAGCCCGGCGGGTGGCGTTTGCGCTGGGGTTCGAGGGCAAGCAGGTCGGGCAGGCTGTGGACATCATGCAGAAGCTGGCGAAGCTGTACGTGGACAAGGACTGCACGCTGGCGGAGATCAACCCGCTGGTGCTGACCGGCTCGGCCGCGTCCCCCGCTGCTGCTTCACAACCCTCTGGGCAGCTTCTGGCGATCGATGCCAAGTTCAACTTTGACGACAACGGCATGTTCCGACACGCTGATCTTCGCGCGATGGCGGATCCGACGGAAGAGAACCCGGCCGAGGTCGCGGCCAACAAGTTCGGGCTGACGTATATCGCGCTCGACGGCACGATCGGTTGCCTCGTGAACGGCGCGGGGCTGGCGATGGCGACCATGGACATCATCAAGCTGCACGGCAAGGGCAAAGGGCCCAAGGGCGCGGACGGCAAACCGACGGACCTGGAGCCAGCGAACTTCCTGGACGTGGGCGGCGGGGCGACGGAAGAGGCCGTCACCGCGGCGTTCTCGATCATCCTCAGCGACCCGACCGTCAAGGCGGTGATGGTCAACATCTTCGGCGGGATCATGAAGTGCGACGTGATCGCGCAGGGGATCATCAACGCGGCTCGCGGGTTCAAGAACAAGGACGGCACGGTGGGCTTCAAGGTTCCGCTGATCGTGCGGCTGGAAGGGACGAACGTCGAGGCGGGTCGTGCGTTGCTCGACGGTGCAAAGAAAGACATCCTAACGATGCAGGCTGCGACGGACCTGACGGACGCGGCCAAGAAGGTGTGCGCTTCGGTGCGGTAGCGACGTCGGACCTCGGGTCAGAATGCTTTGAAAGCTCGACTCTTCGAGCTGATTCGTCCTTCGTTGGGACTTTATTTTGTCTGCGCTCGTTGGCCGACCGCACCGAGCGCAAGAAGTGGAAGATTCAAGGCGAAGGCTCGGCTCGAAGAGCCGACCTACCAGGCAAACCTGAGTTCGCTGTTAGCAGCCGGACTCGAAGCGGAGAACGAAGGCGTCGAAATCGTCCCCGGTGACGAAGCCGTCGCCGTCGAAGTCTGCAGCAAGATCGCCAGCGATGAACGCGTTGACATACGCGTCAAAGTCTTCCCCGGTCACGAAGCAATCGCCGTTGAAATCGGCGCGACACAGCGCGTTGTAGATCAGGTTCACGGTGGCGGTGTTTGATGTGCCGCTGGGGGTTTGCACCCGGAAGGTGATGGTGTCGCAGCCAGCGGCGCCAGCTGTGGGAGAGATGATGCGGTAGGCGTTGGTGCCGCCGCCGAGCACGGTCGCCTGCGATGGGCCACTGACGATGGTGTACACGGCGGTGGACGGATCGCTGTCGAAGTTCGCGGGGAGTTCTACAACGGCGGCGGCGCCGGTGCGGATGACTTTGGTGTAACTGAAGGCGGCGGGCAGTGTGCCGCTGGGCGAGCCGACGTCGAAGGCGAGGTTGAGCGTGGCTGGTGCGCTGCGAGAGATCCGGCCGTCGAGGTACAGGGCTTCGGCTTGGACGCTCAGAGTTCCGGCGCCGAGGTTGTGCCCGTAGATGCTGACGGGACCGTTGTTGGAGCGCGTGCCGACGACGCGTCCGTTGAGCAGGACGCGGAGTTCCTTGACGCCGACGCCGCTGGCGGTAAGGTTGAACATGCTGGGATCGGAGAGACGGGCACCGACGGAACCGATGCCCAACGAAGCGGAACGGCCGAAATTGGAACTGACAAACGAGCCGACGAAGCGGTTGGCGGCTTTGTTGGCGGTGTTGTCGTAGGCGATGACGCGGAGGTCGTGGTGGCCGTCGGGGAGTGTTGTGGTATCGACGGTGAAGGTCTGTCCGACGAGCGCGGTGGCGATGAACTTGCCGTCGATATGGAGATCGAAGCTCGCGATAGCGGTCGAGGGCCTGGCGGTGGTTGCGCTGGGTGAGATTATGAAGGAACCGCTAGCGGTTCCGGTAGGGATGCCGGTGACGCTGACCGCAGGGAGATGGGCGAAGGGCCTGGTGAGCGGGTCGCCGTAGAGCAGGCCTTGGAAGGGGACGTACTGGCAACTGCGGAGGTATGCCTCACCGAGTGAGGCGCCCTGTCCGTAGAAATTGTGGAAACGCGCGTTGGGGAATTTGCCGGTGTAGTTGCACGGCTCCTCGACTTCTCCGGCGGAACCGCTGGCCCCGCGACGGATCCAGCTTGAGACCTTCGTTTGAGCGCCGTTGTCGAACATGGCCGCCCAACTGGTCAGGTGGTCGCAGAAGGCGCCGGGCTTGATGGTCATGCTGGCGGCATCGACATTTGCTCCCGCGAAACCCGACATGATCCCGAGGATGTCGTTTTTGCCGATAGGGAGTTCCACCCCGTCCTGCTTGACCGCGAGGTATCCCTGCGAGATAAGGTTGTTGACTGCGCCGGCGTACTGGCCGCTGCGGACGTTGCGGGCGGGGTCGGCGGTGTTGTTCTCGAAGTAGAAGGTGCCCGTGGGGCGTGTGCCGTCGGCGGCCACGCTTCGGTCGATCATGGCGAGGATCTCGGGGACAGTGTTGCCAAAGGTGCCGATGTAGCCGAGCATGGAGCTGATGTAGTAACGGCGTGCATTGCTGGCGGTGCTGGGCAGGCCCGAGGAGTACGTGACGTTGCTGTCAAAGAACTGAGCGTTGAAGTTCGAGGGGTTGTAGTACCTGCTTAGGAACTGCGAGTTCTGCGTGGCGATCGGCGGCAGGAAGTCGGCCGTGATGAACGACGTGGTGTACGCGGTCGTGATGGAGAACCGGTTGACGGGCGAGCAGCTGTCCGAAAGGATCCCGGGCGCGCTCACGAAGAACGAGTTGCCGGGGGTGACGATGATGTAGTCAATGTGGTCGCCCAGCGCGGCGTTGGTGAGGTAGCCTTGGAGCCCGGGCATGTTCTGCGCGACGAAGTTGGTAAAGTTGGCGGCGTCGGGGTCCATGTAGAGGACGTTGGAGTCGGGGATGTTGCGGGCGTTTTTGTAATAGTTCCCGACGAACATGGACTCGGCGCTGGAGGGGTCTATGAGGATGATGGCGTTCTCGGGTGTGCCTCCGGCGTGCGCGCGAGGGGCGACCATGGACGCCGAACCCGCCGCGAGGACGAGCGCCAGCGCCATGCCTCGGCTTGCGATGCCCCGGTCTGTGATGCCCCGATCTGTAATGCCCCGATCTGTGACGTTGCGAACCGTGGCGGCGAAGGCGCTGAGATTCGTTCTGACGGGCGACGAGTGCGAGAGGTTTGTGCGCATCGAGTGATCTCCGAAATCGTGTTTGTGGCCGGGTGCTTGGTGGCGGACCGAAAAAATACTCGAGGGCCGAAGAGTGTTCGGGCTGGGTTCTCGAACGCCCGGACTCATCAGGCTCGGGCGTGGGAGCGGCTCTCCCAATTCAACTGCTGCATTGTGACACACTCTACGAGCGAGGACAACCAGAATCTGCAAGGATCTCATGGCCGGGGTGTGTTGATCGTCCTGTGTTCGCTGGGCGAACGAGGTGCGAGAGTTGTTCGATTACTGAAGATTTGAGAGAATTGGCAATTTTTCTCTTGGCGCGTCGTTCTTTCGCGGGTAAGGTCGCGCTTGTTCGAGTGGCTCTGAGTGTTTCAGAGTTCTCGCCGAGCCTCTCTGATCTTGGGATCGAGGAAACGAGCGAGCGCTGGAAACAAAGGTCTAAACAGGGCACGAAGCCGCGTATCTCGCAACCGCCTGTCTCGAAACCGCGGCCTTGATTCGTGACGCGCGTTTAAGAGGTTCCCGGGGCTGCCCAGAGCGACCCCCGACAGTCTCTCGGACGGCCTCTCAGATTTGTGAACCACAACGGCCGACCGTGTCCCTGGAGTCACCATGAGCCAGACCACCTCTTCGATGTCGTTTTCTTCGCAATCGGTTCGTTCTCAGACCGTCGCTGCGGTAGCGTTTCCCTCGAGATCCGAGTCTGAGAGGGCCGCGCCGGTGATTTCGCGTCGTGCCCTCTTTACCGGGTTTCGGCATCGTCAGGTTGCGAAGCACGCCGCGAACCTGGGCGTGATGAGTGTGCTGGCGGGCGGGGCGTTGTCGGCGCGAGTCGAGGCCGCGCCGCCAGAGGTTTCGGGGGATGTGGACCCGGGCAGCGTGCTGGTGAAGCTGACGAAGCGGATCACGATGGGCGCGACGCTGGCCGAGTTGGCGCTGGCCAATTCGTTCGGGTATCAGGGTTATCTCGACTATCAGCTCAACGCCGCGGCGATTCCCGAGGATCCGACTTTGGTGACGCGGTTGGAGGCGTTGACTTCGCTGACGATGACTCCCCAGCAGATGCTGGCGCTTACCGCGTCGCAGGTTTCCAACGAGCTGATCGAAGCGGCGATCGTGCGCGGCGTGTGGAGCAAGCGGCAGTTGCTCGAGCGCATGGTCGAGTGCTGGACGGACCACTTCAACATCGATATCCGCAACGAATCGGACCAGTACCTTAAGACGGTGGACGACCGCGGCGTGGTGCGGCCGAACGCGCTGGGCAAGTTCCCGGATCTGCTGCGTGCCAGCGCGCACAGCCCGGCGATGCTGTATTACCTGGGCAACAACCTGAACAGAGTCGGCAAGCCTAACGAGAACTACGCGCGTGAGCTGATGGAGTTGCACTCGCTGGGCGTGGACGGCGGGTACACGCAGCAGGACGTGCAGGAGATCGCGCGCTGCTTCACGGGCTGGGGGCTGTACGGGCTCTCGGCCTCGGACCCGAACTCGGGGCTCTTCAGGTACAGATCAAGCGACCACGACAACGGGCCCAAGCTCGTGCTGGGGCAGACGATCGCCGCTGGCGGCGGGATGCAGGACGGCGAGACGGTACTGAATATTTTGTTGGCGCACCCGAGCACCCCAAAGTTCATCGCCAGAAAGATTTGCCGGACGTTGCTGAGCGAGGCGCCGTCGCAGAGCGTGATCGATTCGGTGGCGGCGACGTACACCGCCACGGGCGGGGACATCAAGGCGATGATCCGCACGGCGCTCGCGCCGAACGTGCTGGCGGACGCGCCACCCAAGTATAAGAGGCCGTTCCATGTGTTCGTGTCGGCGCTGCGTGCGTTGCCTACCGCGATCACGAGCACCTCGACGCTGCGTTCACGGTTGAACGCGGCGGGGCATGTGCCTTTTTATTGGAGCACGCCCGACGGGTACCCGGACACGCTGAACTACTGGGTTGGTCTGGTGATCGCGCGCTGGAATTTCGGGGCGGCGCTGATGGCCAACCAGATCAGCGGCGTGACGGTGAACGGGGCGTCGTTTTTCACGGGGATCACGACGGCGGCGCAGACGGTGGACAAGCTGAACGCGGCGATTTTCCTTGGCGAGATGCCAGCGGTTGATCAGGCGCGAGTCAAGGCTTACTTGCTGCCGGACAATCCTTCGGCGACCAAAAAGAACGAGGCGATCGGGCTGGCGATCGGGTCACCGTCGTTCCAGTGGTATTAGGGTAAACAGCCGGTAGGCATCGGCCTTGCGATTGGGCTGACGCGAGTGGGCCTGATTTGACTGAGGCTGATGTGGTCGTTGCGTTAAATCCTCGTCGGCGACGGTCTTGTGTTCGAGATCTTCCTTGCGATCTGCTCGGTCGGACGTTGTGGGTGAACTTCTTTGTCAAAGGATGAGCATGAGCGAGCACCAAAGCACGGCCTGCCCTGAATACGTCGAGCTCTCGCGGCGCGGGTTTCTGGGTGTTGGCGCGAGCGCGGCGATTCTGGCGTCGGCCCCGGCGTGGCTGCCGCGGGTCGCGGTCGCGAAGGACTATCGCTCGGCTCAGCGCGACGTGGTCGTTTCGATTTTTCTGCGCGGTGCGGCCGACGGGATGTCGCTGTGCGTTCCGTATGGAGACGCGGCGTACTACACGGCGCGGCCGACCATCGCGGTGGCGCGGCCTGACAGCGGGCTGGCGAACCGGGCGATTGATCTCAACGGATTCTTCGGGCTGCCGCCGGGGATGGCGGGGCTGATCCCGGCGTACCAAGAGGGGAACCTGCTGATCCTGCACGCTACGGGGTCGATCGATCCGAGCCGGTCACACTTCGATGCGCAACGGTTCATGGAACTCGGAAAGGCTCGCGATCTGGCGGTGAACACTGGGTGGCTGGGGCGGCATATTTTGAGCACGGCGCCAGCGTCGCCGGGGTCTGTGCTGCGAGCGCTGGGGATCACTTCGGGGCTCCAACTCACGCTGTCGGGCGGGCCTCAGACGCTGCCGATCCCCGACTTGGATAAGTTCGGGCTGGACGGATCGTCGACCACTGCGGCGGCGCGGCAGACGGCGTTGACGGACATGTACAGTCTCGTCGCGGACCCGCTGAAGGCGGCGGCCCAGACGACGGCGGCAACGATCACGCTGCTCAACACGATCGACTTTGCTGGCTACATCCCCAACGCGGGGTCGGTGTATCCGGCGACCGGGTTCGGCACGGCGCTCAAGTCCTCGGCGGCGTTGATCAAGGCACAGGTCGGCGTTGAAGCGATCGCGATCGACCTTGGCGGATGGGACACGCACACCGTGCAAGGGACGCAGACGGGGTATATGGCAACGCTGATGGCCCAGCTTGCGAACACGCTGGCCGCGTTCCACAACGACGTGATCCGCGGCGGCGGGCCGGGCGTGACGGTGGTGGTGATGTCGGAGTTCGGCCGGCAGTTGGTCGAGAACGGCAGTCAGGGGACGGACCACGGTCACGGGAACACGATGTTCGTGATGGGAAAGTGCATCGCGGGCGGGCGGGTGCTGGCGAACTGGCCTGGGCTGACGGTGGACAAGCTTTTCGAGGGACGAGACCTGCAGGTCACGATCGACTATCGCGACGTGCTGGCGGAGATCGCGTCCAAGCGGCTGGGGACGACGGACCTGAACTTTGTGTTCCCTAGTTTTACGCCGACGGACCGCGGCGTGGTGTCGTGCTGAGATTGCCTAGCTGAGCCGGTGAAGCGAGCGAGGTTGTGCTTTGAGGAACTTTGGAGTTGAACTTTTTGGAGTTGAACTTTTTCGGGCGAACGCCAGGTCGGGGAGCCCGCTTGTGAAGGAAACCAGCATGAATCACTCGATGCTTAAAAATCTTCGGTCCGCTCGCGCTGCTCGCGTGGGCCAGGGCGTGGGCGTGGCGTCGGTCGCTTGCGCGCTGATGATGGCGTGCGGCGGAACGGCGCGCGCGCAGTCGGATCTCTACAGCAACGGGTCGGTGAATCCAGGTGATCCGGGCTTGTCAACGGGCTCGCTGACGGGGAACGGAGTCGCGGCCCCGGGTGGGAGCGCGTGGAGCGAGGTGCAGGAACTTTCCGTGCTTGAAGCCAACGCGCTGGGCGGCGCGACGGTCTCGCTGAGCACCGGCGTAACTTCGTTCCGAATCGCGGATGATTTCAACGTCGGCGGCGCGTTCGGGTGGCGGGCCAAGTCGATCTCGCTGTTCGTGTACGAGCCCGCAGGTTCGGCGTCGGTTTCGCCCGCGAGCGGCGTGACGGTGCGGGTATGGACCGGGCAGCCGGGCACGGCTGGCGCCGCGGTGATCTTTGGTGACACTTTGACAAACCAGATGACGGGGTCGAGCTTTGCCAAGCTGTACCGGGTGTTCAACACGGACGGGCCGGCGCTGGCGACGGTGCCAGACGCGACGCGGCCGGTGTGGCGGTTAGAGGTCTCGCTCGGTGATGTGATCCTGTTTCCTGGGGAGTATTGGGTTGACTGGCACGTGAACGCGGCGAACGCGAGTTCGACGGTGTTCGCACCGTCGGTGACCAAGGCGGGGTCACGCGGGGTGACCGGTTGGAACGCGCGTCAGTTGAACGCGGCGGGGTCTTGGATCGCGATCAACGATCCTGGGAAGCCAGCGGTGGCGGCGGACGTGGCGCAAGATCTGCCGTTCATTGTTCACGGTGATCTGCTGACCACGCCGTGCGGCGCGGACTTTGACGAGAACGGTTTCGTGACGGGCGACGACTTTGACGTGTTTACACAGGCCTTTGTGGACGGGGTGATTGCGGCGGACTTCAACCGTGACGGGTTTGTGACCGGCGATGATTTCGATCTGTTCAGCGATGCATTCGCGGCAGGATGCTGATGCGGAATGCGCTTCGTTCTCGCGGTTCTTTACTCACGTGATTGAGGGAAGTGGGAGCGCGTCGCGCTAAGAAAGCTTGAAGAGAACCTTCCCCGACCCCTTCCTGTGGTAAGGGTTGCGGAGCGAGATGCGATCGCGGTCGGTTCAGTTGTTGACGTGGATCCAGCCTTGGGCGATGGCGGTGGCGAGGACGATGAAGAGCACGATCCGGTACACGCCGAAGGGCGTGAGGCCGCGGCGGTTAAGGAATCCGACAAGCCAGGTGACCGCCAGCGCGGCCGAGATCGCGGCGACAACGAGGCCGACGACGACGGGCGTCGTGCCGAGTTTTTGGAAGAGATTGGGCAGGCCTGTATCGTGGCTGTGCTTGAGGTTCTTAAAAAGGCTGTACACGCACGCAGCGCCGAGGGTGGGCAGGCCGAGTAGGAAGCTGAACTCGGCGGCGGCCTTGGGGCGTAGGCCAAAGATCATTCCGCCGGTGATGGTCATCATGGAACGGCTGGTGCCGGGCCACATGGCGATGCACTGCATCAGTCCGATCATGAAGGCGTGTTGAGGGCGGATGTCGTCGATTTCTCGGTATTGCGCGGCGGTCTTTGGCGGGCTGAACCGGCCCGAGCGCCAGGCGTCGATAACGAGCATGTAAAGCCCTCCGACGAGCACGGCCGCGAGCACAGGGCCAGCGTGGAAGAGTCGCTTTTCGATCCAGTCATGGAGCAGGAAGCCGAGCACGGCGGCGGGCAGGAACGCGGCGATGAGGTTGACGACAAGACGGAATCCGGCGGGGTTTCGGCCGAGCATTCCTTGAAGCATCTGGAGCACGCGGGCGCGGTACAGCCCGAGCACCGCGAGGATGGCGCCGCCTTGCACGACGATGTTGAAGGAGTCGATCGATTCCTTGGCGTCGGCGGAGTCGAGATGCATGAGCGAAGACGCGAGGATGAGGTGGCCGGTGGAGCTGACGGGGAGGTACTCGGTGATACCCTCGACGAGACCGAGGACGACGGCTTGCCAGATTTCCATGAGTTCACTTCCTTCCGTGCGGGTTCGGGCCGTGCTGTGTGGGCCGCGAGCGGCGAGTGTAGCGTCGCGGGGGTAGTGCTTGGGGCATACTGTGGGCGTGGTCATCGCGATCGAGAATGCGGCGGACGAACGAGTGGCGGAGTACGCGAGCCTGCATCGGGGGTCCGAAGAACCGTCTAACGCGGGCGCAGGGCCACGTGTGCCGGGCTCGTTTGTGGCCGAGGGTGAGCTGATCGCGCGGCTGGCGATAGGTTCGCGGTTTGCGGTTCGGTCGCTGCTGATGTCGACGGCGAAGGTTGTGGCGATGGGCGATGTGATCGCTTCGCTGCCGTCGGGGACTCCGGTGTACGTGGCCGAGCCGAAGTTGATGAGCGAGATCGTGGGGTTTAAGTTCCACCGCGGGGCGCTGGTGTGCTGCGAGCGTGGCGCGGGCAGGGGCGTCAGCGAGGCGATCCGCGGGGCGACGTCGGTGGCCGTGCTGGAACAGGTTTCGAACTTTGACAACGTTGGAGGGATCTTTCGGAGTGTTTCCGCGTTGGGCGGGGACAGGCCTGCGGTGCTGTTGAGCCCGGGATGCTGTGATCCGCTGTACCGCAAGTGCCTGCGAGTTTCGATGGGGCACGTGCTGCGCGTGCCGTTCGCGGAGGTTGGTCTGGAGCAGTGGCCGAGTGTGATCGGGATGCTGGCGAGGGAGGGGTTTTCGGTCATCGGGCTTAGCACGGGGTTGAGGTCGTTAAAGTTGGAAACGCTGGCACCGGAGCGGACGCGGCGGCCGGCGCTGGTGCTGGGGACCGAAGGGGACGGGTTGACAGAGGCGGCGCTGGCGGAGATTGATCGGTGCGGAGTTCGGGCCCGGATCGCGATGCGGGCGGGGGTAGATTCGTTGAACGTGAATGTGGCGGCTGCGATCGCGCTGTACGGGTTTGGATTGGTGGCGGAGGCGGCGCAGGGGCCGGATTAGGTGGGTGGTCCGGGCCGATGTCTTCTGGATGTCGTCTGTGCTGATGGCGTTCAGGCCGATGTCGTTCAGGCCGATCATGGAACTTTCGTTGCTTCCTGACGAACAGCCCTGTGTTCGGCGGATGTACTACGCTTAGGGATCTGAGCTTGCGATGTGAATCGCGGACTTTTCTTGGGAGCTTTTCTGTGACGATCTGTTCATACTCGATGAATCTGTGCGGCGCGCTGGCGGGCGGTCTTTTGGCGTTCACGGTGGTGAGCACCGTGTGCGGGGCGGGGAGCGCGACGGGCGGCCTTGAAGCGGTGGGCGGCGGCGCGGGAGTGAGATCGCCCGGGCCGACAGAAGTGGTGCGGAAGGGCTCGGGCGAGCGGCGGATGAAGATGAACGCGATGGAACTGCAGCCGTTCCCGGCGTCGGTGTGGGATTCTTTGTCGGACTGGTCAGGGGGCAAGGCGATCTCGTCGGCGGACACGAATGGAAAGGTCGTGCTGATCTGCACGTACTCGGACTGGTACCAGCCTGCGCAGCGGGCGTGGACGCTGGCGCGGAAGCTTTCCGCGGCGCACGAGAAGGACGGATTGGTGCTGGTGGGCGTGTTCCACCCCGAAGGATGGGACTTGAAGCGTGAGTCAGAAGCCTTGAGCGCGACAGTTGCGAACGCGGGAGTCGCCAAGGCCGGGGAGAAGGATTCGGCGTTGGTGATGGTTGCGCATGATTCCAAGCGTGCGTTCCGCAAAGCGTTGCTGTCGGATCAGGATCCAGATTTTTATGTGATCGATCGGGCGGGTCAGTTGCGGTACGCGGCGATCGCGACCGAATCGGTGGACGAGGCGGTGAAGATCTGCCTGGATGAGACGGCCGACGCCGCGTCGGAGATCAAGAGCAAGCTGGCGGTGGATGCGGCGAAGGTGGAGGCAGACTCGAAGCGAAGCGGCGCGATCCGTGCTGAGGTTGACCTCAAGAGCATCCCCGAGTTGACGTTCGCAGAGCCGACGGCCGACGCCTACGAGAAGACGAAAGGGTGGCCCAAGAAGGTTCAGGACGCGAACAGCCGGGACGATCAAGAGAACGTAGTAACCAGCCTGCAACTGCCGCCGCCCGGGTCGTACTACAAGAATGATCCGAAGTTCAAGGGGCGGGCGATCGTGGTGTACCTGTGGAGCCCGGATTTCAGGCCGAGCTACGAGAAGATCATGCCGGCGATGGATCGTCTGCAGAGAGAGCGTGGACGAGATATCAGCGTGATCGGCGCGATGGCGCGGATCGAGGACAGCAACGACCGCAAGCCCAAGGACACGACCCCGCCCGGTGATCTCATCAAGAAGTTCATCGATGAGCAGGGGATCGAGCACTCGCAGACGGTGTACGCCGAGGGGATGGTCGGGACGGTGGAGCGCCAGGGCGACCGCATCGTTCCGTGGGTGGCGGTTGCGAGTTCCAACGGGGTGGTGCGGTGGTCAGGGAACCCCAACAGCGACGGCTTTCGCGCGGCGGTCGAGCAGGTCATCAAGGCCGACCCGGGCGTGAAGGCGCGGCGCGTGGCGGAAGAGGCGTACATCAAAAAGCAGAAGAAATAGGAATAGTCTTTGTTGATTCGAGCGATCTTGAACAACCCCGCTCTTTGCGGGGTTGTTCATTTCATCGATCGATCGTGGGACGATGGTCGAGCGATCGATCGAGTGCTCGGGGTGAGCGGAAAAGGCCGGGGTGGGATTCGAACCCACGAATCGCGGATTTGCAATCCGCTCCATTAGACCACTCTGGCACCCGGCCGGGCGAAGCAGGACAGGGACGTTACGGGGCGATCACCGCAGGGTCAAACGTGCTGGCGGTATCGAGCGAGCCGACAAACGGGGTTGAGAGCCAGTTCGGAGGTCGGGTGGGCCACGAGGTGTCCAGAGAACGAGGGCTTGGACCGATACCATAAGTGTGGAGCGAAGATGCGAGGCTGGCGCATCCGGTATCCGTTGCCGAAATTGATTCTGGCTCGCGTCTGGGTCCGCCTCTTTGTCTTGGTTTGTCAGGAGCACTGGGAATGCTTGATCTTTGGACATCACATGAAGGCTGGGGTAGGGCCGGGCTGCGCGTTGCGCCCACGATGGTGTTGATGGCGCTGGCGGGCGTGTTGTCGGGCGGCGTGCCGGGCGGTGTTGGGAGAGCGGTGGCTGGTGCGAAGGAGCCGCCCGCGGAGGTTCCGCGTGAGCCCGGGCTTCCGGCCAAGGAATCGATGAGCCACGACCCCGAGCTCAACGACTCCAGTGTGGACCGGCAGCTCGATGCGATGCGGAAGCGTGACGGTTCAGAGAGCTCGAAGCGGGCGATAGCGCCCAAGAGCCGCGCGGGAGAGCCGACGGCGCAGCCCGCGGCCGGTCAATCAGCGGACCCTGTGCCAGGGATGGCGGCGTCAGACTTTGGTGTGCCGGGTGCGCGGCGGCTGCGTGAGGGGGCGTTCATCTCGCGTCGGCCTGGGACCCTTATTCAAATCCCGAGCGGGGATTGGGTGTTTGTGCCGAGGCCGTTGGCGGGCGCGAAGGGTGGCGAGGAGAGTTCGGTAAAGTCCGCGGCGTTCGTCGATCGGCCGATCGTGGTGCTGCCGTCACAAGCGTTGGAGCGGCTTGAGAACGCGATGAGGACGATGGAGGCGGGGAAGGAGAGGCCTTTGGCGTTGCTGAGCGGGCAGATTTTCAGTTACCGAGATCGCGAGTATCTGCTGCCGCAGCAGCCGTCGTCGCTGGTTGCGAGGAATGCGGGCGATGAGTTGCCCGGTGCCGGTGGCGTGCTCGGAGCGATGAACGTGGGCGGGCGAGGTGAGAAGACGGCGATGGCCCCGGCGAAAGAACTGGAGCAGGCTTCGGTGAAGGAACTCATTAAGGATCTGGAAGCACGCCGGACGAGCCCGCGGGCGCTGACGCCCTCGGGGACGAGTCTGACGCGGCCGGGCCCGTCGCAGGAGCTGGCGGCTGCGCGTGCAAAGGGCGGGGCGAGCGCGGAAGTCTCTAAAGACGGCGCACGATCTCCGGCAGGCGCGGTGCGTCAAGCGGGCGCTGGCACGGACGCGGGCGGGCACGCGGGCGATCGAGCCAAAGTGCTGGTTCCCGAGGGAACGATCCTGACTTCTCGGCGCGGGCGGGTGATCCGGCTGGCGGGGGGCGAGTTGGCCTTCTCGGTGGACGGGGATGGTCAGAACGGGATCGAGCCAGCGATGACGCTGTTGCCCAGCGCGACGCTGCAACGGCTTGAGGACTTGATCTTGTGGCGCGGGGAGAAGCAGCCTGTTGAGATCAGCGGGCGGGTCACGAGCTACGGCGGCAAGAACTATCTCATGCCAACGATCTTCGTGGTGCCAGCGGGGAGCGAGCTGGGGCCGATGCAGTAGGCATTGGTGCTGGGTAAAGTCGGTGCTTGGTAGATCGGGTCTTCAAGCCGATTCTTTGAGAACCAACAGCGAATGTTGTGAGCGTGGTTTAGGGGGCGAAGAGAAGAGTGGGCTCGGAGAGCCGACCTTCCAAAGCCGACCTACGAAGGAAGACCTATTTAGCGGCTGATCGTTTGTGGGGCGCTGCCCTGGACAGGGCGGTCTTCGAGGGCCATGGCTTCGCTAGGTGCGGTGCGGACGCGCTCGCCGGGGACGGGGCTGAAGCGTGAGCCGTAGAGCGGCAGGCGGCGGTTCGAGGCGGTCTTGGGCATCCAGGGGTGGACGAGCAAGGTGACTACGACGATGCCAGCGTTGGCGATGAGCATGGTGGGGATGTCGCGGCGATCAAAGTAGACCAGGCACGAGTTCACAACGACGACCAGCAGCGAGATGGGGATCACCGCGCCCCAAGCCATCATCATGACTTGGTCGTAACGCATGCGCGGGATGGTCCAGCGGATGACCATCGAGAAGCAGACGATGAGAACGACCTTGGTGAAGAAAACAACCAGCTTGGCGACGACGGCCAGGATGGTGACGTTTTCGGGGCTGAGCAGCGAGACGAAGGGAAGGTGGTAGCCGCCCAGGAAGAGCATGGTGAAGAAGGCGGTGGAGGTGAAGAGGTGGGCGTACTCGGCGAGGAAGTAGAGCGCGAAGCGCATCGAGGAGTATTCGGTGTGATAGCCGCCGACGAGTTCCTGCTCGGCCTCGGCGTTGTCGAAGGGCGAGCGGTTGGCTTCAGCGAGGATGGCGATGAAGAAGATGATCGCGGCGACGGGTTGGGCGACGATCATCCAGCCGTGCTGGACTTGATAGCGGACGATCTGATCGGGGACGAAGCTGCCGATGATGAGGACCGCGGCCAGGAGCGCGAGGCCGAGAGGGATCTCGTAAGAAATCATCTGGGCGGTGGCGCGCAGGCCGCCGAGGAAGGAGTACTTGTTGTTGCTGGCCCAGCCGCCGAGGGTGATGCCGTAGGCTCCGAGCGAGGCGACGGCGAGCATGTAGATGACGCCGACGTTGACGGTGGCGCCGGTGATTTGAACGACGCCGCCGGGGATGACGAGGGCGGTGAAGGGGATGTGGATGTCGGGGCAGTTCCACGAGCCTCCCCAGGGGACGACGACGAAGCCGATGAGGGCGGGGATGACGATGATGGCGGGCGCGAGGGTGAAGAGAACTTTGTCAACGCGGTTGGGCGTGTAGTCCTCTTTGAGCATGAACTTGATGCCGTCGGCGAGAGGTTGGCCCAGGCCGAGGCAGCCTTTGAGGAACGAGAGGAAGGGGAGCCCGAAGTCGAAACCGACGCGGTTGGGTCCGATGCGGTCTTGGACGTAGGCGGCGATCTTGCGTTCGAAGTAGACGAGGTAGGCCACGGTGATGAGGATCACGTGAATCAGGACGACGTTAAGGATGATGCTGACGAGGAGCTGCGCGGTGATGAAGCTTGGTAGGGTCATGCGGGGGGAGTGTAGAACATGTCGCGTGTCGTGTCGCGGGGCGATCGCGTGAAGGGATCATGCAGAAGGAATCAGGCAGAAGGAATCAGGCAAGGGAATCAGCCGAGGCCGCTCGGCCTCGGCGAATGCTTGCCGATCTCGCAGATCGCGCCGTAGGGGACCATGTTGGAGAGGGGCAGGGCGCAGCTGGGGCAGACGGGGCTGGAGATTCCCACGATGTCGCGGCCGCAGCGAGGGCAGCAGCCTCGAGATTCGCAGCGGATGCGTTTGATGGCCCATTGCGAGAGCCCGCCGTGGACGAGCATCTGCCAGATGACGGCGGCCCCGGGGATGACGAGGGCGTCGGGCCAAGGGAGCAGGGAGGCGGATGCGGCGATGGCGGTGCCAGCCATGGTCATGAGGAAGACGTCGGCGGATCGCGTGCTGATCTGCAGAAGGACCGCGGTAACGAAGCTGCCAGCGGCGATGGCGGCGCCTTGGGTCATCTCTAGCGACCAGGCTTCAGGAAGATAGCCGTTGTGGGTGAGGTAGTCACCGACGAAGTGCTCGCTGAGTGTGTAGAGGAGCGGACCCCAGAGACCGAGGGTTGCACCCCAGAGGAAGGTGATGATGGCAGCGATATCGATGGGGCGGCCAGCGACCTTGCGGATGCTGAGGAACCCGCCCGCGAACACGAAACCGAGGCCGAGAAGGCACTGGTTGACGGGAACGCCCTGTGAGCCGAAATAGGCAAGGGCGGCCGAGGCGGCGACCATGACGACCCAGACGAGCGCCGCGCGAATCGTGGCGATTGTGATACGACGGTTCATAACTCCACCCCTCCTCGGGCGTTCCCGGCCAGCCTCCTGGGGGGCATGGCACGGAACAGGGAGTCATTCGGTGTGAGGCGGGCGGTACTCAAGGGGCAGGGGAAGAAGTGGGCTTTGAGGTGGTTGCCGAGACCGCCCAGGCAGTGTGTTCGGTGGTGGGTGTCTGATAAAAGCGAGGGAGGGTGTGGTAATTGCAAGGAGCGGGCCGCAAGGGCTGCTCGGTTGGCGATGAGGGAACCCGAACGTTCGCGGAGCTTCGGGTCGGGCGTTCGGGCGTTTGACAATCACGGGAAGATTTTGAGCTGCTCGTGGTCGATCACCACGTCGGTCAGCGGCAGATTGGGGTCGAGGCGATAGTCGCCGCTGTAGCAGGCGGTGCAGTAGTGCGAGGCGGGTCGGTCCACACAGCGGAGCATGCCTTCGAGCGAGAGGTAGTGCAGCGTGTCCACGCCGAGGAATTGGCGGACTTCTTCGACGGTCTTGTTGTGCGCGATGAGCTGGTCGCGAGTGGCGAAGTCGACGCCAAAGTAGCAGGGGTGGCGGATTGGTGGGCAACTGATGCGAAGATGGATCTCTTTCGCGCCAGCTTGGCGGATCTGGTCCATCTTGGCCTTGGTGGTGGTGCCGCGGACGATGGAGTCGTCGACGACGATGAGTTCTTTGCCGCGAACGATATCGGCGATGACGTTGAGCTTGAGGCGGACCGCGGCGACGCGTTCGCTCTGGCTGGGCTTGATGAACGTTCGGCCCACGTAGCGGTTAGGGACGATGCCCTCGCGGTAGGGGATGCCGCTGGCGCGAGCGTAGCCGCTGGCGGCGCTGCGGCCCGAGTCGGGCATGGGCATGACGTAGTCGGCCGCGACGGGGGCCTCGCGGGAGAGCATCTCGCCCATCGCTTCGCGGACGCTTTGGACGTTCTGACCAAAGACGCGGCTGGCGGGGTTGGCGAAGTAGACGTGCTCGAAGACGCAGTGGGCGGGGCGGTCGGCGATGGGTGCGAAGCGGCGGCTGGTGACGGTGATCTTCGCCCCCGATCCAGAGATGGTGATGATCTCTCCGGGCTCGATCTCGCGTTCGTACTCGGCGCCGATGACGTCGAGCGCGACGGTCTCGCTGGCGACGAGGGGGTAGCGTGGTGAATCTTCTGTCGCAGGCATCCAGCCCAGGACCAGCGGACGCCATCCCCAGGGGTCGCGGGCGGCCTCGATACGGTCGGGGAACAAGAACAGCAGGCTGAACGCTCCCTGCAGGCGGCGGAGCGTTGCGGCGAGCGGGTCGGGAGATTTCTGTTGCTGAGGGCTCGCGAGGAGGTGGACGATGACCTCGGTGTCGCTGGTGGTGTGGAAGATGTGGCCAGCTTCTTCGAAGCGGAGGCGGAGGGCGTCGTTATTGATGAGGTTGCCGTTGTGGGCGAGGGCGACCTGGCCTCCGATGAAGGATTCGAGGAGAGGTTGAGCGTTGCAGGCGAGCGAGCCGCCAGCGGTGGAGTAGCGGTTGTGTCCGATGGCGCCGACGCCGCCTTTTTCGTCGAGGTCTTGGAGTGTGCGGGGGTCGAAGATTTCGGGGACGAGCCCCATGCCGGTGATGGCGGTGAGCTTGCGTCCGCTGGAGACAGCGATGCCAGCGGACTCTTGCCCGCGGTGCTGCTGGGCGTATAGGCCGAGGTAGCAGAGGCGTGCGGCGTGCGGGTGGCCCCAGACTCCGACTACGCCGCATTTTTCTTTTTTCTCGACTGGGGAAATGGAGCCAGCGGGCGGGCTGGCGAGGGTTTTGGCGCGCGGTCTCGGCGAGAGAAGGGGCGACAGCACCGGGAGGGAGATCGGCTGATCCATCAGGCCTCGAGAGGTACGGAGTGCGGGTGAGGTGCGGGCGGGGCGCGAGTGGTGATGATACTCACGACGAAGGTGTGCGCGGCATTGGTCACCGCGGCGCGATGGATTGGTGTGAGGTTTGGACCGGCGTGGAGAAGGTGCTGGGGAGAGCCGATCGGAGGAATCGGAAAGACGAAGAGGTAGGAAGAGGAGAGGCACGTTGATAAACCTGTCCCGCTAGATAATAAAGAAGCAGAAGAAGCAGGAGAAGCAGGAGAAGGAGGAGAAGGAGGAGAAGGAGAAGGAGAAGGAGTAGACGCAGAAGAAAGCAGGCGGGACTCCTGCCTCACACTGGTCCGACTGGGGTGAGTTGTTGATTCTTAGGGGGCGATCAGTTTGAGAGGATCGCCTCGCGGACGTGCTGTTCGAGGGTGGTGACGACCTGCTCGAAGGTGAGGCCCGAGGTGTCGATGCGGGTGGCGTCCATTGGGCAGACGAGCGGGCCGACCTCGCGAGAGGAATCGCTGAGGTCGCGTTCGATAATCTCATGAAGGAGTGCGGCCTCGTCGGGGCGTTGGCCGCTGGCCCGGAGCTGCTCGGCGCGACGAGCGCAGCGGACTTTGGGGGACGCGTCAAGATAGAACTTGATGGCGGCGTGTGGGAAGACGATCGAGCCCTGGTCGCGGCCTTCGGAGACGAGGCGGGCGTGCTGGCGGGCGATCTCGCGTTGGCGAGCGACCATGAGCTCGCGGAGAAGGGCGATTCCGGCGATGGGTGAGACGATGGCGGTGACATCGGCGGCGCGGATTCGACCGTTGAGAGGGTGGTCCCAGGCGAGGATTTGTGGTGGGTCGGTGGACCAGTCGAAGTGGAGGTCGGCGTCGCGCACGGTGGCGACGATGGCCTGATGATCTTCGCGGTTGATTTTGCGGTCGATGACGATGGCGGCCGCGGCGCGGTACATGGAGCCGGTATCGAGAAAATCGAGGCCGAGGCGTGCGGCGAGAGTTCGCGCGACGGAGGACTTGCCGGTGCCCGCCGGGCCGTCGATGGTGACGATGATGGGGCGGTCGTGTGGGAGCACGGCGGGGTTGGAAGATTTAAGGGGTGAGCGTTGGCTGGAAGGATCGGCGGAAGGAGCGTCGTCAAGAGCGAGATCAACTCTCACGGGGGGCTTGCTTGAGGCACGAAACTCGAGAACCGCGGCGCCCTGTGAGAGGCCCGATGAATCTTCAGGGGCGAGGTGTTGCATGGCTGGACCCTTCCAGAGGCACCCGTGGTTCTGCGGCCGGACTTTGTCATCATACCGTCGATGCGCTCGCGCGTGAAGACCAAAAGGCGGGCGTGCCGTGAGCTTGGTTGTGAAGTAGCCCTGGGACGGGGCTCATTGGTCTGTGCCGGGCTCGGCTTCTTCGATTTCTTCGCCGATCTCGAGTTCGTCATCGAGGTCTGACGCGTCGTGGTCTACGCCGCCGATGGCGTCGAGGAGGACGTCGCGGGTGCGGGTGATGCCGGTGACGATGTCACCCTCGCCGCGGTAGTCGATGCCGATAGTGCCCTCGAAGCCGACGGAGGTGACGGCCTTGATCATGAGGTTGAGGTCGTAGGTCTCGTGGGCGTAGACGATGCGTTCGGTTTCGCCGTCGGCCAGGAGGGTCTTCTTTCCGGTGTCTTTAAACTTGACGGCGGAGGCGGAGACGACCTGAGCGTACGGGCAGAGGCGGCGGAGGTATGCGGACGGATCCTTGGCGGCGGCTGCGGCCTGGAAATCGGGGAAGGTTCCGATGCGGAACCCCCCCACTTTCTTGATGAGGTCAGTAAGTCGCTCCGGGATGGCGGTGAGGCCGGTCATCGGAGAGATGAGGAGCGTGAGGTCGAGCTTTTCGGCTGGCTCGGAGACCTGCTTGAGGCGTTTGGAGACGACTTCCATGGCCTGATCGGAATCGGGTGCCTTGATGCGCATGGCGGCAGAGTTGCAGCCGAGGATGTTCGCGGCGGTGATGACGCGGCGCATGCGTGCGATGGCGGCCTCGGCGGACTCGGGGTCGGTGAGGGTCTGGGCCTCGGATTCCACGAGGAGCAGGCAGGAGCACGCGGCCTTGTCGGCTCGCTCGCGAAGTGTTTCAAGCTGGGCGCGGTCGAACCCGACGAGCATATCGGTGGAGAGGTTCAAGCCGTTGAGACCGAGAGTCTGCTTGGTGAAGGCGGGGAGGTCAAAGACACTCATCGCCTGGCGTCGGCCCTTGGGCGACGCCTGCAGGAGGCTTCGGAGACAGTGGGCATTGAGAGTCAACAGCATTCGTCGCGGACTGTAGCCGATTGGCGGCTAGGGAGAGGGGAGAGCGAAACAGCGAGTCAGGGGCCGGGGTGTTGCCATGAGTGCGGCTGTCGCTAGCATCAGCAGTTGCGGGCGGCGGAGAGCTGGCCGCAGTGCACCGTCCGCGCACCGTCCGCGAAACCGTTTGACCGTTCATATCGAAGGAAACTGCCATGACGTCGCCAACTGATCGCGTGTATTCCGAGAGTCACGAATGGCACAAGGTCGAGGGCGACACGCTGACGCTGGGGCTGACCCAGTTCGCGGTGAACGCGCTGACTGACGTGACGTATGTGGAGATGAAGAAGGCTGGCTTCATGTTCAAGGCCGGGGAATCGATCGGCGAGGTCGAGAGCGTGAAAACGACCAGCGACGTGTACTGCCTGGTGGGCGGAACGATCACGGAAGTGAACAAGGCGGTAGCAGACGATCCGTCGCTGCTGAACACTGATGCGTACGGCAAGGGTTGGCTGGTGAAGATCAAGTTCGCGGACACAGACAAGGCGGGGCTGGCCAAGGCCAAGGACGCGAAGGCGTACGACGCGGCACATCCGGTGTGAGAGTGTGTTCTGCTTTTCAGGGAGTCTTTCGAATCGCTGCGACGCCTCAGTCTGAATCGGCCGCCGTGCTGCGGTGCGTGAACGTTCACAAGAGCTATTCGCTCGGGGATCGGAAGGTTGTGGCGTTGAGGGGCGTAAGCCTTGAGATCGCCGAGCCGGGTTTTTATGCGATCATGGGGGCGTCGGGGAGCGGAAAATCGACGTTGCTGCATCTGCTGGCGGCGCTCGATCGGCCCGACGAGGGCGAGATTTACATCGCGGGCAAGCCGATCCACACGCTGAGCGAGCGTGACGCGACGATGTTCCGGCGGACGCAGATCGGGATTATTTTCCAGCAGTTTAATCTGATCCCGACGCTGACGGCGCGAGAGAATGTCGAATTGCCGGGGATGCTCGCTGGCACGGACGCGGCGTGGCTTCGCACGCGGAGCGAGGAGCTGTTGGGGATGCTCGGGCTGACCGGCCGCGGGGATCATCGACCCGATGCGCTGTCGGGCGGGGAGCAGCAGCGGGTGGCGATCGCACGTGCGTTGCTGTACTCGCCGCCGGTGGTGTTCGCGGACGAACCGACGGGCAATCTAGATTCGGCGAGCAGCGCCAAGCTCTGGGGATTGCTGGCGGATCTGGCGGCCAAGCAGCGGACGACCGTGGTGATGGTGACGCACGAGCCAGCGGCGGCGGCGAATTGCCGTCGTGTGATTGTGCTCAAGGACGGCGTGGTACGCGGGACGATCGAGGTCAGGCCGGGCGAGCGCGCGGAGGTTCGGTCGGGCGCGACGTCGGCGACTCATTCAGAGAATGGTCAACGAGAGAATGGAGTTCTCGATGCAGGCGGCGTGGCGGCTCGCTACCAAGAGTGTGTTCGATAGGCCAAGCCGGGCGGTGCTGCTGATCGCCACGGTCTCTTTGTCGGCTGCGCTGATCGCGGCGGTGGCGTTCGCGATGGCGTCGCTGAATCAGGCGCTCGCGGGCCGTGTCGAGGCGACGGTGGGCACGGCGGACTTGCGCGTGCAGCCCTCGGGGTCGGGGAAGACGTTTGATGAAGCGGTGCTGACGGCGGTGCGAGCGTGGCCCGAGGTGGCGTCGGCGACGGGGAATCTGCATGCGCCGTTGTCGCTGCGGTTCACGAGGCCGCAGTGGGCTCGGCCGGATGTGGCGAACGCGAAGGGCACGGCGGAGGGCACGAATGTCGAGGCGGGCGCTGACGCGGAACAGTTTGTGCGGAAATCCGCGACGTTTGCTTCGTCGTGCATCGCCAACGGGCTGGCCGTCGGGGGGGACTCGGCCAGAGCGTTGAATCTGCTGTCGGGCCGATTGCCCGAGCGCGACAACGAGATCGTGCTGGACAAGATGCTCGCGGATCGCCTGAGCGAACTACCAAAGTCGATGTTCAGCGCGTTCGGAAACACCGCGGCACCCAAGCTGTCGCGGGGCGGCGACGACACGGTGGGCTCGGTGGCACGGCAGGCTGACGCGCCAGCGTTTGTTTCGTCGGCGAGCGAGGCGGAGAAGCTGAACGAGGGCGCAAAAGTACGGGTCGGGGATTCGGTCGAGATCGCGCGGCTGCTGAGGAAGAACGATCGGCTCGAAGTTGTTGGGATCGTTGCGCAGCCCCCGCTGGGCGGACGGCCTCAGGCGTACATGACGTTTGAGGGGCTTGCCAAGCTCGCGGACCAACGCGGTAAGCTGAGCGAGATCGAGATTGTGCTGAGGCCGGGTATCGATGCGGAGAAGACGGCGACGGCGCGGCGGACGGAACTGGCCTCGGGTCTGAGCGTGCAGACGACGGCGAAGATCACGTCGGGGCTGGACCGCAACGTGCGCTCGAACGAGCTTGGCTTGCTGCTGGCTTCGGTGATGTCGTTCCTGGCTGCCGCGTTCATCATCACGACGGGCCTCACGACGAGCGTGACGGAGAAGCAGCGCGAGCTGGCGATTCTGCGGTGCATCGGCGCGGAGCGCGGGTTGCTGGGAAGATCGCAGCTTCTGGTCGGCGTCATCATCGGCGGGCTGGGCGCGGTGATCGGGCTGCCGCTGGGCATTCTAGCGGCGTGGCTGATTTTGAAGGCGATGCAGGATCAGGTGCCGGGCGGGCTGGCGATGTCATGGCTCGGGGTGGTGCTTGCGCCAGCGGGGGCGGTGATCTCGGGGCTAATCGGTGCGGCGGTGCCAGCCTGGCAAGCGTCGCGGGTCTCGCCGTTGCGGGCGCTGGCGTCGCGGTCGGTCGCTCCAAAGCGGAAGTGGCTGGTGCGGTGCGTGGTGCTGGGCGGCGTAGCGATCGCGTTTCATCTGAGTATCTCGCTGTTGCGCGACGGGCAGGTCGCGTTCTGGCTGTACGCGACGATGGGGCTGCCGGCGATGTTCTCGGGGTACTTCCTGCTGGGTGTGCCAGCCGTGCTGATTGTGGTGTGGGCGTTGGGCGTGCCGGTTTCGAAGCTGCTGGGGCTGCCGCCGTCGTTATTGGCGCGGACGATCCGCGCGACGCCGTACCGGCACGGGTTTACGGCCGGGGCGCTGATGGGCGGACTGGCGCTCATGGTCGCGATCTGGACGCAGGGTTCGTCGGTTCTGCGCGACTGGCTGGGGAAGCTGGATTTCCCCGAGGCTTTCGTGACGGGGCTGAATCTGACCAAGGACAGCCAGGCCAAGCTCGATGGCCTTCCGTTCGTGACACGCACGTGCGCGATCACGCTGCACCCGGTGCAGACCGACGCGTTCGGGGTGAAGGCGTTGCAGAGGTTCAACTCGACGTTCGTGGCGTTCGACCCCGAGCCGTTCTTCCAGATGGCGAAGCTGACGTGGGTGCAGGGGGACGAGCAGACCGCGCTCCGGCGGTTGAATGAGGGCGGCGCGATCATCGTGGCGCGTGAGTTTCTTGTCGCGCGCGGGCTTGGCGTCGGGGGTTTTTTCAAGTGTTCGTCCGACGGCAAAGAGTACAACTTCGAGATCGTCGGCGTCATCACCAGCCCCGGGCTGGACGTGGTGAGTAAGTTCTTTAACGTCGGCGACGAGTACACAGAGCAATCGATCCACGCGGTGTTCGGCAGCCGAAAAGACCTATCGAAGAAGTTCGAGTCCGACGCGATCCACATGATCCAGATCGGGTTGAAGCCCGAGGACGCCCCGGGCGGCGTGAGCGACGCCGAGGCCGTGGCGACGATCCAGCGCGAGCTGTTCGACTCGGGGATTCTCGACGTGGGCAGCGGGCGGCAGATCAAGAACGACATCACGACGCTGATCAAGGGCTCGCTGCTGGCGATGTCGCTGATCGCGATGTTCGCGATGCTCATCGCGTGCTTTGGCGTGGCGAACCTGATCATCGCGGGGATCACGGCCCGGCAGTTCGAGTTCGGCGTGCTGCGCGCGGTCGGCGCGTCGGGCGGGTTGGTGTCGAGGCTGGTGCTGGCGGAGGTCGTGGTAATTGCGCTGGCGGCGTGCGTGTTGGGGACGCTGATGGGCTTCCAGGGCGCGTACGCGGGGCGGCGGCTTAATGAGTTGCTGCTGGGGCTGGAGCTGACGTTCCAGGCACCGGTGGGTGCAATCGCGATTGGCTGGGGGATCGTGATCGTGATGGCGTTGGGTGCGGCGGCGCCAGCGGTGTGGGGGTTGTCGAGGAAGAAGCCGCGAGAGTTGCTGGCGGCCGTGAAGGGGTGAGTTCGCGAGGCGCAATGCGTACCCCGTGTTGGCTGCCGTGTTCCTAACATCTTCGCATGCTTGAGTCACGCTCGCTCGAAGTTGTCTCCCCGTTCCAGCCCACCGGCGATCAGCCAGCGGCGATCGAGCAGCTCACTCGGGATATCAAGGCCGGGAGCCCGGCGGTGTGTTTGCTCGGCGCGACGGGCACTGGCAAGACGTTCACGATGGCGAACACGATCGCGCGGCTTCAGAAGCCGACGCTGATCATCAGCCACAACAAGACGCTCGCGGCCCAGCTTTTCGAGGAACTCCGCGAGTTCTTTCCGAACAACTCGGTCAATTATTTCGTCAGCTATTACGACTTTTACCAGCCTGAGGCGTATATCCCGCAGCGCGACATTTACATCGAGAAGGACTCGTCGCGGAACGACGATCTGGACCAGCTCCGGCTGGCCGCGACGAGCAATATCTTGAGCCGGCGCGACACGGTGGTGGTCGCGTCGGTGTCGTGCATCTTTGGTCTGGGCTCGCCGGTGGCGTACGGGCAGCGGGTGCTGACGATCACGCGCGGGGCGCGGATCGATCGGCGCGAGTTCCTGCTGGCGCTCAACACGATGCAGTACCAACGGAGCGACATCGAGTTCAAGCGTTCGCAGTACCGCGTGCGCGGCGACGCGCTCGAGATCTGGCCTTCGCACGAGAAGTACGCGGTGCGCGTTGAACTTTTCGGCGACGAGGTGGACAAGGTCGAGCTCATCAACCCGACTAGCGGCGAGGTGTTGAGCGATGCACGACAGTTCTTTCTGTTCCCGGCCGTCCACTACATGATGCCCCAAGACGAACTCTCATCCACACTCGCCAAGATCCGTGGTGATCTCGACGCTCGCGTTCTTGAACTGCGTTCGCAGGGCAAGCTGCTCGAGGCGCAGCGGTTGATGGCCCGCACGAAGTACGACCTGGAGATGATCGAGGAGGTCGGGTTCTGCAACGGGATCGAAAACTACTCGCGGTACTTTGACGGGCGGATGCCGGGCGAGAGGCCGTATACGTTGATGGACTACTTTGACTTTGCGCCGCCGGCGAGCGCGACGACAGACGGTTCGGTCTCGACTCAATCCCTCACCGAGAACGGGTTTCGAGGCTATCGCACGGCGGGTTTAGAGAGCCCGGCCTCGAACACGGCCCGGCCGAACTTCCGCGATTGGCTGCTGATTATCGACGAGTCGCACGTCACGATCCCGCAGATCCGTGCGATGTTCAACGGCGACAAGGCGCGCAAGACGGTGCTGGTGGAGCACGGGTTCCGGCTTCCGGCGGCGATGGACAATCGGCCGCTGCGGTTCGAGGAGTTCGAGGCGGTGGTGCCGCAGGTGATGTTCGTGAGCGCGACGCCGGGGCCCTACGAGCTGGAGCGGTGCAAGGGCGTTGTGGCCGAGCAAGTGATCCGGCCGACAGGGCTGCTAGATCCGATCGTGGAGATCAAGCCGGCGCAGGGGCAGGTGCCTGATCTGGTGGAGCGTTGCATCGAGCGTGTGAAGCGCGGCGAGCGTGTGATCGTGACGGCGTTGACCAAGCGGTTGTGCGAGAACCTCGCCAGCTTTCTTGATGAGAAGGGGTTGCGGGTCCGGTACTTGCACAGCGAGATTGAAACGCTGGACCGCGTGCAGATCTTGGCCGACTTGCGGCAGGGAGAGTTTGACGTGCTGGTCGGCGTGAACCTGCTGCGCGAGGGGCTGGACTTGCCGGAGGTTTCGCTCGTGTGCATTTTGGACGCGGACAAGGAAGGGTTCCTGCGGTCGACGACGAGCCTGATCCAGCAGATGGGGCGTGCGGCCCGCAATGCGAACTCGCTGGTGATTATGTACGCGGACAAAATGACGCCGTCGATGCAGGCCGCGATCGGCGAGACGGAACGGCGGCGTGTGAAGCAGATGGCCTATAACGAGGCGAACGGGATCACGCCGACAACGATCCAGAAGGCAATCCGGCGCGGGATGGAGATCGAACTGCGCGGCCGGAAGGCGGCGCGTGAGCTGGTGGGCGTGAAGGAAGAGGCGTTCGAGATCGTGGAGATGATCCGGACGCTTGAGGGCGAGATGATCGCGGCCGCGGAGGCTTTGCAGTTTGAGAAGGCGGCGGCGCTGCGCGATCAGGTGCTGAAGCTGAAGAAATTGCGGTCTGAATCCGCGAAGGCTGGCGGCGACGAAACGGTAAAGGTGCGGCGCTCGGAGCTCGAGACGACTCGACGCGGGAACGACAAGAAGAAGGGGCGGGCCGGGATGCCGGGGGTTCGGCCCGAGCGGAAATCGAGGAAGAAACCGAAGAGCCCGGAATAGTGAGCTGTTTCGAGAAGGGATCCGAGTTTCAGGATTCATTTTCGCTCGTCTACGATGCACGCAATGCCCCCACTTCCTTCAAACAGGTCTGACTTTCTGCGTCGGCTGGCCTATTTCGCGATCGGGCTGGCGATCGGGCTGGTGATGCTCGGGTTCCTTCAGCACGCGCGTCGTGCGGAGATGGCACGCGAGGCGGCCGAGCGTTCCACGAGTGAGGCGGCGAACGCGCGAACGGCGCCGTCGGATGTGGCCGCGCCGGAGCGCTCGGAACAAAGAGGTTTGCCATGAGGGCGGCACGCTCAAACGCGGCCGCGGACGTGAACTCAGCGAAACAGCATCCGCCCGTTGGGACGACCGCATCGGCCACTCTCGAGAACACCACCGCCATGATTGAGCCCAAGACTCTGCCACGAGCGACGCCTCTTGCTTCTCCAACCCGCGAGTTGACCGCGCGGAACGACCGCGTGATCCGGGTGCGCGGCGCGAAGGAGCACAACCTCAAGAACGTGACGCTGGAGATCCCGCGCGACAAGCTGATCGTGATGACGGGGCTGTCTGGGTCGGGCAAGAGTTCGCTGGCATTTGACACGATCTTTGCGGAAGGCCAGCGGAAGTACATGGAGTCGCTGTCGTCGTACGCGCGGCAATTCCTAGGACAGTTGAAGAAGCCGGACGTTGAGGAGGTTGAGGGGATCCCGCCGACGATCGCGATCGAGCAGCGTTCTGCGAGCGGGAACCCGCGCTCGACGGTGGCGACAACGACGGAGATTTACGATTACTTGCGTCTGCTGTTTGCACGGTGTGGCGTGCCGTACTCGTGGGCGCCGACGAAGCTGGGGAAGGACGGCGCGGTGCTGACGCGATCGGGCAACCCGATCAGCGCGACGAGCAGCACGCAGATCGTGGACGCGGTGATGGCTCGCCCGGCGGGGTCGCGGCTGATGGTGCTGGCTCCGGTCATCCGCGGCAAGAAGGGGTTTCACCGCGAAGTGCTTGAAGAGTTTGTAGCGCAGGGTTGGGGCCGCGCGCGGGTCAACGGCATGGTGGTTGAGCTGCGAGAGGTACTCAAGGAGCCGGGAGAGAATCCTCTGAAACTCGGGCGGCACGAGAAGCACTCGATCGACGCGGTGGTGGACCGGATCGTGCTGGGGCCAGATGTTCGGCAGAGGTTGGTCGAGTCGGTTGAGGCGGCGTTGAAGCTCGCGGATGGGGCAGTCGTGGTGAGCTTTGAGACGGGGGAGGGTGAGGGGGCAGGGCAGAAGAGTCGGGCTGGCGCGCCGCGGCTCGCGAGTGGATCTGAATTTCCGGTCGCTGCTGTGTCATCGAAAGCGAAGAAGACGAACCCTGAGATTGATGAGCAGAAGCCAAGCCCCGAGGCGTACGCTGTGACGGCGAGCGTTGGGTGGAGTGACACTTCGTTCAGCACAAAGTTCGCCGACGCCGAGAGGCCGGAGTACGCGCTCGAAGAGATCAGCCCGCGGCTTTTCTCGTTCAACTCGCCGTTCGGAGCGTGCCAGGGTTGCGGAGGGCTCGGCACGATCCTGGAGTTTGACGAGGCGCTGGTGATCCCCACCGCCGAGCTGAGCATGGCTCAAGGCGCGATCGCGGCGTGGAACAAGAACGGGCCGGTGCGGGCGTGGTTCAACCGGAAACTGCGGCGTTTCTGCAAAGATTACGACACGTCGTTCAACACGCCGATCAAGGACCTTTCGCCGCAGATCCGGCACACGCTGCTGCACGGCGCGACCAAGGAGGAAGTAAAACACGGCGCGGCCAAGTGGGAGGGCGTGATACCGAATGTGACAGAATGGTGGGGGTCAACGGAGAACCCCGGCGTCAAGGAATGGCTCGGTACTTTCCTGTCACAGTCGCCGTGCAAGGTGTGCCACGGCGATCGGCTGCGCGTCGAGGCGTTGCATATACAAATCACGAGCACGCACCACGCGGACACGAAGAAGGGATTCTCAGAGAGCGTGATCGGAAGGCCAAAGTGCGACGGCACGATGCTGAACATCTCCGAGCTCTCGCGCCTGACCATCACCGACGCCGCAGCGTTTCTGGACGGACTGGTGCTGACTAAGGAGCAGAAGACGATCGCCGAGCCGATCTTGAAAGAGACGAGCAATCGGCTGCGGTTCTTGTGCGGGGTGGGCCTGGAGTATCTCTCACTGGATCGAAAAACCGCGACGCTTTCGGGCGGTGAAGCTCAGCGAATCCGGCTGGCGACGCAGGTGGGCAGCGGGCTGGTCGGCGCGTGCTACGTGTTGGACGAGCCGACGATCGGGCTGCATCAGCGCGACAACGATCGGTTGATCGCCACGCTGCGGCATCTGGCGGACATCGGCAACACGGTGCTGGTGGTCGAGCACGACGAGGACATGATCCGCGCGGCCGACCATGTGGTGGATGTTGGGCCCGGGCCGGGCGTGCACGGCGGGCGGATCGTGGCGCAGGGCACGGTGCCGGAGATCTGCGCCACACCGGGGTCGCTGACGGGCGATTATCTTTCGGGGCGCAAGCGCATCGAGATCCCGCAGACGCGCCGTGCGCTGAACGAAAAGAAGTCGGTCGTCGTCAAGGGGGCTCGGCAGAACAACCTCAAAAACGTGGATATTTCGTTCCCTATCAACGGGTTCATCTGCGTGACGGGGGTGTCGGGATCGGGGAAGTCGACGCTTGTGAACGACATCCTGCTCAACGCTGCAAAGCAGCACCTGCTGGGCTCGCGTGAGAAGCCCGGCGCGCACACGAAGATTAACGGATTGCAGAACATCGACCGCGTGATCGAGGTGGACCAGACGCCGATCGGCCGCACGCCGCGCTCGAACCCGGCGACCTACACCGGCATCTTTGACGACATCCGCAAGGTCTTTGCGCAGACCAAGGAATCGAAAGTCCGCGGATATCAGCCGGGGCGGTTCAGCTTTAACGTCAAAGCCCAGTCTGGCGGCGGGCGCTGCGAGGCGTGCGAGGGGCAGGGGCTCAAGAAGATCGAGATGCACTTCCTGCCCGACGTTTTCGTCGAGTGCGAGGTCTGCGGCGGCAAGCGTTACAACCGCGAAACGCTGGAAGTGAAGTACCGCGGCAAGTCGATCTCCGACGTGCTGGACATGACGGTCGAGCAGGCCGTGGCGTTCTTTGAGAACCACACCGGCATCCATAAGTTCATCAAGTGCCTGCACGAGGTCGGGCTCGATTACATCACGCTCGGGCAGCCGTCGACGACGCTCTCAGGCGGCGAAGCACAGCGGATCAAACTCGCTACGGAACTGGGCAAGGGCGCGGGCCAGCTCGGCAGCGGCGGGCACACGCTCTATATCCTCGACGAGCCCACCACGGGGCTGCACTTTGAGGACATCCGCAAGCTGATCGTGGTTCTGAATCGACTGGCCGACGGCGGGAACACGCTGGTCATCATCGAGCACAACCTCGACGTGATCAAGTGCGCCGACTGGCTGATCGACCTCGGCCCCGAGGGCGGCGAGGGCGGCGGGCGGGTCATCGCAACGGGAACGCCCGAGGACGTGGCGAAGGTGAAGGCGAGTCATACGGGAAGGTATTTGAAGAGTGTTTTGAAGCGGGCTTGAGCGCCTGCATGAGCCCGGCTGAGTGGCTTGATTGACCGGCGTCCCGGTCAGCCACGTCTATGCCGCCGCAAAGGCCTTACTTGACTGAGGACAGTCAACGAGAGCACCCGGCCCCTATTACTTAACATGAACGCACCGCCGCTGATTCACGACCAACTTCCCGCGCTGCTCGCCCTGTGCGAGCGGCACGGCTTGGCGCGGCTATGGGCCTTTGGCTCGGCGGTCGCTTCTGCGGCAGATCCGTGCCCTTTCGATTCTTCTCGCAGCGACCTGGATTTTCTCGTCGAGTTCCGCCCGCTCCCCGTCGGGGCGCTGGCAGATGCTTATTTCGGCCTCCGCGAGGACCTCGCGGCCATGTTCGGTCGCAAGGTTGATCTCGTGACCGTCGGAGCGCTCTCCAACCCGTACTTCCGCGCCTCGGTCGAGCGCACGCGAGTGGCCCTCTATGCCGCCGCGTGACCTCCGCATGTATTTGTACGATGTGGCGCAGGCCGCCGAGCGTATCGCGCGCCTGACGGACGGTAAAACGCTGTCGGACTACGAGGGCGATGAGAACCTGCGGCTGATCGTCGAGCGCGGCCCCGCCGGGACTTGAAAACCGCGTTGAGAACGTCCCAACGCCGTTTCCACTCTCGGTTTTGGCGAGAAAGCATGGCGACTTGAGCTGCGACTATGCTGGGACGGACAAAAGCATGGCGAACGGCGACATAAAAATGGAGGCCGGAAGAGCAAACATGGAGATCGGCAAGGAAAAAAACGAGGCCGCCGCGACAAAGATCGCGACCGGGAACGAGAAAGTGGAGACCGGCAGAGCAAAGGCCGCGAGCGCGAGAGTAACGATGGAGCGCGCGGAAGCCGAGTCGACGTACGTTTGGGCGGGGTCCGCAGATGCCATCACGGTATTCGCACTTCTTCTTCCGAGCGGGCTTACAGGGGCGGCATTCCCCTATACACGCCGAATATAACGACTTTGCATAGCCGAAGTCGGTGGCACTAGCTCGGTGCCACCAGCCCACCCGCTTTCGCTTGACACCGTGGCAGCCGACAGGTAGGATCGGGCTTACGAGCTTCCATGACAAAATCCTTCCGCACAAGTCTCGTAGCGTCTTTTGTGGCCGCCACCTGCCTTTTGGCTGGATGTATGCACTACCAAGTATCCGACCCGACGACGGGTCGCACTTACTACACGCAAGATGCTCAGCGTGCACCGTCCTCCGGAGCGGTCATCTTCACCGACGGGAAGACAGGCGAGGTTCTCACCCTGCAGAACACTCAGCTCAAGCAAATCAGTCGTGAGGAGTACAACCGCGCGGTGGGAAAATAACCTGCATGATCTCGAAGTGTTTAGCAAGACGAAACGCTTTCCTGATGACCTGCGCACCGGTTGTGCTTGTACTCGTATTTGCAGGTTGTGCGAGTGTTCATGAGCCGTCGAAGTCTGAGCTTGCTGACGCAAACTTTGGCGCACCGATCTCGCAATCTCGGGGAGAGTCGATCGCTCGGGAGTTTCTTGCCGGGCAAGCCGATCTGTCCCGCGCAACGCTCTCGTACGACCCAGTCGAGCGCGGATTTGCAAAAGATGATCGGGCGAAGGGCGATTTTGAGTTTGGCCATAGGCTATACGCGACCCTCAATGAGAAGGACGCAGCCGGGTACTTCAAAGGCCCTGTCAACTACATATTTATCTTTCGCGATGAAGTTCTGGTTGCTGCGTACCGGGTAATCGGTGTCAAAGCCGACCTTTGGGACATGAAACCCCGCCTCATGCGCCTCCGGTGACCCGCTCGCTCACGTTCGGGCCGCGCTCGTCGCAGACGCACTCCTCCCCTGGCCGAGGCGGTGTGAGTTTGCGTCACGGCTTCCACGGGTTGTGCGAGTCGCAGAGCCGACTCGCTGCACCCGTGGCTACAGCCCGCGGCCCCGATGGGGCCGAAGCGGAGATGCACGCGGCAATCGCTCTCCATTACACACGATGCCCCGCATCCACAC
>ENA-ORBV01001934-ORBV01001934.1-microbial-mat-metagenome-genome-assembly--contig:-NODE-1934-length-44739-cov-39.354104_pt1 | contig 44739 bp, 28 predicted proteins | sample MGYA00237777_ERZ505514 | MGnify/ENA primary metagenome ERZ505514 (study PRJEB26160, sample SAMN06269048) | microbial mat metagenome | isolation source: Oligotrophic lake microbial mat | place... | reverse complement strand
AGTAAAGCTAACACTCCTTACTAAGAATTCCCCCCAAAACAATACGTATAAGAGCGCGGGCCACCCAAATTCAAATTCCAGTTTTTCAAAACGAAATGCAATGATTTTGATACCGGGTTTTATAGAAAACTTTCCTTGGAATAGAGGATTGTCCCCAACTTTTAATATTGACCCATAGTTCTTCGGTTATTACAAATTGGATAATTCGAATTTTTTGAAAAAAATTGATGCGACTTTATAATTTAACTACATTTGACACATAATCACCACCACTATGAAATACGGAAAAAATCCTTTGTTGTGCATATTATTTGTAATGTTTTTTGGTAATGCAATAATACAGAATGTGAAATTTACTGAAATGACTCCGACAGTAATAAAAGAAATGGAGTCAAAAAAAGAAAATCAACTGAGGGTTATTTCTTTTTCTAATAAATCGGGGGAATTAATTTTTGATAAAGGAGATGGCAAGGAAATAATAAAGATTGTAAAATTGGATGATCTTGACTTATACTATACAAAAGAGATAGGTGAAAATTTATATTTCTTTAAAAGAATTTTTGAAAAAGGTATATTAACCTACACCGGGGTAAAATATGACATGGAAACTTTTAAGTTGGGAACACCAAAAACGGTTATGTCAATCAATTCAAAATCAGATCCGGAATATTACGCTGGTGGAATTTTAATCTAAGAGAATGGTAAATATTTCGCTATGAGTGCCAACCCAGGAAAAAAGGTTCAAACTTCTACTTCAACAATATTCTATCAAACAGGTAAGGCAACTGCAGTAATAGATAAAGATCTAAATTTATTGTATCAGGTTGAATTCCCTTTTATGTATGGTGAAAAGGAATTTAATTATGATGTGGCAAATGTATTGACTGATGATGGATCCTGGTATTATTTCGGGATACAATATACGGGAAAAGGAGATGAAAAAACAGGAGAGTATGGTTATTTTGAAACAACACCTGATGGAAAAACTTCAGAGTTTAAAAAGGTAGGTTTTGACAAAAATTATATTTCTGAAGTTTATACAGAAATTGTAGGTGATAAATTAATTCAGTATGGTTTATGGTCTAAAACCTTTAACCTGAAAACAATGAGTGGAACTTTTTATTTAGAAATGGATATAAAAGCTCAAGTGAAAATAAATGTGCAACAATTCACGGAGTTTACAACTGAGGAGTTGTCGCAATTCATTTATAATTTAAACAAATCTAAGGTAGAAAAAAACGGAAGCATTAGCGGTATAGTACCGATTGTTTTGGAAGGGGATTCCGGTAAATTTGAAAACGGCAATTATGTAAGTGTATTCAAAAGAGCAGAGCGTACATTTTTACAAGGTTATGACATTTCAATCGGATCAATTTTAGTGGCACAATATGGTCCTAAATCAACTGATATGATCAATACTATTGTTTTAATTAATCAACAAACACCCGGACAAATAAACTTCTTTTCTATAGGTGCAACATTAATAGATGATAAAGTTGTGGTTTTGTTCAATGACCATCAATCCAATGCAAATATCACTACAACTGGTGAACCAAAATTATATGATCCTGTGCCGTTAAAAACTTCAACCACCGCCTCGTATGCAGTAATAATAAATAGTACAGGAGAAGCTAAAAGATTTAAACTTGCATCTCTCTTAGAGGAAAATATCATTTTTAAGAAATTGTCGCCCTTAAAATCAGAAAATGGCATTGTGGTAATGATGAAAGAAGATCCAAAAGTAATTGAAAAGAATTATAATGTTTCTGGTGATGATGAATTGAAAAGTTATCTGCTAGAGATCCAAGATTAGTGTTTATTAATCATAAAACATCCTCACTAAACAACGTTTTTTCCAGCTTTGCATCGTGCCCATAAATATCTTTACGGAAATTAATTTCCCCTGTTTCGTCTACCCAAGCTGTGAAATAAACTATAAAAACCGGAATTTTTTCTTTTAATTTCACATAGGTTTCTTTTCCGAGATAATACAGGGAATCAATTTTTTGCTGCGTATATATTGTATCGTATCGCAACAAATACTCTGCAAGTTTTTTTGGTTCTTCCAGTCTTATACAACCATGACTGAAGTTGCGCTGCGATTCTTTAAACAAATATCTTGAAGGTGTATCGTGAAAATAAATATTATGTTCATTTGGAAAAAGAAATTTCACCCATCCTAAGGAATTATTCCCACCTGGTTTTTGACGAATCCGGTAGGGCATTTTAGTGTAGTTACTCCAATCAACATTACTTACATTGATAGTTTTTCCGTTGGAATCAAAGGCTTCCATATTTTCTTTTTCCAGATAATTTTTATTCTTTTTTAAGGAGGGCAGAATTTCATTATTTAAAATACTTGGCGGAGGAACCCAATAAGGACTGAACACCACATATTCCAATTCGTCATTAAAAATGGTGGTGCTTGTTGTGGATTTGCCAACAACAACGTTTATGGTAAAATTGAGTGTATCCTTCTCGAAAATATACATCTTATAAGCCGGAATATTTACCAATATGTAATTTTCTCCTGTTTCCCGTGGTATCCAACGGCAGCGTTCCATATTTAATTCGAGCTGTTGTTTCCGTTGTGAAGGGGAAACATTTATTTCTGCTAAAAACTTTTCTCCTACCGAGCCATCCGGTTTTAATCCATGGCGCGACTGAAATTTTTTAACCGCTACTGTAACGTTTCCATCAAACAAATTAGTGGAATCGTTTTCAGCAAGGTCGCCAAATATATTTAACCGATATTTTATTTCTGAAATAATAAACGCGGAATCCCCATCTTTGTAAAACTTAATTCCTTCGGACAGCATTAATTTATTCCAAAGTATAGAATCCGGAATTTCTTTGTATTTTTTTAAATACTTTTTTAATAAAGGGTATTGGGGATACAATGGGTCGTAGGCTGTAAAAGAATTTTTTCCACCCGCCAAAATAGAATCCAGCATGGAAACAGAAGGAATTGTTTTTCGGGTGATGTACCAATCTAATTCCTTTGTTGTTTTTTCATTAAGTCCGAACCATACCTTTTGTGCATAAATAAAAAATTCGGCAGTAAGCAGTAATTCAAATTGTGTTGTCAGGCTATCGGCACCGGAATAGGAATAATTGGGATCAGAAATTATGGTAAATTGTTTTTTTAATTTCGAATAATAAACAACAGAGTCTTTTAATCCTTCCTCATCAAAATGATCCAACAAATTTATAAATAAACCGCCCTGTTCCACAATGCCATATTCATTAAACCACGCAGATTTTGAATTTCTGTTGTTATAAAATGTTTTTATTTCTTCTGCATGAAATGAAAATAATGGATGTGCATTTAAAAAGCCGGTTATTTTATCGGAATCGATATTTAGCGGATAAAACACTTTTTTTATGATAATAACACTGTCGTCGTGCATGTTATTTTCATTATTTGCGACATTTTTTTTACAGGAGAAAAAGGACGCAATTAACAACAGAATACTGAAAAGGATTAGGAACTTATTTTTGACCATAACAAAAAAGGTTGGCCTAAATTGCAAAACAATTTCGAGAAACCCGATTTTACCGATAATTTTACAGGTAAATATCCGAATATGAGCGAATTAAAAGACAAAAATCAACTGAACATAGAACTTTCCGAGGAAATTGCCGAAGGGATCTACTCGAACCTTGCCATCATTACGCATTCCAGTGCAGAGTTCGTTATCGATTTTATACGTGTAATGCCCGGTGTGCCGAAAGCAAAGGTGAAAAGCCGGATTCTTATGACCCCACAGCACGCAAAACGACTGTTAAAAGCACTCACTGATAATATTTCTAAATTTGAGAATACACATGGTGATATTAAAGACAACGAAGGGTTTGGCGGTATTTCAATGAATTTTGGGCCGACTGCAAAGGCATGAGGTTAAATCTGACGTTTTTGAAGCAATTAACAGAAAATCTGCATAGAATTTTATATTTATCAATTGTTTAAACTAGTGTTTAGATTAGAATTTCAGTGTCAGAAAATCCTATACTTAGTTTGCTACACAGCTAGGCAAATTGGATTTTTTGAGGATTTGAAATATGTTAAACCACTATACCGTTTTATAAGTTGCAATCGATTTTAGGTTGCTTTGTAAATAAAGTTGTGTATTTAACCTCACAAATTTTGTTATTGTTAAAAAATGTTAGATTTTCGTTGTCCCATAGGCATCAGCACAACATGTTTAAAAAACCATTCATAACGTTTCTGGCGATTACCATTGGTATGTTTTGGCAAAATTCTTTGCTGAAAGCGCAGCCTATCGTGTTATCCAGGGAATTTGGGGTGAATTTGGGCTTTTCAAGTTTTCTAGGCGACCTTGGTGGATCCGACGATATAGGGCGGGCGTTTTTTTGGGATATTGACCCGGAAGTTACACGACCGGCATTAGGAATTGTATACAGACAAGAAATTATTCCGAGGACTGCTTTTCGTTTTAATGCGATCGCTTCAATGGTAAAGGGTGATGATGCCCTAACCGACAATGAATTCAGGCATTATAGAAATTTGAGTTTCCGATCACCAATAGTGGAAGTTTCGGGAGAAATTGAATTGTCGATGAATCGGTTCACCGGAATAAAGAAGAAAAGATGGACACCTTATATCTATGCCGGAATTGGAGGTTTTTATTTTAATCCTCAGGCACAGTATGATGGCGAGTGGGTTAATCTTCAGGAACTTGGAACGGAAGGTCAGGGACTGCCGGAATACCCGGACAGAAAAAAATATTCTAAGATCGCAGTATGTTTTCCTATAGGAGGCGGATTTAGAGTGCTTACCTATAATAACTGGGTATTAGGATTTGAAATGGCAGCCAGACTTACAACTACAGATTATATTGATGATGTTAGCTCCTATTATCCAAATCCGGATTATTATTTTCTCCACTACGATCTTGAAAAAGCGGTTATGGCAGCAGCACTTTCCAATGCATCGGATGGCACCAGACCCGACCTGATTGAACCGGAAGGCGGACGAGGTGATCCTACTAATAATGACGCATATATTTTCGGCGGCATGATAACTTTTACTTACCATATGGAATTTCAGAGAAATGTAAGTTCTATAAAATGTTATTTTAGCGACGACAATAAATAATTGAATAGGCAGATTTTCGCCAACCTTATTATTCTTGATCAGTATTCCATATTTTCCAGGCATATTCAGCCTGCAATTGCAACATTTCCAGTCCGTTTTTAATACTGCAACCCTGTTTTTCACCCTGTTGAAGAAAGAGTGATTTTTCAGGATTATAAATCAGATCGAACAACAGATTATTTTTTGACAATAAATGATAAGGTATTTCCGGAGCAACATTTGTATCGGGATACATACCTGTAGGAGTGCAATTAATTATTACAGGAAATTCTGAAATAATATCCCCGTTTAATTCAGTATAAGTAAAATTATTTTCCGATTTATTTCTTGATACAAATACCGGCTGAACATTTAATTCCTGTAAAGCATAATTAACTGCTTTTGACGCACCACCTGTTCCAAGTATTAATGCTTTTTTGTGTTGTTGTTTCAACAAAGGTTTGAGTGAGTCGCGGAAAGCAGAATAATCAGTATTGTAACCAACCTTTTGTATTTCGTCAATTTTGATACAATTTACTGCGCCAATTTTTTGGGCTGTCTCATCAAGATCGTCAAGATATTCTATTACGGTTTCCTTAAAAGGGATGGTTACATTTAATCCGTGAAGATCTTTTTCCACTTCAAATAAAAACCTGACATCTTGAATATTTTCTAATGGGAAAAGGGAATAATTACAATCTGCTATTTCCTCTTTTTCAAATTTTTCCGAAAAATATTTTTCTGAAAATGAATGGGTAAGCGGATATCCTATTAAACCAAATTTTCTCATGAAGCAGGCTTATTTGATTTAGCTAGTTTTGCTTTTATTAACTCAACAATAATTGGAACGATGGAGATAAAAATAATTGCCAACACTACGATCTCAAAATTATTTTTTACATATTCATTATGGCCTAACGCAAATCCTAATATTGTGATTGAAGGAATCCAAAGAAAAGCGCCAACAACATTATAGGTAATAAATTTTTTATACGACATGGTGCCAAGGCCTGCCACAAATGGTGCAATTGTGCGCACAATAGGCACAAAACGAGCAATAATGATGGTTTTGGCGCCGTATTTTTCATAGAATTTATGCGTTTTAGCAAGGTGCTCCGGTTTTAATATTTGTTTCCCCCGAAACTTCAGTTTCATGGCGCGTTCCCCAAAATATTTACCAATAAAATAATTGGTGGTGTCTCCTAAAATTGCTGCCACAAGTAATAAAGGAATTAAAATATAAATATTGAGTGCTCCTGTAGCACAAAATGTTCCTGCAGCGAATAAGAGTGAATCGCCGGGTAACCATGGCCATATCACAATTCCAGTTTCAATAAAAATGATCATGAAAAGGATCACATAGATCCAGTTTTCATAAGTGGTAATCCATGCTGCAAGGTATTTGTCCAAATGCAGAAAGGTATCAATAAACGAATGTATAAATTCCATGTTGTTATGATATTATTGTAAAAAGTGATGAAATGTATCACCTCTTAAACCCAGGCGTAAAGTTTCCAATGGAATTATTTCATTTGGAGCAATATTCCCAAGATTTACATTAGCTCCCAATAATTTAATGAAATAAACCTGCTGACTTTTAATGGGCGCTTCCCATATAATTTTATCTTCAGAAATAACCGTGAGAATTTCATCAATAAGATCGCTCCGCACTTCGCCTTTGCTGTGATAAATTCCAACGGTTCCACTTTCACGTGCTTCTGCAATCACTTTATAACTGCCAGCCTCAATTTCCTTTTTCATCAGCTCAATCCATTTATATGGAGCTAATATCTTTGTTTCATCTTTAGATCCAACCTCGCTTAAAACAGTAACGTGTTTAGCTAATTTGGTAATATAATCGCATTTAACATCGTGTTCTAATTCTATAGATCCATCACTCACTTCAGCATATTGCATTTTGTATTTTTCCAACAATCGCAGATAATCGTCAAATTGATTTCTAACTACAAATGCCTCAAAAAGAGTTCCGCCAAAATAGGTTGGGATATTAGCATTTCTATATACTGCAAGTTTATCTTCTAGCCCAGGTGTTACGAATGCGGTTCCAAAACCAAGTTTAAGTAAGTCGATATAGGGTTCAGAAACAGATAAAAGGTCTTCTGTTTCCCTGATACTCAAACCCTTGTCCATAACCATTGTAATGCCATGTGTCCGGGGTTTTGCGTTCCTGGTGGGAAGGCTGCTAAGTTCAAAGTTCATTAATGCTTAAAATAGTGCGGTGCAAAAATAAGGATAAATGGGGGGAATTGAGAATGGTGAATGGTGAGTGGTGAGTGGTGAGGGGTGAGTGGTGAGTGGTGAATGGTGAGGGGTGAGTGGTGAGTGGTGAATGGTGAGGGGTGAATGGTGAGTGGTGAGGGGTGAATGGTGAGTGGAGAGGGGTGAATGGTGAGTGGTGAGTGGTGAGTGGTGAATGGTGAGTGGTGAATGGTGAATGGAGAATGTGTACTTGACTGAAATAGCTTATGCGAAGTAAAATCATTCAATGTTACAAACTGCCCACTGCGACTGTGACTGCGACTACTTCATCCCTCCTCACAACTTCACCAAACGTTTAATTCCCTGTTCAGATTCCGTAATAAAGTTGACCAGAAATATTCCATTTTCTATATTTTTAACTGAGATCTTAATCGCATTAATTCCTGAGGTAAGATCTGCATTTTGTTGTTGTAATACTTTTCCGTTCAGGTCGGTTATCCGGATTGAAATTTTTTGCGGTTTTTCAATTTGAATTTCTGCGGTAAAAATATCGGAAGTTGGATTTGGAAAAATATTTATTTTTTCAGAAAAATCTGCAGAAGGAACCGGATAAATTAATCGAATTAATTTTTTACTTTCTTCATTTAATCCGCTTAGATCTAAATCTCCTCCATTCATAAAAATACATAAATGTGCACCTATCACACTTTTTGCATCGTTTGTAATACTTGCTCCTTCGCCAAAACCCAATGTGTTTCCTTTGTTTAAATTCATATAAATATCACCCGAATAATTGGAGTTTGGATCTTTTACCAGACTCACTCTGTTATTAATAAACAGGGATGCACCTTTACCTAAAACAATTGTTCCGCCACTTCCTAAACCTAAAACTCCAACGCCATTATTTCCGTATTGTAACGAACTGCTATCAGCAACCTTAATTGCTGCCCCGTTTTTAAACATTACACAAGAAGTGGGGCCATACATTTCCAATTTTCCGGAATTAAAAATATAATTTGTATTTCCGGTGAAAACCATTTCAGCAATACTTAAACAAAATGTTCCTCCATTATTTATCAGGTTAACCTGATGGCGCAAAGTATCTCCCTCTGCAAATCCACCGCGCAACTGAACAAGCGGTTGCGTTAATAAGGAATAATACTCTTCAATTTCGATATTAATTGCGGTTACCTCAGATGGATTTGGATATGGAGTTACATCAATATAATCAAAATGTTCGGTTGAGGGATAAAATGGATCGTCATATTTTAAAATGCCTAAAGTTGAAAATCCAAAAATATTTGAAGCTTTTATAACATAAGTAGTATCTTCATAAAATCCATCTGAATTTATAAGGTCTGTAATTAATGTGGCGTCATATACTTCTTCCAAATACGGATTGGTCCATTTTTTAAAGATGGTTTCCGTTGCATTTTCAAAGGTTAATTTGATGATATAATCTGTTAGAAATTGTGTTTCAAATTTTTCTGTAGGAAAACAAAATCCACCGTCAAAAGAACTCGCATTAATAAAATGCCAACGGATAGTAGTTGCAGTTAATGTGGAATCCGGTATTTCGATTCCAAGAATGATCGCAGAACAAACAAGATCTGCACAGGCGATACTAAGATCGAGGTTCATTAAACTTGTAAAGAAACCATCGTAAATTAAATATGCAGCATCTTTTTGTAAATTTATTTTATTTAAATCAGTGAGGTCAGCCTTAATAAATAACGACCGGCTGGTGTCAAAAGCATTCATTAAAAATGAAATTCCTCCATAGGTTTCTTCTTCCTTTAAGGATAAACAAATGGAGGAATCAACAATACCATTATAAGTATCATCAATGGTTTGATATGCTGTCCAGCCAATAGTTGTGGTAAATTCAATATCACTATCCCAAACACAGGTAGTATCAACTGCCAAGTAGCTGCTATTGTAAGGTATGTTTTGAGAAAATAAGGTGTGATTTAATAAAAATATTAAAAGAAATAAGGTTGTTTTCATGTGATGGTAGTTAGATACGTAAAATATAAATATTAGGAAATAATAATTTTATTTGATGAAATATAATTCTATTTCAATCTTCTACACCAACTTTACCGCATTAAAGTTTACAAACAGAGGAAAATTTTCCAATATTAAAACCATTCTCCATTCTCAACTCTCCATTTTTTACCGCTTTCCTTTAGACCTCACAGGTTTCCATAACCTGTGAGGGCTAAAGGAAATTTAGTTGATAATTTGTTAATCGGGTTATTTGATAATTGAATAGCGTCCGGCTGTTCATTGGTACATTTATACATTGGTACAATGGTACATTTATACATTGGTACAATGGTACATTTATACATTGGTACATTGGTGCATTTATACATTGGTACATTGGTACATTGGTACATTTAACCTGTTTCACTTTCAATTTTCTTTATAAAGACCAATCACATCCTGCACCTTTTTGTTCATCACAAAATCTTTACAAACTTCATAAAGAATTGCATGACGAACATAATCCAAAGTAAGCGCATGTTCGAGAACAGAAATAGATTCACGTTCTTTTCCGATTAAAAATAATGCGGCACTTTGAAGATAAAAATATTCTGCATAATGACCTGAGCGGTTAATTGCTTCGGCAGTTACTTCAATTACCTGATCATATTTTTCTATATCGAGAAGATAAATAATATAATCGAGCCAATACGTTAAAATATCAGGGCGCACATTTACGAGCCAGTTGAGATAATTAATTACCTCAGGATCTCTGTCCAGCATTTTATAAATACTGATGATGGTGCAGATATAATCTTCATTGCTTTCGTCGAGTTTTAATGCTTTTTTATAATTTACTAAAGCAGCATCAAAACGATCTTCTATACGATAAGTTTCTCCAATACGAAAATAGGCTTCGTGCATAAATGGATCTTGACGCGCAGCTTTACGAAATTGAAAACGCGCAGATTTATAATTTTCCATACGCTCGTAACATAAACCTATGCGGAAACTGTAATCTTCATAACCTCCTGATTTTTCATGTGCAATTTCAAACATTTCAATTGCTTTTTTAAAATCGTCGAGACGATAATAAATATCTGCTGCATCGCGATATACGAGATCAAAATTTTCGTCAATCGCCATTACAAATTCAAATGCTTCAATCGCTTTTTCGAAAAGACTTAATCCCATATATGCCTTTCCTAAATTATACCATGCCAACCATGCATAAGGTTCTTTTTCGGTAATAGCGGTGTGTATAGAAATACTTTCATCATATTTATCGGTCATGTCGACAATATGCGAAAGTTTAAAAAGGGCGTCTTCATTTATAGGATTTATTTCTAATGCTTTAGAAAGACAATCAAAGGCCTTTTCAAAATCCTCCTGAATTTCATAAATATCGCTGAGTTCAGCATAAATAACGTCCTGTTCTTCTTTATCGGCAATTTTTAAGGCCTCAAAAAGTGTTTCCGCAGCCTTTTCCGGTTCATTTGTTTCGAGATAAATGTCGGAACGAATGAGAAAAATGTCTATTTCTCTGGTATCAAAAAGGTAAGCTTTATCCAATAATTCCAGTGATTCCTTATATTTTTTGCGATTGAGCAGAAATTCTGCCTTTCTTACCAAAAAGTCGGAGGAATTTGGGTTCTGTATGATTGCATAGTCCACCACAGCTTCCGCGCGGTCGCTGAGGTTACGCATTTCATAATAATCCAGAATGCGCTCCAGGCTGTCTTCATCGAAATAGTGCTGCTCGTTGCTGCTCAGGCATTTTTCAAACAACTCAATCAACTCTGCAATTTCTGTGTTTTCCCGCTCGTTAAAATCCTCATTCATCATATTAATGCAAATTTAGTTTTTCGAAAATAAGTTTCGTTGATTTTAAAAAACTTTAATCCAAATAAAACAAAACATGAACCTAAAATTTAAAAGAACCGGCAAGTTATAACCTTTTGCCTTTCTCTAACATTAACACTGCAAAAACAATTCCTTTTATCTTTAACCCAAAATATACTTGATGAACAAACCGGTTTTAATACTTATAGCGATTTTGAGCGTTAATTTACAGCAATCTGCAATAGCTCAAACTACGAGTTATTGGCAACAAAATGTGGATTATGAGATCAATGTCACCCTGGATGATGTAAACCATGCGCTGGATGGCTCTATGGCAATGCGTTACACCAACAATTCCCCTGATGAACTGGCCTTCATTTGGATACATTTATGGCCAAATGCCTATAAAAATACTAAAACCGCCTTTGCCCGTCAAAAATTTGAGCAGGGGAGCCAAACTTTTCAATATGCAAAGGAGGAAGAAAGAGGTTACATAGATAAATTGAATTTTAAAGTAGGCGGGGAGTCTGTAAAACTGGAGTATGACCCCGAAAATCCGGATATTGCGAAGTTGATCCTAAATACGCCTGTAAAATCAGGGGAGACAATAAATATAAAGACCACCTTTTATGTCAAGATCCCAAAATGTTTTTCGAGAATGGGGCATACCGGTCAACAATACCAGATATCACAATGGTATCCAAAACCGGCAGTATATGATGCACAGGGATGGCATCCGATACCTTATCTTGATCAGGGGGAATTTTATAGTGAGTTTGGTAATTTCCATGTTTTTATTACCCTTCCTGAAAATTATGTAGTAGGAGCAAGCGGTGATCTGCAAACAAAAAACGAAATAGCATTTTTGGATAAGGTAGCAAGAGTTACGGAAAATAAAAATTTTGATACTACGGATCTTTCATTTCCTACATCCTCAGAAAAAACTAAAACAATTGAATATCAATTAAAAAACGCACATGATTTTGCCTGGTTTGCAGATAAAAGATTTAATGTGATGAAAAGTGGAATTGTTTTACCGGAATCAGAAAGAACAGTAACCACCTATGCATATTTTAATGATGAACATGCCGATGAATGGAAAAAAGCATGTGAATATATTAATCGCGCAGTTTTATTTTATTCAGAAAATGTTGGGGAATATCCGTGGAATGTTGCGCAAGCTGTTGATGGTTCACTTGAAGTGGAGGGTGCGGGTGGAATGGAATATCCAACTATAACAGTTTTATCGGGTGAACTTGATGCAGAATCTCTAGATAATATTATTACACACGAAGTTGGTCACAATTGGTTTTATGGAATTATAGGAAGTAACGAACGTGTGCATGGTTGGATGGATGAAGGAATTAATTCGTATTACGAAAATAGGTATATGGATACTTATTATGGCGAAAGAAACGCGCTCGGTGTTCCAAACGTTTTGTCAAATTTATTAGGAGTAGATACAAGTTCTGATGATAATATAATTTGGAATATTAATCAGGTATGTATTAAACAAAATAAATCACAAGCATTAAATACACCATCAACAGCCTTTACACCAATTAATTATGGGTTGGTGATGTACATGGAGACTGCATATTTTTTCCGCTATTTAACGGATGTTTTGGGAAAGGATGAATTTGATCGTATTATGCATACATATTATGATACCTACGAATTCAAACATGTTTATCCCGGTGATATGCAAAAATTATTTGAGGAGGAAACCGGAGAAAATTACGCATGGTTTTTCGAAAAATTAATTAATGAAGACAGAGGGCCTGATTATAAAATTGGTAAATTCCAAAAGGGAAAAACTGCAATGGCAGTTGATATTAAAAATAAAACCGATATTCCTGCAGCGTTTTCTTTAAGTTTAATGGATGGCGATAGTGTTTTAAGAACCGATTGGTTCAGGGGGTTTACCGGTAGTCAAACCATTTATGTAAATTATAAAAGTGAGTGGAATGTCACCCATTTAAAAATAGATGCACAACAAACTATTCCGGAAACAGAAAGAGAAAATAACACAATAAAAACTGCAGGATTATTTAAAACAGTAGAACCACTTCAATTAAAATTGGCCGGGTTTGGGGTGGATGATCCTACCAGAACCACCATAAACTATTTACCCATTTTTGGTACTAACGAGAATGATGGGTTTATGCTGGGACTCGGAGTTTGGAATATGATATTGCCAACTCCATTAATAGATTTTGTTTTTGCTCCCATGTATTCTTTTAATGCAGAAACTTTAGTAGGGCAGGGGAGTATGGGATTAAATATTTATCCCGACAATGGATTTATTGACAGATTGCGCATTTCAGAAACTGTGATGAGTTATTCGTACGATCAGTTTACAGTTACCACGCCGAACGACAGTAAAGATTTTATTCCGCAATTCAGAAAATTTGAAACAAAGGTGGAAGTTGATCTGGCAAAAAAAGAATTTAAGAGTAAATTAAAACAAACAATTCAATTCCGTAATTTGTATATTATGGAAGAGGATAAGTATTTTTTTGTGGATGATGAGGGTTTGATTAACTCAACAGGATTTAGCAACTTTTTTGTGGAGGAATTGAGTTATCATTTGTCCAATAAGATAACCAGGCTGCCGCATTCATTGAATGTTGTTGGTGAAATGAATGATGATGCTATTAAATTTTATACGGAATTTAATATCACTTATATTTATCCTAAAAAGAAATATGGTGTAGATCTGAGGCTGTTTGCAGGTGTAATGAATATTTTTTCGGCGGATGGTGATTATGCAAAAGATGTATTTACACTTTCAGGAAATAATGGTTTCTACGATGATCTTTACGATGAAATTTATTTCGCCCGCAACAGTAGCAACGGAATTAAATCGCAACAAATATCCATGACCGATGGATTTTTTAAAACTCCGGGATTGACAGACGGAATTGCCACAAGCAACGACAAATTATTTGCTGCAAATATTGAAGTGCCATTGCCATTCCGAATTCCTGTAGCACTTTTTGCTGATCTTGGAACATTGGGTTCTGCTGATCCTGATATTTCCGGAAAATTATTATATGATGCCGGTGTAATGATCCGGTTGCCAAACAATATTTTCGAAGTGTATTTCCCATTAGTCTGGTCAGAGGATATAAAAACGCAAATTGAAGGCGCGCCGTACAGTGAAAAAATTTCTTTTATGTTAAATTTGAATACGGCGAATTTGTTTGAGTTGATGAGGAAACTTGGGATTTAGGTTGAAGGGAAAAATGGTTTTGATGTGGAGGTAGGTTTTCCGCTGAGTTCGCAGAATTGCAGGGTAAACAACCTGTTAATCCAATATTTAACAGACTTGTAATGTCAGAAAAGTGTTATAAATGCTAAAAATTGAAGGAATGCAACATATTTATTTGGATGATTTTTGGGAGAGAGATTATGATCCATTCGGGATGTTTACGGTGGGGAGGAGTTGGAGTGTTGGAAGTGAATACAGATATGGGTTAAACTCACAGGAACAGGATGATGAAGTGTATGGAAATGGGAATTTGAATAGTGCATTGTTTTGGGAGTATGATACTAGGTTGGGAAGAAGATGGAACCTTGACCCAGAACCTGTAACTGGAATTTCGGCTTACTCATGCTTCCTAAATAACCCGATACTTTTTGTAGATATAGATGGCAATGCAGTAGATGTTGATGGTTTATATAAACAAGACGAAAAGGGCAATTATTTGCATCCTGAGCGAATAAAAGAATTCGAGTTATTTGCCAGTACAACAGAGGGTAGAAAATATATTTTAGATCATTCCCAAAAAGGTTTTCTTTTAATTGGTGTTATGATTGCAGATTTAGAAATTGAAGCCAAGGAGGAAGGTTCTGCAAGTTTAGAAGGCATAGATGTAAAATTTAAAATAGGGATATTACCAACTGGGTACACCTCCTCCGTTTTTGTTGGTAAGTATACTTTGGTTGAAAATGGTGTAGATAAAGGTAAATCAAAGGCAACAGGTGCAAGATTGGAAATAACATTTTCTTTTCCAGAAGTAGTCACCTCGAAAATATAGGATATTGGAAATGAACTAACTCTATACGGAGTTGATATGATGCTTCATGAAGTATTTTTGCATGGTTATTACCATGAAAAGCGATATATGAATGGAACGAATAGCATTGATGGTGTCAACGGTGCTGATCATAATGCCTATATATATAAGAAGTCACCTTACTATGAAAAAGGATGGGACAATTTTAATGAAGCACAAATTAAACTACTTAATGATGTTACTCCATTTTAATTTTTCTTCCACATTGGACAAGTAGCGTGCACCAATTTGCGAAAGTGTTCGAGAATGGGTTTTGCAAAAGGTTGTGCTTTGGAAATGTACAAATCGATCGGATTTTGTTTGACCGGCTTCTTTTTTTATTTCAAATTTTGGGAATAACCAATTTAAAAGCAAAATGGAGATTTGAAATAAGCTCACATTTATATTAATAATTAAAAGGAATTATTATTTTTTTAACCGATTTTTATAATTGGCAGGAGCGAGAAATTATTTTAATATTTCGGTTAATATTTTTCGGGATTGGAATGCAAAACAAAGCTTTGAAAGAATTGCGCAACCCGCTTTTTAGCCCGGATGGTAGCGAAAATCCTTTTTTTGCAAAAAACTTTCGGTGTTTGGAAAACTTTCAAAAAAAAGATTGCAGCGGACAGCCGGGGCGCGGGTTGTGATGTGCAGGAGCTTTCTTGCTCCAAAACCTCTTTTTCCGATTTAAAAACCCCCGTTTTTTCTCCGTAATTTTGCAGCTTAAAACAGTAAAATGGAAACTTTACAAAAAACGAATGGGATAGAGAAGGAATTACAGCTTCTGGGTATAAAAGATCAAAATAGTGGTGTTTCAACGGGTTTGCATTGGCTGAAGGGTGATGGAAATACCATTGAAAGTTATTCGCCGGTGGATGGAGCTTTGATAGCAAGTTGCACTTCGGCATCGCGGGAGGAGTATGAAATAATAATAAAGACTGCCGAAAAGGCATTTAAAGAGTGGCGCAATTGGCCGGCACCAAAACGCGGGGAAGTGGTGCGTCAGATTGGCGATAAATTGCGTTTACATAAACATGCGCTCGGAACTTTGGTGAGTTACGAAATGGGAAAAAGTTTGCAGGAAGGTTTGGGAGAGGTGCAGGAAATGATAGATATTTGCGATTTTGCTGTGGGATTAAGTCGCCAGTTATATGGTTTAACAATGCATAGCGAACGTCCTTTACATCGTATGTATGAACAATGGCATCCGTTGGGAATTGTGGGAATTATTTCGGCATTTAATTTTCCGGTTGCGGTTTGGAGTTGGAATGCTGCGCTTGCTTTTGTTTGTGGTGATGTTTGTATCTGGAAACCGAGTTCAAAGGTTACGATGAGTGCAATTGCAACGCATAAAATAATTGCAGAGGTATTTAAAGATAATAACGTTCCGGAAGGTGTGAGTGCATTAATGGTTTCGCATAATTCTATTGGGGAAGAAATGGCAAAAGATAAACGCATTCCTTTAATTTCTGTTACGGGTAGCACGCGCGTTGGAAAAAGAATTGGCGGAATTGTTGGCGAACGTTTAGGAAAAGTAATTCAGGAATTAGGAGGAAATAATGCGATCGTAATTACGGAAAATGCGAATATGGAAATTGCAATTCGAGCAGCAATTTTTGGTGCTGTTGGAACTGCAGGTCAGCGGTGTACAACAACGCGCCGATTAATTATTCATGCTTCTGTATATGATAGTGTAATAAATACACTAAGAAAAACATATTCACAATTAAAAATAGGTAATCCGTTGGATGAAAATAATCATGTGGGTCCATTAATTGATATGAAAGCGGTGGAAGATTATTCCGCGGCAATTGAAAAGGCAATTGCTGAAGGTGGAAAAATTTTGGTGGAAGGCGGAGTTTGTGAAGGGGAAGGATATGAAAGCGGATGTTATGTAAAACCTTGTATTATAGAAGCAAAAAATGAATTTGCTATTGTGCAACATGAAACATTTGCGCCTATTTTATATGTGATGAAATATAACACGATAGAAGAGGCAATTGAAATACATAATAATGTTCCGCAGGGTTTGAGTTCGGCAATTATGTCGACAAATATTTTAGAGACGGAATATTTCTTGTCTGTAGCAGGCTCTGATTGCGGAATTGCGAATGTAAATATCGGAACGAGCGGAGCAGAAATTGGCGGTGCATTTGGCGGTGAAAAGGAAACAGGTGGTGGTCGTGAAAGCGGCAGCGATTGTTGGAAAGCATACATGCGCAGACAAACAAATACCATTAACTATTCCACAAAATTACCATTGGCACAAGGGATTAAATTTGATATTTAAATATTTCTTTGTGAAACCTTCGTGTTCTTAGAATCTTAGTGGGAAAAGAATGGTTTCCCACAGAGACACAAAGCGCACAAAGAAAAAAATGGGAAATAAATTAACGGAATCATTAATATAAAACCAGGATCTTAATTTAGAATGTTAGTGGACCGATTTTTTTTATATGCCTTCAACAATTAAATTTAAAATAGAATCCGAACTCCAAAAAGAATATGCATGGACGATCTCTGTTTTTGCAAAGTATATTGGATTTAATTGCGCGTTTGTAAGTGAAGGAGAAGATATTTTAATTGCAGAACACGGAATAGGAGATATACAGGTTTCTCATTTTTTTAGAAATACTTATCAAAGCGGGAATTTTCAATTTAAGGGTTATTTCAGAAAAGAACCTTTGCATTCCAATGCATCGGGGAAAGCTGACTATTTAAGTACTTGTTTTTATTTACTGAGTTATTTGCAGGAGTATATTGATTATGCACCTGATAAATATGAAAGGTTTCCTTATGATATCAGTCTGCAAAAACATTTTAATTGTATAGAACAAAATCTCGTAACACAATATTTTGATGTGTTGTATGAAACAACGCCAAAACTTAAAGCGCTTGTAAAAAAACAGGAGAGGGCTATACAATATTTTCTCTCACATGATATTGATTCAGTATATGGTGCTTTAGGAGATAATTATTCTTATTTATTAAAGCATGGAAGCGTAGGTGTTTTAATGCAACTGATATTTAATCATTACCTGCGCACTCCGGATTATCTATTGCTGAATAAAATTCTGGATATTGAAGATGATTATGCTGTGCGGTCCACTTTTTTCTGGTTGGTGAACAGCGGTAAAGGAACCCGCAGAATAAATAATGCTGATTATGAAATTGAAACACCGGCTGTAAAAAAGATTCGCAGCGAAATTATTTCCAGAGGATGGGAGAACGGATTACATAAAAGTGCAGGAAAAGATACTTATGTTAATGAATTAAAAAAGCAGGGTGAACTTGGTTTGGCAATAAATCGCAATCATTATCTCATTACAGAGCTTCCAAATACTTTTGATGATTTAGAAAGTTCAGGAATTAAACTAGATTCCAGTATGGGATTTCCGGATGTTATGGGATTTAGAAATAGTTATGGCTTGCCAATTAAACCATTTAATATCAAAGAAAAACGAGAATATAATTTTGTTGAAGTTCCGCTGAATGTGATGGACACTACTTTAAAATTTTATCAAAACTGCAACTCCAAACAGGCAGAAAAAAAGATACTCGATTTCCTGGAAAAAAATAAAACAAATGCTCTTCTAACAATTTTATGGCATAATAATTATTTCTTTGATTTTGCTGATAAGGGATGGTTGGAATTATATAAAACGATACTTCAATTTATTAAGGAAACCGGTGGAGAGGTTACTACAGCTAAAAAGATTATGCAGGATTTTGGGTGAATGACGGAGTGCATTAGCCATATTTGTTTTTGAAAAGGGCCGGTAAGGCGGGAAGTGCAGGAAGGAAGCGGGAAGAATTTCAAACACAGTTGATGGGTAAGGGTAATACTGAACGTTTAACCTCCGAAACCACAGAGTTGCTTCAGTAACTTTGTGGGAGCACCAAATACATCCAACCTATATCCTTGGCTGTTCATTCGTGGCAACATTTTTTTAGCCCACAATATGGATGAAAATTTTTAGGGTACGAAAACAGGAATAATAAATAGATTTGAAATACACTCAATCTAAACCATTGAATGTTCATTCGTGCATTCGTGGCTCCTTTTTTTTCCACAATACGGATGAAAATAAATAAGCCACGAACCCGCCTGCCAAAGTCGGCGGGCAGGTGCACGAATAAAAATAAATAAATAATTAAATTTTTCGAGGCGCAGAGCTCCTTCCGTAACTCTGCCATCACAATAAAAAAAACCTATCCTACGGCTGTTCATTCGTGCATTCGTGGCTACCCCTTTTCCATAACACGGATGAAAAAAAATTGCCACGAATGCACGAATGAACAGCCAATGGTATGGGTTGTTAATAATTTTGAATTTATATTGTGTTTGTTATTTTTCATTCGAGGCCCCTTTTTTTCCACAACACGGATGAAAAAAATAAGCCTCGAATGCACGAATGAACAGCCAATGGTATGGGTTGTTAATAATTTTGAATTTATATTGTGTTTGTTATTTTTCAATAGAGGCCGCAGAGTTCCTTTGGTTACTGTGGAGACATCTTTCGGTAACTATATGGAGTTACAAAATATTGCGGGGTTTGTTAATAAATCTACTTCCAGGCTTTTACAATAAGTCCGGTTCCGGTATTGTGGGTGTTGTGCGTATCTGCATAATTTAGAAGTAAACAAAAGGGAAATGTGATCAGATAATAGAAGGGTAAAATAATAAAAAACACTTTGGAGATATTTAATAATTGTAAGGGGTATTTCATGGATAACCGCCATGCAATTTTGCCGAGAGTGCCGTATGCATATCGAGCTTCGGTTTTGGAGAATCCCGCTGATAGCAATTTAGTTTGTATGTCGTTAATATTATATCCATCGCGAACGTGTTCTTCAATAAATGAACTATCTTCTCCTTCCTGAACATCAGACCCACCCTGATCGGAAGGTGTGGAGATGAGCACCATTCCACCTGATATCAAGGAAGCATGAAAGTTTTTAAATACTTGCACATCTTCCAACACATGTTCCATTACATCCACACAAACAACTAAATTAAAATGGTTGTCAATTTTAAATTTTGTGAGATCCTGAACCTGAAAACGAATATTTTTTCTTCCTATTTTTTTGAAAAAGGAATTACAATCTGCAATTTGTTCTTCCTTTACATCCACAGCCAAAAATTTCCATTTTTTACTTATGGAACTTAAATAATACGAATATTGTCCGAAGCCTGAACCGGCATCCAAAATATGTTGTTCACTATCGCGTTTTGCTTGCGCCCATTTTTTTAATTCCTTATGAATATGCCATGACCTTAACAATAAAAGGTCAAGCATTTTATAAAAAAGTATTCTTAAAAAAGGGGTTTTATTAAATACACTTCCTAAACTTCTTTTTACCGGATCGTATTGCATGCATTATTTATTTGGTTCAATCGATTTTGAATTATTTTCTTTTCTGTATGCCATAAAAAATCCAGCTGCAACTATAATTAAAATTAAAGAGGATGCAGCTGTAGAAACTTTTTTTCCGGTATAAAAGGAATGTGGTTCAAATTTAAAGGTAATATCATGTTCTCCTTCAGGAATCCACAACCCGCGCAAAATATAATTTGCCCTGAAATGATCAACATACTGCCCATCGATATATGCCTTCCAATCTTCATTTCCGCGATACCAAACCTCGCTAAATACTGCAGGACCTGCTATTTTACTGTTTGATTTATAGGATAACTCATCAGGCGTATATTTAACCAGTTTAATATTTCGGGTTGAATCAATCGCAACTGTTTCCGTTGTTATTTGTGATTTAAATTCAGAATGTACAATAACTTTATTTAATGGATTTAATTTTTCAATTGCTGCAAATTCTTCGTCAGCTGAATTTACCATTTGCACAGAATCTACAAACCAGGCATTGCCACATGCCATCGGATTTCTGTCGACAGAAGGTTTATTTCCCCGATTGCCGATAATGTATTTAGCATTCATCATATTAATTGCAGGATAATTTCCTTTGCTTAAATATCCTTCTATCATATCCTGATACCGCTGCAGTTTAGCTCCGTGATATCCGCCCAAATTTTTGTAATAATAAGAAGTGCTGCCATCCTGATCTAAAGCTGTTAGTGTATTAAATACACGATAGTTAGGATCCTTATCTTTAATTACAGGATTTGCATTTCTGAAACGCTGTTCATAAAAATTAACCTCTGCATAATTATCTTCTCCAAGATAATTTGAATCTACAATTAACAGATCTATGACAGGCAATATACAGATGATCGCAATTGCAATTTTTCCATTGATTGTTTTTCTAAGAAATAAAAATAAGGTAAGTGCCGCAAGACCAATTAAAAAAGTGGAAACAAATACGTCTGTTCTAATCATTGCAACACGTTCATCCTTCAACAAATCGAAATAGGCCATTGTTTGCGGATCATTTATTTGTGCAAGATACGCTTCCTCCCTGGGACTTGTAAGATCAAATAAACTTCCTGAAAGCAACAATAACACACTTAATCCACCAACAATAATAGAACTCCATTTTAAAGCATACATTTTCTTTTTATCATCAATTTCGTTTTCTTTTGATAAAAACTTATTGACAATATAATAAGCCATTACCGGAATTGTTAAACACAACATGGTCATTGCCATCGAAACCGTACGAAATTTATTGTATAGAGGAAAATAGTCGAACATGAAATTATTAAATGCAGGAAAATTCTTTCCCCAACCTAAAAACAGCGATAAAATTGTTGCTGCAATTAACCACCATCTCATTTTATTATTTGCAAGAAAAGCACCTAATAAAAATAGAAAACATAAAATAGTACCCACATAAATAGGACCGGAAGTAAACGGCATATCACCCCAATATTTAGTTCCTTGTCCTGAATATTGCAATAATTCCTGGGCTTTTTTCTGATCTTGCTGGTATGCTGATTGAACAAAAGAGAGTAACGGACTTTCAATGGTTGTTCCATCTTTTGCCTGCAAGAATGAAAATCCGCTTCCACCACCTGAAAAATTGGAATACATGATACTAAACGATTCAGCAACGCCGGAACTCCAGCTAAAAGCATATTCACGATCCAATCCGCTACCCTGAACTTCTTTGGTTGTAGTTAATTCGCTTCCGCCTCTTATTGTTTCTTTGCTGTATTCGTATGTCGTCCATAATTTCGATGTATTTGCACTCACGGCAAATAATATTGCAACTATAATTATACCTGCATTCTTAAAAAAAATGGTTAATTGTTTTTCACGCAAGGAATAAACAAATTCGGATATCATCCAGCATAGAATAATGAGAAACATATAATAGGTTATCTGTGGATGATTTGCTGTTATTTGACAAGTCATAGCAAATAAGGTTAAGGAGGCACCTAGCCAGACCTTTTTTTGCATTAAATAATTAATACCGGTTAAAACAAGCGGCATTAATGCCAGGGCATTTACTTTGGTATTATGCCCAACTTCCATAAATGTTATGAGATAAGTGCCCAATGCATAACACAACGCACCGGAAATAGCAAGATAATAGTTGATCTTAAAACTGCGCAACAATAAAAAAAAGCAGACCAGAGCAATAAACATATAATTTGCAGGTCGAGGCAGAAACATACCCAAATACTTATTTACTTTTTCAAAAACATTTCCATTTTCAGGTAACATTATTTGATAGGTTGGCATACCGCCAAACATAGAATTTGTCCAAAGCGCAGCATCTCCGGTTGTGTTAAAGTGATCGGTTGCCTCTTTACTGGTTCCAATATAATTCATGATATCGCTTTGCACCAATATCTTTCCTTGTAACAGAGGATAAAAGTAAAGCGCACTGAATACCAGAAAAGCTACAAGTGCAGCAACAAATGCTAAAATATTTTTTTGACCTGTTGGTTTATTCATCATTTCTTTGGATTTGAAGCGCTAAAGTTAAGAACTTCGGCCTAAACAGGGAATTTGTTTTGCAAGATGTTATAATTTTAACCCTTCATAATTCTGTATTGAAAAAAGTGCTTATCATAACATATTATTGGCCACCAAGTGGTGGGGTTGCGGTTCAGCGTTGGGTAAAGATGTCGAAATTTTTGCGCGAATTCGGTTGGGAACCTGTGATTTATACCGCCGAAAATGCAGAAATGCCCGTAGTCGATCATTCCCTGGAGGCATCAATACCTGAAGGAATCACAGTGATAAAACAACCCATTTGGGAGCCTTATGATCTTTATAAACGATTTTTAGGATACAAAAAACAGGAAAAGATAGGTGCAGGATTTTTGCAGGAAAAAAAGAAACACGGAGCGTTGCAAAAATTTTCCATTTGGGTAAGAGGAAATTTTTTTATTCCGGATGCACGAAAATTTTGGATAAAACCATCGGTTAAATTTTTATCGGCATACTTAAAGAAAAACCCTGTTGATGCCATTATTTCCTCCGGGCCACCACATAGTATGCATTTAATTGCAATGGGTGTTAAGGATAAATTAAATATTCCCTGGGTAGCTGATTTTCGTGATCCCTGGACAAAAATAGATTATTACAACGAATTGAATTTATCGAATTACGCAGATAAAAAACACCATTTTTTGGAACAAAAAGTTTTGCGAAAAGCCGATAAAGTTGTAACAGTTAGTAAACACTGGGCTGCTGATTTTAATATTATCAATAATAACAATACGAAAGTTATTACAAATGGTTTTGATGATGATGATTTTAATAAGAATGTTGATGTAATTGATCCGGGATTTATTTTACATCATTCGGGTATGATAAATAAAGCGCGGAATCCTGAATTATTATGGCAAGTTCTTTCAGAATTGCGAATGGAGAATGAGGATTTTAATAATGCACTTAAAATTCAACTCACAGGAAATATTGATTTTACTGTTGCGGAAAGTATTTCTAGGAACAAATTACAAGACAAATTGGTTCATGTCGATCATTTGCCGCATAACGAAGCGGTGCAGGCAATGCAGCGTTCTCCGGTGTTGCTTTTACTGTTAAACGATTCACACGATATTTTGGGGCGAATTCCGGCCAAATTATTTGAATATCTTGCCGCAAAAAGACCTGTGCTGGTTATCGGAAATGCTGCCGGCGATGCGGCTGCAATAATTCAGGAAACTAATGCAGGAGTAGTTGCTGAAATGAACAATAAAAATGATATCAAAGAAAAAATATTGTTCTTATTCGGTCAATATAAATCAGGACAATTAAAAATTAATTCTTTAGGTATTGAAAAATATGCCAGAAAAGAAAATGCAAAAAGTTTTGCCGAAATATTAGATGGAATCTACAATACTTCTGCTAAGATTTGAAAAATTCTTTTTGTAGATTCTCCATCCCATAAAGGAGGTATTGTTCCTGTTTTATAAGTATTGTTTTTTATAGCATTAATTAATTGATCAATACTTTCTAACTTCCAGTTAGTGAGTGTGTTTGTGCCAAATATAATTGTAGAGGGTCTTTCGGTATTTGGTCTTATGGTAATGCAGGGTTTTTTTCTAAAGGTTGTTTCTTCCTGAACTCCACCACTATCTGTAATAACGAATGTGCAGGAGGAGATCAGTTTTTGAAAAGAAAAATAACTCAGTGGTTCAGTAATTATCACATTTTTTAAATTTTGTAGTAATGGCAATAGGTTAAAAGCGACTAATTTTTGATATGTTCTGGGATGTATGGGAAATACTAATTTAATTTTTTTCTCTATATGGTTTAATAATTCCAACGATCGTTCCAAAGCTTCTTGAGTGTCAACATTTGATGGTCGGTGCAGGGTTACAAGAGCGAAGTTATTTCCCTCCAAATTCAATTCCACTAAAATAGGGTCCTGTTCAATTTGATCAGAAAACTTCATCAGGGTATCGATCATTGTATTGCCAACAAAATAAAAGTGTTTATGATCTTTTATTTCTGACTTTAAATTAATCAATCCACTTTCTTCTGTAATAAAAAAGTATTTGCTGAGTTTATCGGTAATAATTCGATTTGTTTCTTCCGGCATGCTGTTATCAAAACTGCGTAAACCGCTTTCGATATGCGCCAGAGGAATGTTTAATTCCGATGCCGCTTCAGCAGCAGCCCGGGTAGAATTTACATCACCAACAACGATTAAAAGCTCCGGGGAAAATTTGTTTTGAACAATTTCCTGGAGGCCTGATTTTATTTCGGAACGTTGTATTTCCGGTTCTGAATTTGTTATCTCCAAAAAGTAATCGGGCGTGATTTTCAATTGTTGAAAGAAAATTGCAGATAAATTATCATCAAAATGTTGCCCTGTGTGTGCTATTCTGAGATCGAAGTTGTGTAATGCAGCCGCACTTTTGAATTGGGCAATTTTGATAAAATTGGGACGAGTGCCAACTACTACAAGGATCTTTTTCATCTTAAACTGCGATCGGGCCTAAAGGTAAACCATAATATGTTAGCTACAGAAGTTTGTAAATAAATGCCATAACCCTATTTTTGTTGCCTTAAAAGTTCTGCATGCCGGGAGAAACGATATTATTGATAGGTGCAAGTGGCCAGATAGGGGCCGAGTTGACAATGTTACTGCGTTCCAGTTATGGAGATTCCAATGTAGTTGCAGCAGATATTAAAAAGCCTGATGGAGCGCTTTTCGAATCTGGTCCTTTTGAAATATTAAATGTGTTGGATGCCGCACGGTTAGGGGAGTTGGTTGATAAATATAAACCTACACAATTATATAATATGGCAGCCATGTTATCGGCTACCGGTGAAAAATATCCTCAAAAAGCCTGGCAACTCAATATGGATGGGTTGATAAATACGCTGGAAGTGGCTCGTGAAAAAAAGATTCATCGCGTTTATTGGCCAAGTTCTATTGCAGCATTTGGTCCTACTACACCAAAAGAAAATACAGAGCAGATAACAATAATGGAACCGAATACCATTTATGGAATTAGTAAATTAGCAGGCGAAAGATGGTGCGATTGGTATCATTTAAAATATGGTATTGATGTAAGAAGCCTTCGTTATCCCGGAATAATTAGTTATAAAACAGAACCGGGAGGAGGAACTACCGATTATGCAGTGGATATTTATTTTAAAGCGAAAAAGGAAGGTAAATACGAATGTTATTTAGGGGAAAATACTTTTTTACCAATGATGTATATGCCGGATGCTATAAGAGCAACTTTTGAGTTGATGAACGCACCTGTAGAAAAATTATTAGTGCATTCCTCTTACAATCTTTCTGCTATGAGTTTTTCTCCGAAGTTGGTAGCAGAATCAATTAAAAAATATATTCCTGATTTTGAAGTAACATACAATATCGATTTTCGGCAGAAAATTGCAGAAACCTGGCCCGCTAGCATTGATGATAGCATTGCAAGAAGTGAATGGGGTTGGAAACATGAATATGATCTTGATACTATGACAAAAGATATGTTAGCAAATATTAAATGAAAAAATAGCAAATAATTAATACATAAATTTAAATTTTTCTTTTATCTGTTATAAAATAATTAATTTACCATAACAGATATTTTTATTAATCAGTATTTAATCACTATGAAAAAAATAGCAGTAATGACAAGCGGTGGAGATAGTCCCGGAATGAATGCTTGTGTAAGAGCAGTTGTGCGAACCGGAATTTATCATGGATTGGAAGTATTTGGAATTATGCGTGGATATGAAGGGATGATAGACGGTGAATTTAAAAAAATGGAATCGGTTGATGTCAGTAATATAATTCAACGCGGAGGAACCGTTTTAAAAACTGCTCGAAGTGAAGGGTTTATGACTTCAGAAGGCAGAACAAAAGCATTTGAAAATCTTAAAAAAAATGAAATAGAAGGATTTGTTGCTATTGGTGGTGATGGTACTTTTCGTGGAGCAACAGTTTTTGAAAAAGAATTTGGAATTAGTTGTGTTGGTGTTCCGGGTACTATTGACAATGATCTTTTTGGAACTGATTATACACTGGGATTCGATACTGCAATTAATACAGCAATTGATGCAATTGATAAAATAAGAGATACTGCAATTTCTCACAATCGTTTATTTTTTGTGGAGGTAATGGGTAGAGATGCCGGGTTTATTGCACTTTCCACAGGTATTGCCGGTGGTGCAGAAGCAATTGTAATTCCGGAAACGGAAACAGATATCGAAAATCTTATTGTGATACTGCAAAAAGGTTGGGCACATAAAAAAACTTCTGCAATTGTAATTGTTGCCGAAGGTGATGAGCGCGGTGGTGCTTTTGAAATTGCAAAACTTGTTAAAGAAAAATTTAATCATTACGATACACGTGTTTCCGTTTTGGGTCATATACAGCGCGGTGGAAATCCTACAGTGCGCGATAGGATATTGGGAAGCCGATTAGGTATGGCGGCAGTAGAGGCACTAATTGATGGAAAGAAAAATGTAATGGCCGGATTAGTAAACGATGAATTAGCATTTACGCCATTTGCAAATGCAACGAAACATCACATGGAAATTAATAAACAAATGTTGCAATTGGTCGAGATATTGGCATTGTAATGTATAATTAAATATTATTAAATTCAGATTTCTTCATTGAAAAACGCGCTTCTTTTTTTATTTTTTTCATTTACCATTTTTGGGTTTACTAAAACTGCTTTTTGTCAAAGTGATAGTATTGGTGAAAATTTTAATTCTCCCAAAGGCAAATTCTATTTATATTGGGGATATAACAGGACCTGGTATCGAAATTCAACCTTTCATGTTAAAGGCCCGGAATATGATCTTACTTTTTATAATTTAAAAGCTACTGACAGGCCAACACCTTTTTCCGTTGATTATATTAATCCTGTAACTATGTGGGTACCTCAATATAATTATCGGTTAGGCTATTTTATTACAGATCGAATAAGTGCATCCTTCGGGGTGGATCACATGAAATATGTAGTAACAAAATACCAAACTACAACAATGTCGGGCGTTATTACAGAAGCTGCTTCCGTTAAATATGCAGGTTCTTATTTGAATGATACGGTAGAACTCACTCCCGATCTTTTATTATTGGAACACACCAATGGATTTAATTTGGTGAGTGGTGAATTTGAATATTTATTACCCATCACAAGAATGTTTAACGACAAAGTTGCATTAAAATGGAATTTCGGTTTGGGTGGAATTTGGATGATTACAAAAACGGATGTTAAGGTTCTGGATTATGGGCTTGATAATGATTTCCATCTTTCCGGATATACTATAGCATTAAAAACAGGTCCGCGTATCGATTTTTGGGATCGTTTTTTTGTCGCAGCAGAAATTAAAAATGGATTTGCAAGTCTCCCAAACATTCTCATCCACAACGATCAATCGGATATCGGTGATCAGAATATTACTTATTATGAATTTTATGTGGTTGGGGGGTATTATTTTAGTTTGTTTGGGAAGAGGGAGTAAGGAGTGGGTAGTGGGCAGTTGGTAGTGCAGTTCAAAACTGCTCTGTGAAATAGACATATTTGGAAATCAAATTATCATCAGAAACCAAACGCAGTGTGTTTAGGTTGAAACACGAATTATATCCTCTGCATTACCTTCACAGAAACTTCAGCCCGAAAAGGGGAATGTATAATTTAACATAAAATTTATGGGTTTAATAAGTGGTCAATTATAAATTTATGGGAATACTCAGCGGTATATCCATTTTTTGCTTCCTTATTAATAACGGAAATTCAAACGTATACCTTTCAACTAAAAAATAGGGTATTAATGGAATTGTCACTCTGATTATTTTTTATATATTTGCTATTAATGTAACACTTTACAACGTAACCAAAAAATATTTCAATTGTTAAAAATTTGGTTTTACCCAATTACGACAATTGTTTATTTTCAGCTATTAAATTACTGTTTATGAACATCAAAAAAAACATTTCAAAAATTAAAAATAAGAAGTCGACCAAAAAGACTAAAAAGAAATTGGGTTACCATTCAAAAAATGTTCCACATGCTTACAATCCAGGCAAAATGACAGATAAAGAGTGGCAAACCAGATTAAGGCAACAAATTGCAGAGAAAGAGATATTCGAAATTACAAATATAGGTTCGGAGAAAATATACAGTGATTATCAAGTTGTAAATATTCAATTCCGAAGCACCTACAAAGTAGCATTGCGAAGCAAAGACAATACCTTAAATTTTTGTTCCTGCCCTGATTTCAAAACAAATTTGCTTGGAACGTGCAAACATATTGAGGCTGTTCGTTTAAATCTTTCAAAAAAGCGAGGATTTAAGTTGTTAAGCAAAATAATTCCTGAATTACCCTACTCTTCACTTTATGTTTCATACAACGAAAGACGTGAAGTGAAGATTCGTGTTGGTTCAGAAAATAAAAACACCTTTCAAATATGGAGCAAACAATACTTTGATGCAAATAATGTATTGCTTCCTGCAGCATTTGCTAAAATAGAAAATGTACTAAATGAAGCTCAAAATATTAGCCCTTCGTTTAGATGTTATACAGATGCTTTAGATTTAATTATAGAAAAAAGAACAGAAGAGAAACGAAAAAAACTTGTAGAAAGCAAAGGAAATCAAATATTAAAAGGGCTTTCAAAGGTAGAATTATTCCCATATCAATTTGAAGGGATATTATTTGCCGCTAAAGCCGGGAGATCTATTCTTGCTGATGAAATGGGGTTGGGTAAAACAATTCAGGCAATTACGTGGGCATTATTGTTAAAAAAACATTTTGATACAACTAAAGTAGTAATTATTTGTCCAACTTCTTTAAAATATCAATGGAAAGCAGAAATTGAAAAATTTACGGGTATGAAGTCCTGTGTTGTAGAAGGAAATGTATTAGCGCGTAAATCTATTTATAAATCAGATGAAAATTATTTTAAAATAGTAAGTTACCATGTTGCCGGAAACGATTGGAATTATATTAACGAGATGCAACCCGATATTATAATACTGGATGAAGCTCAGAGAATAAAAAATTGGAGAACTGCTATATCAAGAAATATTAAACGTATACACTCTCTTTATACCATGGTGCTTACAGGGACACCTGTTGAAAATAACATAGAAGAACTTTTTTCAATAGTCCAATATGTAAACCCCTATATTTTAGGATCGCTTTATCATTATCTCTCAGAGCATCAATTAAAAGATGAAAGTGGCAAAATAGTTGGTTATAAAGGTTTAAATGAAATAGGGCATAGTCTTTCAAACACTATGCTTCGAAGAACACGTAAACAGGTTTTGAAACAATTGCCATCAAGGATGGATAAAAATTTGTTTATTCCCATAACAACAGAACAATATGAACTTCATGAACAATATGCTGATACAGTAGCAAAGCTCGTAAGTAAATGGAAACGATTTGGTTTTCTAACTGAAAAAGAAAGACAAATTCTGCTCAATTGTCTTAATATGATGCGAATGGTTTGCGATAGTACATTTATTATTGATCAAAAAACAAACTATCAAACTAAACTCGATGAATTATTTAATATTCTTGATGAATTATTTATTGAGCAGGATGCAAAGGTGGTTATCTTTAGTCAATGGGAAAGGATGACACGACTTATAGCAAATGGGCTGAAAGAGCGAAAAATAAAATTTGAAAATCTTCATGGCAGTATTCCAAGTAAGGACAGAGAAAAGTTATTTACTAATTTCAATAACGACCCCGAATGTCGGGTATTTCTTTCAACGGATGCTGGAGGTGTTGGATTAAACCTGCAATCCGCTTCGAATATGATTAATATGGACATACCCTGGAATCCTGCCGTTTTGGAACAAAGAATTGGAAGAATTTATAGAATGGGTCAAAAGAAAAATGTCTCCATTATTAATTTAATTGCTCAAAATACTATTGAGCATAAAATGATCTCTACCTTAAAATTTAAAACTGCTATAGCAGATGGAATTTTAGACGGAGGAGACGATAACATTTTTGCGGGTGATGATAAATTTAATAAATTCATGCATTCAGTGGAAGAAATCACCTCGTCTGAAAATATCGAACCTTCTACCTTCGATCAGGATGAAAAATTGGAAATATCCTTACCATTAATCCAGCCAAATAAAGAGGATAATACCCGAACTTCCTTTGAAGAAATTTATGAAGAAGAAGAAAATAAATTAACTGAGAAACGGGAGCAATTTTATGAAACTAATATCGCAAATTCAAATGCATTAATTGAAAGTGGTGTGAGCTTTCTATCTCAATTAATGCATACATTAAATGACAGTTCTGCCACCAAAGAATTGGTAAAAAATATTACGGAAAAAGATGAATTAACAGGTAAAACCTATTTAAAAATTCCGATTCAAGATAACGAGGTTGTGGAGAATGCACTTTCATTTTTGGCAAAACTATTTAGTAAGTAGGGTTTGGATCGTCCGCGTCTCACCCTGCCCTGCCCCAGCAGTGTCTTCACCCGGAAAAACTTTAATTTTCCTATTCAGATAATTATTTAGAAATATATTTAATTCCAATTCAAGCAGAATGGTGAGACGCTGCTGAAATGGGATCGGCAGCGTCTCACGGCTAGTTTATTTTAATTGTGTGAAGACACTGCCTTTGCATCCTCTGAAATGGGATCGGAAGCGTCTTACTGTATATTTATTTAATTGGAGTGAAGACACTGCCTTTGCATTCAAACAATTTCAACAACTTTAACCCCTTCATCCCTTCCTCTGTTTCATAACTTCATACAAAACCATTCCGGCTGCAACAGAAACATTATAAGAATCGAAATCATTAATGATAGGAAGTTTTGTTGTAGAAGTGAGATGTTTTCGTACATTATAACTAATTCCCGTATCCTCGGCACCCATTATTATTGCGGTTGGAATTGTGAGGTCAATTTCGTATATAAATTTGGTTGCCTTGCCATCGGTGCCAATTAATTGTAAACCGTTTAGTTGCAAATATTCCAATGTTTGCGTTAAACTTTTTTCACGGCAAATTGGAATTTTTGTTAAAGCACCTGCAGATGTTTTAATTGCATCTTCATTTACCGGAGCAGCGCTGTTAATGGAAATAATAATTGCGTGCACACCACTGGCATAAGCAGTTCTGGCAATTGCACCAAAATTACGCACATCTGTAATTCCATCTAAAATTAACAGGAGCGGAGTTTCGCCTTTTTCAATAATAAAAGGGAGGATATTTTCTATACTTTGAAATTCTATTGCAGCAATAAAGGCAATCACCCCCTGGTGATTGCCTCCTGTTAATGCATTTAATTTTTCTACCGGAACATATTGCAGCGGTATTTCTTTTTCGGCAGCTTTTGATTTGATAAATGGTATTACATCACCGAGTGCCGATTTTTGTAATAATATTTTATCTACTGTTTTTTCGCTGCTTAATAATTCCAATACCGGCTGCCTGCCAAATACAAGGTTATCGAACTTTTTGCGGTTATTTCGAGTTCCTGTTTCTCTCATTTGGAGCTAATATTCCGTATTTTAATCTTAAATTTTCCCATTTCGCATCTAAAGCGTCTGCATATTCAGCATCACCTGCTTTTCTTGCAAGTTCGGTTGAAAAATAGATACAAGTTTCCGCCTGATATTTGTCTTGTTCAAACATGTCTGCAGTAAATCTGTCGTTTTGGGTCATTTTATAAAAATATTCCAACTCCTCAAAAGTACTGGTTTCCATTGTTTTTATAATTTCTAAAGCCTTTGCATTATTTCCAAGCTGTTGATAAACCTGTGCTACATTCACCATATTATAATCGTAAGGAATACTTGAATTAGGGAATAATGTTATCATCATATCCAATACTTCCAATGCCTTTTGTTTTTTGTCTGCACTCTCTTTCATCAATTCTTTTCCAACCTCATCGTATTCCACATTTACAGTATCGGTCATCATTTGTCTTGCCTGTGCTTCCAGATATAAACGTTCTTCATTTAAACTTTTTACTAACTCGAAATAGTTTAAATATTTAGTGGTTAAAATTGAACCATATCCACTCGGATCGATATACATCTTTTCGCCTTTCTCCACTCCTCCATAAGTGAATTTTTCTTTTTGATTTACGAGCAGATCATATTGAATATCGGTATTCATGTTTTTTCTGTATCCATCCATCACCGATTTTTCATTCTCCATTTCCACCGGCATTAATTGATATACCATGTTGCGCTGCATCAAATATTTTTCCAATCCGAGGTGCGAGTCGCCGGTTACACTGATAGCAAAACAGATAGGTCGAGTATTGATATTACTTGCAACAATATCAAGTGTCATCAGGTCATTCTTTAATAACGTGTTTCGTTTTACATTAAAGTTCAACTCCTTTTTCAGGTCCTGTGCTAAAGCAGCAGGAACAATTTGATTTTGTTTCATTATTTCCGGATCAATGGTTATCCTTAAACTTTGTGTTGGCATGTAATTAAAATAATCTTCCAATCCCTCACTGTAAATCTGTAATTTAGGATCATCAGTACCAATAAATTTCACAAATTCAGAAAGTTCCATTGTGCTGTTTTTGTATCTGCTTTTTTCGTTGGAAACGATCTGATTGCGTTTATCTCCCAAAATTTTATCCGACGATAAAATCATCTGAACCGGTTGTGTTTTATTTGTCGCGTGCCTTAATTGGTTTATATACCAATCAACACCCAACAAACTTAAATTAACAATGCGCACATCTGTTCTTATTCCCTCTACTTCCTGTGCATACCAAAGCGGGTAAGTATCATTATCGCCCTGTGTGAATAATATTGCGTTTGGCGGACAAGACTCCAAGTAATTTCTTGCGATATCACGCGCGAATGTTCTGGTGGAGCGATTGTGATCGTCCCAACCTTGCTGCGCCATTAAAATAGGACCCGATAAACAAATGATAAATGCAACCAATGCCAGTGAAAATTCTTTTTTGGTCGCATTAAAAATGAGTGAACCAATAAACCCTAAGGCGAATATAACTGCCAAAGTATACACCAATACCATTAAGAAAGTAGTAAACGAATACATGGTGAGTCCTGTAAAAAACATCGCCAATAAGATCAATGTTGCATACAAAACATATTCCTGCAATGTTTTTTTGTTCTTGAAATTTTTTGCAAGATCAACCATCGCACCTACGCTGAATCCCACCCAAATTGCAAATGCAAAGAATGCACCTATTTGCGCATAATCGCGTTCACGCGGCTCTGTTGGTGGTTGATTCATATTAATTATATTCATGAAGCCCATGAACAGAAATAATGTAAGCACAACAATAAATCCTGTTTTATCCTTTCTGAATTGATACACCATTCCCATTATCCCTAAAATAAATGGTATCATGTAAAAAGTATTATGTGTAGTCAAATTTGTAAAACTTGGAGGCAGATCTACTAATTGTTCATTTTTTGATTTATCAATTGCGGAAATACCGGTTATCCAGTTTCCATCTTTATAGCCATCGTAAAAATTTCCCTGACCATCATTTTGTCGCCCTGAAAAATTCCACATAAAATATCGCCAGAACATGTGGCCTAACTGATAGTTAAAAAAGAATCCAGCATTATCTTCAAAAGTTGGGATGTATGTTTCTTCCTGTCCCTCCGGCACACCTGCATATTGATAATATAAACTTGCATGTCGATCTTCCAGGGAACCCATTCTCGGAAATAAAACCTGTTTATTGCGCTTTTGAATGGTAATTGCATTATCACTTAAATTCGGTGAGTTTAAATATTCAGCCGGAATATCATATTGCGGTTCAAATTCATGTGATACTATTACATAACCATCCTTTCCTTCTACTACACCATATTTTGCTTTTCCTTTTTCATATTCAATAGGTTGTGCTGTCCACAAAGGGCCTTTAAATAATGCACGACTTCCGTATTGTTCGCGTTTTAAATAAGATAAAAAGCTATGCACATCATTTATTCCGTTCATATTAATAACAGGTTCTGCCTTTGCTCTGATCAACACCATCGCATAAGAAGTTAAACCGATCAATAACATGGAGAACGACATCATGGTGATATATAAAACACGTTTTCCTTTTTTTATCGAATACCGAATGGTCCAAACTATTGCACCAATAATTATTACACTGTAGAAAATTAAACCTGAACCATATCCTAAGTTAAATCCATTCACAAACAATCTGTCGAAGGCTGCTCCTATTCCAATTAATTTATCGAGCATACCATATAAGATAAATGCAACAAGTGCAACACCAATAAGTATGGTTGCCCAAAATCCTTTAGGGGAATATTTATAATTTTTGAAATAATAGATCAGACAAATAGCCGGAATTACAAGCAATGCAAGTAAATGCACCCCTATCGACAAGCCCATCATCAGCGCCATAAATAATATCCAACGGTCAGAATTTGGGTCCTCTGCATGTGATTCCCATTTTACAATAGACCAGAAGATGATCACAAAAAAGAAGGTTGCAAGTGCATAAACCTCCGATTCTACCGCCGAAAACCACATGGAGTCTAAAAAAAGACAAACTGTGGCGCCTATAATACCAGAAAACATAATGATAGCTATTTCGGAGGAGGTTGGGTTGTTTGCACCGGAAACCACTTTTTTAGCCAAACGGGTAATGATCCAAAAACAGAACAGTATGGAAAATGCCGTTGATAAAGCCGAAAAGAAATTGGTCATAACGGGCACCTGTTCAGGATTTGAGGCAAAAAGGGTGAATATTCTGCCCACCATTAAAAAGATCGGTGCTCCGGGTGGATGCACTACCTGTAACTTGTAGGTTGCGGCAATAAACTCTCCGCAATCCCAAAAACTAGCGGTTGCCTCCATAGTAAGGGTATATACAATAATGGCTATTGCAAATACCGCCCATCCTGTAATATTGTTGATCTTATTAAAGCTATTCATGCTGTTTTAACGTTAGTTGGCGTAAAGATAAATAATTGCAGATGAAGCAGTTTACCTGGAATGTTATTATTTGTGAAGAGAATAGCAAAGCTTTCATTTTTTAAAATAATCGATTTGCTGATTAGTTTTGGACCATAATGGGTCTAAACATCTGGCTAATAATCGGTGGTATCGGAATTTTCCTCTTTGGAATTCAATTGCTCGAAAATTCTCTCAAAAATTTGATGAGCCGCTCCTTCAAACTTTTTTTGAAGAAGCAGACCAGTAATCCATTTAAGGCAATTTTTGGAGGGGCTATCGTTACAGCAATTTTACAAAGCAGTTCAGCTGTAAATTTTATGGTGCTTGCTTTTGTGAGTGCAGGAGTTATCACGATGCGCAATGCTTTTGCAGTGATAATGGGAACTAATTTAGGAACTACACTTACCGGATGGATAGTTGCCACACTGGGATTTAAAATGGATATCGAATCCATTGCATACCCAATAGCAGGTGTTGCAGGATTATTATTATTCAGTTTCAGTGGCCGTCAGAAATTATCTAATATCTGTCATTTTTTAATGGGGTTCAGTTTTCTTTTTATCGGGCTGGGACTTCTAAAAGAATCGATGGAAGGAGAGGATATTCAGCATCTTTTCGAAAATTTTACGGATAGCAGTTTATTTGTTTTTTTGATTTTGGGATTTGTTGCTACTACTATTACACAGGCAAGTTCCGCAACAGTTGCAATTACACTGAGTATTTTAAATCAACAACTCATCGGATTCGAATCTGCAATTGCAATTGTTATCGGATCAGAAGTCGGCACTTCTATAAAACTCATTTTAGGAGCTTTGGATGGTGTTGCAGTTAAAAAACGGGTCGCTATTGGCAACCTCATTTATAATCTAGTAACAACCATTCTCGCTTTTGCTTTTTTAAAACCACTCGCTTTGTTTATTACCGAAAATTTATCGGTGAAAGATCCGCTGATGGGACTAGTTACTTTTCAAACGGGAATGAATTTATTGAGTATATTTATTTTCTTGCCATTTATTAATATTTTCACCAAATTTCTGGAAAAATTATTTAAGGATAATGATCAACATGTTTCAGGATATCTCACACGCACACACCCTCATATTCCGGATGCGGCACTCGAGCTGATGAAAAAGGAAACAACTTTTTTTATTTACCAATGCAAGTTGTTTAATTTACGAGTATTTGGTTTGAATGGGGAAGTAATTAATTCAAATACCGAATTTAATTCCCTCGCCGGCTTGCAAAAATTAGACAAAAAATCTAACATTTTACAATATGAACATATTAAAGAGCAATATGGAGAAATACAGACTTATTATATTAAGCTTATTGGACAAAAATTAAATATACAGCAGATCAATCAAACTGATAATCTGATAGCTTGTGTGCGCAGTGCAATGTATTCTTCCAAGTGCATCAAAGATCTTTTTGATGATCTTGTGGAACTCCGGAATTCTGCAAACGAAATGAAATTCAATTTTGTAAAGGAACGAAGTGACGAGTTGGAAAATTTTTATCTTCAGTTGAATTTCGAGCCTGAAATTCTTAGCGACAATAAAAAGTTATTTGAGTGCATAATTATATTACTCAATGAAGCCCAGGACAGATATTCCGAAAATTTGAAAACGCTATACTCGCATGAGTTCACAAATACTTTATCGGATGTGGAATTTGCAACACTCCTGAATTTCAGCAGGGAGGTATTCACTTCCAATAAATCGATGATTATGACCCTGAAATATTATTTAACGGACCTTTCCTATCTTGAAAAATTCAGCGAGGTATCAACTTACCACGCCTGAAAATTTACTTAAGACTAAATTATAAACTTTTTAGCGTTCAATTTTTTTCAAATAAACGCTAAAATTTTGTTATGTTTGATGCTTATTGTAAATATTACACTAATATCCGACCTATGTTTAAAAATTTACTTTTTTATACTGCCTTCCTGCTCACTGTAATACAGGTAAATGCCCAAACAATTACTGGTGTAGTTTACGATAAAGCAGATGCTACTACACTTATAGGAGCTACAGTGTATGCCAAGGGAACTACGAACGCAACAATTACGGATATTGACGGCAAATATAGTTTGACCCTCCAGCCTAGTCAGGATTCTCTGGAAGTTTCCTACATCGGTTATACAACTTTGGTCGTTGCAGTTTCCGGCCGCACAGTTATTGATATTGAATTAGCACAGGCAATGGAATTGTTGGATGAAGTAGTGGTTATTGGTTACGGAATTCAGAAAAAGAGTGATATGACAGGTGCAGTTTCTACCTTAAGAGGGGAGGACCTGACAAAAATTCCTTCCTTTTCTGCTGAACAGGCTTTACAGGGAAAGATTGCAGGACTGCAGGTTGCAAGTGTATCCGGAGCGCCGGGGTCAATACCCATACTCCGTATTCGCGGAGTGGGAACTTTAAATAATTCAGCACCTATTTTTGTTGTGGATGGAGTTATTTTAGATGATATTTCTTTTTTGAATAGCAGCGATATTCAATCGATGGAAGTATTAAAGGATGCATCCTCTACTGCAATTTATGGATCAAGAGGCGCAAACGGGGTAATAATTGTCACCACAAAAAATGGTTCCTCCACTATAAAATATGAGGAGAATAAACCTACTCCCGCTGTAATAAATATTTCTTCCGAATTCAGTGTGCAACATCTGCAAAAAAAAATAGATCTTTTATCGGGACCGGAATTTGCCGAAGTTGTGAATGAAATTAATCCGGGCACATTTAATAATTTAGATAAAGTTGCCGATACCGATTGGCAGAATGAAATATTTAATGCATATGCACCTCTTCAAAGTTATCACGCATCCATTGGAGGTTCAACCGGCAAATATGATTATTATTTTGGGGTAGGATATTTTCTTCAATCAGGCATCATAGATAATTCTTCTTATGAAAGATTAACACTGAAATCGAATAATAAATATACTGTAACTAAAAATATTAAAATAGGAACAAATATTACCATTGCTCCCGATCAAAAACAAAATGAAGCCGGAGCGGTGGCAATGGCTTACAGAGCTTGGCCCACTTCAGTTCCATTAAATGCTGATGGCAGTTTTGCCGAGGTATTCGGCGCTGGAAATCCACTTGCAGCAATCGAATATAATAATTCATACACCAGTCGGATTCGCGCAGTTGGAAATTTATTCACCGATATTACCCTACTAAAAAATTTTGTTTACAGAAGCAGTTTCGGATTTGATGGATCTATTAAAAAAGATAAAAGTTTCACGCCGGAATTTTATATCAGTCCGAGTCAAAGTAATGCACTCAACGATCTTAATGTCGCATTTGAACAAACCGGAAATTGGTTGTGGGAAAACACACTTAATTATTCAAAAACTTTTAATAAACATTCCTTTAATGCTTTGGCGGGTATTACAGCACAAAGAAATAAGCTGGAAGTATTAAGCGCCGGAATCCAAAATTTAATTGGCGAAGATTCTGCTCTATGGTATATAAGCGCCGGTGAAGCGGAATATTTAACAGCTTCCAATCGCGGAGAAATTACTGCTATGGCATCTTATTTAGGAAGAGTAAATTATACCTATAACAATACCTATTTATTTACTGCTTCCATACGCAGAGATGGTTCTTCCAAATTCGGAATAAATAACCGTTGGGGAAATTTTCCATCTTTTGCACTTGGTTGGAATTTAGCAAATGAAGCATTCATGGCCGATGTGAAAAAAATAAGTCGCGTTAAATTAAGAGCGAGTTGGGGGATAATCGGAAATGAAAAAATTCCATGGTCGAGGCAATACAGTTTGGTGGATAATAATATTAATGCTGTTTTTGGAATTGGTGAAGATATTACACAAGGTGCTACCTATGGTGTTTCCGGAAATCCGGATCTGCAATGGGAAAATACCACTCAGTCGGATGCAGGATTGGAACTTGGTTTTTTCGATAATAAACTAACATCCGAATTTGACTACTACCGAAAAGTAACAGATGGAATTTTAGTGGACCTTTTAACTCCCGGACACTTAGGAAACGGGCCTTATACAACGGTAACCTATAATGCAGCAGAAGTATTAAATTCGGGTTTTGAATGGAATATTGGCTGGAATGAACGCAGAGGTGATCTTTTTTATAAAATATCCGTTCTGGGTTCAACTTTACACAACGAAGTGCTCAGTTTGGGTGACACTAATGCATTGGGCGGATTTATTCCTTCCGGGGCTCTTGGCAATGGCCAGTTAGTTACAAGAACCGTTGTTGGACAACCTGTGGGTGCCTTTTATGGCTACGAAGTAACTGGTGTTTTTCAAACCGAAGATGAAGTAAATTCCACTGCACATATTTCCGGGCAAACAGAAGGAGATCTGATATTCGCTGATCAAAATAACGATGGAATTATTGATGATAAAGATCGTGTATTTATCGGCTCTTATATTCCTGATTTAATTTATGGATTTAGTTTGGAAGTAGCATACAGAGCATTTGATCTCTCTCTTGATTTTAATGGGCAAATGGGAAGTGAAATTTATAATGGTAAAAAAGCAGTCAGACCTGATCTTTATAATTTCGAATCAAATTTAATTGATAGATGGACAGGGGAAGGCACAAGTGATACAGAACCACGGGCAACTGCCGGAGGAACAAATTATGAAGCGTCATCCTATTTTATTGAAAGCGGCGACTTTTTTCGATTGCGCAGTGCAACTTTAAGTTACAATTTTAAACAATCCTTTTTAACAAAATTGCATCTTACAAATGCGAGTGTTTATTTGCGGGGAACTAATTTATTTACGCTATCGGAATATTCCGGATACACACCGGAAATTGCAAGTTCCAATGCTCTGGCTTCAGGAATTGATCTTGGTGTTTATCCTATTACCTCTGTTTATTCTTTTGGTATCAATTTTAATTTTTAATGTTACAACATATGAAAATTTTTATAAATAATTCAATTCGAAAATTAATCATTCTCTGCACAGCTTTGGGTATTTTAACCTTTACTTCCTGTGGCGACGATTTTCTGAATATTAGTCCACAAGGATCGATAACAGAAGCACTTTTCCCGCAAACAGAAGCTGATGCGTTACTTTCCGTAAATGCAGTATATGGCACCTTGCATAATTGGAGTTATTGGTATGGTGGTTTTCCTATTACCGATATTCTTTCCGACGATGCACGCAAAGGAAGCAATCCCGGTGATGCTGCGCGTTTGGAGCTTTTTGAAAATTACACTTTTACTTCCACTTCGGCAGATATTTTTCCGTATTACGGCGCATTGTACAAATCAATTAAAAGCGCAAATGTTGTGATCGAAAAAGTGCCTCCAATTGAAATGGATGAAGCATTAAAAAGCAGATATATTGCAGAAGCTAAATTCCTTCGCGCATTATTTTATTTTAACCTTGTGCGCTCTTTCGGCGATGTTCCAAAGGTTGTTACCACAACACCGGAATTTAGTTTACCGCGTTCACCAAAAATAGAAATTTATAATGAAATTATTATTCCTGATCTTTTGGAGGCTATCAGTAATTTACCCGAAAAAACAGAATATAGTGCACCCGATCTCGGCAGGGCAACAAGAGGTGCAGCTAAATTATTGTTGGCAAAAGTTTATTTATACAGAGCAGATTATGCGAATGCATTAATTTATACAACTGAAATAATTAATTCCGGTTTATATGTTTTGGAAGCCGATTTCGAAATGGCATTTTCTGTTGCAGGACAATACGGAATGGAATCAATTTTTGAAGTTGGATCCCGACCTTTTGAAAGTAGCGAACTTGGTGGTAATCAATACGCAAATACGCAGGGCGTAAGAGGAGATCCAAATAAAGGTTGGGGATTTAATCGTCCTTCCGTTGATCTTATTAATAGTTTTGAGGCAGGAGATGAAAGAAAAGATGCAACAATTATTTTCTTAGGAGAAACAATTGATGGTGTATTTATTGTCGGCGATATTTCTACAAATGATGTAACCTACACTGATGATACAATGACGGATACACTGGAAATTGAAACCTATAATCAAAAGATATGGACACCCGGCACAACTACAGTGGAACAATGGGGATATAATATTAGGCTTCTTCGTTATGCTGAGGTTTTATTGATAGCTGCAGAAGCAGCAAATGAGACAGGTAACACGGGCGATGCGTTGATATATATCAATTTGATTAGAGAACGTGCAGGTCTTTTGCCTTCACTAGCAGCAGGTCAGGACGCAATTCGCGCAGAAATACGGAAACAACGCCGAAGCGAATTTGCTATGGAAGGCGAAAGATTTTTCGACCTGATAAGAACCGGAACTGCATCTGACGTGCTTGGCCCTCTTGGGTTTATAAGTGGGAAACATGAACTTTTACCAATACCTCAAAGCGAGATCGACCTTTCGGGAGGTACTATAACGCAAAATCCCGGATGGTAGGTGACATTTCGTTTTGATTTTAGGAAACTTAGTGTTATTTTTACACAAACAACTATTTTGTCATTTCAAAACAAATTAAAGAATCAAATATGAAACGTTTAATAAATTATTTTTTAATGTTCACACTGATTGGAAGTATAACTTTCACATCATGTAAAAAAGATGAAGACACTCCGAATCCTGCAATTTCGGTTGAATCTATTATGTCTGGTGTAATTGATCTTTATGGTGCAACCTCTGCAACAGGAGTTTCAGTTACTGAAAATATTGTAGTGGAATTTAGCACAGCGGTTGATGCTGCAACTTTATCAGCAATAACGCTTTCACAAGGCAATAACGATATTGCTATTTCAGTTTCTGCTTCCGGAAGCACTGTAACAATCGATCCTACTGATGTTCTTTTCAGAGGAACAAATTTTGATCTTGAAATTGCAGGTGTTAAATCTGACCTTGGTGAAACTGCAACAACAGTTACCACTTCATTTACAACAGAAGGAATTGGTCTTGATACACCTCCTCAATCAGATTTTCAGGTAATGTATTTACCATTGGATGGCACAGTTTCCGACATCACGGGAAATGCAGCTTCCTCTTATGAAAAAAATACATGGACTGCCGATCGTTGGGGTAATGTAAACAGCGCTGCAATGTTTTCCGGTGGAGCTGCAGGAGCCGGTGATATTATTGAATTAAGCGGATCAACTTTTGTAAATGCAAGCACAACATTCAGTGTTTGGTTTAAAGTGAATAGCGCTGATTATGCTGCAGGAAGTAAAATCATGTTTGGTCTTGCAACCGAGAGAGGATATTTTATGGAAGTTGGTGGTGAACTTGCATGGACAAAACTTGCTACAAGTCACATGATCAGTCCTGACCCAAATTCACATTTTTTCGGAACAGCTTGGACAGATCCTAACGGCGACGGCTCAATTGGCGGACAAGTATTATATGATTACACAGGATCTATTAAAGATCTAATTGGTGATAATTCTTGGGCACATCTTGTTATGACACATGATGCTGCTACCGCAACTAAAACAATATATTTCAACGGTGTTAAAGCAATGCAAGTTGATCTTGATGCAGAAACAACCGAATGGTATTTGAAAGATCTTGCTATCGCTGATAAAGCGGATGTTACAGGTGATGCAATTGTAGGTATAGATCCTAAATTAACGCTTGGATTTATGTGCAGCCGTATAAATACAGCAACTGGTTGGTCAGATTATAACACTGCTACTAACACCTTTATTGGTGCGTTAGATGATTTCAGAATTTTTGATAAAGCACTTACGGAATCTGAAGTTGGTGTTTTATATGATTCGGAAAATGCCGATTAATTGAATTTTATAGATTAATATTTTTTTTATACCAGGAGTAGTGAAAACTGCTCCTGTTTTTTTATATTTGGGCTATGATAAAAATTCGTTATAACATGTATTTTGTCATTTTATTTACACTTTTGGTAAATGGATTTACCGCCTGCAAAAAAGAAATAATTACAGATCAGAATGCTGATTATTTTCAACTTAATTATATTCATTTCGGCACCTATGTGGTGAATTTAAATAGTGGCGCTGAAAATATCAATACGCCAATTGATCAGCCAATTGTGCTTTCATTTAGTATTCCCTTAAATATTACAACTATTGATGGTATTACTTTATCAGGACCTGATGGAGAAGTTGTTTTAAACGAATCATTTCTCGACGAAAATAGAACTATTTCTTTTTCCCATCTTCCACTTCAAAATAATGCAACATATACTCTCGATGTAGGGCAAACTTTAACCGGAGTCGGCGACGAGATATTTAAAGGGTTTTCAGTAACACTCCAAACTCAGGCGGGAACTTTATTAATCACTTCATTTATTATTGATGGAAAAGATCTGTTGAGTGAATCACGCATTACAAATGTGAGTAGAGAACCGGAAGCTATTATTACATTTAATCATCCTGTTGATCCTGCAACGGTCAATTCTGCTGCAGCGGCAGTCGCAAGGCCAGGATTTAATGAAACATTGGAATTTGAATTGTCAGAGGATAATACAATTCTTACCATTAATTCGGTTTCAACACTTGTTCATTTTCAAAAATATACATTTACTTTATCTAACAATTTATATGCAGAGAACGATATTTATACCTTTAATGGATTTACCGATAATTTTTATACGGAAATAGATTCCACTCCAAAATTTCCTGTAGTGAGTGACGACGAATTATTGACAATTGTTCAACAACAAACATTTAAATATTTTTGGGACTTCGGCCATCCGGTAAGTGGCTTAAGTCCGGAAAGAAATGCGACACC
>ENA-ORBV01001933-ORBV01001933.1-microbial-mat-metagenome-genome-assembly--contig:-NODE-1933-length-44767-cov-11.099015_pt1 | contig 44767 bp, 50 predicted proteins | sample MGYA00237777_ERZ505514 | MGnify/ENA primary metagenome ERZ505514 (study PRJEB26160, sample SAMN06269048) | microbial mat metagenome | isolation source: Oligotrophic lake microbial mat | place... | reverse complement strand
CGAGGATTTGGAGGCGCTCATCGAGGAGCATTGGGAGCGTTTGGGGCTGATTAACCACTGTTTCACCTACTTCGTTCGGTCTGCTTAATGTGGATTTTCAGGAAGCGCAATTGAAAAAGGGGGATTTTAGGCCCCCTTAATCAAACGAAGTACCGACGATTTACCGTCAACACCAAGACTACGGCTTACCATTCGATTGTTAGGGAGTGCAATTAGCAAAAAAAAATCCTTAAGGCTTTGAAAAAGGGGGAGAGGGTTGAGTTAGTTAAAAGCCACCCCCCTCTTTGAGAAGTAACTCTTAGCTTTTACGGATTTTCAATTTCTTAAGTAAAGAAAAAAATCCCCACTTTAACTTTTTCGTTGCCGAATTAGTCAAAGCGGGGCTAAGTTTGTTTTTGCTGAAAAAAACTTTAGATCTCAAGGGTGCCAGTTTCGGCCCAAGATCTCAAGTTTTTCTAGCAAAATGTAAGTTAGAATTTTTTTATGGCGGGTAAAACCACTGGGTAAAAAAATTGTTAGGACGCTACCAGGGGGACTTGATTCCAAGAAGCGTCGGGCCGGGCAGTTGAGCGGGCAGGTCGAATCAGCGGTGGCTAGAAGAAGGGCCATCGATAAGGAGCCGCAAAGTTGAAAGGATCACTTAGTTTGTCGCAAATTCTTTAATTAGACCCTTGTCCTAAAGCGGAGTTAATGGGCCGCGGTAGATTGAAACGGACATGAGCGAGCGACGAATTCATTTCTTTCGGCCACGCCGGCTAAATAAGTCGGTAGATGCAGACTTGTGTGTTGAACACCTGTGGGGACGAGTCGCATTTGCCCGGCCCAATGGAATGAGTTGGGAATTGTTCTTCCGTTTCCCAGAGGTTTAATTGTTCGACAATAAAGGCACCCCCTTGCGAGAGAATCAAATTTTAAAAAATCCGCCGAATTCTTTTTGTAGGGCTTTTTAAACCAATCCATCCACTGAGAAAATCGCCTATTGTACCAATGATTCACCTTCACTTTTCAACTCCTTGATAATTTTATCAATACCCTCTCTCCAATTTTTTTTGTAAAATAAATAAAATTTGTATCCCAAAATCTTTTGCAATTTTCTTTCACACTCAGAACCCGACCAATGGTGAATAACTATTTTTTGCTTTTCAGAAACAAGGTCCCGAATATACCTATGGGCAAACGGTGCATGGCACTTAAATTGTAAACCCAATTCATTCATCAATTTTCGCCTTATGGTCTCTAAAATTAAATCATCTGGAATTTTAGGAACCCTCCAAACCTTAGGTGGATTTTTCAAAAACCAATCCCGTCCCATTCCGTCCATGATCTTTAATTCTTTTTCTACCCAAGCCCTGTCCGGCATCTTGTAGTTCATCAATTCTCCTTGGCGCGGAGATCCCCGCCTTTAGGCAGGGGAGGAAGCGCCTGATTCTCAATATATTTTTTTAAAACACTAGAACAATTCTTTACTCAATCCATCGGGCCGATTGACGTCCTCCACGGCCTAAAGCGGAGCTGTTGACGTCCTCCCCGGCCTAAAGGACGAGGATTCCAAAAAGTAAATATGCTAAGCACACTTAACAATTTGAGCATTCACAGTTCTTCGGGAATTGCATTTCAAAGCCGAAGCCTTGACCTGTCTTCTATTCCCTCCCTGCGCAGTAACGACGCGTCCCGCCGCCAAAATATTCTTTGCCGCGTTGATGTCTCGGTCATGGCTTTGTCCGCATGCGGGACATTCCCATTGGCGAATCTGAAGCGGCAAGCTCTCAACAATATGCCCACAATCCGAACATGTTTTACTCGAAGGGAAAAATCGGTTTACAACCCTTATTTCTCTTCCGTACATCTTCGCCTTTGATTCGAGCATTATTTTAAACGCACCAAAAGAAGCGTCCGAAATACTTTTAGAAAGCTTTCGATTTTTGACCATTCCTTTTGCGTTGAGATCTTCGATGCAGATAATGTCAAAACGACGAACAAGATTGGTTGTCAGCTTGTTTAAAAAGTCTTTTCGACTGTCTGCAGTTTTCTGTTGAATTTTAGCAACCCGAAGCCTTTGTCTGTTTCGTCTCCCGCTGCCCTTCACTCGACGAGAAAGAACGCGCTGGGCCCTTCCAAGTCTCTTCTTTTGAGCCGCAATGTGTTTGGGATTTTCAATTTTCTCGCCGTTAGAAAGAGTGGCCAGGTGACTAATCCCAAGATCAACACCAACACTTTGATTCGTTTTCAGCATTTGTTTTTTAGTCTCATCCAGGCAAAGCGAAACGAAATACTGACCGCTCGGTCTTTTTGTAATCGTCACGGTAGTAGGATTACTCTTAAATCCTCGACTCCATTTTACATTCAGTTTTCCCACTTTGGAAAGTTGGAGAGATCTATTGCCATCTTCTCGATTAAATTTGAATCCGCTTTTAGTAAACCCAGCAGACTGTTTTCCGTGTTTCTTCTTAAACCCCGGGAAGCTAGCTCGCTTCTTAAAAAAATTGATGTAAGCAACGTCCAAATGCCTGAGTGCTTGTTGAAGCGGGACGCACGAAACATCTTTCAACCAGCACGCTTCAGGAGTTTTTTTAAGCTGTGTGAGGGCTGCAGAAGATTTGCCGAAGTTTATTTTTTGCCCTTCTTTGAAGGCATTGATTCGAAGATTAAGGCCCCAATTGTAGACGAAGCGAGAACAACCGAAAGTTTGACTCAGGGTCTTTTTTTGATCCTCTGTTGGGTAACACCTAAACTGATACCTAATTTTCACACGTCGGCTATAGCACACTTAACAAAAAAATGGGCGCTTCCTCCCCTGCCTGAAGGCTGGGGTCTCCGCGCCGAGGAGGATCGATGACCTTTGTTGAACCCGCAAATATCCCCGCGAAAAAATTGTTTTTAGACACAGCTCTAAAATCGATTGATTGCTTTGATTCCGGAGAGCTGGAAAAGCAAATACGAATTATGGCCACCGATGGGTGGCGCTGCGCTGGAATAGCAAATAGACCCGTTCAAGGATGGGTAGTCGTCTTTCAAAGGGAGAATTGGTCTTGAAACCAATTTGGTTTGACGAAAAAGAAGCCGATCTCAGTAGAAAAAGAGCTCTAGGAATTGTCCTATCAGGAGACGAGCATTATCTTTTAGAATCCATTCAAGCGTACAAAGAGCTTTGGAAATACCATGTTGATTCTGAAAAGCCCCATCTAGAAAAATTGATTGCTCAAGAAGAATTTGAAAGTCAGTGCGGTTGAGACCATCCCTTTTCATCCGCGCGCTCGTTAGGTGGCACTGCTTTTTAAAGCAGCACGTTCTAGTTCACGGGATTCAAAACGGCTCGATAGTTTTGTTTTGTGAATGCGGCTACTACAAGCCCCGCATCAATCTGAGAACACATGAAGATAAAATCCCTTTCTCAAAAAAACAACTCACTAACACAGAAGTAAAAAAACTTCTAAAATATTTAAAGGCGTGAGAGTGGACGTGCAGCATTCTGCAGATCAGGTGCTTTGCTTCTCTTTAAACCTCGACAAGGAGGCCGCGCAAACCCTTTTGCTTTTGATAGAGGCAGGAATGGAGAGCTTTTTAAATCTAAGTCAAAAAGAGATAGAATTCATTGATCGCTTGAGTAGGGAACTCTTGCGCCATAAATTTAAAATAAAATAATCACTGGGGGGTGGGGTTGTGGAAAAAACAGGGGAAATATTAGCGGAGCTTGAGAATAGAATCGAAAGGCTTGAAAATCAAATTTCAGAGCTCAGCTCTGCAGTACAAAAAAATAAAACGCTTTCTTTTTCAAAGCCGGAAGCCGTTTCAGACTCAAGGAGAGTTTGGGAATCTTACAGAGTCGCCTACAAGTCGCGATATCAGGTAGACCCAGTCAGAAACGGCATGATCAACAAACTGATTCAAACCTTGGTCAGTCGCCTCGGAGTAAAAGAGGCCGTAAACGTAGTTAACTTTTACGTGATGCAGAACGATCATTTTTACCTTTTAAAGATGCACCCCATGGGCGTTTGCGTGAAAGATGCGGAAACCTTGCGAACGAAATGGATGACCGGAAGAAAGATCACTGAAGCGGAAGCTAGAAAAACAGAGCACGGCTCAGCCTCCATTGACGCCTCAAGTGATTATTTAAAGGCAAAATATCGGGAAATTGAGGTAGAATAGCTCGTGACCCAAACGGCAGGACGCCAAGCACTAAAACCTTTTTTAGGAAAGACTTTGAAGGGCCCGGAAAAAGAGGAAACAGAATTCCACAAGTGGATCGCTGTTCTTGCAAGAGCTACGAACACTCACATCGATCAAATGCTCGTCGCCGCTTACGACCATAGACTTCAGCCCCTCGGTTACCAGAACTCAATTTCCGCCATCAAAGACATCTTAGCCGACAGAAGGCCTAACGATGCCTTTCCTTCGGCAAGAGAAATCAGCGACCGCATCTACAACCACCAAGACGACAAATTTATTACGGCTGAAGTCGCAGATCTTATTTTAAAGGCCGTGAGCAAAAAAGGCTCTTACTGGCACCAAGACATCAAACCCCACAACTCACTCAAAGAAGCCATGATTGCGGAGCTCGGAGATCTGGGCGAAATGGCGGTTCAAAATGTGGGAGGATGGTTTAAATGCGTAGAGATTTGCAACAAAGAGGGCGTGGAAAAATTTAGATGGCATCTCAAGGAAACCACCGCCTACTGCTTAGAAAAGGCAAGACGCGGAACATTAGGCAAAAAGCCAACTCTGCCCTTCGTAGCCTACATTCAAATTCAGGGAAAAAAAGAAGAGACAATCGTCCTCCCTGGTAAAAAATTCTGATTGAAAATTGTTTTCTCTGGCCTCTCCGTGGGCGTCCTTGTAAATTTTTCACTGTATGAAAAAGAGTGGCAGGAAGCCTCGGGGATTCACCGCCCCCAAAAACATGAAATTGAATCCGGATCTTTGCCGCTTGGGCCTTAGTCAATCCGATTTCGACAAGCTCATGGGCGACCCCACCCTAAAAAAACGGGTGAAGCGTGCTAAGCGTCTCAAATAAATCGATCATCGTTTCTAAATTCCCCCTCCCCCCCTCGATGAATCACATCTACAAGCCCATCTATAACAAACACATTAACCGCATCCGGTATTTAAAAACCGCCCTGCTAAAAAGCTTTGAAACGGAAGCGATGGTTTATTCCGTAAAGAATCGGCAAGAGGTAAAAAAAGCTTCGTTTATCGCGAGAACTTGGCTCACCGATCACCCCTATATTCAGCTCGACACATTCTTTGTCGTGCCTTTTTCTAAAATCATGACGCAAAAAAATAAAGTGAAGCGATGCGACGTCATGAATCACTTAAAGGCCCTCTACGATGGGCTGGCCGCGATGCTCGAGATAGATGATCGATACTTCACGACGGGCCGAGCTGAATACGTTCTAAACGACTCAAACCAAGAATTAAACTATTGCATCATTCGCTTTAGACCGAAAGAAATCGCAAAGCTCTCGGACATAGTCGAAGAGCTAAGTGCAAACGATTGAGGTTTTTAATATGACCAAAGAAGCAACAGCCGCGGGCTGGCTGATTATGAAGGTTAAAAAAAAAGAAGGAATTCTCGTCGGTGATTTTATAGAGTTTATCGTTTCAGATATTCTCGGTTCGACCGTAAAAATAGCTTTAAAGTCACCGCGCGACATAAAAATAAGGAGGACTGGAATTGATCAGAAATCAAAAAAAGAAAATAACACTTAAACCGATACCTCAGACAGAGGCGGGCCAAGCCGAAGCCATAAGAGACCTTGAGTTGTGTATTATTAACGAAGCAAGGGCGATCAAGGATAGAATCAAGCTGAGCGTGGTTGGATTCGACCAATTGTTCGCGGAATATGACAACTTACTAGAAATTAAAAAATGTTATTAGAAACGAAGATGTGGCCAAAACAACAAAATGCGGGCGACTGATTGATCTCTGTCTTAGAAAAAAGCTTCACACTTTTCCTTGTGTGGTTTGCAAGACGACGCCATCAACGCCGAGTCACCTACACTCAAGAGGAGGCGGAGGTGGCGACCACCCTTCAAACCTCATACCCGTTTGTTTAGGACACCACACTGAGCAGGGAAGAATCGGTATTAAGACTTGGACAGAAAAATATAAATTGCCGATCAGTTTTGAAACAGGTTTCGCAACGTGGACGGGGGAAATGCCTTGGCAAAGTGGCTCGTAAACATCGAAGCAGACATTAAAGAAGCCGAAAGGCTCATCGGCGACCTTGCAGGTAAAGTTATTTATAACGCCTCGAAGAGAGCAATCAATAAGACCGCTAAGCTTACCCAGAGGCGGGCAGTAGGAAGCATAGGCAGAATCCTTGCCCTGAAAAAAGGACAGCTCACTAAGATGATACCCATTCGGCCCGCTAAGGGAAAGACTACGAATGCGCTCAGAGCCGTCATCACGCCCATTGGCACCAACCTGCCCCTTATCCTATTCGTGAAAGGATCTAAAACGCCTGAGAATCAAAAGGGTAAAAAGGTTTCTAGTAGAAGAAAGCTAAGGGTTGAGATCAGGCGGGGCTCAAGCGAAGAGAGGCCTCGATACTTCATACAGAAATCTAAATTCAAACACACTCTCGCAGGTGAGTACGGAGTGTTTCAAAGGACAGGCAAAGACAGGGGCAGGTGGAAGCATCAAAGCATCCCCGGAGTCACGCCGCATTTTCTTAACATTGAAGACAGTCTTTCTAGCTACGCACAGAAGACCGTATCCGAAAGGTTTGTCATGGAAATAAGACGGCTCTACCTTGACCGCCTCAGAAAGACTTTGTGAAAAAATTATATAGATACAAAGTATTGACATGGGGGGGGTATTGTTGTGGGTCCTTCCGGGGTATTTGCTTATGCCGGTAGCGCAGGGCATTGAGTCTTTTTAGCGTCTGGAATTTGCCTGAGCACCCCTTATAGGCCATTTATACGGCTTTAATGCGTTTAGACAAACAGGGTTCCACCGGGAAAAAATTTTTTAAAAAAAACAGAGGCTAGGAGGGCTTCTAAACTATGGCACCATTTATATCTGCTAATGCTTATTCAAAGCTGAAGGGACTAAATCAAAAAACAATCGAAGAAGCCATTAAGCGCGGAAGGATAACAGCGCATCGGAGGGGCAAGCTTTGGCAAATAGATCCAGCTGTGGCCGACGTCGAGTGGGTGAGGAACGCCCAATCGGTAGATTCCTTCCGACACAATCCGGAAATTTTAAACCAATCTTCAACAGAAGGTGGTGTGCCGGACTACCTAAGAAGTCGCGCAGTCAAAGAAGCTTACCAAGCCAGGATGTCGCGCCTTGAATACGAAATCAAAAGCGGAAAGATGATCGACGGGGACAAGGCCAAAGAAGATGGCTTCTCATTCGCAAGACAGATCAGAAACGCCTTTCAGGATATCCCCTCTAGAATCGCGGCAGAAATTGGTTCAAAAAAAAATACGCATGATATTGAACAGTATCTTCGGACTGAAATAGACCAAGTTCTTTTGGCGTTGAGCAAATATGAGTCGCCCGCTTTATAAAACGCTCATGAAGGGGCTCGCCCCGGATAAACGTTATAAGGTTTCGGAATGGGCCGAATCCCACCGCGTATTGTCGCGCCGATCTTCAGCAGAGCCCGGGGCTTATCGAGTCGGAAGAACTCCCTACGCTAGGGAAATCATGGACCTACTATCAAGCGACGATCCGACTAGAGAAGTCGTTTTGATGAAGGGCTCTCAGGTTGGAGGCTCAGAGATAGGGCTTAACTGGCTTGGCTATATTATTGATCATTCCCCAGCCCCTGTACTCCTCGTGATGCCGACCGTCGAGATGGCTAAGCGAAATTCAAAACAACGGGTGGACCCCATGATCGAAGATAGCCCTACCCTTCGTGGCAAGGTACAGGACCCTAGATCAAGGGATTCATCAAACACGATGCTGATGAAAGATTTCAAAGGGGGAACTCTGATTATGACCGGGGCCAACTCAGCAGTCGGGCTTCGCTCCATGCCAGCACGCTATATATTTTTTGACGAGGTAGACGCCTACCCCTCAGACGCCGACAACGAAGGCTCTCCTATAGAGCTGGCTAAGGCGAGAGCGAGGACCTTCACGAATAGAAAATTTTTCTACGTCTCAACGCCGACAGTGGCCAACAGATCGGAGGTAGAGCGAATTTTTGACTCTTCTGACCGCCGTTACTTTATGGTCCCATGCCCTTTTTGTGGCTTCGCTCAGAAGTTAGAGTTTTCACGCCTCAAGTGGGAGAAGGCTCAGCCCGAGACCGCTCGATATCACTGCCTCGAGTGCAACGGAAAAATAGAAAATTGGCAAAAAACCGAGATGCTAGACAAGGGAAAGTGGGAGAAGACGGCTGAGTCAGAGATAGCGGGCTTTCACTTAAACGCGCTTTACTCCCCTGTGGGGTGGTATTCGTGGGAGGAAATAGCGAAGGACTGGCTAAAAGCGCAGCGTAACAATGATCTAAGGCGGACTTTTGTAAACACTGTGCTCGGCGAAACATGGGTTGACCGTGGGGAAGCCCCAGATTGGCATCGGCTTTACGAGCGCCGGGAGAAGTATATCATCGGCAAAGTGCCACGCGGAGTCATTTTCCTAACTTGTGGTGTGGATATTCAGAAGGATCGGATCGAAGCCGAGGTTGTAGGATGGGGCCGAAACAAGGAATCGTGGTCGATTCAGTACGTAGTTTTACCAGGCGACACATCTTCGCCCGATCCCTGGAAGCAATTATTTGAATTACTCAGCACAAGCTTTAAAACCTGGGCTGAAACAGATCTCCCGATTCGAATGATGGCGGTTGATTCAGGCTACAACACGCAGGTCGTTTACGATTGGTGCCGTAAGTTTCCCTTAAGCCGAGTTGTTGCAGTGAAGGGACAGGCCCATTTAGAAACCATCGTAGGGCATCCGAAGACGGTCGAAATGAAGATGTCAGGAAAAAAAATTAAACATGGTCTCAAGTCGTGGCCGGTTGGTAGTAGCCTTATGAAGTCGGAACTCTACGGCTTCTTGAGGCAGAACGCCCCGACTAACCAAGACGAGCCCTACCCAACAGGTTATTGTCACTTCCCAGAATACGAGCCCGCCTTTTTTGAGATGCTCACCGCCGAAGAACTCATGGTGAAAACGGTTAAGGGTTACAAAAAATTTGAATGGGAGAAGGTCAGAGATAGAAACGAGGCTTTGGATTGTAGAATATATGCAAGGGCGGCGGCTTCTATTGTGGGTCTCGACCGATTCACCGAGGCTCACTTCGCCATGCTTGAAAATCAAATGGGTCTTTTGAAGCCCGCAGAAATTAAAGAAGCGGTGACAGCGAAGCCCCAAACGGAAATAATGAGGCGCAAGCCTTCCGAGTTTTGGAGAAATTAAAATGCCTAGTTTTACAACCGAACAACTCGAAGCTTTAGAAAAGGCCATTGCCGAAGGAATCCTATCGGTTAAATACTCAGACAAGATGATTACGTATAGGTCCCTTGACGAGATGCTGAAGTCTCGCGATCTCATGCGGCGATCTCTTGGCCTTCTGAACGATGGTGGCAGAATACTTCCGTCAACGTCGAAGGGGTTTTGCTGATGGAATCAAATTTTTACGACAAGATTATTGGATTCTTCTCTCCCACAGCCTCTCTCAGACGAATGAAGGCGCGCTTCGCTCAAGAATTTTTATCTACAACAATGAAAAGAAAGTACGAGGGCGCGGCCACGGGTCGCAGAATGGACGGTTGGAACTCGGGTGGCGGCACGTCTGCGAACGCTGAAGTCAAAATGGGCGCCTCTTCCATCCGAGAGAGAGCTCGTGACCTCTGTCGAAATAACGCATACGCCACCAAGGGCCTTGACGTCATCGTAAACAGCGTTATCGGCAAGGGAATTTATACGCAGATCATGGCCCCGACGAATGACGTTGACCAAAAATTTACAAAACTTTTCCAGGATTGGGCTGGGTCTATCCGTTGCGACTTCGACGGCGTGAATAACTACTATCAGATGCAGCGGCTTGTCTTAAGAACAGTCGCCGAATCGGGCGAATGCTTGATTAGAAAGCGAATCCCGATTGAAAAAACAGAAATCCCGCTTCAGCTTCAAATTTTAGAACCTGACTATCTGGACACATCGAGAGACGGTTTTAAAAATAACGAAACTGGCAATGAAGTCTGGCAGGGAATCGAGATAGATGCGCAGGGTCGAAGGGTGGCCTACTGGCTCTTTACCGATCACCCAGGCGAAACTAGCCGATCCCTTAAGTCTTCCTTTCAATCCGTCAGGGTGCCCAAAGAAGACATTCTCCACGTCTACAAAATGGACAGACCGGGACAGCTTCGAGGCGTTTCTTGGTTCGCCACCGTGATCGTGACATTGAGAGATTTCGACGACTACCTTGACGCCCAATTGCTCCGACAAAAGATTGCGGCATGCTATTCCGTATTCATTCAAGACATTGAAACGCCGGAACTCACCGCCGAGAATCAAGCAAAGTTAATTGGAGAGCGACTAGAGCCGGGAGGAATTGAGATATTGCCACCAGGAAAAACAATTTCGTTTGCCAATCCTCCTGGGGTGCAAAACTTTCAAGAATATACGAGCTCGGTTTTAAGATCCATTTCCTCCGGACTAGGCGTGACATACGAAGCGTTAACGAATGACTATTCTCAAGTAAATTTTTCATCGGGTCGCATGGGATGGCTAGAGTTTCAAAGAAACGTGGACGCTTGGCGATGGCTTCTTCTGGTTCCGCAATTTTGTAAGCCAGGCTTTCAGTGGTTTTTAGAATCAGCAAGCCTTGTAGGAGCATCGGCCCAAGGTGTCACGGCGAAGTGGACAGCCCCAAGGAGAGAAATGATTGACCCCGTAAGCGAGGTTAACGCCCTTAATCAAGCGGTAAGGTCAGGCTTTGTTACCTTGAGTGAAGCCATCCGACAGTCTGGCTCAGACCCCGAAGATCACTTGAACGAAATTCAATCGGACAATGCGAAGCTTGATGAAAAAGGAATTTTACTTGATTGCGATCCAAGAGCGATGACCAAGGCTGGATTTAATCAGGACGTTTTCGAGAAAGATGCGGCGTCAAACCCAGCGGTGGTTTAAAAGTCGCAGATGTCTGATAGACGGCCTATCGCTTTATGCCTTAAACTTGACACTGACCGGGGTGTGGCCGAAACTTGGCAAAGGAAATAATGAGCGGGGCGGGTAAGAAAATTTTTGATATTCCAACAATGCTTCGAGAGGCATCGGTTGTGCCAAGCTCATTCGATGAAAAATCTCGGACTGCAGAAGTTATTTTTTCTACGGGTTCTCGTGTTCTCCGAGGTGGGTTTTTTACAGAGCCCTACTGGGAAGAGCTTTCGATGGAAGTCAAGTCTGTTAGAATGGATCGCTTAAATGGTGGCGCTCCGCTTCTCAATAATCATAATGCAGATTCCCTTGCCGACGTCATCGGCGTGATTGAATCGGCTACGGTTGACGGTATCAGGGGAATTGCAAGGATTCGTTTTTCAGAAAGAGAAGACGTTCGGCCCATTGTGAAAGACGTTCAAGACGGCATCATCAGAAACATTTCCGTGGGCTACCAAGTTTTTGAATACGAAGAGGTTTCAAAAAAAGAATCGTCTGGGATTGTTGGATCTAAGGATGGCGACGAAGAGGACGGCTATCGAACATTTCGCGCGGTTGATTGGGAGCCGATGGAAATAAGTTTAGTTGGGATTCCGGCAGACGCCGGAGCTCAGGTAAGGCAGGAAGCCTTGAAGACAAATAAATGTCGTGTGAAATTCAACGGAATTGGATTGGAGATAGAAGGAATGAAGGCGAAAAAAAATCGTCAGATTGAAGCTCAACTAAAAAGCGTTTCGGAAGAAGCGCCTATAGCTACCGAAACCCTCGAAACAGAGGGTGTTACTACGGAAGCGGAGCTTCCCGAAACTGACGAAACAAAAACCGAAGCCATTGCGACTGAGACGGCTGAGGCAGCCATAGAAACGACTGGGACGGCTGAGGAATTTCAAGCCAAGGCTGAAATGAACGCCGACGCCGAGCTTAAGCGGGTTATTGAAATTTTAAAAGTTGTAGAAGATTCTAAGCTAGACCGTTCGCTTGCTAAAGAATGGGTAGAAGCAAAAATTTCAATTGATAGGGTAAGAGATTTAGCAATTGACGAATTAAAAAAGAGGGACCAAGAGGTCCATACTCGAAACGTAAAAGTAACTTTGGGGGATTCAATGCAAACTGAAAAACGAATAAGTGCGGCAGAGAACGCAATTTGTCATCGACTTGATAGCACGCGCTTTAAGCTCAGCGACGACGGAATGAACTTTCGAAATATGAGCGCAATCGAGCTTTGCAAAGACTTCCTAGAAGTGGGTGGAATTTCGACTCGCAATATGCCGAAAATGGAAATAGCGAAACGTGCTTTGCACGATTCCGCAGACTTTCCTCTCTTGCTTGCGAATGTAGCGAATAAATTTTTGAAGGACGCCTACCAAGCCGCCCCTCAAACATTTATGCCGTTTACGAAAATGGTTCAACTGGCAGATTTCAAGGAACGCAAAGTGGTTCAACTTGGAAACGCCCCAGCTCTTGAAAAAGTTCTTGAGAACGGAGAATTTAAACGCGGAACTATTTCGGAAGCTCAGGAGAAATATTCTCTTGATACTTACGGAAAAGTTTTAGGAATGAGCCGACAAATGATCGTTAACGACGACCTTTCGTCGCTTAGCAGAATCCCCGCTTTGTTCGGACGACGAGCTCGTGATCTTGAATCTAATTTGGTTTGGGGCATTATCACAGCCAACGCCGCAATGGGCGATGGAATCGCGCTCTTTCACGCTTCTCATGGAAATCTTTCAGCCTCTTCGGATGCAATTTCGGTTGCTTCGATTGGTGCCGGACGCGCTTCGATGCGAAAGCAAATTGATTTGGACGGGGAGTTAATCAACTTAGCGCCTGAGTTCTTGGTTGTGCCAGCTTCTAAAGAAACTTTGGCCGACCAATTCGTTTCAAGCATCACGCCGACCCAAGGGTCCGAAGTGAATCCTTTTGCTAATCGGCTTAAGGTACTTTCAGAACCAAGACTTGATGCTTCGAGCTTAGTTTCCTGGTATTTGTTCACAGGAGTTGGGGCGGTCGACATGGTCGAGTTAGCGCATCTTCAAGGTGAGTCCGGACCTGTCATTGAAACCAGAGTTGGTTTTGATGTCGACGGAATGGAAATCAAGGCCCGCATGGACGTTGCCGCAAAAGCAATCGACTGGCGCGGTATGTACAAGAATCCAGGCGCTTAATTTAAAATTTAGACAGAGAAAGGTACTTTAAAAATGAAAAACTTTATTCAGGCAGGCGAAGCCCTAGAACTAACGGCCCCAGCTGGTGGCGTGGTCGCTGGCAAGGCCTATGCCATTGGTGTTTTAATTGTAGTTGCTCAGGCGGCGGCCGCCGTAGGTGTAAAATTCATTGGCTCCACGGGTGGAGTCTATGAGCTTTCAAAAACTGCGGCTCAGGCTTACACCGAAGGACAACAACTCTATTTAATTGTTGCGACTTCTGTGGTGACCTCAACGGCGGGCGCAAACCTTCCTTGTGGTGTGGCAGTGGTGGCGGCTCTTGCGGCTGATACAACGGCAAAAGTTTTGCTTTCGTCGTCTATTCAGGGCGCTTAATTAAGCTTTTAGTTTGATCAGGGGCCCGACGCAGTTATGCGCCGGGCCTTTGTTTTTTAAAGATGGGAAGCTTCAAGGACAAAGTTCACGACCTTCTGGGAATAGCCATACCGACATTTGGCGAGGCCGTTACCTATCGCCCAAAAACGGGTGGGTCCTTTCAGATTCAAGCCGTCTTTGATAATGAGTGGCAAGAGGTCGATCCGAACTCAAATGTCGTCGTTAGTTCAAACGCTCCTAGGCTTGGCATAAGACTTCGGGACTTTCCATCAAAGCCGATTCAGGGAGATTGCCTTGTCGCCGAAGGAAAAACTTACCAGGTGGTAGACGTTCAAGAGGACGGCCAGGGTGGCGCTAGTCTATTCCTTCACAAGGCGGAGATATTTTGATGCTTCACCCACGAACCCTGATTCGAAAGGCGGTGATTGATATTCTGAAGGGAAAGACGCTGGCCGGGGACATGGTTTTTTCAAATAGATCGATCCCGGCAACTGAGGAAAATTTGCCCATAGTTCACGTTTTTACGCTGTCAGAGGACATTGACGAGTATTCGCAGGCCCCTAGAGCCCTCGCGCGGGCGCTTAGCCTGGTGGTTGAGGTGATAGCTAGAGGCACCAAAGACGCCCCTCTTGAGGATTGCCTAGACGAAATATCAATGCAGATCGAGCAGACACTCTCTCTCGATGACACGCTTAATAGGACGTGTGACGATTGCATATTAAGCTCCGTTTCTTTTGAGACCGTTGATGATGGGGCGCTCCCGATTGGGTCGTGTCGCCTAACTTTCACGGTTAAGTACGTAACCGATATGCCGAATTCGGTAGAAGATCAGGCTGTTAATTTGAGAGAACTGAAGACCGTAGGGGCGTCATGGAATATTGACACGAATAACGATCAAGACGATCCTGACGGAGTGTTAGAAGAGGCCAAAGATACGATTATACTTCCGCAAGTGTGATGCTAGAATCTTTAAGAGGGGCAAGGGGTACAATGGAAATTAAACTTAAACCTAGCAAATCAGGACTTATCGTTCGTGATCCAGTTTCTAAAAAAACGCTGGCTGACGAAGGCGAAGTCAAACAATTAAGTTCGTTTTGGCAAAGACGCATTAACGACGGTGACGTTGTTGTGGTTGGAGAAAGCAAATCCGAGCCGAAAAAAGAAATTAAGAAAGATTGAGGGGATAATTCATGAGCATTAGTTTTAACGGGATTCCGACTTCACTTAGGGTCCCATTTGTTTACGTTGAATTTGACAATTCAAAAGCACAACAGGGCCCATCTATTCAACCCTACAAGGCGTTAGTGATAGGTCAGAAACTTTCTACGGGTACCAAGGCCGAGCTTTCCATCGATCAGGTTACGACTTTTGATCAAGCGAAGAGTTATTTCGGGGCTGGCTCCTTGATCTCTCATCAGCTCAAATCTTTTTTCGCAAATAATAAAATTACGCAATGCTATGCAATGTCTCAAGACGACCATGGATCAGGTGTCGCTGCTACTGGGAGCATCACCTTTGGGGGAACTCCTACACAGGCGGGAGCAATCAATCTTTATGTCGCCGGTAGAAAATATTCAGTAGCCGTAACGGTTGGACAGTCAGCCGCTTCAATCGCATCAGCTGTGAACGCCGAAATTGGACTTGATGCTGACCGATATATAACTTCAGTAGTAGGCTCTCCTGCAGAAAAATTAGATTTTACTGCACGCAATAAAGGGGAGGCCGGAAACAAGATCAACGTTAGACACTCACACTTTGAAGGCGAGGCCCTACCTGTTGGAAGCACCGCGACGATTGTAGCGATGGCATCGGGCGCTACTAACCCGCTGATTTCTCTCGTCATCGCCGCTCTTGATGAAACACAATATAACTTGATCGTGATGCCGTATCTCGACGCAACCAATTTGACCGCTCTCGAAACAGAGCTTGCAGATCGCTTTGGTCCGCTTCGACAAAATGACGGCGTGGCCATTTCAGCAGACCGAGCAGCTCTCGGAACTATTGCCGCGCTTGGAAATTCGAGAAATTCCCCTCACCTTTCGATTTTAGATGCAGCGGGCCCTAGTCACCCGGTTGAGTGGTCGTCTGCAGCTGCGGCTCAGATTGCTTTGTCTGCCCAACAAGATCCTGCGCGTCCGGTACAAACACTTCCTTTAAATGGAATTGTTTCTCCGAACAAACTAGAGAGACGCTTACTAAGCGAAAATAATTCTTTGCTTTACGACGGCATCGCAACACATTCTGTCGATAGCGGCGGCGTCGTTCGTATTCAAAGACAAATAACGACCTACAAAACAAACGCTTTTAGCGCCGCCGATACAAGCCTTTTAGAAGTTGAAACGCTGCTTACGCTTTCATATCTTCGTTACAGTTTTAGAAACATTATGCTTAATCGGTATTCGCGCCACAAACTCGCAAACGACGGAACTCGATTCGGGACAGGTCAAAAAATATTGACCCCTCTCGGAGGCCGGGCCGAAGCTATTAATATTTTCAGAGGTTGGGAAGAGCTAGGATTGGTAGAGGGTTTCGAGCAATTCAAACGAGATTTAATTGTCGAAAGAAACGCTCAAGACCCAAACCGCCTTGACTTCCTGCTGCCACCCGACCTTGTGAACCAGCTTCGAGTGGTGGGCGCTCAGATCCAATTTTTACTGTAAGAGGGGATGAATAGTGGCAAATAGACGAATCGGTGGGCTGATTGAATTCAAAGTAAACGGGCAGATTTTTTCCGCGAAAGGATCTTTCTCTTACAACTTGGGGGAACCCAAGAGAGAAATGATTGTTGGCTCGGATGGAATACACGGCTACAAGGAACTTCCTCAAGTCGCAATGATCGAAGGCGTGGTCACTGACAATAGTGATCTTAATCTTCGGGCACTTGTCTTGACGAAGGATTCCACAATCACTTTGAAATTAGCCAACGATAAAATGATAACTCTTAAAGATGCCATCTTCACGGCTGACGGAAACGTCACAACTGAAGAGGGCGAAATCGAATGTCGATTTGAAGGCTTTACCTCTGACGAAGCGTCTTAAGTTTTTAAATTTCTCTAGGATGGAGTGAGTGTGGAAAATAAAAAATTAGTGGTTTCTATTTCTAAAGCCGAGGTTGATCCCAAGGCTTTCGATCCAATTACAAACGAAGACGGATCAGTGACCCTTAAGCTCCGCTATGCTTTTGAAAGCGTAGAGGGTGGGGCCGTTAAGGAGCTGACGTTCAAAAGAGTCAAAGCAAAGCATCTAAAAAAGCTTGGGTCTCAACCAACGTTCGAGCAGCTGCTAGACATCGCGGGCTCTATTTCAGCAACCATGACCGTCGACATGGATAAGGTAGACGCCGTTGATGCGCTTTCCATTGCGGAAGTAGTTGGAAATTTTTTAGATCGTGGCCGAGAAACTGGGACGAGTGTTTAGGTAGTCTAGCGGGGGTTTTTCACTGGCCGCCTTCAGAGCTTCTCGACCTCGACGCTGACGATGTAGACTTTTGGTTGAAGCGAGCGGAGGAGTTTTTGAAGCATGGCGAAAGGCGTACCAGTTAACCTAAATATAACGGCTCTAGACAGAGCCTCGGGCCCGCTTAAAAAAGTTCAAGCATCAGTTGGCAATTTAGGGAAAGAAGTTGGTCGTGTTGAAGCCGCCTTTAAGGGTGTCGATATTGCTCAGCGAAAGCTCGGCGCAAGTTTAGAAAAAACAGGTAAAAAAATAAGAGGCTTCGGGACGGCATGGTCGCTCGGCGTGACCGCGCCCATCACTGCTGGTGCTACGGTTGGCATCATGGAGCTTGCCAAGCAAGAAGACGCATTTATTGGACTTAAAGCGGAGATGGATAAGGCCTCTTTCGGGGCTGGAAACTTTGAGGCTGGTTTCCGAGGGGTTCAAAAAGCGCTGACAGCCATGTCTCTTGAGAGCGCGTTTCCTGTTCAAGAATTAGTTGCCGCCTTTGACGATGCGGTTGATTCAACTGGAAATGCTACTGATGGGATGCTTCGGCTTAGAGCGGCCGCAGACCTAGCGGGCGCGCAGCACGTGGGTTTAGTTGAGACACAAAAAACTTTAAATTCCGTCATGAGCTCATTTAGGATTCCTGCGGATCAAGCCGCTTTCGCCGCCGGACAATTAAATAAAATCATGCAGGATTCTGGTCTTACGATGGAAGCGATGGGCCTCACGCTTGCCAAGATAGCGCCGCAAGCTTCTGAAATGGGCGTGGGCATGGATCAGATCGGCGCAATCCTTCAAGTTGCGAAGTTGAGTGGTATTGAAGCCGCCGACGCCATGGCTGGCATCGAAGCAATCATGTCTCAGATGGGAAAGAAGACTAGCCCAAGAATGGCAGCTGAAGCCAAGCGCCTTGGTATAGCCTTTGGATCGAACACTCTCGTTAGCAAGGGACTAGTTGGGGTCATTCAAGAGCTAGATCAAGCGCAGGGCGCCAATAGAAAATCGGCGGAGCTTCTCTTCAAGGGCGCGCCCGCACAGATTCTAATTAAGAAAATTTTGGCTGGAAAAACCCAGGCTCTCACAGATGCCATGAAGGCGCTAAGATCAGAGGAGCTTCTAAGTGCTAACGTGACGGCGGCTCTCGCCGAAAGACACAAGAGTCTAAATCACGCAGGAGCGGCGACCTTGAACACGTTTAAAATAATGATGGCCCAGGTTTTTGAACCCCTGAAGCCGACACTTATTAAGCTGGCCGAAAGTTTTGGAAGCCTAGCTAAATTTTTTCAAGAGCACCCCGCAATGGCCAGAACGGTTGGAATTTTCGCGCTCTTTCTAGCGGCTCTTGGCCCGATAGTTGTCATTTTGGGTCAGCTTATTTTCAGCATCGGACAGATCGTCATCGTTTTTTCTAAATGGGGTTTGATCGTCCAGTCGTTAGGCAGGGGAGTTCAATTCGTAACCACAGCTTTCACCGGATTCTGGGGGATCTTAGTCAGAATTGGTGCGGCTCTTATTGCCCCAATTGCCGCGCTTCAGACGATGGCTACGGCCATAGTTTCGCTTGGTGTTTTATTTACTGGTGCCGTAATTGTGGCTGGAATTTTCGCGTGGGTCTCGGCCATTAAAACCCTTTGGACACGGTGGTCAGAAGTTTCGCAAATCATCAAGGATGTTTTTTCAACAGTCTTTGGTGGGATCGCCGAGTTTTTAGCTAGCATCACAATGGGCGTAGACGGCGTTTCCAGATGGACCACAGCATGGGGTGGGCTCGCAAGTGTTCTCTCTTCAGTTTGGTCAGTCCTACGGGCTATTGTGGGAACGGCGACGGAGGCCGTAAAAATTATCGGGGACGTTACCGGGATTAGTAGTTTTTTTGGTGGCAGTGAAAATACCGCTGCGCCCTCGTCCGCACCTGCATCAATTCCAAACGATGCGGCTTCCAGGGTCGCCGAAAATAATCAAAGAAACGTTTCTACTACAAATAACGCCTCCGTTTCTGTTGATTTAAGAAACCTACCGAAGGGTAGCAAGGTCTCTTCCGAAGGTGGGGAGGGGCCCTTCAAACTTAGCCTTGGATTTGCGGGGCAATACTAATGCCGAGTGTATGGACTAATCAGTTACGTCAAGCGAGCTTCAGGGGCGTAAAATTTTTTATTGAATCGCATGAGTTTGGATTCGGACGCAGATCTCAGCTGCACGAATTTCCTGACAGAGATAAACCCTTTGCCGAGGACCTTGGGAGGTCCGCTAATAAATTTTCAATCGAAGGCCACATCCTTGGTGACGATTATTTTACGAACAGAAACGCCTTTATAGCAGCATGTGAAGAGGAGGGGCCCGGAGAGCTCATTCATCCCTATCTAGGATCTAAATTTGTTCAGGTCTCTTCCGTGTCTCTCAAAGAAGATACGAAGCAAGGGCGCATTTGCACGTTCACCGCAGAGTTTCAAGAGGCCGGAGAGGCTCAGTTTCCTGCGGCCACCGAAGACTCGGTTGGGTCAATCCTTGCAACTGGAGACGGGCTCAAAAAGGCGAACAGAGATAGTTTTATAAAGGGCTTCGATATTTTTGGGCTTCCACAAAAGTCTATTGATAGTTTGAAGTCTCGCTTGAGAGCCTTTACAAAAAGTGTAGACGATGCGACTAAACCGCTTTCAGACACCGAAAGCTTTCTGGACAAGCTCAGACGCGATAAAAAAAGATTTGACAGAGACATTGACAGCCTGATTTCAAGGCCTGGTGATTTGTGGGACCGCATGTCTTCTCTGGTTGATTCCCTTGTGGGAACGGGCGGGACAAGCAAGCCCGCCCGCGTGACCGCGACCAGGCCCCTTGTGGGCTTTGCTAGGCCCGGCAGATTATCAGCCCCGCCCGCCGTCACTACGCCGACACCAAAAACACCGTCAAGCGAGCAGGCAAAAAAGAATGAAGATCTAATTCACGGTGTGGTCAGACAAGAGGCCATTAGAAATATTGTTGCCGACGAAACGCAGGTTGATTTCGCATCTGTGAATGATGCGATAGAAGAGCGCGCAATTCTGATTAAAGAAATAAACTTGATTCAAGTAGAAACTTCCAACGACGAAATCTATCAGGCGCTTCAAGACACAAAGGCAATTCTTGTAAAGACGATGCCGAATGAACAGGATGTTTTGCCCGTTATTCAAACGGTTCAAAACCGTCAGACGGTTCCGGCGATTGTCATGGCGTATGATCTCTTTGAGGATTCTCGGAAAGAATCCGACATCGTTAATAGAAACAATATTCGTCACCCCGGATTTGTTTGTGGCGGAATCGATCTTGAGGTTTTAAGTGCCTAAGCTGGTTTTAGAAAAAGGATTGTCGATAGACGATGCGGTAACGGTGAAGGTGGGCGGCTTTGAATTTGATGGCTGGAAAACGGTTCAACTAGAAAGTTATTTGAACGCGATTTCACAATCCTTTCAACTCGAAGTATTGGACCGATGGAGACAGACCAAGGATTCTTGGCCGCTTAGACCTGGAAACAAAGTGGAAGTTTCGGTAGGAGAAACTCTTTTAATCACCGGCTACATAGACAAGCTAGACGTGAACGCCACCGGAACCTCTAGGCAGTTTCAAATCACCGGAAGAACTAAGACCGGCGATCTCGTAGATTGCACGCCAAACCTTGGCCAGTACGAATTTAACAATCTGACCCTTGATAGGATTGCCTCACAGTTTGCGAAGCCTTTTGGAATTTCAGTCAGTAAAAAAACAGACGTCGGAGCTGCTTTTAGTAAGCTTGTCCTTGGTCCCAGTGATTCAGCCTGGGAATTTTTAGAAAAACTTTGCGCTTTTAGGGGTGTTCTTTTGGTGCCCACTCCTGAGGGCAATTTAGAAATCATCAAGCCGGGCTCTACCAGAGCCAAATCTGACATAGTACAAGGAATAAACATGCTTTCCGTATCGGCTAGTTTTGATAATTCTCAGCGATTTTCAGAATATACGATGCTTGCCCAAACGTACGGAACAGAAGAGAACAACGGCAAAAATGTTTCTCAGGTCCTTGGAACGGTCTCTGATCCTGGGATTTCCCGATATCGACCCCTGACTCTTGTCGTAGAGGCCGAGGGAACTAATCAATCGGCTTCTACCAGGGCGCTTTGGGAGGCTACAAGCAGAAACGCCAGGTCCGCAAAAGTGACTTGCAGTGTTCAGGGATGGGTCAGACAGGACAAAAGCCTTTGGAAGATCAACGAAATTGTAAGGATCGAAGCCCCGCTTGCGGGTATCAAATCAGATTTTCTCATTGAGGGCGTGATTTTTAAGAAAGACGGTGGCGGCACGACTACCGAGATTCACGGTGTGAGGCCCGATGCATACGCTTCTAGGGGCTCACTTGATGGCTCTCTTGACCCCGTAAAGAAACTCGGGGTCGACCAGTGACGGGCCATGAGCTTTTAGATTTTTTCAATCGGGCGATCAGGCCCCTAAAAACCAGAGTTATGATGTCTCTCGGTCGCGCCGTTGTTCGGGCCATCGAAGACGACAAAAACATGCAGACGATGACGGTTGAAGTTCTTAAAAACGAAGTTCTTTCTAAGGTTGAGAGGTTTCAAAATTACGGGTTTACGAGCCACCCCTTTGAGGATGCAGAAGCTGCGGTGATTTTCCCACAAGGGAGCCGAGAGCATGGAATCATTATCGCCGTAGATGATAGACGATATCGTCTTAAGGGTTTGGCGAAGGGCGAAGCCGCCATTTATACGGACGAGGGGGACAAAATAGTTTTAAAAAGGGGGCGGGAAATTGAATTGACCACGCTGAAACTAACTATAAACGCCACTAACGACACCGTGATAAACTCGCTTCGTATGACGGTGAACGCTAGTCAAAAAATTGATTTCAATACTCCGATAGCGACATTTTCAACTGACGTAGAAATCAACGGTAAAGTTCATGTGGATCAAACGGTTAAGGCTGACGGAAACATTGAATCCCTTTCTACGGTTATCGGGACGGTCAACGTTTCGACTCCGGCAACGGGGGGGATAAGCCTTACTGGGATCAAGTCTGCTTACAACACGCATACCCACAACGAAAATGACAATGCACCAAGCCCAACTAATGGACCTAACCAAGCCATATGAGCATCAGGCGTGACATAGGTTTATTTATTCCAAACGGCTATACGTTCTTTGACCTTATCGTCGAGCAGGACGATTTTCTAACAGACCTCGGGCTTGAAACGGCTATTGCGATTTCACTTTTTTCTGACCAAAGAATCACCCTACAAGAGATCCCAGACGGAGAAGTCACCCGAAAGGGTTGGTGGGGAGACATGTTTCCTACAGCAGAGGGCGACAAGATAGGCTCTAAACTTTGGATCTACCGACGCCGAAAGCGAACGAATGAAACGAGGCTTGCCATCATTCAAGCCGCAAAAGATTCTTTAGCCTGGCTGATTGAAGACGGCGTTGCAAAATCAGTCGTCGTTAATGGGGAGTTTTTTGGAGAAAATGCCCTTGGTCAAATTGGATTGACCATAGACATTGAAAGATCGAACGGCCCCGCTGCTAAATACAGCGTTATCTGGGATAGCCAGGGTGTGAGGAGAGCTTAGATATGCCTTTTACAAGACCGACATTAGATCAAATTATTGATCGAACAGAGGGGGACATCAAGGCGGAGCTTGGTTTAACAACTGTTCTTAGAAGGTCCTTCGTCGCTGTTATAGCGAGAGCGATCTCGGGCGCAAGCCATTCGCTTCATGGCCACCTTGGTTTTATTTCTACGCAGGTCTTTCCAGATACCGCCGAGACAGAATTCCTGGAGAGATGGGGCAATATTTGGGGCGTGGAAAGGAAAGAGGCGGTCTTTGCTAATCTTTCGGTGGAATTTTCAGGTACCGAAGGAACTCTTATTCCCGCCGCGACCGGACTTCAAAGATCCGATGGCGTTGAATATGTTACCGACTCAGCCGCAAACGTTACAACATCAGTACCGGGAGTGGCGGAGGTCTACAGCTTTCAAACCGTACAAGCTCTGGCCGCCTTAGATGGTAAATATTTTATCGTGGGAGATGCTGACGGCACCGTGGCTTTTTGGTTTGACCTTGATGCGAACGGAACCGTAGAGCCCGCTCATGGGGCGGACAGGTCTATTGAAATTGATACGATATTTACAAACGAAGCGTCGACTATTGTTGCTACCAAAGTGGCGGCCGCGATTTTGGCAGATCCGGAATTTTCGGCTACAGCCCTTTCGAGCGTGGTTACGGTTACGAATACTTTTACAGGGGCCAGGGACGACATCATCGCGGGAACATCTACTTTCACGTTGCTAACAATCCTCGCTCAGGGAGTGGATGCCGTCGTAGGTGGAACTGTTGCAATTCCAGTCACTTGCGAGGTTTCAGGAGACACCGGAAATCATAATTTTGGAGAAGCCCTTAGCCTGACTTCCCCCATTATCGGCGTGAACTCTGAGACCGAGGTGATTTCTACTATCGAGGCAGGCGAAGATATTGAAACGGATGATCTATACCGAGAGCGAATCTTGCAAAGGATTCAACAGCCACCGCAAGGCGGCTCGGCTACCGACTATATTTCCGAAAGTTTAAAGATCTCGGGCGTCACCCGGGCCTGGGTTTTTCCACTTAACCTCGGGCCCGGAACTGTTGGTTTAACCTTCGTGCAAGACAATGAGGTATCGATTATTCCTTTAGCCCCGAAGGTGGCTGAAGTGCAAGCCGCCATAGATGCGTTTAAGCCCGTGACCGCAGACGCGACCGTCTTCTCCCCTGCGACCTTTACAGTCAACATGACGATTGCGATCAAGCCTAACTCTCAAACCGTGAGAGACGAAATTCAGGCGCAACTAGAAGAGATTTTTTTCAACGAAGCTAATCCGAACGGAGCCTATGAGGACGCTACTACTAACTTTACTGGGAAAATTCTGCTTTCACATATCAACGAAGCGATATCTAGGGCGGCAGGTGAAGAGGATCATAACTTAATTAGTCCGATAGCAGACGTTACGCCAGGCGCAAATGAGCTAGCAGTTTTGGGAGTTATCACTTGGCAGACGCTAATATAATTGAACGCTATCGAAGGCTGATTCTTAACCTTCTACCCGAGGGTTTCGCATGGCTTAAAGAGGACGGATCTATGCTAGATCGGCTCTCTGTTGCCGTAGCCGACGAGCTTGCAAGAATTGACGAGCGAGCCGCTCGGCTTATCGAAGAGGCCGACCCAAGAACTACGGTTGAGTTGCTTTTTGAATGGGAGCGCGTCACGGGGCTTCCCGATGAATGCTCCCCAGATAATCAAACGGAAACAGAGCGTAGAAACCAAGTGGTGCAAAAAATATCATCCATAGGCGGGCAAAGCCCCGCTTATTTGGAGGCGGTTGCGGCAAGCCTTGGCTTCTCGGGCGTAGAGGTCAACGAGACATTCCCGTTTAGAGTCGGAAGGAGTCGGGTAGGTCAACCCATCTATGGAATCAGTTGGATTCACTGGTTCATTGTTTCGGCCCCGGCTACACTTTCAATATTGTTTAGGGCGGGTCAGGGACGCGTAGGCGAACCCTTGGCGTTGTATGGAAACGAAGCTTTAGAGTGTACGATTGCTAAACTAAAGCCAGCGCACACGGATGTTTTGTTCTCATTCCCGCCTTGATAATTTTTTGGAAGCGAGGGGTAAAATATGAAGAGAACTACTGCAGCAGGAAATGCCGCTAACCTATACACCGAGGGAAACCCTTCTCTATCGATACCGGCTACCGTGGTTGGGGCTTCCGAAATGAACAACATTCAAGAAGAACTCGCGGTAGCAATCGAAGCCGCTGGAATCGTTTTGAATGGTGCCGTTTTCACACAACTTCGTGATGCAATTTTAGCTCTTATCGGGGTTGGTGGATCTCAAACCCTGTTCACCGTTCCAAATAATCAGGCGAGCGTATTGAGTGTAACCAATCTTTTATTCAATTCCGCAACAGATCGCGGCGCTCAAATTCAGTATCACATTCTCCGGGAAACAACGACCACCACCCGATACGAAACAGGCGTTTTACTTGTCACCTATAAGCCCGCGACAACGGCTTGGGACGTTGTAAATATACTTTCAGGATTCGACGACGCCGAAGTGGATTTCACAATTACTTCTGGCGGTCAGATTCAACTCGTTTCAGACAACCAAGGCGGCGCTTCGTATGTAGGAGCTCTCAGATTCACCAAAACAGTATTTAAGACCACCCCATAGTAAGGAATTTAGAAGCGATGAATAATTTGAAAAAAGCTTTTTTAATTGTAGCCGCGACCATGACCTTGACCGTCACCCTTCAATTGATCGCTGGAAAAATTGAAGACGACCTAGTGAAGATTGGTAAGCCATCGGCGGCGACCTCTAAGGTTTTAGAATTTGATACAAACGACGGGGCGAACAATGCAAAAATCACTGTCGACGATGCGGGCCATGATTTCAGTTTCGACAAGTCAAATAACCTGACCTTCGGGGATGGCTCAGCGGCAAACCAAAACTTTATTTTAAACAAAGGCGTCGGCGCTTCAAATCCCAAGATTAGGTGGAACGAATCCCTTTCAAAACTTCAGTGGGCCGACGATGGTCTTACATATACAAACCTATCAGACGGACTAACGGCCAAAGACGTTCCTCTTAAGGTTGGCTTGTTTAGTGACTTCTCCGTATTGACTCACGGAACTGGTGGCCTGAGCCTTAGAACCTCCCTGTCAAATACTCCTTCACCGAGCTTCCCTGTAAAATTTATTCTGCCAAGAAACGGAACCTCGATGGCCGCAATAGAATTGAAATTAACTTCTGATATCAATTTTGACAATTCGGGTACGCCCGATTGGGTGGGAGCGTATCATACGACTGCGGGCCTTGTGTGGGCAGACGGGCGGGAATTTGTTCTGTCAGCATGCAATAAAGACAATACCGATGCGGGCCTATTTTTTATTATCGCTGATAGAAATCATTTGTTAACGCCTGCTTCCGGAAACGACATCGGATATTTTGAAACGACTCCCGTCAATGCGGGCTCTTCAAAACAGGTTTTTGTTATGCGGGCTGGAATCGTCCCGGCAGACTTTATAAACAAAGAATGCATACCGGTAGCACATTTAACGGCTACGAAAAACGCGAGTAACGTGTGGACCATATCTGACACAACCAGCCCTAACTATTTTCCAGTTAATATAAATAACCGCATGATGCAACTTGTTGCGGGCCACAACGGATCAAATGCGAGCTCGTTTTTGTGGGGCGCGGGCGCTCCCGATTGGGCGACATTTTCAACAAGCTGCGGCTCTTCCGGGCTTACGTATGGTTTGAAAATTGATTCAGGCGAAGCGCGCTATAAATTTTCTACGACTACTTGCGGCGCTCCAACTAACGGATTAAACGGGAACCCATTACAAGTTCACCTACCGTTTAAAACGAGCGTGAATAGTACATTTTACGATGCGCAAGTTCCCATTCCATGCGGAGGGTATAGAGCCACAGGCGCAAGCCCAACTTCGGGAACTCTTTATTGCATTTTTTTACCAGGCCTACATTATGTTCAACTCTACGTAAACACGAGCGGCCCAACGCCCCTAGATAATAACGATTTCTCGGGCGCTACTGACGATTTTTGGTTTGAAGTTAATTATTTGATCGATACGGCGCTTTAAAATGGACGAGTGGGTAAAGCTTTTCGCCCAAGCCGGAATCTCTGTAGTAGTCATGGGCTCTATTGCCTGGGCCTTTAAATATTGGATCGAGGGCGTTAACAAAAAGCTAGACGAGCTTCTGAGATCCGTTCACGTGATAGAACTAAAAGACGCTAATCAGGCCGGATCTTCTAATACGCGCTTTGCTTTGGTTGAGACGAAAGTGTCTGACATGGCCGAAAGAATTGCAAAAACGGAATCTTCTACTAACCGCATGTGGAATGTTTTACAGGGGACAGAAATTAAAAGGGGTGTGAAAGATGATTGAGGGAGCATTAAAATCAGGTTGGAAATCTTCTGAATTTTGGTTGACCATAGCGGCTTGGATTGTCGGACTTCTTTTAGATAGTGGCCTTCTGGGTCAAGGGCTTGCAACAAAGGGGCTTGGCATGGTCGCGGCTTCTTTGGCGACGATGGGCTATCAATACACCAGAGGAAAATTAAAAGAAGTGGTCGAGTCTGGAAAGCCAGGTTTTAAAACGTCTGAATTTTGGTTGACCATAGCGGCTTGGATTGTCGGAAGCCTTATTGATTCCGGATTTCTCGTAGACGGAAGCCCCGCCTTGAATGGAATCGGGATGCTGTCTGCGGCAATGACTCAAATGGGTTACTCTTACGCGCGGGTGAAGGCTAAACTGCCCGCCTCAGAAGTTTAATGAAGTGGCCATCAGCTATTATACTTGGTTTGGTCCTCGTCGGTTGTGCCCAAAAAGCAAAAATCATCGATACCAAGCCGCCCGCAAAAGAAGGTCCTGAGCTTACAGTTTTTTTTTCGGGTTGCGGGTTAATTTCTAAAGGATATCTTTTTTGTCAGATACAGGACGAAACGGATCAGAGCCTAGAGATTAGTCTCATTTTTCCGAAAATGGATTGCGAACGCCAGTCGTGCATTGTGGTTCAAATCATTGGAAAGAAGGGGAACCTTGGACCGACCCTATCGTTGAAAAAAAATCAGACCGTTTTAAATTTAAAAGTATCTGATCTTGTGGGAAGCTTTGGCCCCTTCTCTAAGAATGATGCGGGGGAATATCCCATAGTGGCCGAAGCTTTTTATCTCGATAACGATGGAAACGAAAAAGTGCTTCGAATGCAGGGGCTCGTAAGGCTTTGGTGGTTAAACAGAACCTATGTAGCGATGGCTTGTGACGATCCGGATTTTGAATGGGCGACTCCTGTTGTAAAGAATTGTAAGGGGCAGCTCTCAACGGGCGGAAGGTCCGCGCTTTGCGGCATTTGTGAGGGGTGACGATTGAGCTTTTGGTTGGGATTTTTGGTGCCATTACGACGATTATTTCGATCATCTGGAAAGTCTTTGCTGACAACAAACGACGAGACGACAGAGCCAGGCGAGAGCTCGAATCATCAAGAGCCGAAACCTCTTCCACCATTTCAGACATTGCCGGAGAGTCCGCCGTTTCAAATAGAGACATCGACGCCGCCGGAAAATCAGCTGTTGAATGGGCCTCTGTGGGGGATCGTTCAAAAGCACGCAAGCCTTCACAAGATTGATCCGCTTATCGTCGCCTCGATTATCCTGCAAGAATCGGCAGGCAATACATGGGCCGTGCGCTTTGAGCCTGGCTGGAAGTATTCAAAGGATGTTGGTTTTTGGGCTAAAAAAGTGGGCTCTAGTTTGAAGACTGAGAGCAATTTGCAATCCACTTCCTTTGGTCTTATGCAGGTCATGGGAACTGTAGCAAGAGAGCATGGCTTTGATGGGTGGCTTACGGAGCTTTGCAATCCCGAGATGGGCATCTCAGTCGGGGTCAAGCATCTCGCAGGTTATCTAAAGAGGTGGGGTTTTATTTGGGACGCCGTGTCAGCGTATAACCAGGGAAGCCCACGAAAGGACTCCAATGGAATTTACTGGAACGCAGACTATGTAGTGTCTGTCAAAGACACGTATCATTGTTTTAAGACTGAACAGGACGTGAGGTTGAGAAATAAAATCGTAACAACCAAGGGGGATTAAAAATGGCCAATTTTAAACTGAAAACCTTCGACACGACCAACCACCGTCCGAAGCTAGTAGACTCAAATTTAACAATACTCACATTCAAGGATGTCGAGGTCCTTGATTTACCAGCACCAACAAATTATTCGGCGGCGACCGATCTAGTCACGGCTCACTTGGCAGGTATCGACGCCGCTCTTGCAACTGCTGGCGGCACGTCTTTTTCTGACTCCCTGTTCGCAGTCTATGATAACGGCGACGCGACAAAAATTGCGAGGCTAGAAGTTTCGGCGATAACAACCGGAACGACTCGCACAATCACGGTTCCAGATTCAAACGTGAATCTTGGGTTAATTGCTTCTGCAATACAAAAGGATGGCTCGACTACTTTCACCGCGAATCAGCCAGTGGGGGGGTTCAAACTTACTGGACTAGCCGCCGGATCAGGAGCGGGTGATTCGGTTCGTTACGAGCAAGCTATTCTTGTTAGCGGAGCAAACGCTTTTTCCGCCGATCAAAGCATTGGTTCTTTTAAACTAACGAACCTAGCCGCTCCTATCTCTGGAACAGACGCGGCTAACAAAACATACGTAGACGACGCTCTCGATGGGAGAAAATGGAAGCAGTCTGTTCTTAATGCAACTACCGCAGACATTACTCTGTCTGGCGAGCAAACGATTGATGGAGTTTTAACTTCGGCAAGTCGCATACTCGTTAAGGATCAAACGCTTGGAGAAAACAATGGTATCTATGTCACCGCAGCTGGCGCATGGGCTCGGTCTTCGGATGCGAACACAGCCGCCGAAGTTCTCGCAGCGGCTGTGTTTGTTGAGCAAGGAACTCTTAACGGAAACAATCAATACGCTCAGACCGCTGATAGCATCACGCTAGGAACAACTCCGCTTCTTTGGGCATTAAGCTCAGCCAACGGATTCTCGGGTGGAGACATGATCGCCCTTTCCGGAGGAACCTTCTCGGTTGATCTCACGTCTAACGCGGGCTTGGTTTCTACAAACCCTGGAAACGCCGCCGGTCAACTACAAGTAAATTCTGACGAATCAACTATTGAAAGAGTTGGGAACTCTCTCAGAGTTAAAGACCTTGGAATCACAGCCGCTAAACTGGCCGCGGATTCGGTCACTACCGTAAAGATCTTAGACTCTAACGTTACTACTCTGAAGTTGGCAGCGACCTCTGTCACCAAGGCGAAGATCAATGCTGACGTTGCCGGCTTCGGATTGATTCAACTGTCTGATGGAGCCCTAGCAGACGACGACGTTAGATCACTTCAAAACGATGACGCCGCTTCATTCGTGTCGGGTGAATTTGGAATCATCGAGGCCGATGGAAACGTTGTTAAGTTGAGCGCGCAATATGCAGGGACAATTAACATTGCCTCAAACTTTGTTGTGGCGCTTGAGACTATTGTGACGACGGCTACAGGAAGATTTGCGGTTGGTGGTCTAGTTCTGGCTGGATTTACTGGACTAGCAGAAGAGCTCCCCGTTTACGCTCACAGAACTACGGCGGGACTTTATACACAGTCTTTAAGTGGATTTGTTGCGGGTGAACACGTTATCAAATTGGGTAAAGCTGTTTCGGCAACCCAAGTTAAATTCGAACCTGAATATGTAGTTGAATTCTAAACAAGCCGAGTAGCCGCCCATCCGAAAAAGGATGGGCGGGGACCTTCAAAACTATGAGTACTAAGAATGGCCATAAGTATACTTGGCACCTGGGCGATTGCCTCGACCTACTGAAAAGTCTACCTGACAATTCGGTACAGCTAATTTTTACATCCCCGCCGTACAATATTGGTAAAGAATACGAAGAGAAGCTCGTAATGGCAGAATATTTGAATGCACAAGATAAAATTATCGAGCAGTGCATCCGAGTGCTTCGAGAGGATGGAAGTATTTGCTGGCAGGTTGGGAGTTACGTTTCGAAAGGTGAATACATCCCACTCGATATAATTCTATATCGAATCTTTATGCGTTATGGTTTGAAGCTCAGAAATCGAATCATATGGGCTTATGAGCATGGCATGCATGCACGTCACAAATTCTCTGGAAGATACGAAACAATTTCTTGGTTTACGCTTTCGGATGAATACTATTTTGCTCTGGACCCAGTTAGAGTTCCCCAAAAGCAGCGGGATAAAAAATTCTATAAAGGCCCTAGAAAAGGCGAAATAAGTTCCAACCCGCTCGGAAAAAATCCAGGGGACGTCTGGAATATAACAAATGTCAAAAATTGCCATCCGGAAAAAATTCCCAACGGTCATCCATGCCAATTCCCGCTTGAGCTTGCATCACGCGTTATTTTATCTATGTCTCGAACAGGTGATTTAGTCCTCGACCCATTCGGAGGGACGGCCACAACCTTAATAGCATCTCTTCAGCATGGACGAATCGGAGTTGGTGCCGAGATCGATCCCAAATATCACTTATTAGGGCAAAAACGGATCGCAAAGCTAGCTCCAGCTACCGCAACGGCAACCCAAGTTAAATTCGAACCTGAATATGTAGTTGAATTCTAAACAAGCCGGGTCCCCGCCCATCCGAAAAAGGATGGGCGGGGACCCGCCAAGATGGCAAAGTTGGAATATGCGCTTAAACCTATTTAGAAGCTCAGCCGATGTAACTAGTAAGCGATCTCAGATCGAATTCTTTGAAGGCACGGCCACCCCGGAAGGCGCGCAAACGGGCGACCCAGGTGACATCTTTTTCGACCGAACAAACGGCGCTCAGTACGTTAAGAAAACAGGCTCAGGTAATACAGGCTGGGTAAACCTTGAACAAACAATAGCTCTCACCGGAAACGTTACGGGCTCTGGCACAGGAAGTTTTGCGACCACAATCTCGGCGAGTGTCATTATTGATTCAATGGTAAGCGGTTCGGCGGCGGTCGCCGGAACGAAGATAAGCCCCAACTTTGGGGCTCAAGAGATTATAACGACTGGTGCCGTTACTCTTGGCACCGCCGGAACTTCTAATCACTCCATTCGATTTAATTCTTTAGAGCTTTTAGGACATACCGGGGCCTCCTCTGTCCTTGTTGATTACTTAGCCAGCGTTTCCTCCGGTCAAGTTTTATTCAGAGCTTATAATTTTAATACTGCAAGCTCGTCGGCTGACGCCGTCATTCGAACCCAAGTGGGGGGAGTCGCTGCAGGTAGCCCCTACTATCAGTGCCGAATTGATAGCGGCGCAGATTGGTCTTTCGGTGCGAACAACGCAGTGTCAAACGACCCGTTTCAATTTTGTCGAAACGCACTTATTGGGACGAGTGTTTTTGGAAGCATTGATAGCACAAGTCTTTGGACCCTTGGTTCGGTTGGTTCAACAGTCGTTCACAAAGCCGAGGGCGGTTTTCATATCGGGAGAAACGTGGGCATTGGTGCTGCGCCGACCTCGCTTGCAATGCTTTATGTCGCAGGAAATATTTTAACGACGACTAACCAATTCTCCTACTACACACAGTTTAGTGGAACCTCTGCCGCTACGGGATTGATTAAAGGATTTGTTGCAGACGTTGCAACAACGGCGGCGGCGTTTACTTGCACAAGCGGAGTCGCATACGATGGTGGATTTTCTGCGGGCTCTGGTTCAACGGTTACTTACGCATCAATATTTAACAGCAGTCGAGGCATCTCTGGCGCAGGGACCGTATCAAATAGTGCTCACTTCACTAACGCCGCTACCTGGAGTGGAAGTTTTTTTATTTTGGGCGAGGGAGAGGCCCCAAGTTTTATCCCTCAAGGCCTAACCGTCGGAGGGGGAGGTTTCCACAACACGGTGGCGGGCATAAGATTTACAGGCGCAAATATTCTTTCTGGAGCGTCTCAATTTAGCATTTATTCCGACCATGCCTTTAGTTCTTCTGCGACAACTGCTGCCCACTGCTACTATGCACAGTGGGCTTCGTCTACAGGTACATATACCACCCCAATAGGAACGGCATTTTTCGCGGCGCAATCTCAAAAAGGCGCGGGCTCTGTTACGCTCACTAGGCTCGTAAATTTTTTTGGGTTTAGTCAGACCGACGGCACCAACAATGCCTGGGGCTCTGATACCCAAACCGGATGGACCGGAAATTATTTTATTTATAACGAAGCGGCGAGACCTTCCTTTTGGTCCGGGTATCAACACATCACCACCCAGGCAGATCCTGGTGCGGTTACTGATGCCATCAGATTAGGCAGTCAGGACGTGAGCGCAGGCAACGCTACAGTGTCCTTGAGAACGGAGACTGGCTTAACGACTGAGACGGTGACTTCTGATAGAACCTTATCGATCTACCACAACGGAACTTTAGTGAAGGTGCTTATCAAATCGTAAATCTAGGAAGGATGCAAAATGAAAATAGACTGGAATAGAACACTAACCGCCCGAGACGGAAAACCCCTCATGGGACCAAGCGAGGAAGGCAAGTTTCCAACTGCCATTACTTTGAAAGAACTTGTCGTGGCGGCTCTTGATATGCCGACCCAACCAGGCAAGCGCGAAATTTCGGCTTCTGAAAAGTACGACCGTTACAAAGTCATTAAAGCCATCAACGAAGACTTAGCTTTAAGCACCAAGGAAGTTGGAACATGCATCAAGGCGGTTGAGGAATTTAATTTTGTTCCCATGGTGCATGGTCAACTGACGGATATCCTCGACGCGAAAGAAGAGAAGTTGAAAGTTGTTCCGAAGGCTGAAGCATGAACGCTATCCAAGCTGAGATAACCGCGATCAAGGCGGACCTGTATGACACGATTTGCGATCTTCAAACTCTCCAAGCTGAATACAAAGCTTGCACCGAGAAGCTAGCCAAGGCACAGCAGTGGTTAAAGACCAGCGGTGATAAACTAAAGGCGAAGTGCAAAGAGCTTGAAACTCCGGAACGACTACACGTTGTTGCCGAAGGCAAGCCAAGGCCCGCATTTGATGGGGCAGAGCTTGAACGGGAAATCTAAAGAGGGGAGTCATTCGCATGGCAATCATTAGCATTCCGCCTGGAACGGGAATTGGTTTTCCAGATTTTGCCATTGCGAATGACCTAAGCCTCGTCTTCACGGTCGATGGCGGCTTCGTTTTTATTTAGGGGGGATTCATGGCGAACAAATTTCATAAAGACCTAACGGGCGCCGACGTTCACACGGCGCTGGCATATACCTATGCGAACGCAGCGGCACGAACGGGGGCGACGGGATTTGTTTTAGCCGACGTCGGAAAGCTTGCGCTTGAATCCGACACCGTGGAATTTTATATTCTAAAAACGACGGCCCCAGCCTGGACGAAAATTGATAGCTTTGGTGCGGTCGCTGTAGGTCCGGCATCTTCCGTTGATAATGCGCTTACACGCTTCGACGGCGTGACGGGCAAGTTACTTCAAAATTCTTTGGCCATCCTTGATGACTCGGCCTATCTCACGCTCGCCAATCATTTTAAAGTTCACGTTAATTCAAACATTTCATCCATCAATTTAAATCCGATTGGCTCGCTTCTCTTTGATTCGGAAGTCACCCAAGGTTATGTAAACGGATCGATTGCAATTAGCGGTGCGCCACTTCTTACGGGCGCTGCGATTATTTTACACGGCGCTGCGGGCGGCGACCAACAAGTCACAGAGTTTTGGAACAGTGGGGTTTTCACTGGGCGCATTTCGCCGAACGGGGAATGGATACACGGAAGCCCTGCAGCGGTCTCAACTACCCACGGCTTCTATAAAGATCTTCTCGCAGGCGACACGAGTGCTTTTGTTTATCTCGAAATCGGAAACAAGACGGGCTCGCAAGGCAAGGGAAGCATCGGTTATCAAAACGATGCAGCTACGGGCTCACCCGTATTCGATATTAATTTTAACCCGAGAAACAATGCTAATTCTGGTGCCGTTGCAGGCGGCCATATTCGGTTTCGAAAAACACCTGGAAACGATTCAACGACCATTTTCTTTGCTACGGCGAACACGAGCGGCACGCCTACGCTCGCACTTACTTTAACGGAGGCCCAAAACGTTGAAGTCGCAGGCGGAAAAGAGATTCGATTTACCGACCTTATTGGAGGTCAATACGTCGGCTTTCGTTCGCCCGATACCGTGACGGGAACCACGACTTACATTCTTCCGCCCGCGCCACCGGCCTCAACAAAATATTTAGCCTCGGATTCTTCGAGTAACTTATCTTGGGAAGACGCCGTTATCAACGGTTCGAACAACCAATTTATTTACAAGAATAGTTCAGGCGTCGTTGAAGGGCTGCCGTTTTGGTTTAGAAATACAAGCTTCGGCGGATACAATGCCGGGATTGACATTGCCCCATCGAACGTGGGCGGCGGTCCAATCAATCAGGTGAATCTCAGCACTCGTCCAACCGCGAATGCGCCGACTGATTCTTTTAGTCTTCACGTTCAAAATGTTTTTTCCGATGTTGATTCTTCAGGTTTTGAACAAGGAACAGGCGGTAACTTTGTTAGGTTTGATAATAATTATTTCGAACACAACGGCACCGGGAACATTGGCGAAGTTAACTTTTTACAAAGCAGCTTTAGCATTGGAAACGGGACCGATGCGATTGATTTGCGCGGGCTTACCTACGCTTACGGTCAAGGCATTATCAATGCAAACGTCACGGTCACTGCAAATATAAATGGTTATGGGTTTAATCCGAACGGTCATGCATCCGTTACGATTACCCCAGGCGCAAACATTAATGCGTTTTTTGATGCTGCCAACTTTGCGGGCGAGGCTCGGGGTTACACTTCATTTTCTGCTAATCCAAACCTCGGTTCGATTGCGACCAATTCAAACTATCAGGGCTATGTTGTTAGCCCTGCGATTGGTGCGTTTGATGGCAACGCAGGCTTTTTTGGCGTATCGGTTTTCGGAAATCTTGGAACGTTCGACACGGGCGGATTTGCAGGCTTTAGTTGTAACCCAAATATTGCTTTCGTTAAAACTTATGCAGACGGCATCAACATTACGATGGATAACGTCACGCTTTATGCGGGAGCCCAATCCTCAATCATCGAACAAGACTTAACCATTACGTACAACACGCCAGGCGATAACGATTACTTACAACTTCAATATGTCGACAGTGTTACGGCGGGCTCTGAGGTTGCGAGTGTCGCGGGAAACATTCTAACTGTTCAAATTGATAGCGGCGCATCAACGGCGAGCCAAGTGAAGGCGGCACTTGAAGCCAACTTCACAATCAACGGCGCATTCACCATTGTCATTTCAGGCGTCGGGTCAAACCCACAAGTCACCACAGGGCCGGCCAATCTTTCGGGCGGTGAAAACCCAGGGCAAAAACGCGCGGCGTATCTCGATGGTAACGTTGAAATCACGGGGTCGCTTACGTTCGGCGGCGCTCTTTCGATCGCATCGTTAAGCGCATTCACGACGGGCCCACTTATTGCAGGCACCGGAAATCCAGCCTCCGGCCACACGATGATTACGCAACCAACCGTTGCGGATAACGTCACGGTCGTAAACGCTGACTACCTCGGCGTAAACACCGCCATGCTTTTACAGGTAGGCGCGAATGCTACCGTCACAACTTCTTTCGTAGGCGTCGCAGCTCTGGGACTTCCCGCTGTGCTCACAATGAAAACGGGTTCAACCATTGATCGAGTGAGTGCTGCCTTATTTGCAGTTAGCCTTGATGCGGGTGGAACGGGCGGAACGATTGACGAGCTTTCGCTTTGCCGAGCCCTCGCCCTTCCGAACGGCGTCACAGCGGTCAACGAAATGAAAGCCTTTAAATTTGATTTGCCCTTTGGAAATCCAGCGACCGAGACCTGGGGCGTCTACATGGAACCCGTTTGCGAGAACTTTATGGCCGGAAGTTTGAAGATTGGCGGAAGCGATACGGTTGCAAATGCAAGTGTTGGCTTAGAAGTCGATAGCGTCACAAGAGCGATTCGCGTTTCTCGAATGACAACGACAGAGCGAAATGCGCTTACAGCCCTTGATGGCATGATTGTTTTTAATACGACCACGAACAAGTATCAGGGTTATGCAAGCGCAAGCTGGCAAGATTTAAATTAGCGGGGAGGATCGATGACACGCAAAGAGGCGCAAGAGGCGCTAGACGAACTGCGATTGAAAAAAAATTTAACGTGTGAAGAGCGCGCGAAATTAAAGAAGGCGCTTGAAGTTCTAGCGAACAATTGGCGGACGCCTTCTTAAGGAATTAAATGGCTAACGAATTAAAACTTGGCGACATTATCCCGCTGGGTCTTTGGTTGAACACCAAGGCCACGAATAAGTTTGTGCGCGTTAGTCTTTACGGAAACGATGGCATAGAGCTCGCGGCTAGCCCGGTTCTTTTAACCCATCTTGCCAAAGGGTTTTATCGTGATCGTACTATTCCAATGCCTCAAACCGATTTCGTTGATTGCCTCTTTGAAGTCTTCGACGACGCAGGCTTAACGACTCACACCTCAGACGAGGTTGGCAATGTAGAAACCTTCCAACTCTCGACATTAGAAGAATCGATTGACACGATAATGGTGAATATTATGGCAGACGTAACCGCAAAACTTGTGACCGACGAGCCCATTAAAGTTTGTCTTGAGGTTGAAGAACCTCTTGAAGCTCGGCTTGAAGCTGAGCAAACCCTTTCCGCTTCCTTTGTTTCGGAAGATGAAATTGCGGCGAGCACTATTCCTAGCATCGTTGAAGCCAGCGAAAGAACTCTCAAGAGTCACAGGTCAGCCGCCGCCGGAACTGTGGCACCGTTTCACGCATGGGCCTTTAACGACCTTGGCGACGTGGTGCTTGCCGACGCCAACATCATTAGTCTTTCGGACTTCGCAGGAATCAATTTAAGCTCGATTGGCTTTGGAAACTTTGGAGACTTTGCGAAGCAGGGCAATGCTCCCGGCGCTGCGGCTTCACTGTTAGCAACACCGGGCGATTACGTTTACATTTCTTCAACTCCGGGCGATCTCACTTTGACGCCACCGGCTGGGCCGGGCGATATCGTTTTTATAGTTGGCCGCGCTGAGCCTGGGGATGGCGTGACAGGAGCCGCAACGGATCTTTATATAGAACCACAAGAGCAAGGATAATCGGGGGAAATTATGGGTTGTGAAAAAGTGTGTGATACGGTTCAGCAAATCATTCAGGGCCAAAGGAAAGAGCTTCTCGTTCAAATCCTAAACGCCGATGGGACCGCGAAAGACTTAACTGGAGTGACAAACTACTGGTCCATTCATCCAACGGCGAGTGGCGGATATCTGGTCAAGAAAGATACGGACGGCTCCGACCCGCTTTCAATTGTTGCCGGGACGCCACCGTCAAAAATCAAAATCCCGCTTTCTACCTCCAATACTTCGGTTCTTAAGGTGCAAGTGAGGACAGAGCTTGAGATTGTGATCGATTTTCCAAGCCCGCTTGGAAGACAAAAATTTCGCATCGTTGACGCTTACGATGTTCTCGAAGCAAAATATACTTTGACTTGATTTTTGAAAATCGCCCGTCAACTTTTAACGGGTATCGGAAAATCTGAGATGCCAGAGGCGGGTACGGGCGAAAAGTGGCCGTGACGGTGGCATTTAGGGCAGAGAAGGGCGCCGGGAGCGAGCACGTAGTCTTTAAATTTTGATCGGTGCCCGCATTTTTGGCACAGACCCCACCGCTCTTTAACTATTTCCCACGAAACAGGTATGCCCACCTCCCGATTGTCTTTCTTGCCGAATAGAATCTCAAGCGTTTAGAATAACCCATGGATAAAAAAGTTCTCATAGGTGGTGCCGGAGCTCTAGCTGCGGTCGGTGCTCTTATCGTTGGAGTTGCGACTCGTGAAAATGAAGTGATTGTTCCCGGCGTCGTAAAAATGATTTGTAAAAATAAAGATATCGAAAAAGAATACGACACCGCAGACGGCTCAGCCGTGAAGATTGGCGAGAGCACCAAAATGATTTCTCTTAACGGCGTGCCATTTTATTTCGATGGTGATTGTTCAATCAAAAAATAAGAAGCGAAGGCTTGCTCCCTTTAAAAAAAAGCCTTTGGCACCGAAAAAATGGGTTCGATTCGTCGTCTACGTGCCCAATGATTTTTACTTGGTGGCTCTGGATACTATCGAGCAATACAAAAAAATAACCGAATCTGAAAAAACATTTCCGGCGATAGAGGCAATTTTTTTGGAGGCTAGAAATTCTCTTTCAGCTGACTAGCTCAAAAACTTCTGTTTTGTTGGCGAACCTCAAAAACAACTCCCTGAATCTCCTTCACCGCCTCCGTGACAACATGCTGAAGCGTTAGGGGTCCTCTTACTGTTGCGACAAATTCCTCTTCGTCGTTTCCGAGGTCCCATTCTTTTTTTTCAGCCGGCGCGTCGATGTCTTCCAAACTGAAACCGATATAATCGGGCGAATACTCAGGGGCGGCGGCTTCAATTTCTTCCAGCTCGACAGTGAGAAGGTCTTTATCCCACTCGGCAAATTCCGAAGTTCGATTGTCCATGATTCGATAAGCCCTGATTTGAACCTCCGAAAGGTTGGAGACAATTTTACAAGGGGCAGCGAAGAATCTTTCGTCGCCCTCGTCTCTAAGAATCTTTGCGGCCAGCAATCGCGTATGTCCGCAGATTAAAACGTAGTCTTCTTTTAACACTAGATGTTGTTGCCACCCGAAAGACTTTAGAGACTTGTAAACCTCCAAGATGGCCGCATCATTTTTACGCGGGTTTTTATCGTAGGGTAGAATCTCATCGAGATTTACCCAATTAATTTCATACGTTAAATTGTTTTGTTCCAAAGAACTTCTCTTGCTCATAATATCTTTATATTATACAATTTCAAGAATGGCGACAAAAAAAACAAAAAAACCCAAAACAAAACAGGTCATATCCTTGGCAATTCCGTTTGAGATCAAAGAAGAGCTACTCAAGCGGAGGCATTACACCCTCTTTGTGCAGTCTCTCATTGAGGATGCGCTCGGTAGGTGCCCAAGTTGCAAGCAAAAATGGCCAGGAAAGTTGGAAAAATGAGTACAGAAATTCAGCGCGTGGAGTCGATGAGCATTCAAGAGTGGTCAACCGATAAGGTGGATCTGATCAAGCGAACCATTTGCAAAGATGCGACGAGCGACGAGCTAGAGCTTTTCATGTATCAGTGCAAGAAAACGGGTCTAGACCCGCTCGCAAGACAGATTTATTTTCAGAAGTACAAAAACAGAAATACCGGAAAAGAGACTGTCTCGATTATCACCGGCATCGATGGTTATCGCTTGGTTGCTCACCGCACCGGAAACTATGCTGGAAACGATCCTACCAAGTTTGACGATGAAAACGACCCTACCGTAGCCTTTGTAACGGTTTTTAAATTAGTTCAGGGCGTCCGTTGTGCGTTTCACGGAACCGCTAGGTGGTCTCAATACTACCCAGGGCTAGGAAAATCTCCGAGCGAGAGCTCCGCAATTGATTCGAACAATTTCCGGGGTACGCTATGGCGAAAAATGCCTCACGTTCTCCTAGAGAAATGCGCCGAAGCTCAGGCTTTAAGAAGGGCCTTTCCAAGCGAGCTTACCGGCCTTTATACGTCGGAGGAAATGGAGCAAGCTGAGCCGATCCAGAAGCCTATCCAGGCGACCGCAAAGGCCTCCCCATTGCAATTTTCAGAAGTTGGCGAGCAAATATCACCCAATTCAAGCCGATTGGTAACTCAAGCCCAATTGGGCAGGTTGTGGGCGATTGCTACCGCGAGGGGCTGGAAGACGGAAGATTGCAAATTCGCTATCGGAACTTTTTTCGGTAAAGAATCCTCAAAGGAGCTTACCTGGGGCGAATACGAATACTTGGTAGATTTGATTCAAAAACACCACCCAGCGGATGTTTACTCAGAGAAAACAACCGAAGCGGATGTTGAAATTCCAAATCCGTTTGTAGAAAAGTAATTCCTTAAAAAAAAAGCGGACTAAGTAAAAATTGCTTTGACTTAGTCCGCCTTGAAACCTATTTAAAGATTTCAGCTTTTAACAATAAACCCTTGATCCCATTTAGGTGGGGAATATACAAGCTGAAAAAAAACAAGTTTAGAATCTATCTGGGGGGCAATGCCACTAGCGGATAGAGGATAAAGCCGCCCACTAGGGGGACCGAATCAAAGGCGGCAGGCCAGTGCGAAAGCGAGAAGGCTGATTCGAGGCATCCATTTGGTGTCTAAAGTAGCTCGCAAGTTTGGTGTTGAATGGAATTACCAAGCGCCCTGGTGAATTGGAGACTCAGGGAGCAAGCTCAGACTTCGGTTAACGCCGGGGACTGGTCTTGCTATGCCCGGGATCCCTAAAGATCTAGGGAGCAAGCTTAAGATTGATTGGCCCTAATGTTAGATTTAATTCAAACCCTGAAGGCTCTGTACGAGCATGTTATCAAAGAGTTAAAGAAATTGTTCACACGCGGGAGCCCCAAAATCGTATTGGGAATTTGCAAAACGAAAGGCAGAAAAATTTTTAGATCCTAAGAAAAAAGAAGATCCTTTGATTAAAAAATCCCGTATGCAAAAGCATGGTGCGATAGTTAAAAGTTTTAAAGAAATTTTAAATAGGCGAAGGCTTGAAAGGCTTTTGCAAAGAAGAGGCTAGGATGGCCGAAGAGAAGATAAAAAAAAGCCGAGGCCCTTACGGAATCCCTTATATGGGATCCAAAGATAAAATAGTTTACAAAATAGCCTCCCTATTTAACTCAGCAGACAATTTCTACGACCTATTCGGTGGTGGATTTTGTGTCACGCACTACACGATGCTTCACTACCGCTCTAGATTTAAGTTCTTTTACTTTAACGAAATCGAAAAAGGAAATTGCGATCTCATTAAAGACGCAATCGCTGGGAAATATAATTACAAAGTCTTTAAACCAAAATGGATCGATAAAGAGGCATTCGAGCGCGATAAAGACACGTGCCCATATACAAGAATAATATGGAGCTTCGGAAATAATCAAAAAAGTTATCTATTTTCCGAATACATAGAGCCCTATAAAAAATCCATTCACAACGCCGTGGTATTCAACGAATTTGATTCTAACGCGATCAGAATTTTAGAACTGTCTAAATTTCCAGACCACCTTTCAATTAAAGAAAGAAGACTTTTTTACATCCTCATCATTATGAAAAAAATAGGAAGCCAAGTCACCATAAAAGAATTGGAGCTTCAGCATCTTCCGAGGCTGCAGCAACTAGAGCAACTGCAGCAACTAGAGCGACTAGAGAGGCTGCAGCAACTAGAGCGACTGCAGCAACTAGAGCGACTAGAGCAAACGCTTAACATCACAAGCTTAAGTTACGAGCAAGTTTTTATAAAGCCAAACTCGGTGATTTACTGCGACCCGCCCTATCAAGGCACAGATGGTTATTTAAAAAAAATAGATCACAAGCGTTTTTGGCAGTGGGTAAGGGATCAGTCAGAACCAGTCTTTGTATCAGAATACAATGCGCCTAAAGATATAAAAGTCATAAAGTTAATAAGACATCGAGAAGTACCTGGAGATAGACTAGCAATCGAAAAACTATTTGGTAACGAAGCAGCCGTAGAAGCTGTATTTTCCGCCCAAGCCTTCGCTGTGAGAAAAAAGCTTGTCAATATCGCGGGACCAAAAAAGATCTGGGTGGCAAAGTAAAATCGCGCTATCGAAGAGTTAAAAAAAAGGAGGCTAGGATGGCCGTTGATAAAAGTAAAAAAAGCAAAGTCATTGATCTCACCGAAAAGCTGCACGAGAAGTGGAATCTTCCAGATATCGCGCTTGAAGATATTATTTGCAGCGAATTCACCGACAGTTTTGGTTATGGAGTTAAAACTATCTGCGCGAGAAACGCAAATCTGGTGCGCCTGAGCGTAGACTTCCAAGGCTTCTTTAGATTTCTAGATCCTTGTCCTACCTCGTCCGGCAGGGTGCACGTTTGCTGCATCATCCCACCAGAAGTTGCCACTCTTGAAAAATTGATGTCTGAAACAAAGCCGCCGATTTTTGTAGAGGATTTTTAAATTAAAAAGGAGAATCAAAATGGAAACTAAAACGCTTGAAATAAGAGACGAAGGAACCTTTATGCCAATACTAGCGATCAGATTATCAAGTCGGAATGAGGCTGAGCGATACCTGCTTTCTAGGGCCGGATATGGACAAACGACCGAAGACCATCGAAGTTATGTTGGTTTGGCAAACATCGAGGGTGGGCGCGGACAATTTTCAACGGACCAATACAAATGGGGAACCACCAGAACCCTTCAGATAGCCCATAAATATATTCGAGACAATTGGGAAACTATAAATAATGGGGACGTCATAGATGTGCAATTTATTTTGAAAGAGACCGATAAAATGTGTCTATCGGACGCCATTGGATTTTGATATTTGACCAGCTCCAGGGCGAAAAAAGTAGTAGGCAATTATGAAAATATGCATGTTAGATTTTGAAACAACGGGCCTGAATTGCCAGACCTGCGAATTGACGTCCTCCCCGCCCTAAAGGACGAGGATTCCAAAAAGTAAATATGCTAAGCACACTTAACAATTTGAGCATTCACAGTTCTTCGGGAATTGCATTTCAAAGCCGAAGCCTTGACCTGTCTTCTATTCCCTCCCTGCGCAGTAACGACGCGTCCCGCCGCCAAAATATTCTTTGCCGCGTTGATGTCTCGGTCATGGCTTTGTCCGCATGCGGGACATTCCCATTGGCGAATCTGAAGCGGCAAGCTCTCAACAATATGCCCACAATCCGAACATGTTTTACTCGAAGGGAAAAATCGGTTTACAACCCTTATTTCTCTTCCGTACATCTTCGCCTTTGATTCGAGCATTATTTTAAACGCACCAAAAGAAGCGTCCGAAATACTTTTAGAAAGCTTTCGATTTTTGACCATTCCTTTTGCGTTGAGATCTTCGATGCAGATAATGTCAAAACGACGAACAAGATTGGTTGTCAGCTTGTTTAAAAAGTCTTTTCGACTGTCTGCAGTTTTCTGTTGAATTTTAGCAACCCGAAGCCTTTGTCTGTTTCGTCTCCCGCTGCCCTTCACTCGACGAGAAAGAACGCGCTGGGCCCTTCCAAGTCTCTTCTTTTGAGCCGCAATGTGTTTGGGATTTTCAATTTTCTCGCCGTTAGAAAGAGTGGCCAGGTGACTAATCCCAAGATCAACACCAACACTTTGATTCGTTTTCAGCATTTGTTTTTTAGTCTCATCCAGGCAAAGCGAAACGAAATACTGACCGCTCGGTCTTTTTGTAATCGTCACGGTAGTGGGATCACTTTTAAATCCTCTACTCCACTTAATGTTCAGTTTTCCTATTTTGGAAAGTTGGAGAGACCTATTGCCATCTTCTCTATTAAATTTAAATCCGCTTTTAGTAAACTCAGCAGACTGTTTTCCATGCTTCTTTTTAAAACTTGGGAAGCTGGCTCGCTTCTTAAAAAAATTGATGTAAGCAACATCCAAATGCCTGAGCGCTTGTTGAAGCGGGATGCACGAAACATCTTTCAACCAGCACGCTTCAGGAGTTTTTTTAAGCTGTGTGAGCGCTGCAGAAGATTTGCCAAAGTTTATTTTTTGCCCTTCTTTGAAGGCATTGATTCGAAGATTAAGGCCCCAATTGTAGACGTATCGAGAACACCCGAAAGTTTGGCTCAGAATCGTTTTTTGAGCCTCTGTGGGGTAACACCTAAATTGATACCTAATTTTCACACGTCGACTATAGCACGCCTAACCACAATTGTGTTGCGCCTCCTCCCCTGCCTAAAGGCGGGTTCTCCGCGCCAAGGAGGAATTGATCAAAGTTTAAAAAATCTGCCTGAATTCTTTTTGTAGAAGCCTTTCAACAAGTTGGCTCTTGTCCTTTCTTTTTCGAAGCCAAAGGGCCATTAGGGGTGGCAAAGTTAGGCCAATCATCACGCGTCGTTTGTCTTTACCCACTGGTGGTCTACCCACTGGATTCTTTTTTTTCTTCAATTTAACTCACCTTCTTTGTGTGTCTTAATGTAAGCGCCTTAAGAAGTTTTTAAAACTTTCTCGAACCACTGGCTGTTCATTTGATG